>Ga0153951_1000463_pt1 | contig 15376 bp, 16 predicted proteins | sample TSNJ035MetaG_FD_102278 | JGI IMG/M metagenome (GOLD analysis project Ga0153951, IMG submission 102278) | Attine ant fungus gardens microbial communities from New Jersey, USA - TSNJ035 MetaG | ecosystem: Host-associated > Fungi > Mycelium > Unclassified | place: USA: New Jersey, Wharton State...
CCTAGCAGGACTCCGAGTCTAAGTCGACTCGACCGGCGTATCAGAAAATCGCATCTGTCCGTCCTTCTACCCAAAGACCTTATCTCTTGGATAATGAGGGAAAGCCTTTTATTGGCTTGGGACGTCAGAGCTTGGAAGTCGCCGGAATGACTGGGTCCTTTGCTTTTCTACGTTTATCGCCGTCGGGTGACTGCGGCGAATCGTGGGGAGTGTGGGGTCCTTTAGCTCACTTCGCTGTGCGCCCGATTCTACATGGAGGACAAGTCATTCTCTGTAGGGGTGTAACTCGATTCAGACTACTCTCTGTCTGTCGTGGGTCCATCTTCAATTTTTTGCTTTTGATTATATTCGCATTTGATTGCGAAATTGAGCATGTGACATTTTGCATCTTACCATGTACCACCACTACTATATTCCTCTCAATAAAACCTTTCTGCTTCTCCTGGAGCTGTCGTCTCCCTTGGTGTCACTTTCCACCTCGTCAGCGAATGCAAGCATAGATCCAGTGATAGTACAAGTAACAGTCAAACCAGCAAATGACAATCTCACTGACGAAATGGCCGCATTTTATCTAAATCAATATGAAATTACTGTTTGTCAGCTTCCTGTATCTCTAACCCCTTCACATCAACATAATCTAGAAAGCGATAGAGGTACTTGTCGAAGCGCATATATTCACCTCTACAAGTAATTTTGGACAAGTGATTGATATCAAAGGCGATGGTTATACGCTTTCTTGCAGTAAATTTTCAACTTCATTTTTTTTGGGAGCTAGATTGTGATGATTTATGATTTAGGGAAAAAGCCTTGGTCATACGGGAATCGTCTATCGATTACTGCAGGTGATACGATCATTCATGCCGCTAAGGATAAATGGACTTGTGTCTTGCGTTGTATCTGATGCATAACGTCATAACTTTTCACGAACTTTCGATATGGGAAAAATGGGTGTCTTTTTCTACAAGTCTTTTTGAAAATAAGCTCGTATCAAACGGCGTTTGGAAGTCACACAACAGTAATGTCACGTACTTTGTTCGCGCTTTGGATATAATTCCGGATCAATGCCTATTGTACCGTAATTGTGACATTGTGAAAGGTCTGTTGTCACTCTTATTCTTGGCGACCACTATCTATTGATATATCTGTATGAACACATGGCTTTTCGTCGAAAATACAAGCTGCTATGACATAGTTTACCTAAAAATGGATTTTCTATCAGTTAACAGCTCCAAACACGGCGGAGGTATGACTGACACACACACCACGCATTCAGTCTCAAGATCAGCTGTTGTTCTCTCTCGTGCCCAATGTTCCCATGCTTATCGAGCGCCACGCCTCCTGGGCAGATATAAATACCTTGGTTTCCGATATTTGCCATCTAGTAATCCCCCCATGGACAAGATCAAACACCTCTCGTCAGATTTATCAGAGTCGCTCGTGCCGTGTAATGAATTATTTCTATCCTTTTATCATTCACAATACTCAGCTCATACTTTACGCAGCAATTAGGTTATGCCATGAACAATTGTACAAGAACAAAGAGATGATCACCAGTGTACCCAAGAAGACTTTTCGATATGGCAATACGAGGCGTCATTACGTGTGTCTCTATCTTCCCGCATCCTGTCAACCTCTGATGCAATTTTTAGCTCGACGTCTACTACCCACCCAACACAACCAACTTTACTGGAAAACTTCCAGTCTTGTTCTTCATCTACGGAGGTGGATTCACCACTGGCGATCGTTCTAAAGCTCCACCCTTCAACCTTATCCATGCATGTTTTGGCGCCTTCTTTGCTCAAAGAGGTTTTATTACTATCATACCAGACTACCGCCTCTCTCCAGAACATCAATATCCTGACGCTGCTCAGGACGTCTTGGACGCTATCAAATGGACCATATCTAATTCAGCCAACCTCGTACTTGCGGACTCTGAATCTTCTCTGAGTCTTGATTTGGATTCGTTGTTTATTGTGGGACATTCTGCCGGTGCCGTGCATACTGTTACTCTTTTCTTCCATGAAGATCTTGTTCCTCTTGATGATGAGATACGAAAGAGGGTGCAAGGTGTTGTATTGATTTCTGGTCCATATCGTCTACTTCCTGGAGATTATGCTTCGCGAGCTCTCGCACAAGCACATTGGGGTACGATTGAGAGTGCAATTGAGAATTCCTCTCATTCTCTGTTGATAAAATGGTTTGCTGGTCGTGACCCTTCTTCTTTGTCTTCTATGAAACTTCTTCCGGAGATACTTATGGTCGTGTCCGAGAAGGAGCCTGTGATGATATCGGAAACTAATTCTCAGTATCACAAGATGTTGGAGTGGTATTTGGGAAACAAGGTGGATCTTATTGAGGCGAAGGGACACAACCATGTCACTCTTATATATATGTTATCGAGTGGACATGGTGAGGAGTGGGCGGATCAAGTAGCTACATGGATGAGAGAGGTGATGAGAGGTGATGATAAAGTTGAGGTGAGTTGACCTCATTCAAGATGGATCCAAAAAATATCAGTGAGCATTTTCACCCACTCTTTCAAAAATATATTTGTTAGGATTCTGGATCGGAGATACTCAAAGACGTAGAGGAAATTGATGTTCATGCATGCTCTCAATGCGAACAACGCAAAACGCGATCATTTACGGTCCTCGTAGGTACTGAAACAACACCGTCACAGGTGTGTGTCGTGTTTTTTTCCTGTTGGTTTTCATGATAAATTGATATTGTATTTTATTTTAGACTTTTGTTAGGTTTGTCTTTTTTTGTCTTGCTTTTCAATTCTGAGCTGACTTTTTCTTGTTTCTTGTTGCCCTAGTTGTGTCGGATGTGGGAATAAGTGGTTACAGGTGGTTTAAATCGAGGTTTTGTTGTGCGCATTTAGGAAATGTACATGCCTGAAACAATATAATGACACCAAATAAAATGAGAAATGCAAATTCAGAATAAAGCAACAGTCAAGCCATTCTTACAAGAATACCTCATGCAGTGGCAAGACAATACTCATACAAATGCATGAGGGTGCCTTGCCAAGGAACTACCCAACAATGCCCTGTGGAGCAACGAGTAAAAAAAACTGATTACTCGGCGATAATAGTTGCCAGGTCAGCCAAAGAAGATGGGCACTCGTCCTATCTCCCACACTTACGGCTTTGCCGTGCTTCTGACAATGATGATCAAATTCCCACCCGGTGAGGTAATAGCAGCTGCTTCGATGATTCCACGACCTTGTCCACCTGATAACATTAGCCGCTCGCAACGTTGCTTCTTATTCTGCCCAAAAGTTGAATGATTAACTGCTACTATGGTACCAACTATCCGAATTGTCGGTGAGTAACAGCCTATCTTAATTTATCAGCAGGCCTAAGTGACTGCATCTAGAATTCATTGGGAAGCTTGATCATAAATTTCCACAATCATTCCTTGTCAAGCACTCTGACACGGTGGATCATCTTCAGAGCTACTGAAGGGAACCCAAGAAAAACAACGAGGGAGAGCATCTCAAGTTGACAAGTAAATGGTGAGTTGAACGCCCCCTGCCTAGGCATTGCTAAACATTCGTGCGATGTAGTATTCTCAAACAAGAAAGTGACCTGGGTATTGAGATACACAGAAAGCATCCTCTGCGACGGTAAATCCTCAGCCTTGGGTGCATTTCAAAGTATGATCCTCCGTGCAAAGTCAGCATCAATTTTGACGATCTATAGGATCACCTGAAACAAGGGAAGGAACCAAATGTGAGTTGATATTTTTCCTCAATTGCTCCAAGTCTGCTGAGAATACTAGGAGGTGGAATTCACCAACACAATTCCAGGATTACACTTCTGGATCGTCGCCGAGGTATGTTATCATCATTGTTGTCAACAAGTGGACTGCTCAACTCCAAGTGTAGGCGGACGAATGTGATCTGAGCGTCCTGGATGTACGGATCAAGAGCACAATCAAAGACTTGACCAGTCCGGCCTATTATTGATCGTCTCGGTTCCGCAAGTAGTGAGTGGGATGTTTTATCGAGTTCAGAAAGGATAATAGCACGCACGGGCGTTATCTGACTTGAAGCAACTGAATACCATTCATTGGTGTCGTACACCAAGCTGGCCCCCTTTTCTATTTCCAACATGAATGATGCTGATAAATTTGATGGCATTCCAAGGCTCAAGAGGAATCTTATAGAAAAATTAAAAACTTAGCAGAGGGCATCAGAGTCCTAGCTGATCAGCTCAAAGAAATTCCAAAATCAAACGAACTGCATGTTACTATCAGTGAATTTCCTGGAATGATGAAGGAAGTGGTGAAAGTTGCGTATTCTAAATATGTGTACCTGTAGGTATGTATGTGTAAGTAGGTAATTGAAATGAAATGGTAAGCTGCAAAGAATTATTCACTGAGAACTTGGGTGTGTGCATAGGTGTCGACGTGAAACGTGTTTAAAAGAGAAAGCTGTAAAAGGCCTTTTTGCAATGAACTTTTGTTTTTTCGCCTGGTTCTAGGGAGTTGCTTTTTTTCTAAAAAATATATTACCTGTTGGTCGTTGACGTCATAGATGATCCAATTACCTCCAGTGGTCCAGTGGACCTTTTTCCTCGCCTGTTCTGCATACATTATGTTGGACACCTGTTTTTCATGTTTTTCTTCAAAACACGAAGAAGACTGCGAACACTTGTTACCCAAGAGAACTCAGCACCCTCGACGTGAATTACCAGAATCACCCTCTGACGAATCCCTAGCCAAACTTATCGACGTTCTGACCGCTCTGAGCATCGGAAAATTACCTAGTCAAACTCAGATAAACCATATCCTGAGACAAATTCTTCATTCGAATACACTCCAGGCATCTCAGACTATACAATCTCAGATAGCCCCCGATGAGGTTTCGCAAGGAAGAGGACCATTCAGTCGGAGAGGAAAAAAAGTAATACAAGATGTAATTTATGTTATAGAGGCTTTGTTGCAGTTTGGTATGGAGAAGAACGGTAAGGGTATACTATTCCCTCTCCCATGGGATCAAGAAATTTAAATTTTTCTTTGCTCACAGACGATGATTTATTACAAGATTTATTCTTCCAGGTTTCCCAGATCAAGTCTTTTGATCCAACAATTTCGTTCAATGTTGCCCAGACTATGTCTGAAAAAACGCAATTAAGGGAACAAGCTGTGGAAATTGAAGAGGATTTTCAGAGGCACAGTATGGCTTTCAGACAGTTGTACTCGAAGAGTATTCAAGTACTGAGATATTTTCTAGTTCCCTGCCAATCAGAGGTTTCGTCAGATGTAAACACGTTGGGTCAAGAACTCAAGTCCCTCTTCGTGACTTTCCTCTTCTCTTCCGTTTTCCGCCTTCTACTCGTTGACGCAATATCAATTGGACGACAGTGGGTAGCACATTTAGCGTCCGACATAAGTGACGCTGCTCTACATGTCCATGACATCGCAGAGCACGTAAGAAACAAGGCAGAGAAAGACGAGTTTGGTCGGAAAGCAGGAACACCAGTCAAATGTACTCACCCAAGGAAAATAGCTGAAGATGGTATGGTTACGGCAAGCGATATAGCTAGAGGCGTACAAGAATCTATAAACGAGAAAAAGAAGGATTGGAATGATCAATGGGTGGAAACCAAAGGAGAGGCTAAACAAAAACTTCTAACTTGTATGCAAGAGGCGGGTCTCACAGAATTCAGAATCACAGTTCAAATTTTTGTGACGCTTGAATTTAGATGGTCACCTATGCCCAAGAAGATTCTTCTTCACGTCATGCCATAATGACGATCCTGCGGCTCATAAGAAAATGGACAGTCAAATTCACCCTCGCTTCGCAAGAAACCATCAAAAGCATTCAGATACCTAATGCTGAATCATCCACAAAACCGAAGAGTCCCCATCCTGAAGCTTCTGACAAAGGTTTACCGACCAGATTTACCGATCCGACCCTATACCCATCTCAACTACATAGTCCTTTCGAGACTCTCATTCCAGGGATTGAGGTAGGCTCGCCACATCTCCACTATGCACTTCAAGACGCAAAGGCCATGTTTGAACGCATAGCTCAAGGGCACAAGATCGACAACATGATGAAAACATTAGGTGACATCATCAGACACTCAATCACTGTACCGAAAGACAGAAAGCAGAAGAAGCCCTACTATGGCAGGGATGAGGCATCAGATACGAGACATCCTGATGATTCACATCCCGAGATGGATCAATGTTGTCCCTCTGTCGACTGCAAACACGATCTCCCAGAAAGTGCCAATCTCTTTTTCATGTATATCTCCAGCATAGGTCGATATTTGGATACAGCAATGACCAGACCAGGTTGGGCAATGTCTGAATCTGGACGAACGTCACTAGAAGCGCTTTATGAAGCAACACGAGAATTATTGCGAGTTTCAGGGGAAGCAGTGGCTGATACAGATGATATCGTCAATAAGGTCACCGAGAAAACAAGAAATCAGGCTCGGCAGCAATTGGAAGAGGACAGTAAAACGATATCGGCAGAAAAGAAGGATCAGGTCGCACATCAGTGTATTATGGACATCGCGAAGTTCCTCGAACAGGCCAGTGACTACGTTGATGCATTGGGACGAGACAGAACCATGACAAAGCTCGTTCACGCTCTGGAGAAATTACGCAAGGATAGTCTAGAACTCTTCGGCACTGGAAAGGAAGAAGCCGGTGAGAGAGTTGACAGATATAGGGCTAAGAATCGACATCACGCGGGAGATCGAGGGACAGGGAAACTCAGCTCATACATCCAATGGCTCGGATGGGTATTGCCCCGTCTGCTCCATCTTCTTCCTCTTGGTGCTCTACCCGTCCCTCGCATCGAAATTCAGACAGATGATATCGAATGTGCAATTGACGCACGTTGGATCCGGGGTTTAGCACATGGACAAAGTGAAATTGCAGTGCAAGAACCTAGGATCCAGCAATACAATGAAGGTATTGGAGGCAAGTTGGTTCCAGATGAAGTTTTGGTGAAACAGTGGACAGAGGTCAAAGTTTCTTTGAGTGAGGGACTGGGTGCGGCTGCCGTTGGTGTTGATGATGCACAGTATCGGATGGGATTGACTGGTCGACCAAACAGTGAAAATGTCCCCAGTGTCAAGGCAACGTCTAGAATGAAGGTGTGTATGGATGGAATCAAAGCTTGCGTGCGAGGTTTGGATTACTATTTCAAGTGTGTACCCCCTCAGGTCTCCTGGCACAACTGCAGTCTGATATGAAATTTTCATGATCAGATACACTGGCTCACTCATTCGATACGAAGACGAAGGCATTGCCAGCATCGATCTAGGAACAGCCACAGACGAAGATAGACAATCCGGTCTCTGTCTCGATATTGAACTTGAAATGGACAAGGAAAACGTCGAAATGAATCTTCAAACAGCAAATACAAACACCACAGCAGAGATTCCCATCCTCATAATTGAAGACGTGGACAATGATTCCGAATTACTCGATCCCAATATCCCACAAAACTTGGATGTTCAAGAAGTCATATATGAAGCCGGTCATCATCCAAGTCGACAGCATAGTCCAAGTCCGCGTCCAGGCCACGAAAATTATCGCAGGCGATCATTTGAGGCATTGGGCTGTCCTTCTAAGTCCTCTATCGATCTGGCATTGGCCGATGTCACGCCCCTATTCCGAGTCCTGAACGTCCACGCCAATCTTCGCGGTGTTAGGTTCCAAATTAACCAGAGTAGACATTGGGTATTTAATAGACTGATAGTCGAGCCATTTGCGGGTCCACTCATCAGATCAGTAGTGAAACAGACACTAGAAGAAAGGATACGAAAAGTGCTAGAGGCAGTGGCATCGGGTATGGCATTGATTATGATGGAAGCGAAAGAGCGTGCGGTGAATAGACGTGTGAGGAGGTCAGTACATACGCGTAGTGGATCCCAATCCCGAGGCGAAACTGGTGAAGATGAAGAGGACGGCAAAATGAAATTTAGCGATTTGTATGCTACCCTTCTTGAACGTGGTCCCGAGGTCTTCAGATACTATACTAGCAGCAATGTCGATAACGGCACCGCCACCACTACAGAAACGGAATTGACAAATCGAGGAATCATCTTCTCCAAACAGGACCATGCACACATTCAGGGCCACGAACAACAACAGCAACCCGGCATCAGCCCCACCATGATAATTCCACTTTCAGGATCAGTGGACAACGAAGGAGGCGTAGGAGGCGATGAAAACTCGATGAATGAATGTCCAGAGTCTTCGAGTGAAGAAGCTCAGGTAAGAGTGGCTGTTGGCACCGGAGCGCAATTGTTTCCTGGGAAAGGCGGACCGTATGATGTTCCGAAGAACACGAATCGCACAAGCAAAATAGTGCTACAAGAGGTTGAGGATAGTGTTCAGGAGGCTAGAGCGAACATCGAGGAGGGGTATGAAAGGATAAAAGGAGGATATGAACGAGGAAAAGGGAAAGGAAAGAGATTTACTAAGCAAAGGGAGCATGAGTGTGAGGAAAGAGGTTGGAGAAGCTCAGCATTTGATTTCTAAGGCTCCAATTTTTCGATTTTGGACGTATCCTGATTTGATTATGTACTTGTATTACTTGTATGGGCAATATCTGTTGTGAGATATAACTAGCCCCTGTCAGAGCTCACAGTCATCAATCCTCCAGACAGTGCCATAACCAACCTCGCCATCAAAATGATCCAAGTTAAAACAGCTCTTCCTCCTCTCCCTTCCAATTCTTCGCCATATCCCAATATCCTTTCATGTCACCGAGCAACTCCTTTGCTTCTCTCTCCGTCGGCGCGCTCCTCGCTTTGAAACCCGTAAATGCCCTGTCTCTCAACGTACCCTCCCAAATCAACCAACACTTATTATCTTCCAATGATCCTCCATTCTCATCATCATCTCCACCATCCATTTGTTTGGCCTTTCCTTTCCCTTTGTTATCTGCGTCTTCTCCCATAGTCTCAATATTAGCAGCCTCATTGTCATTACCGTTGTTGACATCCTCGTCGGCACCAACGAGTTCGACGTCCTCATTACTTCTCGGTCTCGCAGCTTCCGTCCACGCGATACGATGTAACATGAGACGTTTATAATTCTTGATAAATTTGGCCGCGCCTTCAACGTAGATGACATTGAACCCTGGATGGAAGATGCAAACACCTGAAAGATGGAGCTGTTCTGCATTTTTGCGAACTTTGAATTGCTGTGCTGGATCCGAAAGGATTTTTACCCTGTAGGATGGAGAGGAAAAAAATTGATATGTGTACGGACAAATGATGAAAGGAGGTATACATACTTGAAGACAGCACCAACCAACCCCTTCTTCTCTTCTTCCATCTTTTTGTTCTCTAGCTTCTCCTTCCGCTGTTCGTCAGTCAGCTTGCGCTCTGCGTTCATCTTCTCATGCGTATGTTTGCGCATAGCAACTTCTCTTCTGACGCGGGCTTCAACTCTGGTAGGGTCTTGAATAGCGTCGGATGTCAAAACTTTCATTAAATTTGCGAGACGGACTGTATTTTTTTGCTGTCAAGAAAGAACGAGAAAAAGGCAAGCGTAAAGGCGTACCTTTGGGTGGATCTGGAGCAGTCAAGCCCATTCGGATCCTGTCTCGCTTATCTTGCAGCTTCTCTTTCCTCTTCTGTTTACGAAGTTTCTTTTGCTCCTGCATTGATGAATAGCATGGTTCATAAACTCAAACCTCAAAAACACTAAGAACTGACTTTGGTGGTTAGTTTAAGTGGTTTGAATTCCACTTGGTTCTTATCTCCAGGAGCGGGTATAGGTATAGGATGCTGGATATACAGCGTGACAGGCGAGTCGACTGATTTGATATTCAAATTTTCGATGCCGAATGTTTCGATGTCAGTATAGCTCTTCGTTGGAAGCAACGCTGCATCCCACCATTCTGCTTCTGGTGGTGGTAGCCGCTACAGATAAAGACATAAAATTGAGTTAACCGGCATATGTAGAAAACATTACCTTTATATTCTTCTCAATGCCCATGTCGCTATCCAACCCGGCCTTCCTCGCACTCTCCGCAATTCTCTGTTTCAGCGCCTCAAGTTGTTGTTCCTGCCTCATCTGATTCGCGAGCGCAACATACTTGCCCTTGGGATTGAACCTGAAACTCCTCCCGTGTCTTTCCCTCGGAGCACCATCAAACCCAGTGCCTTGATCGTCTTTACCACTTCCACCTGCCGCTGCCGCAGCTGTGGCAGCAACAGACCCAGCAGTATAAGGGTTAGCTAGAGCTGGACTGGGTGTATTCACGATGGAGGGTACCGTCGGTGTCGGTGCTACAGGTGGCGGTGTGGGAACGTTACGGACGTTGGCTTTGATAGACGCAAATTTTGGCTGCATAGGTTTGTATCTGTCTTTTTTAGATTGACCAGTTGCCTGGGCTGTGGGTTCGAGGAGTAGAGGGTGTGCAGCCATTTTGAGACCGGCGCCTGGTGTAGGCTGGTTCTCAACAGCTGGAGTCGAGGAACCTTTCTTTTTCGTTGTCGCTGCAAGTGCCTGTCAAGGTTATGAGCCATTGAACGAGCTCTGACGATACTAACGACGAACCATGTAGGGGTTATCTTTGATTGAGAGCTTAGATTGTGCTTCTGCTACACGTTTCTTAGCTTCTGCGACTCGCCGCGCAAGATCATCTGTGCTTGTTGAAGGGCCAGATCCAGATTTTGGAGGCGGTGTTGTGCCAGGTGTGGGTTTCGGCGTTGCCACTGGAGTCGAGAATGATGACAAAGGAACGGGTATTTTGGATGGAAGGGGTTTTGTTGGTATAGGAGCAGCAATTCCTGGTGATTTTTGTGTTTCGGAGCCACCGGAACTGACATTCTTCATAGCTGCGAGTTTCGCCGCGATTTCTGCCCGTTTTTGCAGGATGAGGTCATTCGGAGACAACTAGCGTACAAAATCAGTGATGCTGAAGGGGAAAAAAGGACTACATACGCCCGAAAAAGTGCCATTTGAAGAGGGAATCTGATAGGAAAAGTAGAAGAATATGAGTATGTCTGCTGAAGCGAGGGTGATTCACCTTGCATACTCACATCGCTGTAATAGATTTATTAATACAATTTGTTCACAAATACCCAGAATGCTCACCTTTTCAGCTTCTTGGAGATACCTCCAGTATCAGAGCCGCCCTCTCGTGCGCGTTTTCGGTCAGTCATATCGACAGGTGAGAGTGTCCGCGAAAGTAAATTGGTTACATAATCGGGCATGCTTGAACCAGCTCATACGGAAATATACAAAAAAATCAGATCAGTGTGAACACTAAATTGTCCTCATTGTTCACTATAAATGAGGACAATCTAGTCTATGTTATAACAGTGGAGTGAAACAACTTAAGACACAGTTGTGGTCTGGACAGATAACAAATGTATCCAGATGGTTTAATGACTCGAAAACCCCTCATCTGGAGTCTTTTCACTAATGAGGACACCCTGCGCGAGAACGATTGTTTAGAAGATCCCTTAAAGACACTTATGACTCTGAAGAACTCCGACCCGAGCACCGATTGAAGGAGTATTGAGTACAGAGTGTAGGGGATGAGTAATCTGAGCGCAATAATCTTGCGAGAAAACTGCCTATTTCCATAAAGAAAGTGGCGGAGGATTGGTTATGTCAGGATCATGGCAAGTCCATATGGAAAAAAATCCCAGTATAGCTGATGCTATGTAGCTGCGGACTCTGCATGTATCTCTACAAGTGCACCAGACAAGTACTTACCATGTCTTCACAACCTAAGTTTGAATTAACTCTTCGATTATATAATCAATCATGTTTTCTCTCTCCTCCCTCCCAAGGTCTGTTTTCCGCGTCGTTCTTCCCTTCCCTACCCGTATATTTGCGCGCTTTCGTACTCAACTCGCACCTAAGAGAGTCAAATACGATAAAAGATTCAAAGGCCGTATTCCAATCCCTATTGGAGGTTCGACAAAAGGCACAACACTCGCATACGGAGAGTGGGGGATCAGGATTCAAGGAAATGGAGCGAGGCTAACTGCGAAGCAACTGTTGACAGCTGAGGAAGTGATTAAGAAGAGCCTGAAAGTAATCAAAGGGAGTAGAGTTTATCTGCGTGTGTTCCCGGACATTCCGGTTTGTGTCAAGGTCAGTGGTGTTTTGTGTGGATGATGGCTTGTGTGTCGTTGAGAATGTACTCGGAATATTAGGGTAATGAGACACGTATGGGTAAAGGTAAAGGTACATTTGAATATTGGGCTACTCGGTATGTAATCTATGTCATCCCTTACATTTCCCAAATTCTCACTAGTCGAAAAGAGTACCTATTGGCCGAGTAATCTTCGAGATCGGAGGAGTACCAATTCGTGAAGAACTAGCTAGGGAAGGTCTGTATACCCACTTCAATCCATGAACATTACACCTTGAATGAGTTGTATTCTGTCCATCTAACAGTGCTACGAAAAGCCTCCGACAAACTTCCTACTAAAATGGAATTTATCTCCCGCTCAACCCTACCACGACTTGGAAATCTACTCATTCATCCTCCACAACCACCAAAACTTGACACTACAATTAATATCGCAGCCAGAACTTTTCCTTCGTCACCCACATCCCATACAGTTTCAACATAGTATATACTTTTAGCGTCTCAGCGGACCTGGAATGTTGAGATAGGCTCCCCATAATAATGTTACTACCACCTTGATTCTCCTTGGGTTATTTTTCGGCGCCCGGGTTCCCGGCACACAAGACGGCCCAGACAAGACAGTCAGACAAGAAGGGGATAGAGTGAAAGAATTCTGTGTTTCTGAATATCCAGACCTATGCTCATTCATTAGATGCACGAATTGGAATGGGATAATGTATTGGGGACGAAGTAACGGGAGTGAAAGCGGAGTTTGACTTATCCAGCATAGTCTTTCAGAGAGAATTTACACACTGCCAAAATCTCAGAATAACTTCAAGGGGTGCTGGTCATATATAAAATCGAGGTTTTGAGTGGTGTACTAATGTTAATGATGATCGAAAACCCCCAGGTCAGGAAATTAACTTATTGGGCAGAGTTTGAGCTCTATTGGAGTACCTAAAATCGATACATAAGATGATGGGGAGCCGACACTCAATAAAGTCAAAATCCTATAGAACATGATTATTGATAATAAAGTACCGAAGGGTTGACCCTAGGTCACGGGGGCGGGGGCCGTAAGCCACTAGCGACAGTCTCAGATCAAACATCAACATCCGCTTTTCTACCGACATCAAATTCGACACATCAAATTGTGATGTACCAGGAATAAATCTAACCCACCAATTGATCAAGGGATACTCCTCGTTGAATCTGAGAAGGGCGAGATCTCCATGGGAGAACTACGTGGATACACGCCGGATACACGCCGTACACGCCGCAACCCACCGGCGTGGGAAATATAAGGTTTGACCTAATGCAACATACTAGCTGAGAGAAGGGCTAGAGATAGGTTTCGACACCTCAAAATCAACTTCATTCAGAAATGAAAAAGGCATGGATTATCTCACAGAGTATCACAGAGTCGACTGAGGCCCTGATCTGCAGTTAGCTGAGTGTCAGTATTTTTAAACCGCCAGGTACAGAACATAGTAGCCGAAAACTACTATGTCAACCGATCATTAATACTAATCGATACCCGTGGTACATAATCGTTTCTATCGATCGTGGTGAAAAATTATCTCCTAATCTTGAAACGGTCTGGAATGGCATAGACATCCAATATCATGAAAATCCACAGTTTTGGGGAAGAGTCAGTGTTTTGAATCGTCAAGTCTCATGCCAAGTATTCTAGGACTCAAGCGGGAGGGGAGATGACATCCATTTATTTGATAAATCCGCCGCGATAGGCTTTTGATTTTCCCACAAGTCGGACTGATCGCATCGTCGGGATCAGTTTTGCCGTTCAGCCACTTGAGAGTGGCTCTTACTGTCCTTTTCACTGTCCTTTTGCTCTAATGTGAATTGCAAAATGTAAGCACTCGTTGAATATCGCTTTTCAATAATGTTCGCTGCTCCATTTGGCCCCAGCAACTATATTTATTACGAGGGCATACAGCTGTAATGTTGATTGCCCGACCCTGTGCATTCTTCGGCATAGATCAGTTTTTAGATCAGTTGTGCATCGTATCGACCCTGTATTTTTTTTAGAAGCTCCAGGTGGCATAAATACCGTAAAGCAGTCAATCTTCACCCTTCATTCTTCTCCGACGGATTCTGCCCCTACAGAGGATGGCGTCAAAAATCACTTCCCAAACGAACGTAAAAAGGACGCCGCGTCCCTCGCTATCCGCACCGTGCATTCGATCACCCAGCATTCCAGAAATATCCCATGCAAAATGTCCGCCACTGTGTATGTGGACTGTTTTGTTTGTTCTTTTATCTCATACTTACGCATGACGCAGTGTTCAAGTCGCCGTCTAACATCGATGTTTGTCATCCTGTGGCTCTCTCCCATATGGCTAGAGCAATAAACAAGTACATCACATCTACCACTTCTTTGGGCAACCATTCAACATCACTTGGGTCTGTCTCCTCCGCCTCAGGTACTTGGGAAAGTCTTGAAAGCTATATTTCTCGCATCATCTTGGCGTGTCAAGTACCTAACATCGTGGCTTATACCTCTCTATACCTCCTCATGACCATCTCTCGCTCTTGCTCTTGTAAGTGCACCGAGGTTTCAGACGACTTCATTGAGTCCCCAAAACCGAAACCTCCGCCATTGTCCCATCAAATATCACAAGCCTTCTCCCGCAGTGCCATTTCTCGCGTTCAAAGACCTCACTGGGTCGGGCATCATTTCTTTATGGGACCATTCCTACTGGTGTTACGGTCGTACGAACGTATCTCGGGGAGGGACATCATTAGTCATGAACTGTTGTCTTTCGTATCGGGACTTTCTGCCAACGACTTGAAGGACCTCGAATCTTCGATTGATCGTGCCATGGGGACAAACACCAAATTGACAATTCAAGAGATGTTAAAGCAGAGAGACTTCCGAAGCTTGCGCGAGACCGAGTGTCCATATATAACTATCCGTCGCATGCGAGAGGCAAGGCGAAATTCTCTGGAAAGACGTCGCGCCGAGTTGCTGGATTCAACTAGGAGGGAAAATGAAAGGTCTGTCCCTATACTTTGTTTCTTTCCATGACGTATTAACGCTCTCGCTTTTTCAGGAATAAGTCCTCGACTACACCCAATGACAGCCAAGATAAAACGGAAGATGAAATGGAAGACGAAACAGAAGATGAATCAAATTGATGACCCATGACATTTTGCGTTTTGTTCGATACAAGCGCGTTGGAGCAAGCACCGTGTCAACCACCTTCACTGCCAAAACAGGCGTGTTTGCCAACACCACACACGTATTTATGTATACTCGACTGCCATGCTTTTTGC
>Ga0153951_1000464_pt1 | contig 15371 bp, 15 predicted proteins | sample TSNJ035MetaG_FD_102278 | JGI IMG/M metagenome (GOLD analysis project Ga0153951, IMG submission 102278) | Attine ant fungus gardens microbial communities from New Jersey, USA - TSNJ035 MetaG | ecosystem: Host-associated > Fungi > Mycelium > Unclassified | place: USA: New Jersey, Wharton State...
CACACCGCGCCATCCTCTCGCGATAACGCGCGAGACCAGTGCGACGACGCTCGGGCCGGGAGTCGCCGCGTTGAGCAGCAATGCACCTGCAAAGATAGCGACGGATAACAGTTCCATGCGGATTTCCCTGGCGAGTTTGTGGGATCGTCTTCGTGAAATGGCGACGATCGAAACCGGTGCGCCGAATATGAATGGCCTTACTGCCCGACTTTTTCCGACTCCACGACGATGTCCAGCACGTAAGCGACCGACGCCCCATCGGCGGGCGGGTTATTGACAGTAAAGCGCTTCACGCGCAGCACGTTGCGAATGCCCGGCGCATGCGAATAACCCTCGATATCCTGGTTCAGTGGCTGCCATTCGCCAGGCTTGCCGGTGGGCAAACCCTGCTCGTCGAAGTGGCGTTCGCGCACCAGCAGACATTGCCTGTTCGGAATCAGCGGATGGTTGCATGGCACGGTCTGCGGGGCCACTTCGAGGAAGGCCGTTTCGCCGGGACCGCCAAAGCGTGTTTGCGTGGTGGGCACACCGGTAAAGCTCAGCGTATCACCGTTATCCATGACCAGTTGCAGGCTGGGCACATTGCCGCGAGCCAGCAGGTTCACGCTGACACTACCGCGCAGGCGCTGCGAAATGGCGTCGTCGAGTGCGGCGAGATTCGGATCGGTGCAGGCCATCATCGTGCTCGCCATCGAGCCGATTTGCATGCGGCCTTTCCGGATGCTGTACGCGGCGCCCAGGTTATTGCAGCTATTCACCACGTTCAGCCGGTCAGCGCTGAAGTCCAGTTGCAGCGGTTGGTCCGGTCTCACGAACAGCGCGTCGATGCGCGTGCCCTGGCTGTCGATCGCGTTGTTAAGTTGCCAATGGTACTGCCCGAGGATGGTCGTGCCGCTGGTCGATGTCGTGCTCGCCACAGCGGCGGACGAGGCGGACGAGGCGGACGATGATGGAGCCGGATTCGTCGCTTCAGGGGAATGCGCGCAGGCGGCTAGAGCGAGCGGCAGTAATAGCGTGTGGTATTTCACGTCGGTACCTCCGTGGGTTCGGTGGATGTTCCTGGCGGCTGGCCGCGTTAAATCTAGTCGAGGTTGAATCACAACTGTGACCTGATTCGGCTTTATGTCGCGAAGTTCTGGATGCCGAATCTGATTCTCAACGTAGTGACCGGCATTCGATACCCCATCAATATTCGGACAGGTTTAACAGTTTGTAAAGGTTTGCGTTCAACGCTATTTTTTAGCGCGCTTCTATCTGATACGATCTGTGCTTCTATTCAGGCATACGCACCGGACTCCTAATGTTTTTCAGACGAGAAACTTTGTACATATACGAGAAGTCAGACTTCTCCTTCGACTCCTGGTTGATTTGGGGCCGTAAGCAGCTTACGCGCGAGGAACAGGATGAAATAAAGGAGGTATTGAGAATTGCGCATGAAGACTTCGTGAAGTGGTTCGATCCTGATTCGTGGACAACGAATTGTGCGGACATGCACCAGCTGCGGCATCTGTTGAGAAGAACCGATCACACATTGCTTATCCATATTATGAGCAATCATGAGGTCGCCCGGGCAGTACATGAGAAACTCAGAAGCGGTCAGCTGATTTTTATTCCGCCACGGGAGGCGGTTGGACGGTACATCGAGAACGCGCGGAGGAGGCGTGAGCAGGTGATGGGGAGAGGAAGATCCGCTGTGCCTGAAGAACAGGCCGTGGCTCTTTCCATCTCGCGTGCTGTCACATCCTACGGCAATGCGTCGCGTGGTCCGGTGGCACCATCGCCTGTGGCTGATTTTATGGCTAACGAAGTGGGTGAGGATGTTGACAAACTGGTTGGCATGTCTCCGGGTTTGCAGGCGGATTTGAAGAAGTTGGGGGATGCGGGGTGGCAGATAAACTATAGAGAGGCGGGCAAAGGCTCAGATACCGATCGATCAAATAGCTTTATCTGGCTAGACTCTACTCTCAAAAATAATCCCAGGACATTGACAGAAACCCTCTCCCACGAAGTTGGGCATGCGATGTACTCGTACAAACCAGATTACTCATCAAAAGCCGCTTACGTAAGCGGAACGCTAAAGGACAAGGCGGCGGCGACCATGAACAATATTCGGACTGAACGCGAAATTCTTGAACACGGTGGTCCAGACATCGGAATACTTGGAGTCAACCATGCTGCCTACAGTCAAGCTTATGATCAGTTCCTGAAAGATGGGAACACTGCTACCTGTCTGGATGCAATCGGAGCTGCATTCGGCAACGAAACCACCTCGATCACACGACAGACCTACGTCGACTACTATGGAAGCTGGTATGAAAATTCCCACCCGTTCAGATAATTTGTTCTGGACGTCTGCAATGCTTTGCCTCGCAATTGGGCTCACTGGGTGTGCAAAAATGACCCAAGACCACAGGGAAAATTCTCAAATTATGCAAACATCTATGACACTGTGGCAAACCATCGATGCACTCGCTCAGCATATTCCATTTAGCAAAAATAATGTCGAAAACGTACTATCGGCTCATCTTGCTGAGAAGGATACCAGTGAGAGTCCTATTCAGAACACGGCATTTCTGTTCTATATAGGCGGTCCCGTCAATCTGACTGATGGTGCTGTAATCAGCAACGTGGATTTACGTATCCGGCGCAAGGCAGGACATCCTGGCTTTCTTGTACTCAACATGAAGGGGAGATGTGTCAGTCTTGATGAGGTACGTTCACACTATAGTGACCTCAAACTAACATATCCACCTCGCCCCGATTCAACGTATGCCTTTACAGGATACTCGACCTTCCCATCGTGGGGGAGATTGTCATTTAGTTTTCTGGAGCGCAATCCAAATTGTCTTTCGTCATTGTCTTTTGATCCCAAGCCTATCGAAGCGGGCAACATGATGAAGTGAGCAACCATGGCAAAACGCGGGGTTGGGAACACGGCCTGCCTCGCGTATGAGCGAGTCGCTCTTACGCTTTAAGCGGTGCACCGGAGCCCAAACCAGCGCTCAAGATTCTCCAAGGCAAAACCATATGGCAATCGTAAAAGCATTGGAACAATTCGGCCGATGTCACGACCGGTACGTCGATACGCTCGCGACCAGCAAAGAAGACTAGGTCGACACGCCGAACACGTTGTATACGTCCCTTCAACAGTTGTCCTAGAAGTTGCCGTTGAGTTCGATGAACTCAACGTAGAGTCAACATGAATCAAGAACTGCGCATGGCCTTCGGCAACTCGTCGATAGAGGTCCGCCTTCAGCACAGGAAATGTACCTGCAATCTGATTTAACGAGGTCGATATCTGCTTTACGCTGAACTTCGTCGTCAATCTCTGCGATTGACGCAAGCTAACTGAACTACGAGAAGCCGGTATTGCTAATGTTCATTCGTTTTTCAACCATCTTTCTCACGACACTTACCGTACTCGGCTTGACAATATTGTCCGCTGGATGCGTTCAAACAGTTGAATCACACCGGATGGATTCACAGGTCGCGCAACCATCTATGACATTGTGGATAGCTATTGATACGCTAGCGCAGCAAATCCCATTTAGCAGAAACAAGGTTGAGAACGCCCTCTCGACTCATCTCGTCAAGGGAGATACCAGCAAGAACCCGATTCAGAACACTGCATTCCAGTTCTACACAGGTAGCCCCGTCAGGTTAGCGGATGGCATCACTATCAGTAACGTAGATTTACGCATCCGGCACCGTCCTGGGCACCCCGGTTTTCTCGTACTCAATCTTGGTGGCAGTTGCACCACTCTCGATGCCGTTCGAGAGCACTATCGCGACCTTAGAATCACCGAACACCCTCATGGGCATTCGCTCGATGAGGCCACATCGTATTCGGCTTTCCTGGAATGGGGAAAACTGTCGTTCGGGTTCCTGGAACGTAATCGCAATTGCTTGGCATATGTTGTCCTCAACCCGAAGTACGATGCGGACAACATTGCACAATAGAGAAATTTACCCTTGAGCTCAATCCTAACGTACTTACCAGATGTTTTTTAATTATAGAAATCCGCTCTGCTCACATAGCTCGTTCAAGACGATTGCCATGTTCAGCCTGACAATCTGGTTTGCCGGATGTGGATCGACCACTGGACAGTACGAAAAGGATTCGCGGACGACGCAATCGTCGAGGACGCTATGGCAGGCTATCGATACGCTAACGCAACAGGCTCCCTTCACCACAGATAAGATTGAGAACGTCCTCGCGACTCATCTTGTCGTGAAAGATAACAGCAAGAGCCCTATTCAGAACACCGCATTTCAGTTCTACACAGGCGGACCGGTCAATCTGGCTGACGATGTTGTAATCAGCAATGTAGATTTACGTATCCGGTATCGGGCAGGACACCCCGGTTTTCTCGTGCTTAACCTTAGCGGTAGCTGTATTACGCTCGATATGGTGCGCGCGCATTACCGCAGCCTCAGAGTTACGGACCGTCCGCGCGGCAGATCACTCGATGAAGTCACCTCATACACAACCTCGCTCCATTGGGGGGATCTGTCTTTCAGCTTCAAGGAGCGCAATCCGAATTGTCTTTCGTCGCTGGCCTTCGATCCCAAACCTATTGAAACAGACAACATGGCGAAGTGATAGAAATTCTCCTTCGAGCAGCACCTAAACTACTTACCGAGAATTTGAAAAATATCGAAGCCGACCCGTCAAGGTCGGCTCCGCCCCTCACACCAACGGAATATAAATATCCGTCTGCCACTGATCCAACGGCGTCTCCGGATACACACTAAGGTACTGAAAGAACAGCGGATGATCCCGCAACTCCTCTCCACTCGAAGGAAGCCAGTCGCGATAGATCGGATAGATCGTCTCGCCGATATGGTCAGTCGATCCCGTATGCCGCACCACCGCGCACCGGCCGCCCGGAATCAGCAGTTCGCGCACACCATAGCCATTCGGCGCGACCGCTTCGCCGATCTCTCCGCAGATATCGAAGCGGAAGTCCTCGGCCGGCGTCGTATCCGGGTTATTGTGCGGGATGCCGAAAGTCCTGCTCGACGACACCGGCGATTGTCCGCTTTGCATACGCCAGTCGATAAACTTGCGCACGCTCTCGTTGACAAGCCCAGGCGCGCCGCAATGTTCGAGCGCGGCAACGCGGGTTTCAGCAAAATCGACAATTTGCACTTGCATGGTCAGCTTCCTTGAAAGATAGGGAACAACGAAATTCGCACTCCAGACATGCCATTTCGGATGCCGCCGAAACGCGCTCGGCGCCGCGCCGAACACACGCTTGAACGCGCGGCTGAAGGCTTCGGGACTGTCGAAGTCCGCGTCGAACGCGGCATCGAGCACCGAGCAGGACGCTTGCGTGGCGAGGCGGCGGGCCGCTCGACGCAAGCGCATCAGCTGCACGTAGCGCGCGACCGGCACGCCGACATACGCGGCGAACTGTCGATGAAAATGAAACTTCGAGAAGTTCGCGATGCGACTCAGCGCGTCGACCGACAGATCGCCCTCGAGATTCGCATCGATATAGGCGAGGACGGCGTCGAAACGCTTCGTATAGGCAGTGGTGGCGTCGGTGTGAGCTTGCATGGTCTGGTTTGTGCGAGTTCCGATATGGTCGCCGAGGTTGGGCACATCATACCTAGCCGCGCTTGCTCGATTGCCGATCAGTGCCGCTGCCAGACCGCGCGAATTTGCGTAAACTTGGCTTCGCCTCCTCCACTAGAGACTTTCCGTCGATGCCCTCTTCGATCAGCAATTCGCTCCTCTGGATCTTCGACGCATTCGAGCGCAATCCGACCTACGTCCGCCGGCGGATGTTCGGCTGTGACGCCGCTTATATCGACGGCCTGTTGTGTCTGATCGCCGCCGATCGCGACAAACCCTGGAATGGTCTGCTAGTCTGTACATCGCACGAACGCCATGCCGCGCTCATCGCCGATATACCCGCGTTGCGGCCGCATCCGGTGCTCGGGAAATGGCTTTATGTGCCGCAGGATGATCTGGCGTTTGAAAGTACTGTGGAGAGGATGACGGAGCTCGTGCTGGCTCGCGATCCGCGTGTGGGGGTAGAGCCGAAGCCGCGCAAGCGGAAGAGTAAGTCGGTGTTGCCGGATGATTGAGGCGGTTGAATAGAGCTTTTTCTACGTTTATTCTTGGCGTGGGCTTCAGGTGTGGCTTGTTGGGTGGCGATGTGCGGATACTTTCAGCGTCAGACGTTTGTCTAGCCTCGTCGGTTATGTGCCGCATGTGCGGAGCCGATCGTAGCGATTACTACCATCGGCTCCGTTGTACTCAGGAATTGCTTTGCCACTCATCGGCTGTGCGCGATTTGATTCGATCTGCTTCCGCCTGATGCGATCGTCTAGTGTGGGCCGGTTACGGGTTGTTGCGCGGCGTCTGCAGTCAACGTGACCGTGGTTTTCGCGGATGCACTTCTACCCCGCGATCCTTTTGCGCAAGCGATGGGCGCTTTCGCTCTATGCGATGCCTCGGCCAGCAAGTTCGTCGCATGCTGTGCGGTGATGCGGCTGCGCGGGACACCCTTCGCATCGAGCGCAATCACCTGGAACAGTTCACGGTCGAATTCGAGTTCCATTTGATACTGCTCCGCTGTGTCCAGAAGCAATTCGAGAAGCTTCTGACGACGCCGTCTTTCGTCGCGCGTAATGGCAGGATTACTACATATTGACGATACGAGTGTGATGAGCGTATCCATTTGAGCCACCTGCCGATCGCACAGATCGAATGCGGAAAGAGCGAGCTTTTCGTACTGGAGTGCGTCGACGGGCGGACGCGAAGCTGGTTGACTTTTGACGGACCTGGTCATTGTGCGATCTCCCTGTTGCTTCATGGGGGCGCCCGGACAACCGATTTTTTGAGGAAGGGGTGAGCGGGCACGTGGCAGGGTTAGCAGACCGGCGTTGCGTCAAACCGGCGAGCCTTGCGGCTCCCCCACCACAGCCCGCCCATTGGAATATAGACGTGCAGAGGTAAACGCACTCCCACCTGGGCGGGAGTGCGGACGCAACGTTCAGGCTGCTAAACCTGATCGCCGGGTGTTTCCCAGCGATTGGGCAAGTATAAAACAAGGAACCTTGGTTTTCTTCTATCTCGAAAGTTAAATGTTTGGTTGGACAGAAGGGAACAGGCGCCCCCAAGCGGAAAACACTTCGCCGCTAATCAGCAGATTCGGACACAAATCCGTGGCCGATTGATCGTTGTTGCAGTCATTCAGACCTAGCTCTATCTTAGCTTGTCGAATTATCACGCTCAGCGTACGGAAGACTGCAACCGACTGCGGATTCAGTCGATAATACTTATATATGCAGCCACACGTAACAAACCGTCATCGACATCTCCCGTCTACCTCACCCTCAAAGGCGCCACCCCCATCCCCCTCAAACACTCCACCCCGTCCCCCACCGCAAACACCTCCCTCCTCCCATCCCGCCACCGAACGCTCATCGTCCGATCCCGCTCATCACGCGACCCCACCACCACCAAAACCGGCACCCTCATCCCCCGCGCATCCACGATCTTCTTCTCCAACCGCTCCGGCCGTCCATCGAGTACAGCCCGCACGCCCACATCTTCAAGCGCGCGCAAAACCTCCTCCGCATACCCCAAACTCGCATCGCTAATCGTCGCAACTGCAACCTGCTCCGGCGCCAGCCAAACCGGCAACCATCCTTCATCATGCTCGAGCAGCATCGCAATGAACCGCTCCATACTGCCGAGTACCGCGTGATGAATCATCACAGGCCGCTCGCGTTCATTGCGCTCATTGACGAACTCCGCATCGAGCCGCTCAGGCAACACGAAATCGAGCTGGATCGTGCCGCATTGCCAACTGCGCGCGCGGCTATCCGTCAAATGAAATTCGAGTTTCGGCCCGTAAAAAGCGCCCTCTCCTTCGAGTACATCGAATTCGAGTCCCGCCGCTCGCGCGGCATTCGCCAACGCTTCTTCCGCGCGATCCCACGTCTGCTCGCTGCCGGCACGCGACGCGGGCCGCGTCGCCAATACAACCTTGAACTCCGGGAAGCCGAGATCCGCGTACACCTCGCGCAATAGCGCGCAGAAGTGCCCCACTTCCGCCTCGATATGCGCGGCCGCGCAGAACACATGCGCGTCGTCCTGCACGAACGCGCGCGTGCGCTTCAGACCTTCGAGCGACCCCGAAGGCTCATCGCGATGACACGCGCCGAACTCGCTATAGCGCACCGGCAACTCGCGATACGAACGCACGCGCTGATTGAAAACCTGCACATGGCACGGACAACTCATCGGTTTCAGGCAGAGCGCGCGCCCTTCTTCGGCATCGGCGAGCGAATACATCGCGCCGCCGAACTTCTCCCAGTGGCCGCTCTTTTCCCACAGCGAGCGCGCCAGCAATTGCGGCGTGCGAATCTCGCGAAAGCCCACACGACGCATGCGCGCCCGCACATAATCTTCAAGCACGCGATACAGCGTCCAGCCGCGCGGGTGCCAGAAAACCATTCCGGCGCCTTCTTCTTGTTGATGAAAAAGATCGAGCTTATTGCCAAGTACACGATGGTCGATGTCGTTCACGGTCATGCTCCGTCGGTTCGAATGTCGCGATTACCACGAGGGATGCCGCAAACGGAGAGACCCGAAACGCCAAAGGCCCCGTCCGTTTCCGGCGGGGCCTTTGGGGATTTGCCACTGCTGCTCTGCTTCCGTACTTCCTGCTAGCGCGCGCAATCTCCAGACGACCCGCCTGTGAAGGTGGTCGTCGTGGTGGTGACGGCAGAAAGGAGAAGAGAGTGGAAGTTCATGGAGCAACAGTAAACGAATTCGATCCGGTACGTCAATCGTCATGGCCAGCGCAATCACGACACACTCGCCACAACGACACATTAAACGCTACGATGTACCCACGATCCCTCAAACAACTCATCGAGCCCCAACCTTGACCATCCAGATCCGCCCCGCCACCGCCGTCGACGCCGCCCTGATCCTTCGCTTCATCACCGAACTCGCGGTGTACGAGAAAGCCGAGCACGAAGTCGTCGCCACCGTCAAAGACATCGAAACGAGCCTGTTTTCCGCGGGCGTTCCCGCCAAAGCGCTCATCTGCGAAATGAATGGCGAGCCTGTCGGCTTTTGCGTGTACTTCTTTTCGTATTCGACATGGCTCGGCAGGCAGGGGCTTTATCTCGAAGACCTCTACGTGTCGCCGGCATCGCGCGGCAGCGGCGCGGGCAAACAGATGCTGCGTCATCTCGCGCAGATCGCCTGCGATACCGGCTGCGGCCGTTTCGAATGGAGCGTGCTCGACTGGAACGAGCCGGCCATCGGCTTCTACAAGTCGATCGGCGCGGCCCCGCAAAGCGAATGGGTGCGTTACCGTCTCGCGGGCGATGCGCTCAAGGCGTTCGCCGAGAGCGACGTCGAGTCGAATACATAAGCCGCATGCGCTTCGCCATTGCTAAGCACTCGCTGCCATCGTGATACGCGCGTTGTTTGTCTGCGGCAAGAACCGTCTGCGCAGTCCGACTGCGGAGCAGGTGTTCGCCAGTTGGCCTGGTGTCGAAACGGATTCGGCGGGTCTCGCCGCCGATGCCGATGTACTGCTTTCGCCCGAGCAGTTGCGCTGGGCCGACATCGTCTTCGTGATGGAAAAGGCGCATCGCGCGCGGCTCGCGGCGAAATTTCGTGCGTGCCTGAACGGCAAAAAAGTGGTGTGCCTCGATATTCCCGATCACTATGCGCTCATGCAGCCCGAACTCGTCGCGCTGCTCGAACAGAAGGCGGGGAAGTTTCTGCGCGCGAAATAGGCGGCCTCACCTCAGCGAGCCGCCTCGCGCGCTCACTCCGGCTGCGCCGACGCCGCGCTCACCGGCGTCACTTCGAACGCATCGCCAGTCGCGAAGAACGTGCCGCCCGCCACGTAGTGACAGGTACGCAGGTCGGGATCGTCGCCGAAATGCCAGCGGTTGTTCGAGTACACGCGGCTGTCCGCATACGCGGCCACCACTTCGCCGATGATCAGATCGTGCCGCTGGCTATCGTCGGGAATCACCTTGCATTCCATCCACGTGATGCAGCCGGCCAGCATCGGCACGTCGATCTTTTGCGCGGGAAAGGTTGCGAGGCCGAACGCGGAAAACTTGTCGAGTTCGGTGCCCGCGTTCGTGCCGACCGCAAGCGTTTGCGCGGCGAATCCGCGGCTCGGCAGTTGCAGGCCGAATACGCCGCTCGCTTCGATCAATTGGCGCGTCAGCGTGCGGCTATCCACCACGATCACCACCTTCGGCGGATTGAAATCGAGCGGCATCGCCCACGACGCCGCCATGACGTTCGAGCGGCCGCCGTGCGCGCTCGTGATGATCGTGACCGGTCCGTGATTGAGCAGTTGTGTGGCGCGCGGCAGGTCGACGGGGTTTCGGGTGGCATTCATGCTTGAGGGGCTTGGGGTATGCGTCGGAGGACTGAAGGGAATTGTAGCGGCGCGGGTGATGCGGGTGCGAGCGCGGTGACGGCGTGGCGGTGTGCGGTGCGTGCGTTCATCGGCGGCGCGGGGGTGTGCCGCCGATGAACGTCGAACGTTCCATGATGCGTGGCCCTCGCCGCTTCGCTGGTTCATACACGCGGCGAAACACCGAGGCTCGCACGCTCAATGCGGCGCCTTCCCATTCGGCAGCGCATCGAGCGGCTTGTGCTGCTCGTCCCCGAGCCCGGGGAAGAACACATTCCACGCGGCGCGCACGCCTTCGGCCGCGGCAACCTCGGCGCCGATCGATTCGGCTGCGCCATCGGCCGCTTTCGAAGGATCGGCGGACAGCCCGCGCCAGTGCGTGAACACGAGCAACGGCTTCTCGGTCCAGATGCCGTTGCCGAATTTGGCAAACGCCGTGTCGCCGCTCGTCAACCGCACCTCGTACCACCCTTCGCGGACGGGGCTATGGTCGGCAAGCTCAAACCACGGGGTCGGTTCGATTTCCTTCATGTCGTCTCCGGTCGGATAGAACGTCAAAGATAAGCATAACCAGGGCATTCTTGATACCTATGCCCGTGGCGACTCGCGATGTGCCGCGCGCGATGTTGCGGCGCGGCAGGCCGTGGGCCGGACGTGGCATGCGGGGCGGGGACATCGACATGGCAGACCCGCCGCGCATAAGCAACACGATAGCGCGACATGGGCCGCGCGGACAGACGTAAAACTTACGGACGCGAAGGGGTGGCCCGGCGGGGTTTGGGCTTCGCTTTTGAGCCCGCTTTGGGCTTTGCTTCAAGCCTCGCATTGGGCCCGGCCTCTGGCCTCGCTTTGGGCCCGGCTTCCGGCGTCACCTTAACGCGCGATTTCGACACGCCTTGCCCCGCACTTCCAGCCGTACTTTTAACGGCACGTTTCGCCATCCCTTTCGCCACCGTTCGCGCTGCTTCCACCGACTCGACCTCAACCGCCTCAGCTTCAATCTCCCCGGCCAACTCTGCCAGCACCCGAATCGCAGGCCCCAACTGCTCGGCAGGCGTATCGCCGTACCCGATCACGATTCCATTCGTGTCTTCGGAGGCATGCAACGCAAAACCCGACAGCGCCCGCGGATTGAGCCCTTCGGCCCGCGCGCGCTCGACGAGCGTCCGATCGCACAGCCGCGCCGGCAAGCGCAGCGTCAGATGCATACCGCAATCGCCGCCGAGAATCTGCGCCGGCGCGGCCTGCGGCGCCGCTTGGGCAACGGCATAGGCCTCGGCATCCACCGCAAAACGCGACACGAAATGCACGGCAAGCGCATCGCGCAACGCCTGCTGCCGCTCGCGATACAAGCGCCGCATGCGTCCGAGATGCCGTCCGAACTCGCCGCTCCCGATGAAATGCGCAAGCGCCAGTTGCTCCAGCCGATGCCCGCCGCGCAGCATCTCCTGCAACGCGACGGCGGTCTCGTCGGCAATCGTGCGCGGCAGCACCACGAAGCCGATCCGCAGCGCCGGAAACATCGTCTTGCTGAATGAGCCGACATAGAGCACCGGCGCGTCGTCGAGCAGGCCCTGCATGCTCGCGATCGGCTCGCCCGTGTGCCGGAATTCGCCGTCGTAGTCGTCCTCGATGATCCACGCGCCGCAGCGCCGTGCCTGCGCGATCAGCTCCAGCCGCCGCGCCACCGACAGCACCGCCCCGGTCGGATACTGATGCGCGGGCGACGTGTAGACGAGCTTCGGCGGATGCGCGCCCCACGCGTCGGCGGGCACGGCCATGCCTTCGCCATCGACGGGAATCGGCACCGTGCGCAGATCGCCGAGATTGAAGGCGGCCTTCGCGCCGCGATAACCGGGGTCTTCGACCCACGCGACGTCGCCGGGATTCGTGAAGAGGCGCACGCACAGGTTCAGCGCCTCTTGCGCGCCCTCGGTAATGACGACCTGCGTGCCATCGCAACGCACGCCGCGCGCGACGCGCAGATGCGCGGCAATCGCGTCGCGCAGCGCCTGTTCGCCGGCCGGCGAGCCGTAGCCGAGCGCGAGCGGCAACGAGCGCTCCATCGCACGTTCGAGCGCGCGCCGCCACGCGGCGAGCGGAAAGCGGTCGAGCGCGGGCGTGCCGGGCGTCAGCGCATAGCTGTCTTCGGTGGGCGCGCGCGTCGCCGCGAACTGGCCGACACGCGCCGCGTAGGCGACCTCGGACGCGGCGGAACGCAGCGGTGCCGCGCCGCGTGCGGCAAGGTTCGACAGCCGGCTTACGCGCGTACCCTTGCGGTCGGCAAACACGTAGCCGACCGCGGCCAGATGCTCGTAGGCGATCACGACCGTGTTGCGCGACACGCCCATTTCGGTCGCGAGCAAACGCGACGAGGGCAGCAGCGAGCCGGCCGGCAAACGGCCCGTGAGAATCGCCTGTTGCAAACGCTCGATCAACTGCTTTTGCAGCGACGCCGGTTTGCCCGTGCCCTCGGCGTTCGTCGCATGAACAAGCGGACCTATGATTTCGATCATCGTTGGCTGGACCTATCGAATAAGCGCTTCATGGCTCTTTTGAACATGCCACGTTTGCCGTATCGTACTCCATCATCGACGACTCATTTCATCCGACAAGGAGAGCAGACATGGAACCGAGACTCAACGCGTTCGCGCAGCCGATCGGCGCGCCCGTGCCGGGCTGGCAAGGCGCGCAGCCCCCGCGCCACGAACCGCTGGCGGGCCGCTATTGCCGCATCGAACCGGTCGACGTCGAGCGTCACGCAGCGGACCTGTTCGACGCCTACAGCTCGGCCGCCGATAGCCGCGACTGGACCTATCTCGCGGTCGGTCCGTTCGACAGTCTCGCCGGGTATCGCGAGCACCTGACGCGCATGGCGGCGTCGGCGGACCCACGCCATTACGCGCTGATCGATCTCACGACCGGCAAGGCCGTCGGCACGTTCGCGCTGATGCGCATCGACCCGGCGAACGGCGTGATCGAAGTCGGCCACGTCACGTACTCGCCGCGCGTGAAGCGCACGCGCGTCGCCACCGAAGCGATGTTCCTGCTGATGAGCGAAGTGTTTGGCACGCTCGGCTATCGGCGCTTCGAGTGGAAATGCGATTCGCTGAACGAACCGTCGCGCGCGGCCGCGTTGCGCTATGGATTTACGTTCGAGGGCATCTTCCGCCAGGCGATCGTGTATCGCGAACGCAATCGCGATACGGCGTGGTTTTCGATCCTCGATAAAGAATGGCCGCAGTTGCGTGCGTGTTATACGCGCTGGCTCGAAGCCGGCAACTTCGATGCGCAGGGGCAGCAGGTTGCACGGCTCGCGGATCTGATTGCGCAGCAGCGGGCGGTGGGTGGGAAGGACGTTTGATGGTGCGTGGTGGGTGGAATGAACGGCAACGCTTGGCAGGGTAGGGGCGCGCTGCCGACCACTGCACTAAAAGCGCTGCTTTTCGACACGAAGACAAGGTCTCTTACTCCATTTTCAGCACGGATATTTATAAGATAGTTCTTCGCTTAATCCTCATTTAATCATTACGCATTTTCTATAACTCTCATTATTAAGATTGCCTAAACAGTGCTATCTTTACAACTTCCTTTTCTGAACGCTGTCCAAAGACAGCTCAATTCAACCTGACCGCAATAGCCGTCTGTCTGCAGTCGAGTCGCAGCGGGCACAGTACGCTTGCGGCGTCTCGCTGTGAGGCTTAGTAACGGGATGTTTGCCGGAAACCGCTCCATCAGCATTCTCGATCGTTATCACGAAGTCGCGCCATTTGTTCCAGCCGTCAATCAGGCCGCGGACAGCGACAAACATGCTCTTGGATTTTTCCCTTCCAGCATGTTCGAAGACTTTGCTCGAAAAGAACAACTGCTTGTCGCCGTCAAATGTGATAACGAATGCCTCGTGTATGCAGGTCACCTGCTATTCGAAGCAAGGCATCCCAAAGGACATGTGCGGCAGATGTTCGTTGCCCCGCCGTTCAGAAAGCAACGCATTGCGGCCCGTCTGCTCGATCACCTCAAACAGTACCTGACAGACCACGCCTTTATTTCCATCTACGCGCGAGTCGCCGAGGACCTGGTCCACGCGAACCGGTTCTGGGAAAGCCAGGGTTTTTACATTCAACGCATCGAGAAAGGCGGAGAAACGAAAAACCGAACGATCCTGGTTCGCAGCCATGAACTCGACACCCCGCAGTTATTCGCACCAAGCGGCCTCAATGCCGCCGATCCGCTTGGCCTCAGTTCGACCTATACGCCCGAGGTTCCGCTTTTTCTGCTGGACCTGAACGTACTATTCGATCTCGGCCCGCGCAGACGCCGAAATGAGGAAATTCTGGATCTTTTCAGAATGGAAAGATCGGGCTCCTGCCGACTTGCGCTCAGCACGGAAATCTCGAACGAACTGACCCGTACGGCAAGCGTCGGCGTGACAGACCCCATGCAGGCGTATGCACGCATCTTCCCGTCCTTTCCAACGCCGACCTCGGAGGAATGGGAAGCGCTCGCGCCCGGCCTCGCGTCCATCGTCTTTCCAGAGCGTCACGCAACCGGTGCGCTCAGCAGCAATGACATATCCGATCTGCGACATTTGGCTACGGCGATTCAGCACAGGCTGACAGGGCTCGTCACGAACGATAATTCGATACTCAACGCTGCCGTCAAACTCAATGAGAAGTACAGAATTCAGGTTATTTCTCCGCGTGCGTTCAAGGACCTGCATGCTGGAGAGTCAGGGGAAGAAGTCTTCGAAACCCGGACTGGTAGCTCGCTCGCGATTGCCCCTATTGGTCGGGCCGAAGAAATTGCCGTTCACCAGCTTCTGTTGCGGCTTGGAATCTCTGGCTCGGCAATCGTCACTGAATGGGCAGTTGTCGATTCGAACGAGCATGTCTCCAATCGTTATGGCGTATTCTTCGAGGACGTCCTGATCGGCTATCTCGCCTGGCCAAGAAC
>Ga0153951_1000467_pt1 | contig 15300 bp, 12 predicted proteins | sample TSNJ035MetaG_FD_102278 | JGI IMG/M metagenome (GOLD analysis project Ga0153951, IMG submission 102278) | Attine ant fungus gardens microbial communities from New Jersey, USA - TSNJ035 MetaG | ecosystem: Host-associated > Fungi > Mycelium > Unclassified | place: USA: New Jersey, Wharton State...
CACTTCGCTCTCGTTGATCGGAATCCGGCGCAGCCTGACGAAGCTGTCCATCTCCAGATCGACGAACTGGTTGATCGCGTTACGCGACCAGCGGCCGAACTCGGAGCCGAGTTCCTCGATGCGCGTGAGCAGATGCTCGTGCGCCGCGTTCTTGATGTCCTGGAACTGCTGGCTATGCGCGAACGCAGGCGCGTCGTCGGCAAACTGGATCTCTTTTGCCATCGTTTATGACCGCTTTTGAGTAGTGGGAATGAAGCGCCTGAGCGCGCCGAGCGCCGACTTGCCGCGCGCCGGCGCCGCGCTGTGCTGCGCGCCGCCGAGCCGCTCGACGAGCGGTTCGAGCGCGCGCACGTAGGCGTCGCGCGGCGCGACGTCGACCAGCAGATGCCCCTGGTTGACCGCCTGGCCGAGCGCGATGCGCCGCTCGGGCAAGCTCGCGAGCAGCGGAATTTCGAGGCGCTGCGCGATCTGCGCGGCGGCGAGGCCGAGGTCGGCATCGAATTTGTTGACGACGAGCTGCACGTTCGAGGTGTCGAGGCCCTCTTCGCGCAAGCCGTCGAGCACGCTGACCGCCGAGACGATCGAGGCGACGCCCTGGTCGCACAGGAGCCAGGTTTCGTCGGCGGCCTGCACGACCTGCGCGATGAATTCGCTGTTGCCGAAGCCGCCGAGGTCGATGAGCTGCTGGTCGAAAAACGCGCGCAGCCGGTTCAGCAAGCCGATCGACGACGAATACGAGACCTCGCGCATGTCGGCGAGATTCGGCGGCAGCGTGGTCAGCGCGAGACCGCTCGCGTGATGCGACAGCGCCGTGTGCACGAAAGTCTGGTCGAAGCGGCGCAGGTTGCGCACGGCCTCGACGAAATTGAATTCGCTGCGCGTGTTGAGCAGCAGCGAGCCGTCCGCGGCGGGCAGGCCGAGATCGAGCAGCGCGGCCTGGCGCCCCTGCGCGACGTCGCGCCGCTGCAGCAGCACGCCGAGGTTGGCGGCGAGCGTGCTCACGCCCATGCCGATGCGCGCGCCGAGCAGCGCCGTAACACGGCCGTGGCGACTCACCGGTTCGATCAGATTGTCGAGCACCTGGCGCGTGATGCGCAGCGCGTCCTCGGGCGGCCCCGACAGGTCGATGAAGTCGCGCACGCCGGCGCGCAGCGCGGCGAGCGCGCTCTCGGGCTCGGCGAGCGAGCCGAGCGCAACGATCTGCAGCGACGGATAGGCCGCGCGCACCGAGTTCGCGGCCGCGCTCGCCGCCGCGCCGCGGCCGCACGAAAAGTCGACGAACACCAGCGACGGATTGAGCGTCGCGATGCGCTGCATCAGCAGCGCCGGATCGAGCGTGGCCGCCTCGATCACGCCCGCACCGACGAGCGTATTGGCGAGCCAGTGCACGTGCTCGTCGGCGAGCGACGCGAACACGAAGTGATCGGTGATCGCCCGTTCAGTCAACGAATGCGTTCTCGCGTTCATGTTGGACATCCTCTTGCGGCATCGACCCTAAAGCCGCCGCCTCGTACTGTCTGCCGGCGCACACGCGCCGGCTCGAAAACCTCGCCTGCTCCCTGCCGCCTGCCGCGCGGCGACACACCGGCTTCACTTGGAGAACCCCGGCACCGCATCGCGCGCCGCGACGCCGCCCAGCAACGAGCGCCACACCGGTCCGTCGCGCTGCTCGGCCTGCTCGCCCGGCGTCGACGGCAAGTCCGCGCCCTTCGCGAGCGGCGAAACCAGATGTGGCGTCACGATGATGACGAGTTCCTTCTCGTTCTGCTGATAGTTGAGCTGCTTGAAGAACGTGCCGAGAATCGGCAGATCGCCGAGCAGCGGCACCTTCGCGACGTTCGACGCGGTCTCGCGGTCGATCAGCCCGCCGATCATGAAGCTCTCGCCGTCGCCGAGCTCGACCGTCGTGTCGGCGCGGCGCGTGATGAACGCGGGTACCGACACGCCGCTGATCGTCACCGCGTTCGCGAAGTCGAGTTGGCTCGCCTCGGGCGCCACCTTCAGCGCGATGCGCTGCGGGCTCAGCACGGTCGGCGTCAGCGTGAGCCCGACGCCGTACTGCTTGTATTCGATCGAGGTCGTACCGAGCGCCTGCGGCACCGGCACCGGCACTTCGCCGCCGGCGAGGAAGCTCGCGCTTTGCCCGGACAGCGCGACGAGCGTCGGCTCGGCCAGCACGCGCGCGAGGTTGTTGCCTTCGAGCAGGCTCAGGTTCGCGAACAGCCCGTGCGTCGCCGAATTGAAGATCAGGTTGAACGCCGACGAGATCGGTTGCGTGCTCGTCACGTTAAGCGCCGAGCTTCCGCCGCCCGTCACGTTACCCAGGGACGACGGCGCGAACGAGCCGAACGTGAAGCCGTTGTTCTGCTTCAGGAAGTTGAAGCCGACTTCCTTCAGCACCGAACGGCTGAATTCGACCACCCGCACGTCGACCTGCACGACCGCGCGGCTCGCCACCGTCGACGTGTCGAACACGGCGCCGTCCTTGCCGACCGCGCCTTGGGCCGCGACGACGGCACGCTGGTGCGACTCCATCGTCGCCGACGAACCGGACACCACCGCCGTGCCGCCGAGCACCTTGACGCTCGGCGTATCGGCGCCGAGCAGCGAGGCCGCGGCCGGCGTCGTCACGTTGACCGTGTAGCGCAGCGGCGCGTCGCGCTCGCGCACCCAGACCATCAGGCTCGTCGTGCCCGCGGCCTTGCCGACCAGCAGCACGCCGCCGTTCTTGCCGCCCTTGACGATCAGCACGTCGGCGACGCCTGGATCGCCGATCGCCACGCGCTGCAGCGCATGGCCCGTCGCGATCTGCTGCTGGCTGCCGACCGTCAGCGTGATGGCCTGGCCGGCCGCGCCCGGCGCGAACTCGGGCGCCTGAGCCGCCTGCTGAGCGGCCTGGGCCGATTGCGCCGCGCGCGAGTTGACCATCCGCTGTGCCGGACCGGCCGCATCGGTCACCGCCGATACGCCCAGCAAAGCCAACCCGAGCCACGCTGCTTTTCTGAAAGCAAAAATCCGTTGTGTCATGTAGTGATGGGGGCGACTGGCCGCCCGCTCCCTGAAGCTGCTTACCAGGCGACCGTTTCGGCGCGCCCACCCCGTATTACTTCGATACCGCCCCGCGTGCCGCCCGTATTGCCCGCGACGCGCGCGGGCGCCGGTGCCCGCGGCGCGAGCGGCCGCGCGGCTGGGCTGCCCGCGCCCGACAACGCATCGAGCGCGACGCCCGCCGCCGCGCGCGTCGAGTCCTGCAACGGCGCGTCGCCCGCCTTGGCCGTGGTCTTCAGCACGCCCGGATAAGCCGGCAGCTCGTTCTGATCGACCACTTCGGCATCCTTCGGATTGCGCAACGCGAACACGAGGCGCCCCGAGCTTTCGGCGAGCGTCAGACGGTCGATGTCGGCGAGCGGCACGGCGAGCACCGCAGTGCGCACGAGGCCGTTCGGGTCGCCACCGTTGTCGCCGGTTGTCGTCGCGTTGCCGAATGCGAGCACGCGCACTTTCGAGAGCAGCAGACGCGCCTGCGTACGATCGATTTCGGCGCCGCTGCCGAGATTGCCGTTGCCGTCGCGCTTCAACGTGAAGAACACGTCGACGAAATTGCCCGGCCGCAAGCGATTGCCGACGGCATTGCCTTCGTCGACGCGCACCGCGAGCGCGCGCTCGCCCGGCTCGATGCGCTCGGCAAGTCCCGAGGACAACTGGGCTTCGAGCACCGGCGAATCGGCGCCGATGTCGGCGTTCGGCACGCGGCCCGCGAGTTGCGCCGGGTCGGTGAAGGCGCCGTTCGGGTTGATCGGCAGGTTCTGCACGCGCAGTTCGTCGACGGTGATCGGCTTGCCGCCCGGCAAGGTGCGGGTCGCGACGACCACCGGGAAGCTCGCCTGCACCGCCGGCGCGGCCGCGACCGGTGCCGGACGGCGCGACAGCGTCCACGCGAAGATGCCGAGCACGAGCGCGAGCGCGATCAGGACACCGGCAAGAATTTTGGTCAGATTCGGCATGACGGGTAGTGCGATGGATTGCGTCGGTTGATGAAGGACGAACAGCGCGAGGCCATGCGGCGAACGCGTGCGCTCACGCGGCCGGCGACGGGAGAAAAGATCGGTGCCGGCGTCACTGGATGTTCTCCGGGTTGAGCTGGACCGTCGCGTTGCCGGACAACGTGGTGGGCATGGCGAGATTAAGCAGCGGCAGCGGCGGCACGAGCGGATTGCTCGTGTAGTTGTACGTCAGCGAAACGGTGATGCAGGTCATCGCATTGCCGGTTCCGCAGCTCGCATTCGTGGCCGCGCACTGCATCGCATTCACGAGCGGCTGGACCACGAGCTTCGCGGCGGCGCACGCGGCGTTGCCGCGGTTCGTGAGCGCGGTAGCCATCGACACGTTGGTCTGCCAGTTCAATGCGGCGCGCGCGCCTTCCGAGGCCGCGAGCGTGAGGTTCTGCTGCGCGACGAAGATCAGGCTGTACGTCACGATCGCGTAGAGAACCAGGAAGAACAGCGGGAACACGATCGCGAACTCGACGGCCGTCGCGCCGCGCTGCGCGCGTTGCCGGCTTGCGTTCGCTGCCTGCATGCGTGTGTGCGGGCGGCGGATGGGTTGCATGGCGCGGTGCCTCATCACAGCCCCCGGCCCGTTGCGCGCAGCACCAGCCACAGTGTCGCGGCCACGCTCAGGCATGCGGCATAGGGCGTCGAGGCCCTGCCGGCCAGTTCGAACGTCGCGCGACCGTTCTGGCCAAGCCCCGCGAGCCGCGTGCGCGTGACGATCAATAGCCACAGCGCATGAATGCCGGCCGCGAGACTCGCGGCCATCCACAACCCGAGCAATGCGTGCATGCCGCACCAGGCGCCAAGCACGGCAAACACCTTGACGTCCGCAGCGCCCATCAAACCGAATGCGAAAAAGGGTAATAACGAAAACAGGCCGACCAATGCGCCAATCCCTGCCTGAAGCAACGAAATGCCGAATGGTCCGCAGCCGAATAACGCGCAGCCGAATGCCGCCGCCAATCCCGCGACGATAATCGAATTGGAAATGCGCCTAGCACGGCAATCGCTTATAGCGACAACCGCGGCCCAGACGATAAATAAACCGATCCCCGTTGCGAAGCTCATTTCAGACTCGACAGGCGTGACAACGCAATGCGAATTGCATTGCAATTCGCATTAACCCATAGCGCTATGCGCAAAAACACATGCAAAGTACTCAGCGAAATTGCGCCGAGTACTTTGCAATACGTTTAAAGGCTGTCAGCTCTTAGGGGCTGTACCTGTACCAGCCGCTGTCTGGATCTGAGTGGAGATACTCGAAAACATGTCGCTCAGACTGGTACCGAGCGAAGTCGCCGTCGTTACGATGGCCAGTGCGATCAACCCCGCGATCAGCCCGTATTCGATGGCGGTCACGCCTTTGTTGTCTCTCAGGAAGCGTTGTGTGAGCTTTTTCATTTTTACCCTCGGAACTTCATATATTTCGTTTGATTTAATGCTGCTGTACGACCGAACTCTGCCGATGCAGCGGACCGTTTCTCTCATTTCCGGTCCCGTCCGTTGCCTTGCAGTAGTCCTACCACGCAGCCGCCTTGCCTACAACGGTGTGTTGGAACTGTCTGTTCGATAACGTACCTCCCCACGTCAATCGCTGACGCTTGCGGGTTTTATAGCCGAACAATCTTATTTAAGCAATTGTCCGATGCCCTCGGCTTCACACGATCTTTACTTTTGGCCCATGTTCAGGTTAACGGCAGTCCGTGCGTTTGCGCACATAGGAATAACCATAGGTTAGATTCGGTCCACTAATTATCTGTTTGAACAGAGCGTTTCAAGCACACGAGGGTTCGAGAAACGTTTGCGTTACGCCGTGCACCGTAACGGCGCGCACGGCTCGTTACGTTACGCAGCCCTTGCAAAAGACTCTCGAAACGTTCCTCGCGGCCGCTAACTGCCTTCGCCGCAATTCTTTCGATATTCGGCAAAGCCTTATCGCATAAGGCTTTGCACCGTTTATTCAAAAAAATCCTCGCATCGCGCATTCGAAATGGCACGGCTCGTGCAGAGATAGCCGCGCGGCAAACATCCAACAACTGATGCGATACGAGGGCGACATGACCATTCAAACGACCAACACGACTATTCGGACAACGCTGATCGCGGCGAGCATCGCGGCCATGCTTTCTCTTGGTGCTTGCGGAGGCTCCGGCAGCCTGAGCACAGGCACCGGCGGCAGCGGCAGCAACTCCGCCGGCGGCACGCTTTCGACGACCAACGGCAGCGGTTCGGCGGGCTCCGGCGGCTCCGGCACGACCCCGACGGGCAGCAACAGCAACCCGAACAACTCGTCCGGCACGAATCCGAGTGGTAACAATACAACGGTCGCGAATGCGCTCGGCACTGTCGCCGGCAATACCGGTGGCGTGGTCGGCGATGTCGGCGCCACGGTTGCGGGCGTCGGCTCGGTCATCGGTTCGCAGACGCTGCCCGGCGTCAGCCCGCAAACGACCAAGGCCGCCGGCGGTGTCGTGCAGGAAGCCGGCAACGCGATCTCGACGCTCGGCAACGGCGTGTCGCAAGGGCTCGGCCAGCTCGGCACCGGCAACGACGCGATCGGCATGACCGTCGCGAGCGTCGGCGGCGTGGTCGGTCATGTCGGCAACGCGGTCACCGATACGGGCGACCTCGTGACGAGTCTCGGCAGCGGCGCGCTCGCTCCGCTCGGCGCCGTCACCACCCCGCTCGGCAATACCGTCAGCACGCTCGGCAATGCGGTGTCGAGCGGCGCCGGCGTGCTCACGAACGCCCTGTCGACGGGGCCGGTTCAACAGGTCACGCAAACCCTCAGCACCGCGATTACGCCGATCACTTCGGTCGTCGCCTCGACCACGCGGACGGTCGGCAACGCAACCGGCCTCGGCGCGCCGGTCAACTCGCTGCTCGCGACGCTGGGCAGCGGCCTCGGCAAGGCCGGCACGCTGCTCTCGTCGACCGGCAACAACGCGGTCACGAGCGCGCTCGGCAAGACGGTCGTCGACACGGGCACCCTGGTCGCGTCAGTCGGCGGTCTCGTCAGCGGCGGCAGCGGCACGAATCCGCTCGGCGCCATCACGAGCGCGCTCGGTGGCCTGACGGGCGGCCTCACCGGCGGCAGCAGCACCGGCCCGCTCGGCGGCCTGACGGGCATCCTCGGCGGCACCTCGGGCAGCAGCGGCCCGCTCGGTCCGGTCACGGGTCTGCTCTCCGGCCTGACGGGTACGCTCGGCGGCGCAACCGGCACCGGCGCCGGCGGTCCGCTCGCTCCGGTGACGGGCCTGCTGTCCAGCGTGACGGGTGCGCTCACGGGCGCAACCAGCGGCAGCGGCGCCGGCAGCGGCCCGCTTGCGCCGGTCACGGGCCTGCTCTCCAGCGTGACAGGCACGCTCACGAACACGACGGGCGGCAGCAGCGGCCTGCTCGCTCCGGTCACCGGCCTGCTCTCGAGCGTCACGAATACGCTGGGCGGTGTGACGTCGGGCGTCACGACGGCGACGAATTCGGCGGCGACCAGCTCGGCGACGAACCCGGCCGCCGGCATTTCGCTGTCGTCGACGACGGGCAAGGGCACGACGGGCAGCAATCCGCTCGCACCGGTGACGTCGCTGCTCGGCAGCGTGCTCGGCGGACTGGGGAAGAAGTAAGCCGCTTGCCTGAAGAAGGTGGCGCGGCGCACGGCGGTATCCATCGGACGTGATCGCGCCACGCCGTTCGCGACTCGGGCGACTCGGGCGGCGCCCACGGCACGCGCCGAGCCGTCTCAGAAGTGCGGCGCGAACCGCCGGCCGCATGACAGCCACACGACGACCGCCACGCAGAAACACCCGCGCTTCGGCATCAAGCTTTAACCCCAGGCTTCAACTCCGGGCCGCGCTTCAAGGCTCGACAAAAGATTCGCCGGGGCCGACCACGGCCCCCGCTTTGCCCCGCACCGGGCCGCGCCACCCGGAATGCACGTTGTGACGGCGCAAGCAATCGCAAGGAATTGCACGAAATCGGCCGTACGCGGCACACGATGAACACGGAGGAGCACCCATGTCCACTCAACGTTTTTTTTCTCTCCATGCGGCATGCGCGACCGTCTCGTCGTTGCGCGCACCGCTGATCGCCGTCGCGGTCGCCAGCCTGCTCGCGGCGTGCGGCGGCAGCACAGTCAGCGCGCCGCCGAGCGCTGCAAACCCCGGTAGCGGCGGCAACTCCGGCACCAATACGCCGGGCACGACCACGACGACGTCCAAAGGCACGAGCGGTCTCGCCACCGTCGCCGCGCAAACCACCAGCGATCTCGGCAACACGATCGCGTCGCAGACGATCCCGGGCCTGAGCCCGCAGGTCACCCAAGGGGTCGGCAGCGCGGTGTCGAGCACGAGCGGCACGCTCAATTCGCTCGCCGACGCGCTCAGCAACGGCCTCGGACAGACCGGCACGACGAGCAATCCGGTCGGCACGACGGTCGGCGGCCTCGGTTCGGTGGTCAGCTCGACGAGCGGTGTCGTGCAAGGCCTGAGCACCGCGGTCAACGGGCTCGGCTCCGGCACGCTCGCGCCGCTCTCGCCCGTGACGACGCCGCTCGCCGGCACGCTCTCGACGGCCGCCACCGCGTTGAACGCGGGCGGCGCGACGCTCGGCAACGTGCTCAACTCGGCGCCGGTGCAGCAGATCACCCAGCCGCTCAGCACGGCGATCGCGCCGATCGTCACGAGCGCGGGTCTCATCACGCAGACGGTCGGCACGCAGACCGGCCTCGGCGCACCGCTCGGCGGCGTGCTCGCGCAGGTCGGCGGCGCGCTCAACACGGCGGGCTCGAAAGTCGGCTCGGCCACCGGCAACCCGCTCGGCGCCGACGTCGGCGCGCTCGTCAGCTCGCTCGGCAACACGGTGACGAACGCGGGCGGCCTCGTCAATCCGAACGGCCCGAACGGCGCGAATCCGATTCCCGGCTTGATCACGAGCCTCGTCGGCAGCACCAACGTGGTGGTCGCTGGCGGACCGCCCGCCAACGGCAATCCGCTGAGCCCGCTGCAAAGCTCGCTCGCGAGTCTCGGGCTCGGCAGCAATCCGCTCGGTTCGTTGACGACCCTGCTCGGCGGCTCGCCGCTCGGCTCCCTGACTTCGACGCTGAACGGCACGCCGCTCGGCTCGCTGACGTCGCTGCTCGGCGGCACGGCCAGCGGCTCGAATCCGCTGACGACGCTCACGGGCACGCTGAGCGGCCTCACGAATATCGGCTCGGGCAGCGGCGGCCAGGCGCTCGCGCCGGTGACGGCGCTCGTCGGTCAGTTGACCGCGACGCTGACGACTGTGACGAGCTCGGTCGGCGGCTTGAGCACAACGACGGGTTCGAGCAGCTCCACGGGTAGTTCGGGCAGTGCAACGGGCGGCGTGTCGACGTTGCTCGGCAGCCTGTTGCCGCTCAGCCATAAGTAAGCCGTTCATGCAGACGCTGCAACGGCGTTGCAGATGAACCGTCCGGCAAGATGCACTCGCGCGCGCTTGCCGGACGACGCATGTCGGGGCGATGCATTCGGCATCCATATATCGCCATGCTGTGCCTACAGTAGCGGAATGCGGTAACGAGATGCACGAACGCAATGCAGCAAGCGAAACGCGGCGAAAAAGCATCGCGCGCAGACAGTCGAATTCATAACAGGCGTCACGCATGCTCAAGCTCGCCGGGCTCGTGTCGATATATACGTCAGCACGGCAATATGCGTCGAGCCACCTATAAGCGATCGAGACCCGCCCGGCCAGGCGGCACGCTCGCAACACAAAAATGGCATACGAGGAAAATCCGATGAGATTCGGGTATGGCAGTCAATGGAGTAGATGGACCATCGCGCTCGCGGCCATCGCGGCCAGCGCGACGCAGATGGAAGCCCATGCGCAATCCCGCCCGGTCGGCGGCAATCCGCTCGATTCTCTGCCGCAGATCAAGGCCCCTGACCGCGGTCCGAACGTGACCGTGCAGGTCGCGCCGCAAGCCCCTCAGCTTCAGGAACTGCTCGCCCGCCATCTGACGCCTTCGAGCGTGAAAGTCGAAGGCGTGAAGTCGATTCCGTTCGACCTGGTCGCGCAGCGCTTCACACCGCTCGTCGGCAAGGACATCACGATCGGCGAGCTGATCGAAGTGGCCAACGGCGTCACGAAGCTCTATCAGGAACGCGGCTTCGCGCTCTCGTTCGCGTTCATCCCGGCGCAGACTTTCGCCGACGGCGTGGTGCGCGTGACGGTCGTCGAAGGTTATGTGTCGGCGGTCAAGGTCACGGGCAATCCGGGCCGGGCCGAAGACAGGATTCGCGCGATCGCCGATCACATCGTCGCCGACAAGCCGCTGCACCGCGCGACCTTCGAACGCTTTACCCAAGTGCTCGGCCTGTTGCCGGGCATCAAGGTCGCCGCCAACGTGCCGCCGCCGCAGAACACCGACGGCGCGACCACGCTCGAACTGAACGTAACGCGCAAGCCGATCGACTTCAGCGGCGGCCTGAACTTCAATCAGCCCGGCGTACAAGGCCTGCTGACCGCCACCAGCAACGGGCTGACCGCGCTCGGCGAACAGTTGAGCGTATCGGCGCTGCTGCCCAAGGGCCGCGACAACGTCACCTATCTGGCCGCGCACGCGGGCGTGCCGATCGGCAGCAACGGGCTGACCGGCAACATCGACGCGTCGCACTACCGCGGCAACCCCGTCGATACTCCCGGCCTCGCCTCCAACATCACGCGCACGGTCATCAACGACAAGATCGGCGGCTCGCTCGCCTACCCGCTCCTGCTGAGCAACACGCGCAGCGTGATCGGCACCGCGTCGGTCTATGCCTCGCACAACGAGGACCGCTATCACAACGACGACACCGGCGCGCAGATCGGCTTGCGCTCGCAGGTGCGCGTGATGCAGTTGCAGGCCGACTACATGGCCGTCGATCCGGGCCAGGTGCGGCGCGCGAGCATCAACGTCGCGAAGGCGTTCAACATTCTCGGCGCGTCGAAGTCCATCGACTCGAACGTGCCGGGCCCGACCGGCACGAACCCGGCGTCGCTCAACTTCGTGCGAACCGGCGCGAGCTTCTCGCAGACCAACGAGTGGCCGCTGAAGATCGGCACCTCGGTTTCGCTGACGGGCCAGTACAGCGCGGTATCGCTGCCGACCTCGGAGCAGATCTCGTTCGGCGCCCAACGTTTTGCGCAGGGCTACGAGCCGGGCGAGGCGGCGGGCGATTCGGGCTGGGGCGCGATCTTCGAAGTCAACCGGCCGATTGCGCTCGGCTTCACGTATCTGCAATCGTTCACGCCGTATGTGTCGTTCGACATGGCGCGCGTGTATCTGCACGCGGGCACGCCGGCACCGTCGCGCCTGTCGTCGATCGCGTTCGGCTTCCGCATTACCGATGCGCGCTTCTACAGCCTCGATCTGTCGGTCGCGAAGGCGGTCGGCGACGCGCCGGTGGAAAGCCCGTCGCGCAGTCCGCGCATCAATGCGACGTTCTCCTACCAGTTGAATTGACACGCCTGCGCAAGCATCGGGTACGTGTTGCCGATTAGAAGTCCTACTATCAAACGGCATGCGTACTTTCGCGTATTCTGCGCTGACGATGCCAACGGCAACGCGCCGGCATCGTCCCGCATCGCGCCGGCCGGTGGCGCATCAGCCGCCGGCAACGATGCTCATAACGCCGCGCGACCACGATCGCGCCGTCTCTCATCAAGGAGGAAGACAATGACGCAATTCACTCAACGCGCCCGCGCGATCGCGCTGCGCACCGCCCGGCACGCGGCGCTCGCCGGTGCCCTGCTCGCAAGCGCCGTGACGGCGATGGCGCAAACCGATACGCCGGTCGGCACCTGGCAAACGATCGACGATCACACCGGCCAGCCGAAGGCACTCGTGCAGATCACCCAGGACGGCAACGGCGAGTTGAGCGGCAAGGTCATCAAGGGGCTCGGCGCGAACGACCAGCCCGATCGCCGCTGCACCGAATGCACCGATGCGCGCAAGGACCAGTTGATTCTCGGCATGACGATCGTCGACAGCATGAAGAAGGATGGCGACAGCTGGGATCACGGGCAGATTCTCGACCCGGAGAACGGCAAGGTCTACAAGTGCAAGATGCATCTCGAAGACGGCGGCAACAAGCTCGTGGTGCGCGGCTATATTGGCGTCTCGCTGCTGGGCCGCTCGCAGACGTGGGTGCGCCAGCAGTAAGAGGTGGCGCGTGAGGCGCGGCGTCTTGCCTGAACGGATGTAGGGCGGTGGAGCGGATCGATAGCGCGCCCGGTACACAACAGACACGCAGCATGACCAGGAAACGGCCGGCGATGAAAATCGCGCGGCCGTTTTCATTGACGGACAACCCCGCGCATGGCTATGCGGCCTGCCTGAGCGACGTGCCATAGACGAACGGCGACTCCGGCGACGGCGTGGCGATTGCGGGACTGCACACGCCGGGCTTCACGTGCACCACCGCGGGCGCCTTTGCCGCGGCCTTGCCCTTCTGCGGCACGTTCGCATGCGTGCGCATGCGCGCTTCCATCAGGCGACAGAGTTCCTCGCTCGACGCACCGAGCAGCAGCCCGGTCACGCGCTTGAGCACGCCGGACTCATACCATGTTTTGAAGCGGCGGTGACAGGTTTGATACGACGGGTATTTGCGCGGCATCGCGGACCAGGTCGCACCGCTGTACATGACCCACAGCACGCCATTGAGCACCGCGCGCGTATTGGCAAGCGGCCGGCCGCGCAACTCGACGCGCGGACGCAGTTCGGGCAGTAGCGGCGCGACGCGGCGCCATTCTTCATCGGTAATATCGCGGTACGGATTCATGCTTCCTCCTTTGTCAGAACTACAACAAAAGATAGCCAGTCATCCGTTCGCGGAATATAAGACGACTCCGAATCTTGAAATGCGTTGTCCGATAAATCCGGATGCGCGACCGCAGCCGGCTTACGTCAGCGACGTATCGACGATCCGGCGCGGCGTATCGAGATATTCCTTCGACTGCATCTCGACGATGCGCGACACCGTGCGCGTGAATTCGTTAGCCATCGGCCCGTCGACGTACAACTGCTCCGGCGGCACCGCGGCCGACATCAGCAGCTTGACCTTGTGGTCGTAGAACACGTCGATGAGCCATGTGAAGCGGCGCGCTTCCGAGGCCATGCGCACCGTCATCTGCGGCACGCCGGAGAGAATCACCGCGTGAAAACGGCTCGCGAGCTCAAGGTAGTCGTTCTGCGAGCGCGGGCCGCCGCACAGCGTCGCGAAGTCGAACCAGACGACGCCGTCGGCGCGGCGCAGCGCCTTCAGCTCGCGCTTCTCGATATGCAGCAGCGGGCTTTCGTCGGGCACCGCGGCAAGCCGCGCGAAAGCGTCGCGCAGCGCCTTGTCGGCGGCGGCGCCGAGCGGCGAGTGATACATCTCGACCTGCGCCAGCGTGCGGCGCCGATAGTCGATGCCCGCATCGACGTTGAGCACGTCGAGCTTGTTCTTGATGAGCTCGATCGCGGGCAGCATGCGGTCGCGATGCAGACCGTCCGGATACAGCGTATCGGGATCGTAGTTGGACGTCATCACGAACTGCACGCCGTTCTCGAACAGCTTGTCGAGCAGACGGTACAGAATCATCGCGTCGGCGATGTCCGATACGTGGAATTCGTCGAAACAGATCAGCCGGTAGCGCTTCGCGATGCGGCGCGCGAGTTCGTCGAGCGGATCGGCCTGGCCTTTCAGTTCTTCGAGTTCGCGATGCACTTCGCGCATGAACTCGTGGAAATGCAGACGCGTCTTTCGCTGCACCGGCACGATCATGTAGAAACTGTCCATCAGGAAGCTCTTGCCGCGCCCGACGCCGCCCCACATGTACACGCCGCGCGGTAGATCCGGGTGATTGATCAGCTTCTTGAACGCATTCGAGCGGCGCGACTTGTATTCGACCCACTCTTCATAGCACCGCTGCAGGCGGTCGACCGCCGCGCGCTGCGCCGGGTCCGATTGATAACCGCGAGTCTGCAGTTCTTTTTCGTAGTATTCGGTGACGTTCATCGTGTTGCTGCAAAAAAGAAAGGCGGGAGGGAGTGAACCCGCCCGCCTTCGGCGATACCAGGATTGCGTTTCGGCTCAGGCGTGCGCGCTTACATGTTCAGCGCGCGCTTGTCCACGGCGAGTGCCGCTTCGCGCATGACTTCCGACAGCGACGGGTGCGGATGGCAAATGCGGCCGATGTCTTCCGAGGCTGCCTTGAATTCCATCGCCACCACGGCTTCCGCGATCAGGTCCGATGCGTTGGCCGAGATGATGTGCACGCCGAGCAGTTCGTCGGTCTTCGCGTCGGCGATCATCTTGACGAAACCGTCCGCCTTCGCAATGCCGAGCGCGCGGCCGTTCGCCATGAACGGGAACTGGCCCGTCTTGATCTCGCGGCCTTCGGCTTTCAGTTGCTGCTCGGTCTTGCCGACCCATGCGATTTCCGGCTCGGTGTAGATCACCCACGGAACGCAGTTGTAGTCGATGTGCGGCTTCTGGCCGTCGATCACTTCCGCGACCAGCACGCCTTCGTCTTCGGCCTTGTGCGCGAGCATCGGGCCGCGCACCACGTCGCCGATCGCATACACGTTCGGCACGGCCGTCGCGCAGTGGTCGTTCACGTCGATGAAGCCGCGCTCGTTGGCCTTCAGGCCGATCGCTTCGAGGCCGAGGTTGTCGGTGTTCGGCACGCGGCCGACCGACACGATCAGACGGTCGGCTTCGAGCGTCTGCGCGTTGCCGTCCTTATCCGTGTAGACGATCGTCACGCCGTTCGCGCTCGTCTTCACTTCGCCGACCTTCACGCCGACGTGAATGTCGAGACCCTGCTTCTTGAACTGCTTGGCCGCTTCTTTCGAGAGCGCCTGGTCAGCCGCGCCGAGGAATTCCGGCAGCGCTTCGAGCACGGTCACTTCCGCGCCGAGGCGGCGCCACACCGAGCCGAGTTCCAGACCGATCACGCCCGCGCCGATCACGGCCAGCTTCTTCGGTGCCGAGTCGAACGAGAGCGCGCCTTCGTTGTCGGCGATCAGCTTGTTGTCGACCGGAATGCCCGGCAGATGACGCGCCTTCGAACCCGTCGCGATGATCACGTTCTTCGCCGTGACGACTTCGGTTTCGCCTTCGCCGCTCACTTCGATCTGCACGCCGGCGTCGGTCTTGCCGGCGAACTTGCCATGGCCCTGGAGCCACGTGATCTTGTTCTTGCGGAACAGGAATTCGATGCCCTTGGTCATCTTCTCGACGATGCC
>Ga0153951_1000471_pt1 | contig 15208 bp, 18 predicted proteins | sample TSNJ035MetaG_FD_102278 | JGI IMG/M metagenome (GOLD analysis project Ga0153951, IMG submission 102278) | Attine ant fungus gardens microbial communities from New Jersey, USA - TSNJ035 MetaG | ecosystem: Host-associated > Fungi > Mycelium > Unclassified | place: USA: New Jersey, Wharton State...
AAGTTGGGTCGATTTTTAGGCCGTTTCCCGTACCCCCCCATTGTTGCTTAGCTGTTTGTGTACCTCAGAATTGTGGAGCAAGACTGGGAATATTTCACATTGTGGACTGAATATTGTTACTCAGTATTTCTACAGTGTTATATTATCCCTGCTACTCATTGTAAAACCTAGTGGACTGGCAACAATTTACCACCTCTATTTTAGCATCTGATGAAGGTGTTTTGAGTACTTCAAAGACACTTTGTGCACAATTGGAAAGGTCTAGAGCTTTCTAATAAGATCATTGTGATCAGCTTCTTGACAGCAGAGATATAACTGAATGAAGTCTGTGACACTACCCTTAATTTGTCTTGAGTCTATAGATAGTCATTGTGGGGGTCTGTCCATACCGTGTCTTGGCTTGTGGTTGATACAACTACAAACAAAGTGCAGACTGCATTTGAGCGTTACAAATTTGGGAAGGCTAAAGCAAGACTGTTTTCAAGTATCACACCTCCACTGCCAGAGTGATTCATCAAGTCCAAGTTAGCATACCGGACACCTCAACTCCATTTTTACAACTCCTCATGATCAAAAGACGTGTGAACGGTTGTACTTGAGAAGTGGGACATTCGGGTCCGAGCTATCAATCACCGGGGAAGGGTGTATTTTAGCCGTCCATTCCGAAGCGCAGCACAGGCTGAGACTGTCCCAAAGCTGTGCAAATCATTCGTTCATGTAGATGCCAAGCATCACTGAAGCACATACTTGAAACAGATGATCTCATTTTTATAAACCCGCCTCTCATAAACTCGATAGCCTCGTAGTTGAACAGGCTCTAACGAATACCATGTTCCGACAGTCAAAATTTTTTTATAGTTGGACCCTTGTCGGGAATGACAGTTTTTACGATAGCATTCCTGTGTTTTCGTCAGGGTTTGAAACCCATCAAGGGTCTAGTCTGCTGCGATCTCTTATCCTAATGTCATTATTGTCATTGTCATTATGGAAAGATTGTCTGTCAAGGAATAATCAAGGCTCAATAGTGACACCAGAAAGCTTATGCATGGCACCGAAGCAAGTGTGGTTGTAAATATGAACCTGCCAGCGGACCACTAAATTCTAAAGATCGGAATCGGAAGGAAATTATACTCGATGCAGGGAGGAAGATCGACGTGGTCTCAAACGCCTCGGACATACCTCTGTCTACTTCATTGGGATCTGGATTAGCGCGTGCGTGTGTATGTAGTTAGTCTACTGCTGGACATATTTAACTGAGTCTTTTGTCCCTAGAAGGACTTCCTGCGTTCTTTACTCTACTCTGTGCTTCTCCGGTGTCATTCCCTGGGGTATTCGGTCTTACTTGGCTCTTCCAGTCAGGACTGGGGCTCTTGATACGAGGAAATGGTGCGTATGCTCCCACACAGAGGGATCTATATTCATCTGAGTCATGTTTTCGGAACAGGAGACTGCCATATACGATTGCTGGAACAACGAAGAAAATATAGAATCCTCCGACGAAGATTCCGCGCCCAGCACTCCGACAATGACTACTGCCAAACAAATAGAACAACTGTATCGTAGATTGCAGTGCATCCGGGGGGAGCTGGATAAAAATCACTGGGAAAACGAGATAGATGAGAGAGAAAAACTTGAAGGCAGGTGGATGAACCTTGCTAAAGTACCTTCGCACGAAGCATATCGAGACGACAGCGATGATTTTCATTTGGGACAATATACGAGTAACGACGAAATGCAAGTTTCAGGCCTGCAGTCCAAACATCCGAGGGAAAGGAAAGCTTTTACAGTGCCCCCATCAACATGCTGGATAAACGAAATCCCGTCTGAAATTTTGGTACTCGTGTTCGAGTTGGTTTTGAGTACAAACGAGGGGTATTCAGACGATGCGGCCGAATTTGGCGGACGCAATGGGTGGAGGTCACCAATAACCTTGGGGCATGTGTGTTGCTCTTGGCGGACATTGGTACTAGAAACACCATCGCTCTGGAGATCGTTTTCCCTTGTGCTTGATACAATTCCACGGTTAACGGAAGGGTTGAAAGCATCTCTCCATTTGTGGCTGCAGGGCTCGAGATCAATAGAGGTGGCGATAAACTTGGAAGTGGATCCAGCCTGTGCGGAGATACTGGATCAGGAGCTGATGAACCAGCTAGAGGGAATGTTGAGAAGATGCTGGAGACTCAGGACAAATGTTTCGCATGAGATGTTTTGTGGGATTCTTCAACTCCCGTTGTTGCGTTTACGGACGCTCGAGGTTTGGTCATCTTGGCTTGGAAAGGACATTGGAGGGTTCTCTGTCCAGGCACCTAGCCTGCAAAATTTGGTGATTTTGGGCCCTACTATGGTAAAATTTGAGGAGAACACGTTGCCTTGGAGTCAAATCCAAGGGTACAAGGGTACATGCTGGGCGGACCTGCAGCAGCATTTAGACATCTTCAGGTTATCACCGAACTTGCAGTCGTGCACGCTATATCCTTTTTATGAAACAAAGGGAAATTTGATTCCGATACGGCTGACGCAACTGCGGCGTCTGCACATATTATCGAATTTTGGGACGAGCATAGATAGTTTTTTGAGATGCTTGGAAGTGCCTGCATTGGAGGAGTTGAAGTTTGGATTTGATACGTGGCCGCAAAAAAGTGTCCTGGATCTTCTCGAGCGTTCAGGAATAGAGTTAGAAAGACTGAAACTGATTAGCATGGATAACTCACAGTTGTACAAGTCCTAGTCTGTGACAGGTGTTATTACTAGCCCCATACTAGTCCCACGCCAAGCATCGTTATTTATCCTCACCCTGTCCGTTGCGTCTGACTGCGGTTCCTAAAACTGTGGATAGTTTCTCTAGGCATGGGATCCTCAAGTTTGTATTCCGACCCGAAATGTCCAAAGTTTCAAGGGATGGCACAGACGTTAAACGCGAAACAACCACTACTCTCCCCACTCTTGAAACGTTTATGATCAGTCTAAGGTTCATATGCATATTGCACGTGCTCCAGGTTTCCACTCCAAGGGTCTTGTTGATATGCTATCCTAAATCCTTCTGACTACTGAGTCTCGCACCACCATGATTCTTGCAAAAGTAATTGATCTGCATTCTCTCGACAAAGCCGACGCCTGGCGTCGAAGGCAATTGTAAACGAGGCCGATTAACGAAGATGGGCATGGCCGCATGAGTTGGAGCGATAAAGATAAGATAGGGACATGATTAGTGAACTGGGATCTCGGTAGACACCCTTTAGGAAATTCCAAGAGAATGCAAGCCCATTGGATAGTAAACTAAACTTTGGATCGACAAATGTCTGCCACCATGTATCTGTCCCGGCCTCGTCTGCCGTGTGGAAATCATCCCTTGATACCTTTGTGACTTATTTGTGGAAAAAGATGTGATTGAAACAAGTCTTAGCGTGGTCGTCGTGATTAGATTGGTGGACCATCTGTGATCTAATCAACTTGCAAGGCCGGCTCTTAGTAGTAATGATTGTTTCTAGCAAATCTTTTTATTCAAGTGGCAATGCACAGAACTGAGTAGAAAGAGGAGCCACCATGAGCAGGTCACCTCATAGAGAAAAAATTAATTAAGGAAGTGCTCCGGTCGACGGAGCATCGCGACTGGTACGAGTGACAGTGAGATATGTGTGCTTGTATATAGGTATTGAATTTCAGGATCCCGGGAGGAAACAAATACCCGGGGTCTCTACTCTTGGATCCCGAATTCAGATTTCTGAATGTCTCCTACGGTTGAGTGAACAAGTCCTACCGTATCAGTTGCCCGCACTTGGATGTCAGCCATGCGTGTGGCTCCACAACGGTTCTATTGTCTCGTGCCTGCAAAACGCGTGTTTCAAGTGGCTCTGCAAGGACCCCGTGTAGATGATTACATGAGCGGGGTGTCCAGGGTCATGCAACTGAGAATTTTTGTGGGTGGTGGACTGTTGGTTGTCTCCGTCCTCAGCCACAGGACTCGCCGGATTGCTCGTCCAGCGTCCGAGTTTTCTCTCCAGCTCCCAGCCTTTCCAGCCGCCTCAACGCCTGCTGGCAGGTCATTTTCCCGACCATAACCCCAGCTCTGCAAAAAAAATCAACCAAAAAAGACCTCTTCCTGCGACATTCGTGCGTATGCCATTGCCTCCTGAGCGCTGTGGCTCACTCTAGTGCAGAATGAGCAGATCTTCTACTGCACAGTCATCCAAGAATCCGACAATCCCAAAGGTGTCAGCTTGGTCCCGGGGCCCTCCCCAGTCGTCGTCCACCCCGTCGCGCTCGCAGTCCCCCGCCCCATCCGCCCCAGTCATCCAGACCCACTCTCGCCGCCCCAGCGCCCTTTCAAGTGTTCCCATCACAGATGGTGTCTCTGTCAACAGAAATAATTTCGGTGCCGCAAAACAAGGTCCGTGCGGTCACTCCTTGTCGTCTCATGTCTTCTCATTTTTGTCTGCTAGGCTCGGCCGTGACCTTTGGCTCGATAGATGATGCCTCTGCATCCATATCGTCATCTCCAGCCACTGCACCTTCCATAAAGTCCGACGTTGTCAAGTCGTTCGGCTCGATCGATGCGGAAAGGCACGAAACTCACGTGAATGGTAAATCTGCTCTGTCATCGCGGCCGTCAGTGGCAGTCTCGGCCTCTACGACAAGTTCGTCTGCCCCCTCTCCTGCTGCATCGATATCTTCGGCCACCAAGCTTGCGAAACCCGACATCGCAAAACTTTTCCAAAACCCGTCATCTGTCGCCTCAACACAGCCTTCCGATACCCCTTCGCCCTCCCTGCGTTCCTCTGGCCTACCATCAGCCCAACCTGGTTCGTCCATCCATTCACATCCATCATCGGCCCCGTCACAGCCCTCGCAACTCGGCCCTCAACAGCATTTCACACCCTACCGACATCCGCAAGCAGGACCTGCCTCCGCCACATCTCGTCCTGGTCCCTGGTCTACACGCCAAATTGTTAATGGCGCTGGCCCACGTTCTCAAGGTGCCCCCAACGGTGCCCCAGCACAAATGAATGCTGTCATGTCTAGTCCTCGATTGGGGCCAATGCCTCATAATACTCAACCTCAAGCCATGCCTCCGCCACCTCAGATGCAGCCGCCCATGCCTCAGCAAATACCGGTCACATGGGCCAATTATTATGTAAGTAATGAATACTTATTGTCGACACAATTATTCATTGATTGTTATCAGTACGACCAGTCGTATTATTCTCCATGGTACCCACCGCACCCTCACCACCATCCTCCAGGCGGTCCGCATGGACCACCTCACCCCGGAATTCCTCCAATGCCCTTACAGCAAGGCGGTCCCGGAACACCCACACTGACCCATGCAACCGCATCTCCGATCCACCCGGTTCACCAACCCCCTTCCATCACACATCCCTCATCAAGTATGAGTAGCATTTCGTCGCCTCCGCCTACACCCTCAGCTACCACCTCACGACTCAACGCTAATTCCTCTACATTTGCACCACGAACAAAAGTCGTGATTAAAAAGGCAGATGGGACAGAGGTCAATATTGAGAATCTTAAAGGTAGTTCGTCGTCACCGGCTAACAATGCCTCAACGAATGGGCAAGCTACGGCGTTCCGTCAGGGGAGTCCCGGTGGGACGCCTGTCCGCCAGAGTGTGAGACTGGAATCGCTGGAACAACGTGCCCAACGGCTTGCTGAAGCTGAGCGCAAGGTGAAGGAAGAAGAGGCAAGGAAAGAGAAGGCAGAAGAAGAGCGACGGCGGAAGGAACAAGAGGAGAAAGAGCGTGTTCGAAAGCTTGAGGAAGAAGAAAAAGAACGGAAACGTCAAGCCGAAGAGGAGGAGAAAGAGAGAATAAGGAAGGAGGCTGAGGAAGAAAGAGCGCGCAAGGAAGCTGAGGAGGAACGTCTTCGTATGGAAGAAGAGAAAGAAAGAATCAAGAGGGAAGAGGAGGAGAGGGAACGTCTACGGAAGGAGGAAGAGGACCGCCAACAAAAGGAGGAAGAGCGTCGGCGAAAAGAGGAGGAAGAGCGCCAGCGAAAAGAGGAGGAAGAACGTCAGCGAAAAGAGGAAGAGCAGCGGAAACTAAGAGAGGAGGAAGAGGAGAAGCTACGAGAGGAGGAAGCGCGTGAGTGCCTACGCAAGGAGGAAGAAGAGAAGGAGCGACGGCGTCTAGAGGAAGAGAAAGCTGCCCAAGCTAGAGAGGCCGAAGAGGCTACCAAGGCTCAGGCAAAAGAAGAAGGTGAACTCACAGAGGAGCCTGAGAGTCTTGATGCCGTTTCAGCGCTCAAAGACAATTACAAGGCGAAGGAACCTCTTCGTATCAATACCTCAGAGCCCCTCAACGAACCCCTTAGGAAACGACCAGGTCATTTAGATCTCGCCAACGCCGACTCTGTCCCTCCTTCAATTCCTTCTGCTCTTGCAACTGCTCGCAATATCGACGATATCAATAATGTCCAATACCCAGAAGGTATCTCGAGTCCCAGACCAGAGTTAAATACCAATGCCAAGGATGGCAAATTCCGGTAAGTGCCTGATGATGATAACTTAGGTCCTTTCGTATTGACCCTTTCCTAGGTATGACCGCGACTTCCTTATGCAGTTTATGGCTATCTGTAAGGAGAAGCCCGAGACACTCCCTCCTCTTGATGCCATTGGTCTTGATGCTTTCGATCAATCTGCTTTGGCTATGCAGCGTGGTGGCCCTGTTCGCAATCGTCAAGCCTCCGGTGGCCCTTCGATTCCTTCACGTTCTGGTTCGACTGGTCATGGGCTTGGACTTGGTCCCGGTTCAGGTGGCTTTCCCAGATCAAGCAACCTCAACCCTTTCACTGGTGGGGGGATGGGTAATTTTTCAACTCAAGGATCCAAGATGACAAGTGAAGAGCGATTCCAGCTCGCTGCCAGCCGCTCTTTGGCCAGCGGCCCTGCTGGCTCGCAATTTGGTCGGCCAATTCCCATGCAGCGGACGCCTAGTCAAGGTGGAATGAATAGAGATCGTGTTCGCAGTCAACGCGGTAAAACACGTGATGGTAGCAAGATGGCTGTTCAACAAACTGCTAGTTCGCTTGCCATGCTTCCCTCTGAGTCTGTTGTCCCGCTCAAAGTTTCTGAGAACCGATGGGACAGGAGGGCCATCCAGACTGATGCAGATTCACCAGATTTTGTTGATCGGAAAGTAAGAGGCCTGCTCAATAAATTAACAATGGAGAGGTTCGACTCAATATCCGATCAAATCATTGAGTGGGCGAACAAGTCTGAGAAGGAGAAAGATGGCAGGACACTTATTCAAGTTATTCGACTGGTATTCGAGAAAGCAACGGATGAAGCTGCTTGGTCGGAGATGTACGCCAGATTGTGCCGCAAGATGATGGAACAGATTAGTAATAAGGTGCAGGACGATGGTATCAAGAACACAGATGGGAAACCAATTGCAGGTGGACAACTTTTCAGGAAATACCTTTTGAATAGGTGCCAAGAAGATTTCGAGAGGGGTTGGGTACAAAAGGAGGCCACGGCTGCTGCCGCTGCATCTAAAGCCACAGAAGACGAGGCGATTAAGGCTGCAAATGAGAAGAACAAGGAGAACGAGGATGGAGAAGTTGCGTTATATTCGGATGAATACTATGCTGCTCAGAAGGCAAAACGGCAGGGTCTTGGTCTCGTGAAGTTTATCGGAGAACTGTTCAAACTACAGATGTTGACAGAACGTATTATGCATGAGTGCGTGAAGAAGCTTCTAGGTAACGTGGATAACCCTGAGGAGGAAGAGATCGAGAGTCTGTGCAAGTTACTGACGACAGTTGGGTCGATTTTGGACACGCCGAAGGCACATGCACACATGGATGTATATTTCCGCCGTATGGGTGAATTGACCAAGAGCCAGAATGTCAGTCCTCGGATGCAGTTTATGCTTCAGGTTCGTTATTGTGTCTACTATTTTGGCTGATCAGGCATGGCCAACCTTGATAAATTAGGATGTCATCGAGATGCGTGAGAGGAAATGGTCCTCGAGAAAAGCCATTGTAGCGCCTACGACGATCGCTCAGGTTCATGAAGCGGTACGCTGATTCATGTGCTCGCAACTTACTTTTACTCATCATCCCCTGACAGGCTGCCAAGGAAAAGGCTGCTCATGAGAAGGAATACTCACAACGACAGATCAGTATGTCTCGAGGCGGTTCACGGCGGGGTGGTGATCGAAGCGACCAACCTCCAGCTAACCCAGATGGGTGGGCTGTTGCTGGAAATGTTGCTCGGCCTGCCAAGGTCGATTTGAGCAACTTTGGCAAGATTAGCAACAAACCATCACCTCCGACCTTTGGACCGGGAAGCATATTCACTAGTAAGAAAGATAAGCGAGAATCGATATCTCGGACAAGCTCTAGTTCGAACATGTTCTCGATGCTACAGAATACTGAGTCTGGAGCTGATAAAAGTATATTCCATCTGCAGGCTCCACAATGTGATATTAATTTTCTTTCTTTGTTGCACTCATAGGTTCCGAGACACTGCCCCAACGCAAGAAACTTGCTTTGTTACCTCGAACGAAACCTATCGAGTCTGAGATCCAACAACCCCAAGAGAGTAGTGAGGAGGAAGAAGCTACCACACCAGCTGTGGAGATGACAGATGACCAAGCGCAGAAGAAGATTCAAGAGGACGTGAAGGAGTTCTTCGCCGTTCGGAACCTGGACGAGGGCGAGGTTTACTTTACGGCTCTTCCGGCGCAACACCATAGCAAACTGATAGACAAACTTGTGTCAAGTGCTGTGGAGTCTAAGGAGGCTGATGCAAAGCTGGCGGCTGACCTGTTTGGCCGAGCTGCGTCGAAGAATTTGTGTTCGCAGGATGCGCTTGAACAAGGCTTTTTGCCCTGTGCCGAGATTATTGGTGACATTGCAATTGACGCACCCAAGGCGTTCCAGTTATTTGCTATGATGATTAAGGGTGTTGAGTTCCCTGAGGAACGGCGGTCGCGACTGATAGCTAGTTCGATGGACGGTGATAAGCTTCTTGGGTTATTATTGTAGAACACTAGTCGCCTAATTCTTATTCTTCCCTGGCATTTACTGCATTCATAACTTACTCTCATCATGGCTTTACCTTTTTTCCTTTTGTATTATCTTCCACTTAGTTCATGTTATTTTCATCTTGCCTCCTTTACCTTTTTTTCTCTCGTATATCTCGTCCACGCAGCAGTTTATCTATTCTTGTATCCCACGGAGACTTGTTGTGTTGATAGGTTCTCCAGTTAGGTATCCTAGATGTGCTGATTTTCTTGCTCCACGATCTGGGAGAGGGCGTGAGAAGATTGGGAGACTGACTATATGTCTTTGCGAGACTGCTCAATGGAATCTAAGAATGATTGTTCATTTCAACTTTGTTTTTCCCTCGTCGTCCCTTAAAATAGTCTTGGTCAGTTGAACCGATCTTTACGGTCCTTTGGCCTCAAAAGCCACTTAAACAAAATTCTCCACCGCTTCCCTACAAAAACCGTCTTTATAAAATCCGCCACTACCTTCCTTCCGTCCCTATGCCAAATCTCGACTCTCCCTCGCTCAAATGGCCAGTCCGAGTATGGTCCAGCATTACGAGCGAACTCAATTTCTATCGTATCCACCTGATCTACTTGTACGTCTCTAACTTAATTGTATGCTTCGCGTGCTGACCATCTCTCATTTCCAGCACGGTCACCCCGCTTATCTTCTCGGCGATCTTCTATGCTAGCAATGGGCGCTACCATGTCGCGTTTATCGATGCGCTGTTTAATTGCTTCAGTTCGATGTGTGTTTGCGGACTGGCGACTGTCAACTTGAGTTCGTTGACCAAGTGGCAACAAGTAATTCTATTCATTCAAATGCAAATCGGACATCCAGTAAGTATTGGCTTCTCGTTCAAAGGTGGTGATAGGTCTTGATAGGTTTTTCGAGATTTTTGTGTCGTGGTTTATGGTTCTCGTCAGGAGGTCAGTTGGCTATTATCTCGAGAGCTTAAAATTGATAGTTGGAGGGCAGGCACTATTTTGCGCGTAGATTCGAACACATGGTTGTCGCAAAGGGTATGCAAAATGATGACGCACGTGGTAGGCCTCCCGTAGAAGGCGAGGAACATTTTCAGCGACAAGAACGACGTCCATGGTCTCGTTGGATGACGACCCTGTTCCATCCGGGTCACAATGTTACCGAAGAAAGCCAAGATGGGAGTGATTCTGATCGATATCCCAAACGAAGTATCATCAAGAAGCTGAGACCGGATATGATTAGACGTATGGATGACGCTCCTAAGCTTGTCAATCCGAGTGGTTGGATTACTGCGGGAAATGCGTCACCATCAAGAAATCTCGGTGGGATGCAGCAGGCAACATTTGCCATCACTGAGGGTGACGAACGTGCGGGCTCTCCAAATGGTCACCACGGACTTCAAGAGGCTGAACCGATTGAGGGTGTCAGGGAATTTGTTTCTGAAACTACCTCCCGCGGCAGCGATGGGTGAGCAGTATTATTGATCAGCAATAGAGATCTGCAGAATACTCAGAGTGAATGTCCCAGACGTCGCCGGCGGTTATCTGACCCTGGTGTACCTTCAAGACCTGTCACCCCCACTAGTGTGTATTCTACGCTATTTAAATCTTTGATTCCAATTGAAGCGACGTAGATCCCATTCATCGGTATGAAACCATGATGGACACTTCAGCCGTTCGGAACCAGGGGGGATTTCCTCGGCAACAGACCATCGAATTTGCACCTGACCTTCAGCGCCCGCGAGGGAAGCCCGACCAACTGATCATCGCTGAGTATGACCCTGACACAGATTCTGGAATTGAGCAAAATCCACAATCTCCGGGTTTTGGTACGCCTTTGTGTCCTTATAGCGAGATGGGTTCTGATTCATGATTATTGTCATTTCGCAGGATCAATACACCGATCATCCTTGGGGCCACCTTATGCGATTAGTACAACACAGACGCAAAGAACATACCGAACGACAAGAAGCGCAAAGCATCGTGGTTTCGGTGGTTTCCCCATGCCTCACCGGCTAATCAGTTCGATTATTAATAAAATGTTCCCTAAGTTCCAACGACGACTCACTAGGACTGTCACTATCCCGGCAGCAACATCCCTCGTGTCAACAAGGGCAGGACATCATGCCCCTCCTCACGCCAAGGCCGTGCGCTACATTAGCTTCGATGCCATCGTCGGTCGCAATTCCGCGTTTCATCTTTTAACTCATGAACAGTTGGAAGAACTCGGTGGGGTAGAGTACAGGGCCTTGAATGCTCTATTGTGGCTTGTCGCAGGTGTAAGTTACTAGCATAGAGATTTACATATTGGCGGTTAATCTTCTGCAGTATTTCATCGGTCTTCAGCTTATTTCATTCGCAATCATCGCACCTTATATCTCGACTTCGCGCTGGAGTGATACTTTCAGAGTCCCGAACCTGGTCCGACCATTGTCGAGTGTGTGGTATGTTGTTGCATCTCCACTGCTTTGGACAGTTGCTTGATCTGGTCCAGGTTCTCACTGTTTCAGGTGTCTTCAGCATTTACGAATACTGGAAGCTCTTTGGTCGATCAGTCGATGGTCCCTTATCAAAAGGCATATGCCATGATCGTTTTTTTGATGTTGCTCATTTTAGGAGGAAATTGTGCTTATGTGAGTAAAATTTATCCAAGTTTAATCCAGACTTTTAAAGTTCCTCGACAGCCGATTTTGTACGTTATGAATCTTCACGTTTTAATCACGAACTCACGAAGTACTGCATTCAAGCTTACGACTTTTAATGTGGGTGATACTGACTCATGTGGAATGTAAAATCTTTGATTTTTGGCAGTTGGCTCATGACGAAATTAATACCCCGGAAATCACACCTGAACGAGACACTGCATTTCCTACTTGATCACCCTCGGCGCTGTTACACGTACCTTTTCCCTTCCCATCAAACCTGGTTCCTCTTGACTATCGTTTTTCTACTTACGTATGTTATCTTGTATTGCTATCAAGTGGCTCAAGTCTCATCACCATCCCCAGTGCTATTGATTGGTTCTTTTTCATGATCCTAGACATTGGCAACACGGTCATCGAGCAGATTTCCCTCAATACGCGCTTTGCCGCAGGCTTATTTCAAGCTGTAGCTGTCAGAGCTGCTGGTTTTTCAATTGTGCCAATGAACAATCTCGCACCTGCTGTCAAGTAAGGTGCTTTATGATCTGCGTGCTGTACCTCATTGCCTACTTGAATACAGGGTGCTTTACTTGGTAATGATGTATATCAGCATTTGTACGTGTCCTGTTTCTCCTGCTTCCTTGACCTATCCCAATGTGATCCATCCCTCTTTAGACCCGATCACTCTGAGGTTAGTTTTCTAGAAGTACCTCAGGAATGTTCAGCCAAGTTTTCATCAGTGTTCGATCAACCAATGTTTATGAAGAAAAGTCGCTTGGCGTTTTCGCTGACGAGGATGACAACTTGGAAGAGAAGTTCCAGCCATTTGGCCCCAGTAGGATCAACGTCTGGAGTCGTTATCTGGCGATGCACATTCGCAGACAGCTTGCCTTTGGTATGTTCGTTCCTGTTTGTTCCGACATGGATCACCAACCTTGATGTTTGATAGATATGTGGTGGCTTGCCATTGCCGTTTTTCTGATTTGCATTATCGAGGTGAATGATTGAACTAGTAGCAATGTCCAACTTGCGCTGAGAAGATCTTTACGGAAACAGCGGCATCAGATTAACAATCCTGACAATAATGTGTGGTTCAATGTCTTCAACATCAGTAAGTGATATCTCTACTTTCTGTAGGATTACCGCTAAACATCGTAGTGTTTGAGGTGGTCTCTGCTTATGGCACTGTCGGGCTCAGCCTCGGCATCACTGATGTGAGTATTCTCTCTGAACTAGTCGTTCATTGGTATTCAACGTCAATTAGCAAAACTACTCTTTATCTGGTGCATTTCGCCCTTTATCAAAGCTTGTCATATGCGGTGTGATACTTCGTGGACGCCACCGAAGCTTGCCCGTCGCGATCGATCGCGCTATTCTCCTTCCGTCAGACCTCGAGCACAACGATGGCAGAGATGAAATTCCGGCCGATGCAAGAAGTCATCTAACTCAAACTTCACAAGGCGCAGGGATGGGTCAAAATCTTCAGCCCAACTATGGCGCGGATGACGTCTCGGATGCACAGCTCCAGAGACGAATTCCTCGTAGATCTGGAACCATGTCCTCTGGCTCACAGCGTGAACCCCCCGCGACCGAAATCAGATTACGGCCAGTCTGAAATTATCCATGAAAACATCAAGTGTCCACTCAAACACATGCTCACGAGTTTCTCTCCCTCTCTTCTTGATCTTCGCTTTCTTCCAAGATGAGAGGACTTGTCAGTTCGTCTTTTAATATAGTCCGATTACATGACTCGTTCTACATTTGCTTAGTCCTATAACTAGTTTCAGTGCTTTGATACCAAGATCTTTTTCCGGTAGTCCCTATCTTATCTCCATCTAAAACGTTTAATGCTATTTTACTATTTTACTTGGTCTGAGCTCAAGTCTTTCACTTAGATGCCAATGGTGCGATCCTAACTGTGTAAGACGAACAAAACAAAGGGGGCTACCAATATTCTAGGTGCATCCATGCCTATGTGATTAGATTTTAGTACGTACTAATTGCAATTGAATCGCCATGGTTCCTGGATGTGGAGAAAAAGTCCTCACCGACATCCACTGAAAGCGATTCCTGTACCCCGAACACGCTCTTTTGTTTTGCTACTCACCAGCATCAGCCAGTCAGATGTTCAATAATTGCAATGGGACATTCGTGTAGCAACTTGGCTGCCTCACATACTTTTCCGTCCTTGAGCGACTGCACGTCCAATTGGCTGCCACCACAAGTAGATGGGATTATGACTTGCCTCAGATCAATCATGCGAAGTCTGTAGCAGATGTCACTGTTCTCTGTGACAATAAAAACGGAGGAGCGAGCAAGTGATGCAGGGACATCTTGAGACTTGAGTTGCCATGAAACCTGACCTAGATATTTCAGAACATGGACGGTGATGCACAATAGGACACAAAAACAAGATGCCTTCGAAACACTCGTTCGCATTTTAGGTTAGAGGTCTAGGATGACATCAACACGCAAGTTCAGTGTCAGGGTGATGGTATTTCTCCCGAGGATTGAAGATCGGCGGATTCTTCTACCTAGGCCTGAGGAGCTGGTGATGCCATTTTGGGTTACAAGTGAACGTGGGGCAGGAGTACTGCAGGAGTACTGCACAGTACACGAGGTTTCAGGGCCTTTTCTAGATCATAACTATCCAGCACTGGTTCCTTCCATTTCAATCGACGTAGCTAGCCCTTGTAAGGGTTTTTGAATTTGGGGTACAAAAGCCGGAGTAAAACATTATCTGGTGAATCACTGCATCCATCTACCTCTTCCTTAACTCATTTCCACCAATTTACAGCGATTTCATGTATAGTCCTGTGATTCACCAAGACGTAAGATCTCAAACAGAGCTTCTAACTCATATGATCTGGATATTCAGATTCAGGAGATTCCATTTAGGGTGGATCTATGCGAATTATTACAGACATTAAGATTAGAAGGCTCAAAAGAAGTGAGTTTACTATCTTCCGGTTTTTGCTGAGAGAACCGGGTTGTTCTGACCCCACAAAGGCCACAGCAGGTTATCCAAATTCCGTATTAATCAATCAGGATATACAAGACGATCCCATGGATGAGGTGAACTACCACGTGCGTCATTCTGAGGGCTGGGCGGTAATGCTTTGCCTGAACTATCACTCCAGTCAGACGGAGGATCAGATCATTTCAGTTCAAGTTCCAAAAGCAGCGCGAATACTGACAAGGACGAGGCAGTCATAAAAACTACTTCCGTAACCAAACCAAACGAGATCTACGGTTGTGCGTATCTCAGAGCTATCCGTAATCAGCTCGAATCGTACCCAACGACGAGTGGAGAATATCTTGAAATCATCATGGTTCATAGAGAAATCTTTAACTCGTTCCCTGGAGCTCATCATGATTGTGCAAGAGCATTCACTGATCTGGCATACTCGATTGAACAAAGGGCATGGAGGTCGGATCGTGATGCTGATGTGGATGCCGTCGTTGCCTTTCGACACGAGGCCTGGGTGATAGCTTCGACCATGTGAGATCAATCCTTCGGCGATACCTTGCGGGGAGGCCAAATGATTGGAATGAATAATGATTGTTCTGTGA
>Ga0153951_1000472_pt1 | contig 15204 bp, 13 predicted proteins | sample TSNJ035MetaG_FD_102278 | JGI IMG/M metagenome (GOLD analysis project Ga0153951, IMG submission 102278) | Attine ant fungus gardens microbial communities from New Jersey, USA - TSNJ035 MetaG | ecosystem: Host-associated > Fungi > Mycelium > Unclassified | place: USA: New Jersey, Wharton State...
CCGCCGTCTGACGGATTTCGGCAAGGTGGTGAATCCGGAGGGCATCCGCACGATCGGCGAATTCCCGAACCTGACGGCGGCGATGCAGAAGGCGGGCTGGAGCGAGGCGCGCATCCGCAAGGTGATGGGCGAGAACTGGCTGCGCGTGTTCGGTGAAGTCTGGAACGGTTGATTAGCTGAGCGGCTGAGCGAGCAGTTTTAAAGCCGCGAAGAAAGACCATCCAGATTATTAAGAATGACTGAATAAATAAGATTCCCGGAGACTCACGATATGCAACCGCAACTTCCGATCGACGTCGATCCGCAAACCGGTGTCTGGACTACCGACGCGCTGCCGATGCTGTACGTGCCGCGCCACTTCTTCACGAACAATCACACGGCGGTCGAAGAAGCGCTGGGCCGCGAGGTCTACGCGGAGATTCTCTACAAGGCCGGCTACCAATCCGCGTACCACTGGTGCGAGAAGGAAGCGGAAAAGCACGGCATCGCCGGCATGGCGGTGTTCGAGCACTACCTGAAGCGTCTTTCGCAGCGCGGCTGGGGCATCTTCACGATTCGCGAGGCCGATCCGGCCGCGGCGCGCGCGAAGATCGAACTGCGCCATTCGTCGTTCGTGCTCGCGCAGCCCGGCAGGCACGGCAAGCTCTGCTACATGTTCGCGGGCTGGTTCGCCGGCGCGATGGATTGGGTCAACGACACCACGGAAGGCGGCAAAGGCGCGCCGCGCGCGCGGTCGTCGGAAGTGCAATGCGCGGCCGAAGGCCACGCGCACTGCATTTTCGAAGTCTCGCCGATCGCCGCCTGAACGGCGGCGCGACCCGCCCTACAAGACTTATCGAAAGACACGAACGCCAGAGGTCGTCTGCGATGCGCTACCCACACCTGTTCAAACCCTTGACGCTCAATCAGCTCACGCTGCGCAACCGCATCGTCAGCACGGCCCACGCCGAGGTCTACGCCGAGCCGGGCGGCCTGCCGGGCGACCGCTATATCCGCTATTACGAAGAGAAGGCCAAGGGCGGCGTGGGCCTTGCGGTGTGCGGCGGATCGAGCCCGGTGTCGATCGACAGTCCGCAGGGCTGGTGGAAGTCGGTGAATCTCGCGACCGACAGGATCATCGATCCGCTCGCGCGTCTTGCCGAAGCGATGCACCGGCACGGCGCGAAGATCATGATTCAGGCTACCCACATGGGGCGCCGTTCCGCGTTTCATGGCGAGCACTGGCCGCATCTGATGTCGCCGTCGGGCGTGCGCGAACCCGTGCATCGCGGCAATGCCAAGATTATCGAGGTCGAGGAAATCCGCCGCATCATCGGCGACTTCGCGACGGCTGCGAAGCGCGTGAAGGACGCGGGCATGGACGGCATCGAGATTTCGGCGGCGCACCAGCATCTGATCGACCAGTTCTGGAGCCCGCGCACGAACTTTCGCACCGACGAATGGGGCGGTTCGCTCGAAAACCGCCTGCGGTTCGGCGTGGAAGTGCTCAAGGCCGTGCGCGAGGCCGTAGGCAAGGACTTTTGCGTCGGCCTGCGCATGTGCGGCGACGAGTTCCACGAAGACGGCCTCGATCACGAGCAGTTGAAGGAAATCGCCCAGGCGATGGCGGAAACGGGGCTGATCGACTATCTCGGCGTGATCGGCTCCGGCGCGGACACGCACAACACGCTCGCCAACTGCATGCCGCCGATGGCGCTGCCACCCGAGCCGTTCGTGCATCTCGCGGCCGGCATCAAGTCGGTGGTCAAGCTGCCGGTCATGCACGCGCAGAGCATTCGCGATGCGGGCCAGGCCGAGCGTCTGCTCGCGAGCGGCATGGTCGACCTGGTCGGCATGACGCGCGCGCAGATCGCCGACCCGCACATGGTCATCAAGATTCGCGACGGCCGCGAAGACGAGATCAAGCAGTGCGTCGGCGCGAACTATTGCATCGACCGCCAGTACAACGGTCTCGACGTGCTGTGCGTGCAGAACGCGGCGACCTCGCGCGAGGCGACCATGCCGCACGTCATCGAGAAGTCGCGCGGGCCGAAGCGCAAGGTCGTGGTGGTCGGCGCGGGACCGGCGGGGCTGGAAGCCGCGCGCGTTGTGCGGCTGCGCGGCCATGACGTGGTGCTGTTCGAGAAGAACGACGCCGTGGGCGGCCAGATTCTGCTGGCGGCGAAAGCGCCGCAGCGCGAGCAGATGGCGGGCATCGTGCGCTGGTTCGACATGGAGACGAAGCGCCTCGGCGTCGATCGCCGTCTCGGCGTGACGGCCGACGAGAAAACGATCCTCGCGGAAAAACCCGACATCATCGTGCTCGCCACGGGCGGTTCGAGCTTCACGCAGCAGGTGGGCGCATGGGGCGTGGAAGAGGGGCTCGCGGTCAGTTCATGGGACATCCTGGCGGGCCGTGTCGAGCCGAAGCAGAACGTGCTCGTCTACGACGGCGTGAGCACGCATGCGGGCGCCGGGGTGGCCGATTTCATTTCGAGCCGCGGCTCGAAGGTCGAAATCGTCACGCCCGACGTGAAGGTTGCCGACGACGTGGGCGGCACCACGTTCCCGATCTTCTATCGCCGCCTCTATGCGCAGGGCGTGATCCATACGCCGAATTACTGGCTCGATCGCGTGTACGAAGAAGACGGCAAGAAGATTGCCGTGCTGCGCAACGAGTACACGGAGGAGCAGGAGGAGCGCGCCGTCGATCAGGTGGTGATCGAAAACGGCAGCACGCCCAACGACGCGTTGTACTGGAAGCTCAAACCCGAATCGGTGAATCGCGGCCAGGTGGACGTGCACAAGCTTTTCGCCGCGGAGCCGCAGCCTTGCCTCAGCGAAGAACTCGGCAATGGCCGCTTCCTGCTGTTCCGCGTCGGCGACTGCATCTCCATGCACAACATCCACGGCGCGATTTACGACGCGCTGCGGCTCGCGAAGGACTTCTGAACCATGAATCCGTCCTGGCTCATTACCGCGCTGCTGTGGGTGTCGATGGCGGGGCTCGCGTTCGCGGTCGCGAAACGCGCCGCCTTCTGGCGGGTGGGGCGTGCCGCCGTGCCCGGTTCCGTTGGCGTCAGCAAGCTGTTCAGTATCCCCAAGCGTTATTTCGTCGATCTGCATCATGTGGTGGCGCGCGATCCGTATATCGCGAAGACGCACGTCGCCACCGCGGGCGGCGCGATCGCGGCGCTGGCGCTCGTGTTCGTCAACTACGGGCTCGCGATCTATTCGCCTTGGCTCGACCGGCTGATCTTTCTCGCGGCACTCGCGATGCTGGTCGGTGCGGTGTTCGTCTGGCGCCGCCGTCATGCGAGCCATGTGCCGGCGCGCCTTTCGCGCGGGCCGTGGAATACGCTGCCGTGGCTGCTCGGCTCGTTCGCGCTCGGCGTGGTGCTCTTCACGATGGTGCCCGCCGGCGCGATGTCGGGCGGATTCGCGGTAGTGTGCGCGGTGCTGATCGGCGTGGGCGCCTTCGCGATGACGTTCGGCGCGGCTAACGGCGGGCCGATGAAGCATGCGGTCGCCGGGCTTCTGCATCTGGCATTCCATCCGCGCCAGGAGCGTTTCGCGGCAACGGGCGAGGGCTGGACCGGCAACGGCACGGCCACGCCGCCGACCGCGCTGAAGCTGCCCGACATCGAACAGAAGCAGGAATACGGCGTGGCGAAGCCCGTGGAGTTTCGCTGGAACCAGCTGCTGAGCTTCGATGCCTGCGTGCAGTGCGGAAAATGCGAGGCCGCGTGTCCCGCGTTCGCGTCGGGCCAGCCGCTCAATCCGAAGAAGCTGATTCAGGACCTCGTGGTCGGCATGGCCGGCGGCACCGACGCGGCGTACGCGGGCAGTCCCACGCCCGGCATGGCGGTCGGCCGGCATCGCGGCGCGCCGGACGGTCCGATCGTCTCCGGCCTGATCGAAGCGCAGACGCTCTGGTCGTGCACGACCTGCCGCGCCTGCGTCGAGGAGTGCCCGATGCTGATCGAGCACGTCGACGCCATCGTCGACATGCGCCGCAACCAGACGCTCGTGCATGGCGAGGTGCCCGGCAAAGGCCCGGAAGTGCTGGCGAACCTGCGCGAAACGGGCACGGCGGGCGGCTACGACAGGACCGCGCGCTACGACTGGTCGGTCGATCTCGATGCGCCGGTCGCGCAACCCGGCCAACGCGTGGACGTACTCGTGGTGACCGGTGAGGGCGCGTTCGACATGCGCTATCAGCGCACGCTGCGCGCGCTCGTGACGGTGCTCAACAAGGCCGGCGTGAATTACGCGGTGCTCGGCGCGCGGGAAACGGATACCGGCGACGTGGCGCGCCGTCTCGGCGACGAAGCGACGTTCCAGCGCATGGCGAAGCAGATGATGGCGACGCTCGCCACGCTCGACTTCGCGCGCATCGTCACCGCCGACCCGCACGTCATGCACAGCCTGCGCAACGAGTACCGTGCGCTCGGCGCGCGCTACGAAGTACTGCATCACACGACCTTCCTCGCCGAACTCGCCGCGAGCGGACGCATCGCGCCGAAGGCCGTGCAGGCGCTCACCGAAAAGCGCACCACGTATCACGATCCCTGCTATCTGGGCCGCTATAACGGCGAGACCGAAGCGCCGCGCAAGCTGCTGAAAACGATCGGCATCCAGGTCGTGGAGATGGAGCGTCACGGCATGCGCGGACGCTGCTGCGGCGGGGGCGGCGGCGCGCCGCTCACCGACATCCCCGGCAAGCAGCGCATTCCCGACATTCGTATGGCCGACGCACGCGCACTCAACGCCGAGGTCGTTGCCGTGGCGTGCCCGCAATGCACGGCGATGCTCGAAGGCGTGGTGGGTCCGCGTCCCGAGGTGCTCGACGTGGCCGAACTCGTGGCCGCCTCGCTGGAGTGAATCGATGAATACGATCAAACGAATCGATCCGCGCCGCCCGTTCGTCGTGACCGCGGCGGGTCTCAGGCGCATGACCCTCGGCGAGACCGGGAGTGCCGACGCGAACGCCGCGCATTGGCCCGCGCAGCACGGGCACGGCAATGCCGCGAAACCGCGCCGCACCATTAGCGATCCGAAGCACGTGCTGCTCGTTGCCGCTCATGCCGAGCGCGGCGCGCTCGACGAGCATGCGCGCCAGGCCGTCGCGGCCGCCGCGTTGCTCGCCGATGCGCAAACCGAAGTGGCGCTGCTCGTGTTCGGCGAACTGAAAGACGACGCGGCGGCGCTCGGCGTCGACAAGCTGATCGAGCTGCCCGGCTTCGAGCGCCGCGCGTTCGCGCCGGACAGCGAACTGCGCGCGTTGCAGGCGTGTGCGGCGGCGCTCGCGCCGAAGCATGTGTTCCTGCCCGACAACGCGAGCGGCGACGGCGATCTCGGCCGGCGCTACGCGGCCTCGGCCGGGGCCAGCGTGGCGACGCAGGTGGTCGAGATCGACGCACGCCATGTGGGCGTGTACGAACAGGCGAAGCGCGCATGGGCCACGCGCGCGCTGCCCGAGGTGATCCTGCTCGCGCCGAACGCGGTCGAGGCGAAGCTGCCGTTCGTCGGCGCGGGCGAGCGGCTCCCGAGCGACTTTATCCGGCCCGCCGTCGATCTGGCGTCGTCGTATCGCGATCTCGGTCTCGAGGAAATCGATGCCGCCCGGGTCGCGCTCGAAGAAGCCGATTTCATCGTCTCGGCGGGCAACGGCGTGACCGACATCGCGGCATTCGAACAGCTCGCGGGCGTGCTCGGCGCGGCGATCGGCGCGAGCCGCGTCGCGGTCGACAACGGCCACTTCACGCGCGACAAGCAGGTGGGCGCGACGGGCAAGACGGTCGAGTCCAGTGTGTATATCGCGTTCGGCATTTCGGGCGCCGTGCAGCATCTGCAAGGCATCAAGGATTGCCGCCACGTGATTGCCGTGAATCTCGACGGCAGCGCGCCGATCGCGAAGCGCGCGAACCTGACCGTGGTCGGCGACGCCCAGGGCACCATCGCCGCGCTGATCGGTGAGGTGCAGGCCGCGCGCGCGAAACGCGGCGCGCCGGGCGCCGTACGTGACGACATGCATTCCGCAGGAGTGGCCGCATGAATGCCCGCAATGATTCCCGTAACGATTCCCAACGGCGCATCGAACGCATCGCCGTGCTCGTTTCCGTCGGCCGCCACCCCGTGAGCGGCGTGCCGCGCCATAGCCGCAACGACGCGCTCGCACTCGATCTCGCGCGTACGCTGGCGCAGCGTCACCATGCGCGCCTCGACGTGCTGCATGCGGGCGACGCCGACGACCCGGCGCTGACCGAATACCTCGCACTGGGCGCGACCGAAGTCGAGGTGCTGAGCTGCGCGCCGTCCGACGACGCGGCGCGCAGGCTGGCCGAGCGCGTGCGCGGCTACGACCTCGTGCTGACCGGCACGCGGGCCGAAGGCGCGCACGACAGCGGCATGCTGCCGTATAGCGTGGCCGCGGCGCTCGGCGTGCCGATCGTCGGCGGCGCGGTCGATATCGACGCAGAGAGCGGCGCTGTGGCCGTGGTGCGGCAATTCCTGCCCAAGGGCCTGCGCCGGCGCGTGCAAACGGCGCTGCCCGCCGTGATCGCCGTGCATCCGCTCGCCAACGCGCAGCCGCATTACGCCTATGCGCGGCTGCGCGCCGGCGCGATCCGGCCGCAGCGCGCCGCGAGCATGAGCATGAGCATGAGCATGAGCGCTGCCGAAGCGTCCGCGTGGACGGTCGGCCCGATCGAGCGCAAGCCCGTGCGCCTCGTCGCGGCGGAGAAGCGCTCCGGCCACGCGCGCATGCTCTCGGCGACCACGACCGAAAGCCGCGGCGGCAACGTCGTAAACGAAGGGAGTTCGGTCGAAAAAGCACAAGTGATCCTCGCGTATTTGCGCGAGCATCAACTTATCGACTACTGATTTTGACGATCTGTCGGCAACAAGCTGGAATGGAAAATCCGGAGCACACGATGAAAGTATCGGCAGAAATTCGCGCGCTGATCGAGCGCCGCAAAGAGGGGTACAGCCTGGAGGCGCCGTTCTATTTGAGCGAGGAGATTTTCGCGCTCGATATGGAAGCCATCTTCCGGCAGCACTGGATCGAGGTCGCCACCGAGGCCGAGATTCCGGAGCCGGGCGACTATGTGACCGCCGAGCTGGCGGGCGAATCGATTCTGATCGTGCGCGACGACGACATGGCGGTGCGTGCGTTCCACAACGTATGCCGCCATCGCGGCTCGCGCCTGTGCAACGACTCGAAGGGCACGGTCGGCAATATCGTGTGCCCGTATCACAGCTGGACCTATAACCTCTCGGGCGAACTGATGTTCGCCGAGCATATGGGCGAGCAGTTCGACCGCTGCAAGCACAGCCTCAAGCGCGTCCATGTGGAAAATCTCGCCGGGCTGATCTTCGTGTGCCTCGCCGACGAGCCGCCCGCCGACTTCGCGCAGATGCGCGCCGCGATGGAGCCGTATCTGCTGCCGCACGATCTGGCGAACTGCAAGGTCGCCGCGCAGATCGATATCATCGAGAAAGGCAACTGGAAGCTCGTGATGGAGAACAATCGCGAGTGCTATCACTGCGTGGCGAATCACCCCGAGTTGACGGTTTCGCTCTACGAATACGGCTTCGGCTACGAACGCACGCCGGCCAACGCGGAAGGGATGGCAGCCTTCGAGCGCGCCTGCAACGAGCGCGTGACGCAGTGGGAAGGGTTGGGCCTGCCTTCGGTGGAAGTCGAAAAACTGCTCGACGTGACGGGTTTTCGCACGCAGCGCCTGCCGCTCGATCGCAGCGGCGAATCGCAGACGCTCGACGCGAAAGTGGCCTCGAAAAAGCTGCTCGGCGAGTTTCGCTCGGCGGATCTCGGCGGTCTGTCGTTCTGGACCCAGCCGAACTCGTGGCATCACTTCATGAGCGATCACATCGTGTCGTTCTCGGTCGTCCCGCTTTCCGCCGGCGAGACGCTCGTGCGTACGCGCTGGCTGGTCCACAAGGACGCGCGCGAAGGCATCGACTACGACGTCGAGAATCTGACCGCGGTCTGGAATGCGACCAACGACCAGGACCGTACGCTCGTCGAGTATTCGCAGCGCGGCGCGGCGAGCAGCGCCTACGAGCCGGGTCCGTATTCGCCGTACACGGAAGGTCTCGTCGAAAAGTTCTCGGCCTGGTACATCGGCCGCCTTGCCGGACAGATTGGCGCATAACGTCGCGCCGCGCGCGGCCAAAGCAAAAGAGCGGAGTTTGTCATGATGCGAGATGCAGCCCAACTCGACCCCATGGACAGCCGGGTCACGCGCCCGGCGTTCTGGAGCGCGCTGCCCGAACGGTGGACGAGCGACGTCGAGGAAACGCTCGTGTGCTGTCATGTCGTGCAGGAAACGCATGACGTGAAGAGCTTTTTTCTGCGCTCGCCAGAGGGCCGCACGTTCTCGTTCGAGCCGGGGCAGTTCGTCACGTTCGAACTCGAGATCGACGGCGAGCCGATCAATCGCTGCTATACGATTTCGTCGTCGCCGGCGCGGCCGCACACCATTTCCATCACGGTCAAGCGCGTGCCGGGAGGCAAGGTGTCGAACTGGCTGCACGACAACCTGAAGCCCGGCGTCGAATTGCGCGTGCTCGGGCCGGCCGGTGACTTCACCTGCGCGCGGCACCCGGCACCGAAATATCTGTTTCTTTCCGCCGGGTCCGGCATCACGCCGCTGATGTCGATGAGCCGCGCGCATCACGATCTCGCCGAAGATCGCGACATCGTCTTCGCGCATAGCGCACGCACGCCCGACGACATCATCTTCGCGCGCGAACTCGAACTGATCGCGTCGAGCCGGGCGAACTTCCGCACGTCATTCGTGTGCGAGCGGGTGGGGGCGCGTACCGGATGGCCGGGCGTCACCGGTTTTCTGTCGCTGCCGCTGCTGAAGCTGATCGCCCCCGATTTCATGGAGCGCGAAATCTTCACTTGCGGTCCCGCGCCGTATATGAAGGCCGTGCGCGATCTGCTCGACGAAGCCGGCTTTGCGCGAGAGCGCTATCACGAAGAGAGCTTTTCGTTCGAAACGTTGACGGCGGCCCATGCGCTGCTTGAAGCAGACCCGGCCGACCCAGCCGACCCGGCCGCGACAGAGCCGGCCGTGCCGACCGAAAGCTTCACGGTCACGTTCGCGAAGAGCCGCCGCGAGATCCAGTGCGGCTCGCAGCAAACCGTGCTCGACGCGGCTCGCCAGGCGGGCGTGAGGCTCGCCTCGTCGTGCAGCCAGGGCATGTGCGGCACCTGCAAGGTCAAGCTGGTTTCGGGGCAGGTCGAGATGAAGCATAGCGGCGGCATTCGCCAGCGCGAGATCGATCAGGGCATGGCCCTGTTGTGCTGCTCGAAGCCGCTGTCCGATCTCGTCGTCGACAAGTAGCAAGGGTGTCGCCGTACAACAAGAAAGTGTCGTAAATCGAGGGGACCGGTAAATTGCGGCGGGCGAATCTGGAGACACACGAAACGCGTGCCCGAATCATAGGAGATGAATCATGAAGCTGTCCGCGAAACTCTTTCTGGCCGGTGTGCTGTTCGCAACGGTGAGCGTCAGTGCCCCGGCGTTTGCCGACGGCAAACCCACGCTGAAGATCGGCTACGTCGAAGGCTGGGACGATAGCGTCGCCACGTCCAACATCGCTTCGCGCATCATCGAGAAGCGCCTCGGCTATCCGGTGCAGCTCGTGCCGGTGGCCACGGGCATCATGTGGCAGGGCGTGGCGCGCGGCGACCTCGATGCGACGCTGTCCGCATGGCTGCCGGTGACGCAGGGCGCGTACTGGGACCAGTTCAAGGACAAGGTCGTCGATCTCGGCACGAATTTCCCCGGCGCGAAGATCGGTCTCGTGGTGCCCGACTACGTGAGCGCGAAGAGCATCAACGATCTCAACGCGGAAAAGGCGGCGTTCGGCGGGCGCATCGTCGGTATCGACGCGGGCGCGGGCGTGATGCGCAAGACCGACGAGGCCGTCAAGCAATACGGTCTCAACTACAACGTCATGCCGAGTTCGGGCAGCGCGATGACGGCCGAACTGGCGCGCTCGATCGGCACGAAGAAGCCGGTGATCGTCACGGGCTGGACGCCGCACTGGATGTTCGCGAAGTACAAGCTGCGCTTCCTCGAGGATCCGAAGAGCGTGTACGGCGCGGCCGAGCACGTGGATAGCGTCGCCAATCCGGCGCTCGAAAAGAAGGCGCCGCAGGTCGAGTCTTTCCTGAAGAAATTCCAGTGGAAGCCGGGCGAGATCGACGGCGTGATGCTGGCGATCCAGAACGGCGAAAAGCCCGAGGCCGCCGCCGATGCCTGGATCGCCGCGCACGGCGATCGCGTGAACGAGTGGGTCGGCCAGCAGTAAGCGCGGCAAGAGAAATCCGGACCGGCGAGTCCTGTTTTGCTGCGGCTGCGGTTCGCCGCGCCGCGTTTCATCCGGTCAGTCCTGTACTACGCACACCCTGCCTTGCGCCGAGGCAGGCGGGAAGCCGCGCCTGGCACCGCAGCACAGGTGCTTTGTTGCCGAAGCGGCATGTCGCTTTTGAGCAAGCGTTTGTCGCAATTCGCTATCCCGGCAGGGTTTTTTCCGACAACCATGTAGACATACCGAGCGGGCCGGCGCCTGCCGTTCGAGGAGACGGAGTCGATGAAATCCCCCAAGATCGTAGTCGAAGGACTATGCAAGGTTTTCGGGCCCAACCCGAAGCTCGCGCGCGAGCTGCTCGCGCAGGGCGCAACGAAGGACGAACTGTTCGCCAAAACCGGCTATGTGCTCGGCGTGAACCACGCGTCGTTCGAAGTGCACGAGGGCGAGATTTTCGTGCTGATGGGTCTCTCCGGCTCGGGCAAGTCCACGCTGATCCGGCTCATCAACCGGCTCGTGGACCCCACGGCGGGCAAGATCGTCATCGACGGGCGCGACGTTGCGGCCATCCGGCGCTCGGAACTGGTGGCGCTGCGCCGCACCGACATGAGCATGGTGTTTCAGTCGTTCGCGCTGATGCCGCAACGCACGGTGCTGTCGAACGCCGCATTCGGTCTCGAAGTGGCGGGCGTGGGGCGCAAGGAGCGCGAGCGGCGCGCGCTGGCGGTGCTGGAGCAGGTCGGCCTTGCGCCGTTTGCGCAGAAGTTGCCCGCCGAGCTGTCGGGCGGCATGCAGCAGCGTGTGGGCCTTGCCCGTGCGCTAGCCGTGAATCCCTCGCTGATGATTATGGACGAAGCGTTTTCGGCGCTCGATCCGTTGAAGCGCAAGGAAATGCAGAACGTGCTGCTGCAACTGCAGAAGGAGCAGCGCCGCACGATCATGTTCGTGTCGCACGATCTCGAAGAGGCGCTGCGGATCGGCAGCCGCATCGCCATCATGGAAGGCGGGCGCATCGTGCAGATCGGCACCCCGCAGGAAATCATCAGCAATCCTGCCGACGACTACGTGCGCGCGTTCTTCGACGGCGTGGACACCAGCCGCTATCTGACGGCCGGCGATCTGATGCAGCGCGAGGCGGTGCCGCTGATCCGCTCGCTCGACGCGACGAGCGTGGAGTCGTCGCTCAACGGCAGCGCGGACTACGCCTTCGTGCTCGATGCGCAGCATCGCATCAGCGGTTTCGTGACGCGCGATTCGATTCGCGCCGCGCGGCCGTCGCTCGAGAAGGTCGAATGCATTTCGCTCGGCGCGCCGCTGGAGCAGGTCGTCTCGCGCGTCTGCGCGAATACGACGGCGCTGCCGGTGGTGGACGACGAAGGCCGCTATTGCGGCTCCATCGATCAGGCCGCCGTTCTGAAGGTCATTACGCGTAACCGAGGTGCTCATGTCTGAGATCATTCCCGTCGGCCAGTGGGTCGACCAGGCGGTTCACTATCTACTCGATCACGACGCGAGCAGTTTCGACACGGTCGGCCGGGCGATCGAAAGTTTCGCCGCTTTCGTCGAACATAGCTTGCAGGCGATTCCGATGTGGGCGCTGATGGCGTTCTTCATCCTTATCGGTTTGTGGCGCGTGGGCTGGCGCTTTGCGATCTTCGCCGCCTGTTCGCTGTTGCTGATCTATGCGACGGGCTTCTGGGACCAGACCGTCGTCACGCTCGGGCTCACGCTGTCGTCCACCGTCATCAGCCTCGTGGTGGGTATTCCGCTCGGCATCTGGACAGCGAAAAGCCGGCTCGTGCAGACGATCGTGCGCCCGATTCTCGATCTGATGCAGACAATGCCGGCCTTCGTTTACCTGATTCCGGCCGCCATGCTGTTCGGTCTCGGCCGCGTGCCCGGCATTCTTTCTACGGTGATCTTCGCCATGCCGCCCGCGGTTCGCCTGACGAGTCTCGGCATCAAGCACGTGAATCGCGAGATTGTCGAAGCCGGGCAGGCGTTCGGCTGCACGCCATGGCAGCTGTTGTACAAGGTGCAGTTTCCGAATGCCCTGCCGTCGATCATGCAGGGCGTGAACCAGACCATCATGATGGCGCTGTCGATGGTGATCATCGCCTCGATGGTGGGCGCGGGCGGTCTCGGCAACGACGTGCTGGCGAGTATTCAGCGTCTGGATATCGGCCTCGGTTTCGAAAGCGGGCTTTCCGTCGTGTTGCTGGCGATCATCCTGGACCGCATTACCGAGAGCTTCGGTCGTGCGCCTGGCGCGCCAAAAGTGTCGCCGTTCGCGGGGCTCAGGCAACTCATGCGCGCGCGTCCCGCTGTCGCCGAGGTCTGATCCGGTTTTCAACTGCGGGGTTTTCAACCGTTGTTTCCCGAGGAGCGCGATGTGACGACAGACATCGCCGCAGCGTCCACCGTCGACGCGCATGCGGCATCGTCTCTCAGGCATTTCGGTTTCCTGACGTTGCAGAACTTCTCGATGATCGCGTTTTCGAGCGCGGTCGAAGTTCTGCGTATGGCGAACTATGTCGGGCGCGCGGACCATTACCGCTGGTCCATCTACTCGCTGGACGGCGCGCCCGTCCACGCGAGCAATGGCATCGCGGTACGCCCGGCGCAGCCGCTCGATCCGGCGTCGCTGCCCGACGTGCTGATCGTGTGCGGCGGCGTGCGCATACGCGAGATCGTCGACGACAGCCTGCGCGCCACGCTGGATGGGGTGGCGCAGCGCGGCGTTCCGCTCGGCGGCATCTGCACGGGCGCTTATGCGCTGATGGCGAGCGGGCTGCTCGACGGTTACCGCTGCGCCGTGCATTGGGAAGACCTCACGGCTTTGCACGAGGAATTTCCGCGCGTGCGTTTCGCCGACGAGCTGTTTGTGGTCGATCGCGACCGGCTGACCTGCACGGGCGGCACCGCGCCGCTCGATCTGATGCTCGATCTTGTGGGCGCGCGGCTCGGCCGCGGCCTGGCTGCCAAGGTATCCGAACAGTTCATCGTCGAGCGGATTCGCAGCGCCACTGACTTACAGCCAATACCTGTCGATGCGCGCGTGGGTTTTTCGCGCGCGGAACTGGTCGAGGTCGTGCGGCTGATGGAAGCGAACATCAAGGAGCCGCTGTCGCTGGAAGAACTGGCGCGCCTCGTGCGGCTTTCGCAACGGCATTTGCAGCGCATGTTCAAGGCGTATCTGAACGTCTCGCCAACGCACTACTACCTCACGTTGCGCCTGAAACGGGCGCGCGAACTGCTGCGCACGACCGATGCGTCGATCGCTCGCGTGACGTCGGTGTGCGGATTCAATTCGCCGTGCCATTTCAGCAAGGCCTACCGCGTGCAGTTCGGCCACGCGCCGAGTCATGAGCGGCGTATGACGAAGTGAGAGAGGGGGCCTCGTGTCGGCGCGCCTGTCGTGCGAAGGCGCGCCGCAATTCGCCGGCTCGACCGTCAGGTCAATAAACACCAGATGGCAAGAAACGGATCGGACAGCGATCTCATTGCATGCAGGCTGCCTCGCGCGTTGTGGATGCCGCCGCCTATTCCGGGGTTGAACCAGTCGCCGTCTTTCTGGCGAAACTCGCCGGCGGTCAAGAGCACGTAGGCCTCTTCGGGCGGATGGCGATGGTCCGGATACCGCACGTTGGGGGCCATCACCGAAAAACCGAGTTGAACGTCGTAGCGGCTCTCGGTGCCGCCGGGCCCGCAGATCATGCCGTGCACATGCTCGTCGATATAGTTCTCGCTGCCGTGCGAGCCCGACGTGCGGCGCCACCATCCCAGCACGGGTTCGAGCGTTCTGATGGCTCTTGCCGCCGCGCCGAGGTGAGTCGGTTCGTCGATGATCGCCGACAAGGCCGGGTTGATCCAGCGGCGTGCCGGATAGCTCGTGTCATGTCTCTTGCCGTCGTCCGATACCGTTTGCAGCCGCTCGAACACGCGTGCTGCGACTTCTCTCCCGGCGTCGGGAAGCTTCTCCGATTGAAAGAGGGTTCGTGCAATGTCAATGAACGCCGCTACATTTTCGGGCCGGGTCGACATGGTGTGCATGGTGAGAGAAGAGAAGTCGTACGCGGTTCAGGCCAGCAACCGCGCAATGAGATCGGGTGTCGCCCGTACGCCGTATTTGCGCAACAGGCTCGCGCGGTGAATGTCGACCGTGCGCGGGCTGATATTCAGTTCCTTGCCGATTTCCTTGCTCGTCATGCCGTGCACGAGGAATGCGGCGACGTCGCGTTCGCGCTCGGTGAGCGTGCTGGCGACGTCGGCTTGCTTCGTGCTGTCCGATAGATCGGTGAAGGTCCAGATCGCCAGCTCGAAAGGCCGCTTCGGGTTATATCCGAAACCGCACACGGTGACCCAGAAATGGCTTCCGTCGATGCGGCGCATGATGCGGTCGTCGCTAAACACGGCATGTTTCGCGAGGAGCGGCGCCAGGCGGCGGCCGGTGGTGGTGAAGTCCTTCTGCTGCGGATACAGCACGGAAAACGACCGATCGACGATATCGCTGCGCCGGGCCTTGAAGAGCGCGAGGGCTCGGGCATTGCAGTCCACCATGACTCTTTCTCTGGCCACGATGACCGCAACGGGCAGATGCCTGAAGAGATCCTCGTAGTCGAGACTGGAGATCGTGTCGGTCCTTTTCGGCATTGCTGTATCGCTGTTGGCTGTGCCCCGACCCGGGCCTGGGGATGCATGGACTCCTTTCCAGGTGATTGTAGCGTGTGTCCGGCGCGTTCACGTCACGTGAAAGACGCAGCAGTCGTGACCTTCGCCCGCGCATTGCATCTCGGCCGATTTTGCTCGCGGGCCTTTTGCGGCGCCTTCCGGTGCGGTGTCGTTGACCCAGTCCATCGCGCCGGCGAACCAGCC
>Ga0153951_1000474_pt1 | contig 15171 bp, 21 predicted proteins | sample TSNJ035MetaG_FD_102278 | JGI IMG/M metagenome (GOLD analysis project Ga0153951, IMG submission 102278) | Attine ant fungus gardens microbial communities from New Jersey, USA - TSNJ035 MetaG | ecosystem: Host-associated > Fungi > Mycelium > Unclassified | place: USA: New Jersey, Wharton State...
ATCACCATCTAGTCGTGCACGCAGACTCTAACTTGCATAATCCTCAAACAGATCCCGAATACCTTCAAAAGATTTGGCTACACGAGGCTCAAAAATGACCTTAAACGGCATAGGATGTGCATTCGCAGATTCGGTGAACGCCAAATCATCGATGGGATGTGTAGGATCCGCACGAACATGAAAAGCCCATTGAATTAGAGCAGTGTTCAAGAACACGGAACTGTTGATCGATGACACATCAAAAAAAACAATAACTCAAGTAACGCGAGGGGTACTCACGCAGTCGCCATATGTTGGCCAGGGCATACACGCCGTCCGAATCCAAAGGAGTACGCTTTAAGATCTTCTTTGATCGTTCCCTCTGATGTCAACCAACGTTGAGGGTTGAAGTTCTCTGGATCAGGGAAGAGCTGTGGATCGCGACCAACAGACCTGTGTATAATCACAACTAAGTAAGGATACTGTCCTCACAGATGGTGGTATCGGAAACCACCAGGGATGAAGACTTACCAGACATTGCCTACAACACTTGCACCTTTAGGTATGCAATAATTTTGCTGGAAAAATGGAAGATATATGATCCATCGGTGTGGGAGAAACACACCAACTCACCCATATGATATCTTTGGTTGCCTTGTGTGCAAAACCTATTGATAAGATACATCAGAGATCTGTGATCAAGGATGACATAAAAATGCTTACCTCCGGAAGAAACAGGTCTCCATCTGTACGTTTCTAAAACAAATGCCATGGTTTGGGGAAGACTTTCCTGATCACTTGGTCGAGGAGCTGTAGCCCACAATACCAATGACGGGTAAGCAGTTGGGAAAAGAAGTAGAGAAAGTATACGTACGCCTGTCTTTTCCGATCACGGAGTCTAGTTCTTTCCTGACGCGCTCTGCAGCTTCAGGATAGCAAGCCGAAGCCATGACTGCCACACTGATTGCAGAAGCAGTAGTATCAGAACCTGCGCCGAACATGCTACCGGCAAGATAAGCTGTCTCATCGTCCGAGAGCTCAAGCTCCTTTTGTCTCTCAATAAGGTACTTGCCGAAGGACTGAGGGACTTCTTCATCACACGCCTGATCAAAGCAAGGGCAGATAAGTAAACTGCTGAATGGGCATGTGTAAGAAACACGAGCCATACCATCTTTTCCCTCACTTCGTTCAATTGTGACTTAAATAAGTCAAGTTCCTCCTTGTGGCCGTCCTGGAGTTCTTTGAGATACCCGGGCACATAGCTAGCTCAACAGGTTTGATTCATCAAGCTACTTAGAAATGCAAGAGCGTACCGAAGAAATGGCCAGTTGTCTACCCTCCACAGCCCCGGTCGCAGATTGTTTCCGAGTCGGGTAAGACAACGGTTGACAGCGAGAACGATGGGGTCCGTGTACGATTTCGGAACTTTGCCATATGCTAATGCCATAACGACAGCTGCTGCGTATCTGCCGTATACAGGTAATTACATGAATTGGTATCATAGCATAATTGACATCAGCCAATGACAATGAGACAAGCAAAATAAAACGGTGCACACCGTTTTGCATGATCTTGATGCCCGTTGGGTTCCTCAAGGATATCGTAAATATGTTGGCGGGCACTATACATCAATGTAGGCGAGTAAGCAGCGATGCTTTTGGGTTGCAGGTGGGCATGCAGGGCACTATCAAAATTGTGAGCAAGCGGTCCAAATCAAATGGCCAGCGTTTGAATCGAAACGGATTTTTATCATTCAGGTACGGCCGTAGGACCAGAGTAGATTATATAAGGGAAAATCGTCTAGGCCACTGAGACAAGATGCATCGTCGGAGACGACGACAAAACCAACAAAAGGAGGGGAAAACATACCGACGCATCTTCTTGAACCTTTCACCTGCAGGCGTAAGCAGGACTCTCATTCCCCCCGATAGAGTTTCACCGGCAGCAATACTTGTCGGACGGTCGACAGTAGAAGCACCTCCTTTCTCCATAATTTCCACGGCAGCATGATAGCGGCCAACAATAATGAGAGTGTTAAGACCCTGTCTCAGAGAAAAGACAGGCCCGTATTCTCTGGTCCATGCCTCGAACTTGCGGTAAGCACTGGATTGGTCATTAGGGGTTTGAACGAAAGTCACAAAGGATCAGAGAGCGCACAAGGCTTTGGGGATAGAGTTGCCAAAGATCCATGACTCTGCAGGGGGACCTGGAGGTAAAGGAAGACCGGCATGCCGTGACAGTCGTTTGTGAATAAGAGCCAAGAGCACAGTAGAGAACAGTAGAACCGCTATGGACTGTGGTTGAGCGACAAGACCAAAGATGGAGGTAGCCATAATTCTGGGAGTCGTGGTCTGTAATGCGGTTTTTAAAGGGTACGTAAATCGCAAGATCCGGCAAGTCACAATCAATCAATGACTGTCCTTTTAAATTGGAAAACCATTGTTTCGGACTGGCGTTTTTCCGCAAACCTTCTGACAGCTGGCCCCACCCTGTCCCGTCGGCTAGCTTCCCACGATACTTTGCCGAAAGGTATCCGATAGAGAGAACTACTGATGATGATTCTTTCACGCTGTCTTAAAAACCCCGAATTCCTTGTCAAAATAAACTAGGCTCAGGCGTCACCCGATGTGGTAGACGACTGAGAGTACTATAGGTCTCAAAATACAGATGTCTTGGTAAGGAAAAAAATACGTCATCGTGCCCCTGCCGTGGTCAGTCCTCTCCAGCACTTGCATTGGGCTGCCTTTTAATCATAGACTCAACCATGACCAAGGGACTCATCCCATGACCATCATAGTTAATTCGTGAATAAGATCAAGAGTGCACTGATCTGTGGCTCGAACAATCGCGACCAAGTGCGACGATAAAAGACAGTGCCATTGGTATCCAAAACAGTCTCCAAGCAACACAATAAAACGAAATCAAGTCCATAAATACCCCCTCTGCTGAGCCCTCTCCTTAACCTCCTCAACCTCCTTCTCCTATACCTCCTTCTCCTTACTTTCCTCCACAACTTCCAGGGTTGACTCCTTCTGTGACTCTTCGATTCCCGGAATAGTTATACTGAATGGCTCATTCTCGATGTCAACCTTCAAACCCAGTGGTGGCAAAGTAAAACTATTTCTGTTCGGGTTACCCCCTTGCTTTCGACTGGGGTTGTATTTGAGAGCTTTCATAGCCCTTTCAAGCGAAACAACGGCGTTGCTGTGCTGTTGGTCATCAGTTGATAGTCGAAGATTATCTTTGATCTCTTTCAGACATCGAATAGTATCGTTCACTATCTGTTCGACAGATATGTTGGATCGCTCTCTAAACATCACTCTTGATGTTGAGCGCCGATTTGACCTAGTTTGAGACGGTGCAGGCGACTGACACTGAAAATTTATTTTTTATGAACATAATGGATCTTGAGCGAGAGCAAAAAAAAAAACACGCACGCGTCCATCGATTGAACTAAACTCCCGTCCTGTCATGGGCAAACTGGGACTTTGTTGACTCGCATTCGCGTCAAAAGACGACCTCGAGCCTCGCGTTGTCGATGTCGCGTCTGTATTCGCACTCCTCGGCGAGGGCTCAGCTTCGCCAACAGTAGTTGAAGAATCCTCATAGGACGAAAACGCCTGTATACCATCCTCCTGATCCTTCACAGTTTTCTTCTTTCCCTGACGAGAGAAAGGCGACTTGAACCAAGAGGAGAAGTTGATTTTCAGCTTAGAACCCCCTTTTGGCATTGTTGGGTGAAGAAAAAAAACGGAATAAAACGAATGTGGGTGAGAGTGAAAAAAACCACTTCTCGTAGTTGGAGGTTGAAAAAGAGCGGTGGGTAAGGGACAAAAAAGACACAGGGACGGCGGGGCCTTAATGTAGTTAGGGTAAAGTCAGGGAAGGCAAATGATACGACGATTCCATTCTGGGAATGACCATCCAATGAGGTCCGCATTTGGTTGCAAAATTTGGATATTCTCTGTAACCTTCATATGTAGCCTTATTGCAAGTTACTATCTGGCTTACATTATTTTTGAAGCATGAATGTCATCTTCTGTTACGACTTTGTCCGCTAGCAGGTGGACCACCAACCAATGCAGCACCCTTCTGCATCTCCTTCTCATCTAAGCCAGCCTCTGCTAATATCTTCTCAACTTCCTTCAGAATAGGTTTGTACTCCTCTAGAATCAAAGTCAGTCATTGTTATCATCAATCTTGGCCTAACGGAACCTACTGTAGCGCTCCTCAGCTAGGCCAAAACCATCGCGTCGCAGCTCTTTGCCTCGGTTCTCACTGGTTCCATACGCCTTTTGGGTCCAGTATTCGCCTAAATGACTCATTAGAGTCTCTGTATACGTGGAGGAGCCGGTCACTCACTAGAACGAGCATAGAAATTAGCAAGTGTCTCTCCAGGAAGAGGGGTGCTCATGACGTCCTCAGTCGAGCGTGTCGTATTCATCGAAACACCCATGAATACATTCGTTTGAGAACAAATTGAGTCCTAGCATAGCATTGTCAAGGATACTTACTTTCCAAACTGACAGTGAACTCACAGGCGCCTTCATTCCAGATGCGTCCTCCTCCCCGTTTTGTGTCTCTAATGCTTCCTCAGCTTTTTCTACAGGAATGATCCTCCTTGACATATTTCTTTGATTAACCTGATTCTCCTCGTCATCGCCTACATCAACCTTCTCTCCTATCACTTTGTCGTCACCGTCATCGTCGTCGTCGTCGTCGTCGTCGCTACCATCGTCGCCATCATCATCATCTTCCTCATCACTGCTACTCTCTTCCTCGCCGACAGGGATCGCAATGTCACTTTTCTTTAGACACGTGAATCTGTCCAATTTGTCAAGCTGTAGTAAATAAAAATCGTCAAGAGTATATTCTTTGGGCCCTTTCTCGAAAATGCCCCCATATCTGGAATAACGCGATTGAGCACTTAAATTCCGAGGATGATATACTCGAGACTCACATGTAGAGCGTGTTCTTGAGCACCGCAAGCATAGCATTGTATCGAGGTATAGGCAAAGTCGAGTATGGATCATCCGCGTCTCTCTCCACGTCAGGGAAAGGTTTTGAGGTGTGGGACGGTAGTGCGTTCGCATCGTCGTTAGCCTCATCTTCATTTTCATCACTATCATTCCCAAGACGAGTTGCCTCTCTTGCTGCCTCCTTTCTTTTGTCTGCATGGGTTATTTTTTTCCCATCTTTGGCTTTTGGTTTTTTCAGTGTCATCGAAATCCATTTTCCTTTGCCATTAAGCTGATAGCCGTAGCTAACGCTATCAATAATGCCGTAACTATGCCCATTGAGTCAACGACTTACAGGTCATTGTGGAACGTACTCTCAAGTGTTTCTTCGTTTGTATCTTCGTCTGTGACACCACCAAAGAGGACACCTATGGGGCCAGTGCTACGATGCCACAACGCCATAGTCGAACCTGAACGCAGAGATGGCGCATAGGTGTCGGACGCGCGCTTTCGCCGCTCCCACTTGAATGAAATTTGCAGCTGTGAAGTCTTGTTTTTGCTGGGCTTAGTGGAAGCGGCCAGAGACTCCTGTTCAAGGACGGGGATCGTGATTCTTTTCGAGTATTATTGTCTTGCCAAGATGAAGTTCAGAGTGATAAACGAACCTCAGTAGCCATGTATCCTCAAGCATTACCCCAACAGGTCGCTTTCCTTTCACATATTCTTTACAATAGCCTCCGTGTAATACTACACCTTCAGTACATGGCAAAAATGAAAATCCACTGCGAGCCCTAGAATGTGATCAATGGGAAATCTTCAAATGACCCATATATACAAGGCTCACGAAGGCTTGAGATCAGTTTCACGAAACTCGACCTGGGTCCATTTATATTCCTGGATGTCAAAAACCCACAGATCGTTTAAGTATCGGGCTAGCATTGAGTCAAGATTAGACAGGAAAAGTGAATGTCAAGAAAAAACAGGCCTACTAGTAGATCCAGGATCGTAGAAACCACCGAATAAGATGATATAGTGCTTCCAGGTTGTCATACTGGTTTGCGAATGGTAAGCGGGACAGTTCACTTTTGAAATTGGGTCTGTACGATCTCACCGGTGACCAGACCTCGCACTTGGTCTAATCTTGGTGTCAATCCTGTCCCATGAGTGGCTGCTGATGTCAAAACACCAGAAATCTCTATAGTGGTGGAATGTTGTCTGATGAAGGGATGAGAATTCACCACCTAAGGCATCGTTAGCTCTAGGACAGGAGGAAACAAATTCACTGTCACGTACCGAATAAGAACAGCTTTCCACCTCCAGCATGTGATGAGGTCACAGCGTGTGCCGATCTTGGCCCAGGGCAAGTAGGGGACACGAATTTACGCCACTCGTCTTTTTCAGGTGTATACCGAAACACGTCATTGTAGAAATACTGACAATTTTTATGAAGAGATTTTGAAATGATGATAAGCACATATGATACTCACAGCTTTCCCGTCCTCACTGAAAAATTCGCCCCCGATACACCACAGATGGTTTCCATTAGGGCATGACGTAAGTGTTGAGTTTGCCCGCCTGCTTGGTGGTCCTTCAACTATCTCTTCGATCACAGTATGTGCCTCTTCCCAGTCCTTTCTCATCTACTAAGAGCCCATAATGTGACCGAGCGTTCCGGAAGAATAAACAGACAGTCCCATACCTTTTCCAAAATGGCCTCGAGGTCTTGATCGTCTTCATCCTCAGAGTCATATTTGTTCTTCGACTTGTGAACCTTTTTCTTTTCCTTTCTCTCTGTCTTCTGCGCGGCTTTTGCTTTTTTTACAGCTTTTGCAGTCGTGTTGTTCGTCTTTTTCCCCATAAAGCACGATGAAAATGTGAGTGGTTAATTGACACCGGCAATCACCACTGATATCTGGAAATTCTCACATAGGATGTGTACGCATACGCCCTGTAGATAAATACTTAATATTATTGGAATAATTTGCAGAGTCGACATGAGTACACTATGATATCATATACCTGCTTTAAGCTTCTTATTCTAATGTTCTAGCACCAAAAGTCATTATCAGACTCTCATGAGAGCCAAATTAATGGTGTGGTAACAACTAGACACTGATCTCAAATCAGTGATTGAAACAAATGCAGGATATTATTGTGTTGTAAAGCACTACACTAAAATTAGTTTTTGTCTTATGTTATGATATCCAAGTGTTTCTAAGGTAGAGATAATAGAGACAGCCGAGACGAGACTCGTTTACGATGAGTTTCCATTTTCATTTTCTTCTATATCATAACTCAACACAGTGAGACTGTTTGACCTCTGAATGAGAGAGAACAAGTGAATTTGATACAATCAATACTGAACAGCATGCCACATGCGTCGCACAGGCTCGCTCATGATCTCCATCAGACTGCAAGCTATTTCGTTACGGCAGTAGTACAAGGGAATACTACACCTCAACATATCTCAGAAGAAGAGAATTAGTTGGTCAGTGTAACCTGCCCAAATACTGGAGTGAAGGGGCAATTCCAACGTTAGAGAATGGCCTGGCATCCACAGCTATCCAGTTAATCACGTGGCTGAGAGGAGCACTGCCCAGGGGTATGATGCAGCCAGAACTCAAATAAAAGGGCAAGGACTTTTGACCAGCCACCGTTGCCATCTTGGCTTTATTATGGGTCAGCTTATGAGTTTCGTCACTTCCGTATATCTTAATGTTGTTGCTCATCTGATACATCTCTCACGAACAGTAACATTACCTTTATGCGAGGAAGAGAAAGCGCCACGTCAGTTGCATTCCCGAGAAACTCTCCCTGACTTTTGTGCACCTCAGACACAGACATCTACTTCCGCCCTCGTTCGTCCGCTACCCAATTCGTACTGGGCAACACCATTTCTCCTTGCCTGCGAATATCCTTGGACTCCGAGAAGCTCCGATAAACTCGATGCACTCTTGAACGCCGGAGTACGGACTTTCATCGATCTTACAGAACATGGGGAACTCCGACCCTATTTTGGTCAAGTCCTCACTTCACGAGCCAAGCTTCAAGGCATCGACCATCAAGACATCGAGTATCACCGTTTCCCCATTCACGACCGATGCCTACCCCAGTCCATCGAATTTATGCACTCTGTAATGGGTGTTCTGAGGGACAATGAAAGGCGGAGCCGGATTACTGTCGTACACTGTCGAGGAGGGATTGGGCGGACGGGCATGGTGATTGGGTGCTGGTTGATTCAAAGCAGTAGAGTCAAAGATGGAGCAGAGGCTCTCGACATTATTGCGAGAGAGTGGAAGACTGTTGAAAAGTGCAACAGATTTCCGCACAGCCCTGAGACAGGACCGCAATTTGATTTTGTGCTGCACTTCCAAGCCACGCCGAAACCTGTATCCGCTATCTCATAACCTCATCCACATTTGACCCTCAAAGTCCACTCGACCGACTCCTTTGATAGACCTGTGCTCATCTGGACTTTGTTTTGGATTCTTTTGAGCACCCATATCCAGTTACGTGCCGTCATTTTTACAGACATTTTTTTGGTACATACGTTCTCATTTCCCCGGACCTCGCCTAGTTCCATTGTACACTACTTGCATCAAATTCTGACTTAGAAAGATTGCCACTAAATCTATTCTTGTGTACAATGACTAAGCCGCTTCTCGATCTGATGTCAACACATCTATGATTTATCTTATTCCTTGAGATATGGTATATCCGCATCAGCATGCTTGGTGGAAAGAGGCCGTGGTTTATCAAATTTATCCCATCTCTTTTTTCGACTCGAATGGCGATGGTATAGGTGACCTTAATGGCATTCATGCAAAACTCGATTATCTCAAGGACCTTGGCGTCAATGTTCTTTGGCTTTCACCAATATATCGCTCCCCACTCGCCGACATGGGATACGACATGTATTAAAGCTGTTCTCTTGTCTGGTATATCGATTGACTTATTTTACCCAGTTCAAACTATCGTGACATTGACCCCCGATATGGAACGATCGAGGATTGGGACAATCTTCTAAAGGGTGTTCATGAGCGTGGAATGAAGCTTGTGTAGGCATTTATCGCTGTTATATTTATTTCTACTCGATGACCCCAGTTTCACAGAATGGATCTGGTAGTCAATCACTCATCCGATGAGGTGAGCGTGTATAGTACTTGACTCATCAGACAAATTGCTCATATTACCCGTCTCTCTAAAAGCATGAATGGTTCCTTCAATCTCGTTCGTCGAAGGATGACCCAAAGAGGGACTGGTATATCTGGCGCCCCCCAAAGCTTGACTCAGCTGGTAGCTCGCTTCCTCCCAACAATTGGCGATCCGTTTTCCAAGGTAAGCGATCTTTTTCGACGCTGTCTTAGTTGTATCTTATACCGAGCGTAATTCCGGGGTACTGAATAAATCATTCACGTCAGGTTCTGCTTGGGAATTTGACGAGAAAACTGAGGAATACTACCTCCATTTGTATGTCTCAAAGCAGCCCGATCTCAATTGGGAAAATCCAGCTGTTCGGGAAGCTGTATATGATATGATGAGATTCTGGCTTGACCGTGGTTGTGATGGTTTCAGGGTTGGTGTGTTTATTACTTCTCTATCGCAGATCCGAACGACATGCTTTGTAGATGGACGTCATCAACCTCATATCAAAGACGGAAGGTTTCCCTGATGCTCCAATCGCCACCTTGGACGAGGTTTACCAACCAGCCAGCATGCATTATGCAAATGGGTGAGCTTTCGTTGATTCGTCTGCGATTTAAATTGGATTGACCTGTTCACAGACCCCGAGTACATGAATTTATCAAAGAAATGAAACAAAAAGTTCTTTCACGTCGGTGGCATGGACTCTTCGTTTTTGGAGTAATCACTCAGTTTGAATCTTAGAACACGATATTATGACCGTCGGCGAGACTCCGTTCACGCACGATGCATCAGCGTTGGCAGCCTATGTCCTTCCAGCAAACAAGGAGCTGGACATGGTTTTCCACTTCGAATTGATGGACGTTGACTCCCCGATGGAAGGGTCTCAACTTGTTCCTTTGATAAAGAAATCTTGGAAACTTGAGGAATTGAGAGAAATTATTGTTCGTTGGCAGTTGTACAAACGGGAGCAAGGATTCTGGAATGCGTAAGTCCTGTTATCAATATCTGCGCGTTTCCATTAGTCTGAGTTTAATTACAATAGGGTATTCATAGAGAATCACGATCATTCCCGTGCTGTCTCACGTTTCGGTAACGATTCACCTGAATGGAGGGCGTTGTCCGCTAAGATGCTCGCAATACTGGAAATAACTCAATGTGGCACTCTTTATGTCTATCAGGGACAAGAGCTCGGTCTGTGCAACTTCCCTAGGTCATGGGAGATAGAGGAATACAAGGACGTCGCATCACAGAATTATTGGAATTGGTATATAAATCTCAGGATTTTTTACAGGGCCCGACTGACTGACTTTCTAAGCATTCTGAAAAAGCGACAAGGGGAGACTGGAAAGGAAGATGTTGATATGAACGACGTACTCGACGGCTTTTCCCAGAAGGCGAGAGACCATGCTCGGGTTCCTATGCAGGTGCGCCCAGTACGATGTCAGTCTGTCTTGTTAATAAGTCTTCCAGTGGGACTCCTCACCTAATGCAGGATTTACAACAGGACATCCATGGATGCGCGTCAACGAAGATTATCAAACGTGGAATGTTGTCACTGAAATGGGTGATTCTTCTAGTGTTCTATCATTCTACAAGAGTGCCCTTAAACTCAGAAAGAGTAACACCATCTTCGTACGTGATTTACGCTTGTTGGCTTGTGAAGAAATCATCATGTATTCACCAGACCTATGGTGAATTCCGAGATATCTCGAACAATCATCCTCAGATTTTCGGATATCTGCGTGTGCTTGGTGATGTTCGAGCTCTAATTCTCCTAAACTTTAAGGAGACGTCAATGTCATTCAGCATCCAGGACGTCGAAGATTTGGATGCTTACACACTTGTTTTATCAAATTATGATGGCATGAATCTAGACGATGGGAAGCTTCAGGGAGCTGACATCGTCCTCAGAGGATATGAGGGGCGAGTCTATCTGAAAAAGTGAAGGGAGCCTATCAGGATATTTCAGGCGATTTTAATCCCCGGCTTCAAGGCAATTTAAAATCCAATTTCTGGTAGAGGAACCCTGCAGATACAAAGATAAACATGATGTAGTGTGGATCATGCCAATATGAATTGGTGACAGTCCGGATCCTCGAGTACTTTCTGTCGTTCGAGGAACTATGCCTTGCTTCTTTCGCTACGAATACGCTAAGTGGCTGGTCTCGATGGAGGTAACCTGTATAGGGCTGCTTTACAGATCTGTTGCTCCCTCTCAATTAACGGGTCTATGTGTGTAGAGATCTCTTTCGGCAGACCCAAGCTCAGTGATCAAATGACAATAAGATTTCTATCACAATATAAGTGTCGAATTGCAATTTGCCGACTCAGTCTGTTTGAATTCATACGTAAAAGTAAAGTAGTCATGATCTGCCTTCGAACAAGACTTCAGAAGGGAGCCTCTCAAACTGGGCATTCGGGACGGATCAAGATATGAGACGAACCTCATTACTCCCACCTATAGTTAAGACGCCTACCTTTTCTGAGCTTCCCCTTGTTATCCGGATAGAGTCAAAATGCTAATAATCCACGTAATGACATGGTCCCACATTGACCTAGTTCTCGAGGTAGATGGACACTGCATCAGCAAATCCGAAATTTGCGTTCTGATGGCGATGGATGGCTGGGATTTATTGCATGCTCTGTGCGGGAATATACCGGTGATTTTGAGTTATTTCATGTACAATTAATGATTTAAGCATATGTCATCGGGCAGAATCTTATGAACAAGAAATAAGGCCAAGAATGGAGACTCATTCATACAGACGGGTTCAACAAACTCGTCACAAAATCATTGGTGAGACTTTCCTTCAAACGAAAAATTTCCGGTTCATATCCTAACGACAAGCATTTGTTAGCTCTGAAAAGAAACACGAGGAGATGGAACTTTCGATTCACCATAGGATGAGAGGCCCCGAGTTGGGGAACTTGATGGTACTTCGGTTCCAGTATCAACCTATTGGAAACATATAAAGCTATGGCTCAGTTTCTCGGGTTCAATGGTTGATGTACCTGACTGAACGCAACAACTCCAGATAGGACTGATCTGGTCGTTCCCCTGAAAGAAGATTGGAATGAGGAATTTCGAAATCTGTATCACTCACTGAGATTGGATACGAATGCCTCGATAGCTCAATAAGAATCCAAGGAGCAGTATATGCAGAAAGAATTTGGTAGTACATTACTCATCGCGCCGACAGCAGTTCCATCCTGAAAAGTGTCCGCACTGGTTTGCCCATCTTTGCAAGCGGACCATGAAATCTATGAGAGATAAATATTTCATCAGCGCCGGTCAGATATCATTAAATTGGATTGGATCCATATATACATACGACATCGGCACATGTTTCTTTCTTCTGCTTTGATGGTCCTCGGATACGTTCGTCTTTTAGGCGTCCTTCGGGTGAATACTAGTCATATTGATCAGGTATCTCGAAATTGGTCTGAGGAGAAGATAGTTTACGGCATAAGCGAGGTCTAGTGATAGCTGTTAACATCTGTGGTTATACCGGAAGTTGGCAGTGTAGACATACCCAAAACTGTCCCGGAATGACATGACTGCATGTATAGAGCATCAGTCGTATCTTCCAAAACTAATCAGAACTAAGGGAGACAAGTTACGTCAAAAATTGCCTAGCCACACGATCAATCTACCGTATGTAACCATTGAAATCAAGAGCGCACGAACTGTAAGTCTGCACCCCTGTGGAAGTTGAGAAACCATTATCTCATGCAATTCCTAGGCAACAGTCAGGGTCTCAAGGTTCTGAACCTATCTATGCACATACATCGTCCACGATCTGTCCAACCTCCTTGAAATCCAGGGGAAATATGACTACAAAAGTAAAACTTGAGCTCAGCCTTCACGTTTGATACCAGCGCATACCTTCATCAAAGCCGTCCGCCTCGTCGTTGTTCGTATCTTTGACTTGACCGCCGTGGCCAGAATCTGCGAATTATTAGACACTAGACCAGAGGAACGGATAAGTGAAATTTACAATGAAAAAACAAAGAGTCATGTGGCTTCGCGCTCCGAACTAACCACTTCATAGCATTAATCAGGTTTTGCCGAGTAGGCAGGTGCCGAGGTTCATTTGTATCATCAGTCAGCAAGACGACATCTTCATTCCTGAATTTTTGACATTCTGAAGGTTATCAAAAAAGGCTGAACCAATCAGAGCCTGTCATAGAAACTCACTCATGAGCCATTTTCGAACATTGAAAGCATCGTTGACGCAACCTCGAAGTTCATGACTTTGACCATGGTAGTTAATACCAATCTAAGTGCCTATCAGGAAAGCGAGGCAAAAGATTTGGGCATTTCACAAGACTGACACAAAGGGCCTTCCTTCGACCTGTGCAATTAGAGTGCAGGAAATCGCCTCCAGAGTGGGGGTCAGAGTCTTTTGCAGTGGCTGGTGCATACGAGGCTGAATGGGGTTGTGGAACGTCAGGATGAGTGTGATCACCAAAATCATCTGTGCGATGTGAACTTGAATATTGTTGTTGGGGAGGTTCAGTAATGGTGTAGTTCAATTGGGAATGCGGATTCGAGTACGAGACAGATTGTTGAACTGTGGTAGGCCGTGATGAACGCGAATGGCTCCGGTGTCGGTCATCGCGATGTCGTCGATGAGAATGTTTGATAATGATCACCTGAGGTACCACTTGATATGGTCCACTTGGTATGTTTAGTTGTACAGGCGGTTGGCGCTGGAGATAATCTCTGTTGCGAACTTGTCAATATAAATTTATAGTTGTATTGAACACCAATGAATGATGCGCACTGGGGAATAGACGTTTGACTAATGGCATGGTCAGGGGCAGTTTGTCATGCCACAGTAAATGATATGAAAGCACTTACAAAGTCATCGGTAGGGTTGGTGTTGTCGACAGGGGCACGTATCCGGGGTGACTGATAGGAATGTGAGTTGTGTATTGCCTGAAGAAACGGCAGGGTCTTGGCTGGTTGTATGTATGTATGAAGTGAAAACACACCCACTGCAAGGAAAACCTGTCAATTTTGAAGGGCCAGATGAATCAACAAACAGGAAGAAACCTACACAGGATTAGTGTTTTGCCTTGAAGACTTGGAGGCATCCCTATTGCTATCACTTGCATCCAGATCCCACGTCTTACTCATCGGTTCAACAAAACCAGAGATACGAAGTGAAAATGAGCCCGAGAGGACGAAGAGGATTTGGCCAAATGCTCGATGTTCGGCTGACAATGGTCCCTTCCACCCTGTCGAGCTCACCCTCACGTGTTTCATTCCTGAAACATGTTCTCATCATTAATAATGTCGTTGTAGTATTTTTTTGGTTGATGTAGCACACGGCCGCACCTCATCAATGTTTTTTTACATTTGGCCCAAAACTGGATGATTTCCCGAAGGTATTCTGAGGATTTAGTACGGACTTAGTCTCATGAAGGTAGCGCGAACGACTGAGGTGCAGCAACCAATCAAATGGTCCTTTATTGGAATATCGAGCGCACACTAAAATTGTCTTATGTTTCACTCTATTGTCTTAGCTGATATGAGCATTTTTTGCAACGAGTTTCTGCTCTCCCCCCTTTTTTTCCCTCCGTTTTCTTAACTCAGCACCTTTTATATCTGGGGATATGATGTATAGTTTCATCATAATCATTTTCGGTTTGGCATGATATGTAGCTGATAAGCTGATAAATGGAACGCGAACGAAAAGGGGAAAATAACATAAAAGAAAATGATCAATGGGAAGGTAAAAATAGAACAACAATTTTGCCGGCAGTAGTCACGCTCTTCTAACACCCAGATTATCTCAGAATTTCTATGGCGGGATGCTGGACATTGATTCAAATTCCCAGACGTCATGATCCAGGAAAACTAGCGACATCTAATTTTTCCAGATAGATGGGTCAAATTATACCCTATACAGATGCTTCTTTCACCACAGAATGGAGCCTTTTTTATCTCGAATGGCCGTTCTTCTCCTTCATGTGTTACCAAGGGCTTAATAAGCAGCTCCCATTGCAGTAAGTTGAAGCAGAAAGACTTATAGCATTGTTGGAGGAAACATGCGAGCGACCCTTATAACTTGAATCGGAC
>Ga0153951_1000476_pt1 | contig 15120 bp, 16 predicted proteins | sample TSNJ035MetaG_FD_102278 | JGI IMG/M metagenome (GOLD analysis project Ga0153951, IMG submission 102278) | Attine ant fungus gardens microbial communities from New Jersey, USA - TSNJ035 MetaG | ecosystem: Host-associated > Fungi > Mycelium > Unclassified | place: USA: New Jersey, Wharton State...
CCTCGTCGCCGCGGTGATCGTGCTGCGTATCAACCGGCCAGCCAAGGTGCCGACGCCGCAGGCGGTCTAACGCTGTTTGCCCAGTGTGATGGCGTCGTAAAACACGCAGCAGCGGATGGCCCCGCAACGGGGCCGTCCGCTTTTTGCGGCTAGCGCGCATACGACCGTCCCGCCCGGTGGAGCGTGTGCCGAAAGCCCGTTATCCTATGTGGCCCCGGGCAGCCGCCCGGCGATCATGGATTTCCACCGAGAGAAGCGCATGACCAACAAACCCGCCTCTACTGAAGTTGCCATTCACGAGCTGATTGCAGGCCGCTGGAGCCCGCGCGCGTATTCGAGCGAGCCGGTGAGCCGCGAGCAGCTGCGCGCCGTGCTCGAAGCGGCGCGCTGGGCGCCGTCTTCGTACAACGCGCAGCCTTGGCGTTTTCTCGTCTTCGATCGCAGCGTCGACGAAGTTGCATTCAAGAAGGCTTTTGCCACGCTGGTGCCGTTCAACCAGGGCTGGAATGCGCCTGTGCCGGTGCTGATCGTGGTGACCGCGCACACGCTCACCAACAAGGGGGAGGTGAATCGCTGCGCGCAATACGATGCGGGCGCGGCGGCCATGTCGCTGGTGTTGCAGGCTCATGCGCTCGGGCTGGCCGCGCATCAGATGAGCGGTTTCGACGTGAACGCATTCCGCACGGCCTTCGAGTTGCCGAGCGACGTCGAGCCGATCGCGGTCATTTCGCTGGGCCATTATGGTGACGTCGAGAAACTGGACCCGGTGCTGCGCGAACGCGAGAAGGCGGCGCGCCAGCGTGCGCCGTTCGCGGACATCGCGTATGGCGGTGGGTGGAAGACGGCTTTTTGAGAGGCTGATTCGCGGCACTTGCCGTGAGTGGCTATAAAAAACGCGCGGCATTGTTCGCGCGTTTTTTTCGTGGGGTTATGCGGGGCGTACAGGAGTGATGTCAGTCGGAGTAAAGGCTCTAATAGGTAATTTGCCCTGGCATGAATGCCAGGGCAGCCATATTCTGTAGGCCTTCGTTGACGCCTGCCATTGTCAAAGCTGCTGGAGCGCTTCGAATCGCCATGCCGATCAAATCTGGTTTGGCGACTCCCATCAAAAGCAAGGCTCGGCTGATCCCTTGCATCATTAACGATCCGTTGCCGCCCAGCAGATATCCTCCTGCCCCTTCCAGATATACCGTTCCACCCTCGAGGCTCCGCGGGGCCTTCAAATCCACCCCTTTTGAAGCTTTCGGTTAGAAAAAGTTTTCCATAGCTTTTGAAATTGGACGTAGCCGCCGATCCACTCAATTCATCTCCTTTGACAATAATCTTGGGGAGCGCCAGTTTCGGAATACGCAGAAGTGACGTTAGCGCCCATGAAAGCGAGGGGCCGAACGCACTAAAAAAATATCGATGTCTATTCCCTTCGAGATCATCGAGAACAAATATTCCACCTTCGGTGGAAAACATACCGTAGCCAGCCCCACCGCCGGCACTCGTATCAAATGTCCAACCGCTTTTTCTCAATATCTTCATCTGATACTTACTCGCTCAAATCTCAAGTCTCTTACTCCACCAATCAAAAACATGGCCGCGAGAAAGAGCAAGAAGAAAAACCATATCCAGATATCGATGATGCTGTCGATTACCACAGATGCCCGGGGAGCATCAGCGCTATAGCGAATCCTTAATTTCTGGCCAATTTCTACTGCCTGCCATGAACTGGCAGGCAAGCGGTAATGCTGTCCATTGGTGGCATCGAATTCTATTTGAGGGTGATGGTTACCCGTATTCAGACGGGCTACTCTGGCTATACCAACAGCAGAGGTTCGGTAAAAAACCATCGTGTTTAAACCAACAAGCGCCGCCATAATCAATAAGACGCCGCCAATTGCCAGTGCGACGTAGTTATAAGACCTTTTCATTGTTCACGATTCTCTCTGATATCAAAGCTGGCGGTAACGGTACCAGCACTGCCGCCCGACTGAGACTGGATCTTATATTCCTGCTTTACGCGAGCGAAGGAAAGGGTGACACTTTCGTGGTAGTTGTAATCGAAAACAATCGGCTCAACAGCTGTAATAAGAACATCCCCCATTGTGATTGTCAGAAAGTCGAGCGGCTGTCCTCCGGATTTTCGTGCCGACAGAGTAGCTTCGGGGATACGACGGCCGGTGAGACAATAACGCATCAGATTGGGGCTGGCGCGATCGATTTGGTGAACGAATTGCAGATCATTGATCGTAGCTTTGCCCATGCCACCACCTGAGCCGGAGACCATCGAAGATGACTGAGCCATCTTCCAGTGCCAGCTAATGAGTTCGATTTCACCTTTATGAATGACATCCTGCGATTCGCCTGCCATGCCGCCAATCTTTAAAAAAATATCGGCCATGCAAAAATCTCCGTACGCGTTGTTCAATTTATCTTCTCTTTCACCCAATACGGACCGAAAAGGTCTATAGCTCAAAAAAAGTGCCGAACCATGCTACCAAGGGCGATTTGAATATTTTTTTCGGGATAGAGTGGTGAGCGCATAGGAATGCGTTGTTTGCGTGGTCGTTCACAACCCTCGTGGCTGAAAAGCCTTGTGTGGACGGGGATCACAATGTCACTGCGCCGCTCATGGCGCGCAAGATGACTCGGCGCTGGCACCTGCTTATTCGTGAAACAGTGTCAAAACTCGCGTGACGTTACAGCGCGTAGACGCGGAGTCGTGAACATGAGTGGCGAACATATCGGGCATGAGCGAAAGAGCCGGGTCGTCGAGAGTCCCGTTGACTACCCATGCCGATCCCCATCGTCCCCCACACTCGACAGCGGCGCCGCCACCTGTTCGAGCGATTTACGCTCCGCATCCACCCCCCAGATCGCCGCGACGATCGCCGCCGCCAGCATTAGCGCCGAGCCGACCAGATAGCCGAAAAACACTTCGCCGCGCTGGTGCGTGTCGATCAGTCGGCCAAAAAACGCCGGCCCGACAATGCCGCCGAGCGCCGTGCCGAACGCATAGAACACCGCGATCGCGAGCGCGCGGATTTCGAGCGGAAACGATTCGCTCACCGTCAGATACGCCGAACTCGCGGCCGCCGACGCGAAGAAGAAAATCACCATCCACGCGACCGTCTGCGTGACGACGGTGAGCAGTTGCCGCTCGAACAGGTAACCGGAGAGCGTCAACAGGATCGCCGACAGTGCATAGGTCGTCGCGATCATCTTGCGCCGGCCGATCACGTCGAAGAGCCGGCCGAGCACGATCGGTCCGAGGAAATTGCCGAGCGCGAACGGCAGCAGATACCAGCCGATATGGCCGCCCGGCACGCCATAGAAATCGGTCAGCACGAGCGCGTAGGTGAAAAAAATCGCGTTGTAGAAGAACGCCTGCGCGGTCATCAGCGTGAGGCCGACCAGCGCACGACGTCGATGCACGTTAAAGAGCGTATGGAACACCTCGCGCAATGGCGTATGGTCGCGAGCGCGCAGCCGCAGCCGCGTGAGGCTGTCGTCGGCGAGCGTGTGGCCTTCGTTGCGAAAGCGCGTCTCGATGCCGGCGACGATCTCCCGCGCATCGCGTTCGCCGCCGTGCGTGAGTAGCCAGCGCGGACTTTCGGGCACCCAGACGCGCATCGGCAGGATCGCGAGCGCGAGCACCGCGCCGATGAAGAAGCAGGCGCGCCAGCCCCAATCGGCCGGCAGTAGGTGCGGGTCGAGCAGCACCAGCGAGCCCGCCGCGCCGAGTCCGGCGCCGACCCAGAACGTGCCGTTGATGCCGAGGTCGGTCCAGCCGCGCACGCGCGCCGGCGTGAATTCCTGGATCGTCGAATTGATCGCCGTGTATTCGCCGCCGATGCCCGCACCGGTCAGGAAGCGAAACAGCATGAAGCTCGCGAGATTCCACGACAGCGCGGTGGCCGCGGTCGCGGCCAGATACAGCGTGAGCGTGATGAAAAAGAGCTTGCGGCGGCCGAGCCGGTCGGTCAGCCAGCCGAAGCCGAGCGCGCCGAGCACCGCGCCGGCAATGTACGCGCTGCCGGCGAGGCCGACGTCGGCATTCGAGAAGCGCAGCGCCGGGCTCGTTTTCAGCGCGCTCGCGACCGCGCCGGCCAGCGTCACTTCGAGGCCGTCGAGCAGCCACGTCACGCCGAGCGCCGCTACGATCAGCGTATGAAAGCGGCCCCACGGCAGGCGGTCGAGCCGCGAGGGCAGATCGGTCTCGATGAGCGTGGCGTTTTTCTCGTCGATGGCGGCGGTGGGCGGCGCGCTCATTGCTCGAAGTCTCCGTGATGGCGAATTCTGGTGGTGTATCCTGCCCGAAGGAGCAATATCTGTTCCGTGTGTTTTTGCCCGCTTTCGTTCGCTCTGGTTCGGCTCGCGTTTTGCGATGTCCCGACCACCGCGGATACCTCAGTTGATACTGGCCGAGTTTTCGTGATACAAAGCCGCTCCCCTTTCTGTCCGCGCCAGCCGTGAGCGGCGATTCCTGCCATGAACTATTGCGCGATTGACTTCGGTACTTCCAACTCGGCCGTCGCGATTTCCGATGGTGTGCAGCTAAGGCTCGCGCCGGTCGAGGGCGCCTACACAACGCTGCCGACCTCGGTCTTTTTCAATACCGACGAAAACACCAGCGAATTCGGGCGCGCGGCGCTCGCGGCCTACATCGACGGTTTCGATGGCCGTCTGATGCGCTCGATGAAAAGCATTCTCGGCTCGCCGCTCGCCGAGAATTCGACCGATCTCGGCGACGGCTCCGCGATCAAATATACGGACGTGATCGCGATTTTCCTGAATCACCTGAAGCGCTCGGCCGAAACGAGCGCCGGCGAGGCGATCGACCGCGCGGTGCTGGGCCGTCCGGTGTTTTTCGTCGACGACGACCCGCGCGCCGACCAGATGGCACAGCAGCAGCTCGAAGCCGCAGCTCGCACGGTCGGTTTGCGCGACATTCATTTCCAGTATGAGCCGATCGCCGCCGCGTTCGACTACGAATCGCATCTGACGGAAGAGGGGCTCGTGCTCGTGGCCGACATCGGCGGCGGTACGTCGGACTTTTCGCTCGTGCGCGTCGGGCCGCAGCGGATGAAGCGCGTCGAGCGCAAGGACGACGTGCTGGCTCATCACGGCGTGCACGTCGCGGGCACGGACTTCGACCGCCGCGTCGAACTCTCGACGATCCTGCGCGAACTCGGCTATCAGTCGCTCGATCCGGAAGGCCGCGAAATTCCGAACCGGATCTATTTCGATCTCGCGACCTGGCATCTGATCAACACCGTGTACACACCGAAGCGTGTCGGCGAGCTGGCGCTGATGCGGCATCTTTTCAGCGACGCAAGGCATCACGACCGGCTGATGCGCGTCGTCGAGCAGCGCTTTGGCCATGCGCTCGCCGCGCATGCGGAGGAGGCGAAAATCGGCGTCGCGGCGGGCGGCGAGACCGTGATCGATCTCGAGGAAGTGGAAGACGACCTGCGCCTCGCGTTCGACGAAGCGCAGCTCATCAAGGCCGGAGATGACGAAACGCGGCGCATCGTGCAGGCGGCGCGCGATACGGTCCAGGCGGCCGGCGTCGCGGCGCGCGATGTCGACGCGGTCTACTTCACGGGCGGCTCGACGGGCCTCGCGTTTTTGTCGGGCGCGCTGGCGGCGGCATTTCCGGATGCGAAAGCGGTGTTCGGCGACCGGCTCGCGAGTGTGGCGACCGGCCTCGGCATTCATGCCCGGCGCGTGTTTGGATAATCTCGAATAATCGTCAAATAAACCGTAGCGGATTGCGAAGTTAATCCGCGCATTCAATTTGTGACGGATAATAAAAAAACCCCGCCGAAGCGGGGTTTGGGGTGCGTCCAGAAGGAAGCGCGGAGCTTACACCGGCTTGATGTTAGCCGCTTGCTTGCCCTTCGGGCCCGTCTTCACTTCAAACGTCACCTTCTGGTTTTCTTGCAGCGTCTTGAAGCCTTCCGTGCGGATTTCCGAGAAATGCGCGAACAGATCTTCGCCGCCGCCGTCCGGCGTGATGAAGCCAAAGCCCTTTGCGTCATTGAACCACTTGACGGTACCGGTTTCCATATTACTTTTTCCTAAAAATGGTAAATAAGGCCGAAGCCCGGGGGTGCATGAAAATCAAGGAAGGGGTAATGGGACCAACCGGAGTACCGTTGATGGGCGACCTACGAAAGAACCACTTCACTCGCCACTTGAAATCCTGCTCCAACTTTATACGGCGATTTCGCCAAAAGGTCAACAGTCTGTGAGACTCTCGGCCATACTTTGACAGACTTGGTCGTAAATTTCTTACAAAGCTTGCGTATCTGGACATCTTTTTGCTAGGGAGAACCCTTGATTTCGCTGCAGTAATACGGTGCAACCGTTAAACTACGCGCCGCGCGTCGGTTGCACCTGATTTGCCTCTTTCGACGCGCATTCATGCGTGTCACCCGTTCCCAGCGCCACAAGCGATGTCACGCGGTGCCGGCATGGTTCTGATTTAGGAGAAGACGTGAAAAGTTCTATACAACGGAACATCGGGCCATTCGCACTGATGCTGACCGGTTTGGGCTCGATTATCGGATCGGGCTGGCTGTTTGGCGCGTGGAAGGCCGCAAAGATTGCCGGTCCGGCCGCTATCTGCGCCTGGATCATCGGGGCGGTTGTGATTCTTGCGATTGCGCTGACCTACGCGGAACTCGGCGCGATGTTTCCGGAATCTGGCGGGATGGTGCGCTACGCGCGCTACTCGCACGGGGCGCTGGTCGGTTTCATCAGCGCGTGGGCCAACTGGATCGCGATCGTATCGGTGATTCCGATCGAGGCCGAGGCGTCCATTCAATACATGAGCACGTGGCCCTACGACTGGGCTCATGCGCTGTTCGTCAACGGATCGTTGACCACGAACGGCTTGCTGCTGTCCGCCGGGCTCGTGATCATCTACTTCCTGCTGAACTATTGGGGCGTGAAGCTGTTCGCGCGCGCCAATACGGCGATTACGATCTTCAAGTTCATCATTCCCGGCGCCACGATCCTCGGGCTGATGCTGACCGGCGTCCACACCGAGAACTTCGGGCAGACCACCGCGTTCGCGCCGTACGGCTGGTCGGCGGTGCTGACCGCCGTCGCGACGAGCGGCATCGTGTTCGCGTTCAACGGCTTCCAGAGCCCGATCAACCTCGCCGGCGAAGCGCGCAATCCGGCGAAGAGCGTGCCGTTCGCGGTGATCGGCTCGATCCTGCTCGCGCTCGTGATCTACGTGCTGCTGCAGATCGCCTACATTGGCTCGGTGAACCCGGCTGACGTGATGAAGGGCTGGAGCCACTTCAGCTTCGCGTCGCCGTTCGCGGAACTGGCGATCGCGCTGAACCTGAACTGGCTCGCGATCCTGCTGTACGTCGATGCGTTCGTGAGCCCGAGCGGCACCGGTACGACCTATATGGCGACCACGACGCGCATGATCTACGCCATGGAGCGCAACAACACGATGCCGAAGATCTTCGGCCAGGTGCATCCGTTCTATGGCGTGCCGCGTCCGGCGATGTGGTTCAACCTGTTCGTGTCGTTCATCTTCCTGTTCTTCTTCCGCGGCTGGAGCTCGCTCGCGGCGGTGATCTCGGTCGCGACCGTGATCTCCTACCTGACCGGCCCGATCAGCCTGATGGCGCTGCGCCGCGCCGCGACCGATCTCGAGCGTCCGCTGAAGATCGCGGGCATGAAGGTGATCGCCCCGTTCGCGTTCGTCTGCGCCTCGCTGATCCTGTACTGGGCGAAGTGGCCGCTGACCGGCGAAATCATCCTGCTGATGGTCGTCGCGCTGCCGGTGTACTTCTACTTCCAGGCGAAGTCGGGCTTCGAGGGCTGGGGCCGCGATCTGAAGGCTGCATGGTGGCTGGTCGCGTATCTGCCGGTCATGGCGGTTCTGTCGCTGATCGGCAGCAAGGAGTTCGGCGGCTTCGGCGTCCTGCCGTACGGCTGGGACATGCTGGTCGTGATCGCCTTCTCGCTGGCGTTCTACTACTGGGGCGTCAATAGCGGCTATCGCTCGGAGTATCTCGACGAGCGCGAAGAGCACGACGAAGTGCTCGAAGGGATCGGCGCGCATTAAGCGCTGCGCTCCCGAGCTGCTGGACCGCAACCGCGGTCGGTCTGGTCCGGACGAAACAAAGCCCGCCTGAGTTGCTCAGGCGGGCTTTTTTGTTGGCGCTGCGCGGCGGCGGGCGTGTTGGCGATCCGTTGCCGGTTGGGCCCGCGCGCGCCGAAGCCGGATCAGGCGGAGCCGAACACGTAGTTGGTCATCGCCAGCGAGCGCTGGTAAGTGCCGAGCGACTGGATCGCCAGCGAATAATCGTCGTCCGCGACGCCGAGTGCGGCGAAGACGGGCAGCAGATGCTCGTCGGTCGGGTGCATCAGCACCGCGTGCGGCGCCTGGCGGCGATAGTCGAGCAGCGCGTCGATGTCGCGTGCGGCGAGCTTCTCCTCGAACCAGCCGGTGAATTCGGCGACGCGCGGATCGGCATCTTCCGGACGCGCCGAAAAATCGGCGGCGCGCAAGTTATGCGTGATCTGGCCGGAGCCGATCACCATCACGCCTTCGTCCTTCAGCGCCCGCAGCGCGCGGCCGACGCGGAAATGATGTTCCGCGTTCAGATGCGGCTGGATCGACAGTTGCGCGATCGGCACGTCGGCATGCGGGAACATAAGCAGCATCGGCACCCATGCGCCGTGGTCGAGGCCGTGCGGCTGAACGTCGGCGGCGATACCGTTCGCACCGAGCAGCGCGGCGGCGCTGCGCGCGACGTCGGGCGCGCCCGGCGCCGGGTACTGGATTTCGTACAACTGGCGCGGAAAGCCGTAGAAATCGTGGATGGTCTCGGGCGCCGTCGCGATGCTCGCGAGCGGCTGGGCGCTGCCCCAATGGGCGGACAGCATCAGCACGGCCTCGGGACGCGGCAGTTGCGCGCTCAGCGCGCCGAATTCAGCGGACGGCATCGACGGATCGATCGGCAACGTAGGCGCACCGTGGGACAGAAAAAGCGAAGGTAAGCGGTTCATGGCGACAACGCGGCCTTGCGGTCGCGGCGTGGAGATTGAATTACCACGAATATAAGTCCGCACGGCTGCTTGATAAACGGGCCAAAGCGGATTTGATTGTGTCGCCGATGTTGTTAATCGTCCCGTGTCGCTGCCAGAGCCGCCAGAGGGCGCGGCACGTACGCCGGTGCCGCGAGCCGCGGTGCCGGGCGTCAGTCCTGCGCGTTGCGCAGCCCTTTCCAGGAGGGGGACAGCGCCGGGCCGAGCGCGAACAGATCGAGCACGCGCGCGACCGTGTGATCGACCATCTCGTCGATCGAAGCGGGTTGGTTATAAAAGGCGGGGAGCGGCGGAAAGATTACGCCGCCCATTTCGGTGACGGCCGTCATATTGCGCAGATGCGCGAGGTTGAACGGCGTTTCGCGCACGAGCAGCACGAGCCGGCGGCGTTCCTTCAGCGTGACGTCGGCGGCGCGCGTGACGAGGTTGTCGGAGAAACCGTGCGCGACGCTCGCGAGCGTCTTCATCGAGCAGGGGGCGACAATCATGCCGTCGGTCGCGAACGAGCCCGACGCGATGCTCGCGCCGATGTCGCGTACCGAATGGACGACATCCGCGAGCGGATGCACGTCGTCCTTGCCCAACTGGAGTTCGTGCTGGATGTTGAGCCATCCCGCGCTCGAAACCAGCAGATGGCTTTCGACGCCGCCAAGCCGGCGCAGCGTTTCGAGCAGCCGGACGCCGTAGATGGCGCCGGTCGCGCCGGTGATCGCGACGATCAGCCGGCGGGGCGCCGCAGCGCGTGTTTCCATGGCTTGCGGCGCCCGTGGGGAGCGAACGTCAGGCGGCCGCGAACAGCTGCTGCAGTTCGCCCGATTCATACATCTCCATCATGATGTCCGAGCCGCCGATGAATTCGCCCTTCACGTACAGCTGCGGAATGGTCGGCCAGTTCGAGAACACCTTGATGCCCTGGCGGATTTCGTCGTCTTTGAGAACGTCGACGGTCTCGATTTCGCTGACGCCGCATGCCTTCAGGATCTGGATGGCACGGCCGGAAAAGCCGCACATCGGAAACTGGGCCGAGCCCTTCATGAAGAGGACGACGTTGTTGCCGTCGACGATTTGCTTGATGCGTTGTTGCGTATCCATGGCTGACCTTGCGGTTCCGATATGTGTAGGGAATAGGCTGAAATGATAGCGGATTTCGGTACGGCCAGCCGGGGCCGCATCGTCCGGCAGGGTTCGTGCGGCGGGCCGTGCGTGCGCGATTTCCTCTCCGCTGGCGCGCGCGGTCAGGCCGCTCCGCCGCGCCACATGCCGCCGCTGATCCGCTCGATGCCGGCGAGGTCACGCTCCGAACGGACCGCTGCGAAACCCCGCGCGGCGAGCAGCGCGCGCACGGTTTCGGCCTGGTCGTAGCCGTGCTCGATCCACAGCACGCCGTCGGCGACGAGGCGGGCGGGCGCGCCGGCGACGATCGCGCGGATCGCGCTCAAGCCGTCCGCTTCGTCGGTGAGCGCGCCACGCGGCTCGAAACGCAGATCGCCTTGCTGCAGATGCGGGTCGCCGCTCGCGATATACGGCGGATTGCTGACGATCGCGTCAAAGCGCAGCGCCGCGTCGAGCGAGCCGTACCAGTCGCTTTGCAGAAACGTCACGGGGCCGCCCGGGCGATTGCCGTCGAGCAGACGCATACCGTTGCGCGAGGCCACTGCGAGCGCGTCGGCGGAGCGGTCGAGCGCCCAGAGCCGCGCGTCGGGCCGCGTTGCCGCGAGCGCCACCGCGATTGCGCCGGTGCCGGTGCCGAGATCGAGCACGCACGGCCGCGACCGGTGTTCCAGCGCCGCGAGCGTGGTTTCGACCAGCAGTTCGGTTTCGGGACGCGGGATCAGCACGTGCGGCGTGACGGCGAATTCGAGCCCGAAAAACTCGCGCGTGCCGACCAGTTGCGCGACCGGCTCGCCGGCCGCGCGGCGCGCTTCGAGCACGCGGTAACGCTCGACGCTCGCGGGATCGAGCGCTTCGTCGCCGCGCGTAATCAGCTGCGTTTGCCGCCAGCCGAGCACGTGCGTGAGCAGAATCCGCGCTTCGAGCCGCGGCAGCGGCGACGCGCGCAACAACGCGCCAGCCGTGGCGGGCGGCGTGAGGGGAGGCGAGGGGGCGTCGCTCATCGTCGAGGCTTCATTCAGTCATTCGGGCCGGCGCGGCGTCAGTCCGCGTCGCCGAGCGAGGCCAGCAGCTCGGCCTGATGCTCGCTGACGAGCGCCGCGATCAGTTCGCCGAGATCGCCGTCCATGATCGCATCGAGGCGATACAGCGTCAGGTTGATGCGGTGATCGGTGAGGCGTCCCTGCGGGAAGTTGTAGGTGCGAATCCGCTCCGAGCGGTCGCCCGAGCCGATCAGGTTCTTGCGCGTGGCCGCTTCCTTCGCCTGCTGCTCGTTGGCCTGCTTGTCCTTGATGCGCGCGGCGAGCACCTTCAGCGCGCGGTCCTTGTTCTTGTGCTGAGAGCGGTCGTCCTGACATTCGACGACGATGCCGGTCGGCAAGTGCGTGACGCGCACCGCCGAGTCGGTCTTGTTGATGTGCTGGCCGCCCGCGCCCGACGCGCGGAACGTGTCGATGCGCAGATCGGCCGGATTGATTTCGACTTCGCCGATCTCGTCCGCCTCGGGCATCACCGCGACCGTGCAGGCCGACGTATGGATGCGGCCCTGCGTTTCGGTGGCCGGCACGCGTTGCACGCGATGTCCGCCCGACTCGAACTTGAGCTTCGAATACGCGGCCTCGCCGGCGATCCGCACGATCACTTCCTTGTAGCCGCCGAGGTCCGACTCGCTCGCCGACATCATCTCGACCTGCCAGCGATTGCGCTCGGCAAAGCGCAGATACATGCGCAAGAGGTCGCCCGCGAACAGCGCGGATTCGTCGCCACCGGTGCCCGCGCGGATTTCGAGGAAGATGTTGCGGTCGTCGTTCGGGTCTTTCGGCAGCAGCATTTTCTGCAACTCGACGCCGAGCGTCTCCATGCGCTCGCGCGCGGCGCGGATTTCCTCTTCGGCGAAATCGCGCATCGAGGCATCGGCGAGCAGTTCCTGCGCGGTGGCCGCGTCGTTCTGCGCCTGGCGCCACAGCGCGTATTGCTCGACGACCGGCCCCAGCTCCGCGTGTTCGCGCGTGAGCTTGCGGTATTGGTCGAGGTTCGAGGTAATGTCGGCGCGGCTCAACAGGTCGTTCAGTTCGGCCAGCCGGGTGGTGAGCTGGTCGAGCTTGCGTTGCATGCTCGTTTTCATCGGACGGGTAGCGGAGCGGGCTCCGGAAAGGAAGGCTGCCAGGGGCGGGCGAAGGCCCGGGACGGAGACGCGTGACGAGCCACATGCTGTGTGGCGCGCACGATGCGGCGAGCGCCGCTAACGCTCCGAGGAGCCGGAGTGTTTGTAGAAGCCGCTCATCAGCTCGATGAGCGTGTCGCGGTTGTCGCTGCTCGCGCGATTGAGCGCGTGCGTCGGGCCATGGATCAGCTTGTTGGTGAGCGCTTGCGACAGCGCTTCGAGCACGGCGGCCGGGTCGTCACCGCGCGCGAGCATTTTCTGCGCACGCTCGACTTCCACGCGGCGCAGCGCGTCGGCCTGCGTGTGCATATGGCGGATCACCGGCACGATGCTGCGTGCGTCGAGCCACTGCATGAAGTTCTGCACGCGCGTTTCGATGATCGACTCGGCCTGCGCGACTGCGGCTTGCCGCGACGCATTGCCTTCGCGGACGATCGCGCCGAGGTCGTCGACGGTGTAGAGGAACACGTCTTCGAGCTGGCCGGCTTCGGGTTCGATGTCGCGCGGCACGGCGAGGTCGACCATGAAGATCGGACGGTGGCGGCGCGCTTTCACGGCGCGTTCGACCGCGCCGAGGCCAATGATCGGCAGCGTGGACGCCGTGCACGACACGATGATGTCGAATTCGTGCATGCGCGCCGGCAGTTCCGACAGCGGAATCGCCCGGCCGTTGAAGCGCTCGGCGAGCCGCATGCCGCGCTCGGCGGTGCGGTTCGCGACGACGAGCTCGCGCGGATGCTGGGCGGCGAAGTGCGTCGCGCACAGCTCGATCATTTCGCCCGCGCCGATGAACAGCACGCGCTGATTCGCGATCTTGTCGAAAATGCGCTGCGCGAGCCGCACCGCGGCGGCAGCCATCGAGACCGACTGCGCGCCGATTTCGGTCGTGCTGCGCACTTCCTTCGCGACGGCGAAAGTGCGCTGGAACAACTGGTTCAGATAGGTGCCGAGCGCGCCGGCTTCGGACGCGGTGCGCACCGCGTCTTTCATCTGTCCGACGATCTGCGTTTCGCCGAGCACCATCGAGTCGAGCCCCGACGCGACGCGGAACGCATGCCGCACCGCTTCGGACTGCGGCAGTGCGTAGACGTGCGGCGCGAGTTCGTCGATCGGCAGGTTGTGGTATTTCGACAGCCACTGGATCGCGGCCTCGCGCGCGGCGAGGTCGTCGGTGACGCAATAGAGTTCGGTGCGATTGCAGGTGGACAGGATCGCCGCTTCCGGCGCATTGGGCGCCATGCGGCCCAGCCAGATGCCCTTGAAGGTGTCGAGGGCGGGCTTGATCTGTTCGAGCGGAAACGCCACGCGTTCGCGCAAGGCGACAGGCGCAGTGTGATGGTTGATTCCGATCGTTAGAAGCTGCATTTTGGGGAGCTATCGTTCAGCTCCATATTATAGCGTTTCCTCGATTTTCACATTCTGCACGCCGCATACCCCGCATGCGTCAGCCCGCGTCGGCCGCGTTTTCCAGCGGAACCGGGTCGAGCTGGTAGCCGTAACCATAGACCGGCACCAGCGAATAGCCCAGTTCGGGGCGCAACTGCAGCTTGGTGCGTACCCGCGACGCATGCGTGTCGACGGTGCGCGACTTGACGTCGCGGCTCCGTGTCCACACGGTTTCGAGGATGTGCGCGCGCGGTACCGGGCGCGCGAGGTTGCTGAACAGCAGCAGGGCGAGACGGAATTCCTTGGGCGTCAGGATGACGCTCAGATCGCGGAAGGTCACGGTAAAGCTGGCGGCGTCGAACGCATAGCCGCCGATGACGTTGCGCCGCCGGTTCGCCGGCCGCCGCAGGCCCGCGCGGCGTTGCAGCGCCTCGACGCGCGCCAGCATTTCGGGGCCGCGCACCGGCTTGCTCAGGCAGTCGTCGGCGCCGGCGTGCAGCGCGGCGACGATCTGGCTTTCGCGCGGCTCGGTGATCATCATCATGATGGGCAGGCCCGGCAGGATCGAGCGTGCGCGCGGGATCACGTCCTCGGCGCAATGGTCGCCGGCCCAGCTTTCGGTGATCAGAAGGTCGAAGTATTCGTCGCGGGCGCGCTGCAGGAACTTGGCGCTGGTGGTGAAGTGCTGGCACACATGGCCGCCGGCGAAGATGAGCCGGTCGACCAGTTTGGCGTGTTGCACGTCCGGTTCGATAAGGGCGATGCGCATGGCGCGGCGTCAGCCTGGCAGCGGCGGGGAGTCCGATTTTTTCGTCACGCTGACAACTTGCCTAACCAAACCCCGACCCCTAAACTCAACCGCTATGCGGAAAGCGCCGTGCTGAACTTCTATAGTTAATGAGGCAAAAATGCTAGCTTTGTCAGCTACTTTCGCCTATCAGATAAATCCGAAAATAATTTTGTCTCGCCAGGAAGGCCGCCTTCAGGCCCATTTTGAAGACCGCTTTGAAGCTCGGTTTGACGCTCGCTTCGAAGACTGTTTCGAAGGTCATCTGGAAACTCATCGGGAATTCCGTTCAGGAGCCTATTCCTGATGGGTTGGCCAGGTATCCTCGTGTTAGGCGTGGCGGTCGGCCTCGCGGGCTGGTGGCTGCATCCGCTGCGCCGCTCGAGCCGTGTCCGCTGGTGGATCGCGCTGCTGGCCGGCGTGCTCGGCACGAGCGTCGCGCGCATGGCCGGCAACGTGACAGGCTTCTTCCATGACGGCGATATGCTCGAATGGCCGGTGTGCACCGCCGTTGCGCTCATTGCCGTCGGCGTGACGGTCGGCCTCTTTGCGGACCGGACCCGCCGCCGATGAATGTGCTGACGAGTGCGCCGATGAACGC
>Ga0153951_1000477_pt1 | contig 15079 bp, 15 predicted proteins | sample TSNJ035MetaG_FD_102278 | JGI IMG/M metagenome (GOLD analysis project Ga0153951, IMG submission 102278) | Attine ant fungus gardens microbial communities from New Jersey, USA - TSNJ035 MetaG | ecosystem: Host-associated > Fungi > Mycelium > Unclassified | place: USA: New Jersey, Wharton State...
GATGACATGCAGTTTTGACCACTTCCTCCTGAGTTTTCATATTTCAGTAAGAATAGTAGGCGATCAAATGGGAAACATGCCTGTGGAGGTACCGAACCTAGGAAAGAAGAGATATGTGGGATCATTGTTTACAAATGGGAAGTCTCACCTGTTGAGGAATGTGGTCAATAAAATCATATAGCATCAAAATAGCAATAATGGCTTCGAAATACTTCAGCCATTGCTTCGAGAATAATAGGATAAAGAACGACATACCTTGGCCATAACGTTCACTCGACAGGCTTTCTAAGTCATCAATGTAATCTTCTAGTGTTAGTCCATACTGATCAGCCATTTCGATGGGATATGTAAGAGGGAGGTACTTTGTAAGAAACACAGTTCGATTATATATCAACTTGTGTTGTTAGACAAATATCCAGTTGCATGGAGACTAATAAATCTGATGACTTCTGTCGATCAGCACATTGCAGTCGTGATGGAACTTGATCCTAGTTGGAACTGACGAGGCATTTCAGCATCTCAACTTTCACCATGGGTGGTGGAAATTGAAGGAACTTGGCTGTGGCTCGCATTATTCTCCATTCTCCAGGCTTTGCCAGCCGCTGACAGACAGGTTGTGCAAAGTCTCAAGCGGAAGAAAGTGCCATTTAGTCCTATGTCAACCAATGAGTGGCACCCAAAAGATATTAGAACACAGTAGGACAACCTTTCGTATCGGCTGCAGTTGGAGTCGGGGACAATCAACAGAAGTAATGATGATCAAGGATACAATGATGGATACAATGACACGTTTGCAGCACAGAGAAGTGTAGTTCTGAATGCAGCATCACCTTGAGTTTGAGAACAAAATGAGATAGACATTGTCAGACATCACTTCAAAGATGCCGAATTTCGTCTTTCTTAATTTAAACTCTTTTCCTGGTCGGAGAGGGGGGTCTAGGGTTTTACTTAGTGAAGCAGAATCCTTGACGTTCAGAAAACGATCCGTTGCATATAATTCATCCCCTTGTAAGGATATAAACAAACATCCGTCATTGGATGTGCTGCATCAAGGTCAAAACGTGGCTGCAGCATTGGGATAGGTAAGAGTATATAGCACATCCTAACGTAGAGTGAGTGATTGGACTTTGACACAAACTAGAAGAAGAGCAGGAAGGATGATTTGAATGAGATTTGTCAAAAAAATGATTTGCGCTTGGCAGGCGATACAGACGTGAGACTTTGTATAATGAGGGAAAACAATTCAGAGCTACAGAGGAGCTGCTGAACTGTTCTTCACACATTTTGTGTGGAAACACTGCTTTTTGACAAGGCAACATTTAGTCGTCAAGACCGGTTCAAACTCCTGCCCGACTGCATTACGCGATCAGTAGTGTGCCCTTACGAACTCAGCCATCTTGCCGATTGAAAGTTTATGGACTTTCTATTATACAATATGATAAATTCACCTTTTTTTTTAATTACACAGGACGCGTAGGCAGTCCGTGGCATTGTCATTTTCTTCACACTATTAATTCGCATTGTCGATTACCATCCAAAGCATCAGCTGAGCTTGTTCGAGGTCATCTGACCATGCACAGAGCTCCGTGAACAGGTACTTGTTCACTGCTATGGTTTTGAGATGTCCGATAAATCACATCTTTGATATTATCCAGTGAAGCCTTGTTTTTCTTACGTCCAGATAACACTTTTTTCTCACCCCTTGAAACATCTGCCCACGCTGCTGCTCCCACCTCAGATAACACAGCCACCGCGACATGAGGCACTTTTTCTATGATTTTTTCTCCACCACTTCTCTGGGCCTCAGACCTCAATCGAGTTTTCAGCAGCCATGCCGTTCACAAGCTCGAGCTCAACGAGGAGCTCTCCCGTTTCTACCTTGGTAGGAAGGCGACGGCTTTGTCATCAAGCTGTGCTTCCAGGCTGGCGTTTTTTTTCTCTTTTTCTCTTATGGATAATACATATGAGTAGTTTCTTCTTTTTATGGTAGGTACAAGTGCTATGTCTGAAGTGGCTAGCCAACAAGACTAGCTGACAGGCACGCTAATTAGTTGACAACTGTTTGTCCACTATGCAGGTATGACAGAGCGCAGGTTACATTGAAAGTGTTAAAAACATGTATAGAAATCGCATCGGTAGAAATGGATATATTAAAGCGAACAAAACATCTTCCACGCTTTATGTCGGGGGGGTAATGCATTAGCTAATCTCACATAAACATAATTGATAACGATTGACAAAGCTACTAACTAGCGTTGGAGAAAGGAAATAAAAGTTGTCATAATCATTCATACCTCAAACTCTTCCAAAAAGGGTATCCAATGGACGGTGATGAGTCCACCTAAAAATTGATTGGTATCAATGATCTATAGTCGATGCCCGGGCACCGCCCAGAATATAAGAGTCAAAACCGTTACAAGAATCGCAACGACGATCGAGACCCAGACCGCTCGTCCCAACAGCAGATTCCTCACATATGGTTCTCGAATTGTCAACGTTCGGAAGGGCGTTGATTCAGATTGACCAAAGAAGACAAGGAGAGGGTCAAGTTCGTATTGATGAGAGATGAGGAAGAGAATTGCAAAAGTGAATGGGATGAAGAGCTGTCGAGGTAAGAGTGATGAGTGATGACAGCGAGATATGAACGAGAGACGACTTACGAAGAAGCGTTTGGATTTAGGATGTACATCAAGAAAAATGAGGGAAAAACCCATTGCTAAGCCAATCCAAAGAATGATAAGACCAAGGATGAGGCGAACAAGGGCCGATATGGGTGTGAGGTTACCGAATGCTTTGGATCGCAGAAACCTGGGAAAGGCATCCTGTTCCATGGCTCTGAAGCAATACTCCTTTTGAGCATGGAACATATCGGGGATCTGAGCCAGCATGCTGAGTTCTAGTTGAGTCTTGGGCTCATCCTGGCCATTGAGGGGGAAAGTATGGATTCTCAAGGCAGGAGGCAAGTAGATCTCGTGACTAGTGTTAGGGTCAACCGCAGGAGAGAGATAGCGGTAGAATATTCTCTCTGCAGAGCTGACGAGATCCAGACGTGTGATTGCTGCTGAACGAGGAATGATAGTGGGTGCTCTGGATGCACGACGGAGAGGAAACAAAGTGGGGCGTGCAGAGGAACGGGAGGGATTTTCTGGTGTGAGCAGTAGCCTAGGACTAGGTGAACGAGGGGAAGGGTGATCGGCATCGCCAACAGCTGCAAGATTCTTCCTGTCTTGGTCGGAGGGGAAGTCTCCTGCAGCAGTGCTTGCAGTGCTGCGCTTTGTATCGGGGTGGAGGCCGACAACGGTGCCGTAGATGGAGCCCCTGCGGCGAGCATAGTCCCAATACTGAGGCCAGTCCTCCCTGATAGAGCGTCCAGACTTGCGAACGTCCTTGAAGTAAGCTCTGCAGAGGTTTTCGTGCTGTTGGACGTCGAGCCAGAAGTCGAGAATGTCCTCTGCGCCCTCGCGCTGGAGAAAGAGACTGCAGAGATTTATTAGTGAGAATGGTGAAGGATGAAAACTCAAACAGACTAGAACATAAACAAATCGACAGGAGGCCGTGTTCTGCGCGAAACAACCTCCACAAATGTCGGCAACCGGTCTGTCTCCATCACTCTGCCAACTCTTTACGTGCGAACTTCATACAACACCTATTCTTCCATCACGTAAGCACTCCCACAGTCCATGTCCTCTGCTCTCCGCGAAATCAGGTTTCTATTCTCCCCCTCTGGCCCTGCATCTGCAGGCACAAGGTGACCCTCGCCTCTGCTTTTCTCTTTCGCTCTTATGCCTTTCCAGGCAGTTTGTCCTTGCCCGCTATAAATCTATCAAACAACAAAACCCCGATCTTCCTGTCCTCATTCGCGAGGCAACAGGCACGCCTGCGCGCGCATTTGCACGTTTTGGTGCGCTTCATCACCGTCTTCAACAACTGACTGATTCTTATGCATTCTATAGAACGAGGTGTCGAGCGCCATGTAGAACTGGAGGGACTCGGTGCCGCAGACGTAGAAACCAAAGTTCAGCAACTACTCGCTTCGCCGCCCTTGAAGTCCTGGTAGCAGTATTCTTTGATGATGTTGAGACTCTTGGTCAATCTAGGGAAATAAAAGCCTCATGTGAAGGACTTCCATGTAGGAGCCATGATGAATATCACTGTTCAAAGGCTTTAAAAGATGATGAGTTTCCAAATCAGTGGTAAGGCGTTTTATTCGCATCATATTCGGAGAGTCGGGTCAATGAGAAGATCAGTTGTTCGAACTAGTTAGTGGGAATTTTTTGACTTTTCCAAGTCACATTTAAGTATACTGAAAAAACTCAGTTCGTAATCCGTACGCAACAATGCTGGTTTTCAATCTGCGTTTTATTTTAAAATTGAGCCGGCATAATGTACAGTCAATCATACATTGATCCAGATCCAATTATTTTGACAGCATCATCTAGGACAACAGTGAACAAAGATGGTCTCATCCAAAAAATGATGTCAGCTTACCTTGACGAATTCTGCAAGAGTCATATCGAGATAACAAATCGTCAGCCTTTGCCGTCAAGCGCTAGGTACGGGGTAACAGACCATCATAGTTGATTTGCCCATCACCGTCAATATCGGCCTCGCGTATCATCTCATCCACCTCCACATCTGATAGCTTCTCACCTAGAACACACGAAAACAATTGAGCGCGAATAAACATACAACAGCAGACGAACCCAAGTTAGTCATTACATGCCTCAACTCCGCGGCGCTAATGTACCCGTTGCCGTCCTTATCGAAAACTTTAAATGCCTCCTTGATCTCTTCCTCGCTATCAGTATCACGCATCTTGCGTGCCATCATTGTGAGGAACTCGGGAAAGTCGATGGTGCCATTGCCATCCGCATCCACTTCGTTGATCATATCTTGTAGTTCGGCTTCTGTTGGATTCTGGCCGAGGGAACGCATCACAGTGCCCAACTCATTGGTCGTGATAGTGCCATCTCCATCTAGATAACAAGAAATTAATTGATTAATCAATGATAGTCACAGAAAGCACGCGAGGTTACCTTTATCGAAAAGAGAGAAAGCCTCCTTGAACTCTGGTACATGAAGGAAATGAGATTCTTGAATCAAGATCAAATTGTACAAAGCAAACCGGAGATTTGTTCTGCAGTGAACACAAAGCAAACCCTGTGTCAGCATCTCGAGACTTCACACAACGTGGAACTTCACCTTCGGACTAGTGATGACATATGACGCGTTAATACCCTGCATCATATCACGAAAAAAGACGTACCAGTTGGTCGGCCATGGGGTAGTCGTTGAGTAAATAATATCAAGAGCCAAATCGCAAAGGCACTGTGGTGACCTCGGCTATCTCCGCATCACCTATTTAGGAATTTACCACTAACCAAACACGTCGCTATGACACTTCGTCGCGGCAAAACTAGAGTACAATTTTAATCTCGAGGAGAAATTATTTTCTGGGCTCAACCGGATAATTTCTTATGCTTACTATTTCCTCAGCTGCAGAAAGGTTTATGAACGCATGGATATCTATCTATCTATCTGTGCTTGTTCCTTAGGTAGAAGGATCATGTTAATGATGATGTTCAGATGACACAGACGAACTGAGTTCGGATGTCTGGTTGTACTGAGATGTTGCCTAGGAAGACAGTGGAAGAGATACTACCTTCCCACGTCTCATGGTCCATGAATCATCATGGGCAAAAACGAGAGTGCGGAAAGATGCGGGCCCAGGAAACCATATGAGAGTCTCTCCCGTGCAACAATGCATCAAGGATAAACATCCCGAAACACTGACAATATGTATGTGATGAGAACCCACGGACCCAAGGCTTAGCAGGCTGCCGGTATATCCATCTTCACCTCCCTTTCAACCTACAATGACAACGAGAGCACCTCCTCTCATTCTAGTAAGTCCACCTTCTACTCCTTGAACTTTCGAGCTTACAGCCCCCGGCTATAGCAGAATGGAGGAGACCTTAGGACAATCCATACATTACCTGTAGATCAACTGACAGGTTTGTTTCTCCAGCTATGTTTCTTTTCAGTGCTTATAGTCGCATTCACAGCTGCGTTAAGAGATACATTTCAGGCGTTTGATGCAGGTATGAGCTCTACCATTACTATCGAGCCGGCAAGATAGGATAATTCACCGATGGGTCTGCTCTAACTAGATGGAGATGGAACAATATCCCCCCAAGAAATCACCAATTTCCTGCACACTTTCGGAGAGAACCTAACTCGTACTCAACTCGATGGGATCATGAGGGAGCTCGACGCAAACCGCAACGGACTCATTGATTTTGATGAATTCGTCAGCCTCATGTCAGTCCGATCCAAAGCCACAGGGGCCCCTCTCGATGAGGAAAGCGATCTACGGGAAGCCTTCAAGGTATTCGACCTGGATGGTAATGGAACAATTAACGCAGAGGAGTTGCGGTCTACAATGAACAGTATCAGAGTATATCTGACCGATGAGGAATTGGATCTCATGATGAAAGAGGCGGACGAAGATGGAAATGGTGTCATCGACTTTCAAGGTCCGAATTTTTTTACCTTTGACCATGACTTCTGAAACTGAATGCGGAGGCAATTGTTTTACAGAGTTCCGTCGTGTAATTCTTCTCCCTGCAACGCGACCACAGACACAACCGGCTCAGAACTAGCGCATACATATGTCACTTAATCTTATTTTCTTTCCTGCTTCCTATGCTTCCACCAATGCTAGCAGTAGCTAGAACTAATCATAACTGAATTCGAGTCCTTTCACCGGCGGCGCTGCGGGGCGTGAAACATCAGTGATGAGTGACATCATAGCCCCTGAGTGGGACAATATATAAATCTCAAGTGCTGCACCTCATATAATAGAATGGCCAGTATCCCTCACGACAATACTTCTAGATCTAAAGACTCCCCTGATGACGCTGGTGGACACTCAACAGCTCCGCCTGCTCAACAGGGCATTGAACAACCGACCTTCAACATTCTTCCTCATCCTGCTGTATGTCGCTCAAATTACAAGAAGCAAGTCGCTCATGATATATAAATCAGAAATCCAATGACCCAACGGATATGCAGAAGCCAAGTGAGAATACAGGGGGACTGAGAAGCAGTCAGAGTGCACTTCAAGCTGCTCCGGGACCCGTGATGCTCAACCAACAGATGTTGAACAACTTGGGACCAGCCAAAGTACGTCCATCAAAGTCTGGATATATGTATTGTTGTTTAACGATATGAATTCAGACGACAGAAGAGCTTGAAGCACTCCAGGCCGAACTCAACCAGAAGTCCTGATCTTGGCAGTCTGTACACTTTGTTGTTGTGAATGACTTGTATGAATTGTTTCACACTTCTTTCCCTGATTGTTACTGCATCAATAAATCTTGATTCTATGTTCATTAGGCTGAGTTGAATATTATGACAGTGATACATCTCTTATTGTTGTCTTGAAAGATGTAAAATCAAACCGTTGCATACTTGGATTTTGCTGTATAATTTGCTAGGTGATCTGATACTTGTTTAACAGTGGACAAGCAACAGTGGACAAGCAGATCTAGGTGGTATAAGTCCCTTTACTTATGTGCTATTTCCAGTGTATCAAAGTATGAGAGGTTGGATTGGATATTAGGTATTGTTGATTCAAAAAAAAAAAGATTGGATATTAGGCACCTTAATAAAATACAATTGGTGTTATGAGCCACCTTGGCCATAATAACTTTTATTCCTTTTCTTTTCAGATAATTAGATAATACAAGGTCACATGACATGTCACAATTGTCACGATCCATCACAGGATGTAACAAGATTAGTCACATCACATAGTCACATGTCTGATCTTTAGAAATTAGAAGAAAAGAAAATTAAAAGAAAATTAAAAAATAAAATGGAAGAATATTGACTTAGCTGTTTTGCCAAGTCATAACAGAGGTCATATACTGATTATTAAATAGTAAATTAGAGTAGGCTTCCAAAACCAACCAAATGTTTTATTATTTTGTTTATTTTATTACTCAGCTAGTTTTGATCACATGATTTATAGGCTCATCTCTAGGGAATTGATTCTAGTATAATATATCTTAATCTCAGAGTTTTAAGGTTCATACTGTAGGGCCTTAGACTGTGATAACTTAGGTCTACTTCTAGTCTGAGTTGACAAGGAGAACTCGATAGAGTTCTCATTTGATTATAGTACACTACATATACATATCCTGTGTTTACTTCTATTTATGAACTCCCACATATCTCTTTTAGTCATTCCTCAGTTTCCTAATTAAAAGAAAAAGAAAAAGAAAAAGAAAATAAATAATGACTTGGCCATTTTGACTGTGTCATGACACATACCTTTAGTGGTATTAGATGATTAATCCAAAAACACTAAACATTTGGTCAGTTTTGGAAGCTACTGTAGCATACTAACTTCAATACAGTTATCTCTATTCAGAATTAGTAGAAGTGATCATCCAGGTCAAAGGCCTGACTGTAAACCTTGTTTATTACACAGGGCTTGATTGGAGTCCACAACAGACTTTCTTCTCCTCATTTCACTACATTGATTTGACTATTGATTTATGATTAAACTATCATTTCCCATCCCTGACATATTCAGGCCAAGAGATTGACTGAAGTCACTAGGACTAGGGACAAAAAAGCTAGGTAAAACATCAACTCAATCAGGTTAGAAAAACTAAGACCAGGACAAAAAGAAGCAGGTCTTAGGGTGACTTAGCTATGGAAATACCCTCAATTATAGTGATGGAACGGACGTAGCTGTAATAGTGAATAAAACAAAAATAACTTCAACGGGGTTGCAAGAAGGGGCAAAACACCTAGTCGAGAATAATGGTGAAACTAGAGTCCAGGATGTGGGTGAATAGGGTTATATGAGTGAGGAGAATTGACTTCCTTAACGGAATTAATTGCTCTCTCTGAATGTCGGTTGGCTACCGTTGCGCGAGGGTTCACCTGGGGTACTTGCACTGAAGAACGAATCAGGAGATTGGCTAACATTATCGACGAGCTCTCCTTCAATGTTCACCTGATCTTGATCATCATCCGAACTCCCCTCATCCCTACCATTTCCTGCCATGATCTGGCCATGATCTCCAAGGTTCACGATCCCAGTAGATCCCATACCTCCGAATCTAGGGTCCCAGTTGAATTCTTTAGGTTCCTCGTTTTCAAAAGCTACACAGTGTTTCTAGTCAGACTTTTCACAGCACGAATGGCTCTATCGACACGAATGTCGCGCGCTCCTCTGATTTCTGTGCACTCAAGTGAGATGTCTTCGTATTCTGCTTTCTTGGGTTGAGGAAAATGACTGAACCCGTTCAATGCAGCTGGACATGTAGCACCGAGAACATCGAGAGACTCTCATGTGGATATATTTTCGGCTAATCGTCTGACGCTCTCTGTTTTGAGTTTCAGTATATGTTTGTGTAGTTATGGTGGAGCTCGGTATCGAGTTTCTGCTCGGCTATATCGGAGAATAGACGTATCGCGATTCGTTCATAAATGTTATATTGAGTGTCGGACCATCAATGTGATTTGCGTGAATGGATTGTGTTTGAAGGACTATCTGAGATAAGAGCAGGTTATATCTAGCCACGAAGGCGTTATAGCCGAATTGCCATTTTTAATTGCCCATGCGAGATGATTTATGGATTCAATGATTGGGCTGGCTTTCAATTTAAGAGAATCAAGCTGTGCAACTGGAAGTGTCTGTCATCACGCAAAAGGCAACCCGAAATTCGGCCCGTATGATACCGTCCGCCGAGCGCAGCTTGGCCCTAGCGTCAAGCGTCAATTCATCTATTTGTTTACTCGGCTCCAACTCATAATTTAGCTACTCGGTACTGCCAGAAGAAAATGGTGTTCCTTGACATCGGCCTCAGCATCGCTGTCTGGCATGATGGTTGCCTAGGATCCGAGCAATCACTGTAATTCTCCTCTGACCCGAAAATCCTTGTATCTGCACTGGTTCTGGTCATTAGCAAGATCACACTAAACCTTGGATGCAATAAATCGTCGACATTAGTTATGGCTGCGGGGCACTAGAACTTGAATTGAAGAACTCTCCTTGATTTTTGGATCGGTGCCTTAATATTGGTTTAGCAAGCAATCAATCGCAATGGCTTCAGTCTCTTCAATGTTGCCGATCACAGTATTGTAAATCACATCTGTCAACTGCACTTTGTGTTTCCATTAAAGATCTCCGAAACGGCATATCGATTCCTTTCAAATGACCCTGAATATCTGCAAAACTGTATCGTCATCGGTTCAATTTTGATTCACGAATCAATCTGTCCTCTTGGCAAAACCTTTCTGCAAATCATGTGTGCCGCTCCCCCTCTTTCTTCTGCCCTTCTAGACCCTATCCTGTTGCAGCAACTCTGAAAAACCCGAGAACCTTTCATCCTGATGTGACTCATCGCCTGTCTTTTCAATTCAGTGTCTGTGTGGTAAAAGGGGTTGGACCCTGCAAATTCGGGATTTTTCGTCATATATACATATGGACCGCTGCTGTAAGGATGTCTAGATTCTTTTCTCCTCCCTCTACGAACCTACTCTGTGCCTTCCCTTCTTTTTTCCCGCCTTAATTATACTCAAGTATCTAGCAAGACACAACTAGACGGCTTTCAAATCTCCATTACCACAATGTCTTTGTATCTTGCAATCTGGAACACAAGCACGTTAGTGGCGATATTGGCATTCTCATTCGCCTGCACCCTGTACTTGCGAAGAAAACCCCGGCGATCTGGCCTGCCTTTACCCCCTGGGCCAAAAAAATGGCCCATCATCGGCAACTTGCTACAGCTGCCTACTTCATTTGAATGGGAAGTTTATGCCAAATGGGGAGAAACCTATGGTGCATATTTTGATTCTGCCCTTGCATCATCAGTGGCTGATTCTGATGTACGTACTTGATGTTGAATTTAGGATCGGATATCCTTCATGTTGATGCTGCTGGAAAATCGATTGTCATCGTCAACTCGTGGAAAGCTGCAAACGACCTTTTTGAAAAGAAATCAGGCTTGTATTCAAGCAGGTGCGGTCGTGCTCCTCGTCTTGTCATGGACCAAAAGTAATCATCTGGCTATTATAGACCAGGAAACCAAATGGTGCTTCTGTGAGCGGTAGTTCTGTCCGCAGATTTTAGAAGTAAAGCCACTGACATTCTTCCCCTTACGTTCGCAATTTTATTGCAGCTCTGGCTGGGATTGGCTTTTCGGATTTTTGCCGTATGGGGATGCCTGGCTTGAACGTCGAAAACTTTTTCAAAAATACTTCCACCCACTTGATTATCCGGAGCATCAACCTCGTGAACGAGAATGCGTCTACCAAATGCTGCGTCGATTACTTGATGCACCTCAAGAGTATATGGAGCACATTCGATAGTGGGTGCATCTCTCCTGGACCTTCTGGTTCTCTGTAGCCGGCTTTGACTCACAAACTTTGATCGTCGTGTTACAGTATGATGGGAGCTTTGTCCATCGCACTAGCCTACGGAATTGACGTCAAGTCAGAAAATGATCCTAATATCCATTATGCAGAAGAGGCTGTCAAGGGTCTCGCTGGCGCGGCAAATTTCAGCGCTTTCTTGGTCAACTCAATTCCGCTGCTGAAACATGTTCCGTCGTGGTTCCCTGGGGCAAAATGGAAGAAGAAGGCAGAAATGTGGAGTGATTGGACAGTAAAGATGCGAGAGATTCCATTCCAGCAGTCATTGGAGCAACTTGTAAGCTTGTCTCGTTTTCACTGCAGCTCGTATCCCTCGTTCCTTGCTGGCTACTTTGGATTGATGGCAATTTGACTGATATATTGTTCAGGCTGAAGGAACGGCGACATCCTCATTGGTCACGAACGGCATTCAGGGCATTGAGGAGACTCGAGATCGCGAACATCAAATGACTGTCATCAAAGACACTGCTGGCAACTTCTTTGTTGGTATGAATGCTGCCAAAAATCTTTATCCTCACGCCACATCTGACACCTGTTCCAGGGGGTGCTGACACAACTGTATCCGCTATCAGTACATTCTTCTTGATGATGATATGCCATCCTGAGATTCAAGACAAGGCTCAGGCGGAACTTGATCGCGTTGTCGGAAAAGGCCAGTTGCCTGATTACAGCGACGAGGCTGCGCTACCTTACATCAGTGCTCTCGTGAAGGAAACTCTCAGGTACGACATCGATATCCAATGAAATTGGAATATTGATCCATGAACTTTTTCTCGGTAGGTTCCAGGCAATCACACCGTTCGGTATGTCTTGGTTTGTGGAGAGGTGCCTTAATACTAATACCTACCTTTGACAGCTATTCCCCATTATTTAACGGAAGATGATGAGTACAATGGCTATCTTATACCAGGTGGATCTGTTGTACTTGGGAACGTCTGGTTTGTATACCCCTGAGATCATGCGAAACGATCGTCAACTAATTCTTTCAGGGCAATCACACATGACAAGGAGGATTATCCAGAGCCTTTCGAGTTTAAACCGGAACGATTCCTGAAAAATGGTCGTCTGAACCCTGATGTCCGTGAACCTACAGCTGCTTTTGGGTTCGGTCGTCGGTGAGTAAACATTCTTCGAATAAAATAAAGAGTCAGAGCACGAATGTGTTCTATGCCCATTCATGGATCGAGCTCATACCCATCGAAAAATAAAAATCATGCTGACATCTGTTTTCTGCTCCAGTATTTGCCCTGGAAGGCATATTGCTATCTCGTGTCTATATCTGAGCATCGCAACTGTATTGTCTGTATTTAGACTCGAGAAAGCAGTCGACGAGCAAGGTCGTACGATCACGCCTTCAAGAGAATACATCTCTTCCCTAATACTGTGCGCCATGATCCCCTCAGTAGAACTTCAACTTATGAAATATGCACAGGCATCCCACACATTTTCGGTGCATCATTAAACCTAGGTCTAAGGAGGCAGAGATGCTGGTTAGGTCTATATCAGATTCCTGAATATTTAATATGATGCTGTTGAGTGTCTCAGTTTGGAGATAAACGTTAGATAGAATCCGTAGACCAGAGTTTGAACGATTTCGCATAACTTGTACTGTCAGCATTTCTCAGGCATGCCTCATTCTTTGCATATTCCTGCATTTGTACATAATTGTAGTAGTGTTTCAAAGTTTGCTGCTGGGACAAGGGTCACGGAAACCAGCTCTGGCTAAATGTCGGTAAAGTAATCATATCATTATAATACAAATAAGGCTAGTTTTATCCCGATCGCAGCCCTTAGCGTGGGAACGCCGATGAGTGTGACGTGACTGTAACGGTTGTATTTGAACCGTAATTCGACAGTTTTTACTTCAACCTCACTATGTTGCACCTGGTTGCGTCTTCCGTCGCAAGACGCGTCCTTCTGCCAACTCTTGCTTCACGGTTGGCTTTGACGCGTCCCATCTCGATAACTCCCGTATTCAGCTTTCCTGCAAAGGTTGGAGCTGGCGTTACCAAGGCAGCTGCACCTCAGAAAGGTGCCAAAGCGCCAGCTACGGCAAAGGCCAAGGCAAAGACCAATGTAAAAACTAAGGCAAAGACCAAGGCTAAGGCGAAGCCCAAAGTAAAGGCCAAGGCGAAGCCCAAGAAGCAAGTGAAAAAGGCTGAAAAGAAACGTGCTGTGCTCCTACTTCCCAGTTTATGCGCTGCGGTGTTGACTTTGTGCATATTTTTCCTATAGCCGCGTTCACGAAAGCGGACTTGAAGGTTCCGCCAAGGTCAATTGGTTCGGCCTGGACTGACTTCGTCACGACCAACATGGTCAGTGCTGGGAGTACCCCAGAAGAGGCTCGGTTAAAAATGAAGGAATTATCAGTGAAATGGAAATCTATGACCGAGGCTGAGCAGCAGGTTTGTTGATGTCTCGTCATGTCTTGCCATAAATGATTTTATACGTTTACTGTCAGCCATACCGTGATCGGGCAAGCAAACGACAATTGGAAGTTAAGAAAGAATTTGAAGAATGGAAGAACAACGTTGACCCGAAGATATTACGAGCAATTAACCAGCGGCGTAAGCAAAAGGGATTATCAAGGATTGCACCTCCGAAAAAAGGGAAGCCTTCAGGTCCATTCGTTCTGTAGGTCAACTCTACTAGTGGTTGAGCCCGTTACTGAGTGCCGTCTCGTTAAGCTATGTGATGGATGTTCGGAAGCAGCAAGAAAGTCCTGTTTCTTACACTGAAACCCTTAGACAAGCCGGGGCCGATTGGCGCAAGTTATCTGAGACAGAGAAGGCGGTACGTCATCGAAATGTACTATCTTCATCTCAAAGTACTCATGAAATTCAAGTCATACGTGGATACGTACAAGAAGAAATATCAGGAATATTTATCCACTTTGCCAGCCCAATAGAATCAGTCTCTAGAATGCCGATTGTAAACATGAGGCTTTGATAATTCACATAAAGTTTTTTTGTTTTTCCCCGATATAAGATGTCGATTTTCAACAGTCCAATACCTTCTGAACTCTGTCTAAACCATCCATTGGGCTTTGTTATCAGGGTTTACTACATGAATATGCTGAAGTGTCCCGGTTCATCCCATGGACATGGGCCTATCAATTTGTTAAATATTCTGTATCGTTCCCATGGATACAGAAATACTAATACTTCGCTTGATACATGTTGCAAGGTTTTCTTCTGCGATTCTGATATACCAACATCAACCCCAATGAGGTTCATACTCTCGACACTTCCACTCTCTGAAGAACAAGGACCATATTGGGAAGAAAGAGATTCATCCCTTAACTCTTGTAGACGTCTTCATTGTCTGACTGAATCTACGGCAGTCTTTCACTCCGAATGAACTCAAATTGAGATAGGACAAGCAAAAATCTCTCCTACCCTATGCTACACCCATCAATCAAGTCTGTATGTCCCAGACAATTGCAGTCACCCTCCATGAATGATTAGCTCCAAGCCTCCAAGCCTCCTTGTTTGACACTCTGGCGTTGTCTCGCATAACATCGGATAACCACAACCCCAGTGGACCGATGTACTTGCCATGATGATCAGATCAGGCCCATAATTTGGTCAGAAACCGTATAGGTAGCAGTGGTTTCAACTGGACA
>Ga0153951_1000478_pt1 | contig 15072 bp, 15 predicted proteins | sample TSNJ035MetaG_FD_102278 | JGI IMG/M metagenome (GOLD analysis project Ga0153951, IMG submission 102278) | Attine ant fungus gardens microbial communities from New Jersey, USA - TSNJ035 MetaG | ecosystem: Host-associated > Fungi > Mycelium > Unclassified | place: USA: New Jersey, Wharton State...
AAACTCTCGACGGCCTATTACCCCCAAACAGATGGGCAGACAGAAAGGATAAACCAGGAGTTAGAGCAGTATCTGAGGGTCTTTATTGACCATAGACAAGAATAGTGGCCGGATTGGTTAGGAATAGTAGAATTTGCGTATAACAACAAAATCCACACAGCAACAAAAATATCACTATTCAAAGTAAAGTATGGTCAGGATCCAAGGATGGGGTTTGAAGGAAGGAGAAAGAGGAAGTATGAAGTGGCGGGGAAATTTGTGGAAAGAATGAAGAAAATCCAGGAGGAAGCAAAAGCAGCACTAGGGAAAGTGCAGGAAGAAATGAAGAAGTTTGCAAACAGAAGGCGAAGGGAGGAAGAAGAATACAGAGTAAGGGACTTAGTACTGCTAAGTACAAAAGACTTAAAATGGCAGATGAAGGGGAGGAGATCAGAGAAATTGACAGAGCGTTTTGTGGGTCCCTACAAAGTTAAGGAAACTGTCTCTAGCAACGCAATAGAGCTAGAACTATCTAAGTCTATTAGAATACACCCTGTGGTTAACATAAGTAGAGTACAACTCTATAAACCATAGGTAGAAGGGTAGAAGAAGACACCACCAAAACCAGTCATCATCAAAGGAGAAGAGGAATTCAAGGTAGAAAAAATCATAAACAAAAGAATAGTTAGAGAGAAGGAAAAGTTTCTGGTAAGGTAGAAGAGGTATATGGTGGAAGAAGATACTTGGAAGAGTAGAGAGAACTTGGAGAATGCAAAAGAGTTGGTAGAAGAGTTCGAGAGAATATATGGAGAAGAGGTTGAAGAACTAAGATGACAGGAGCAAGAAGAAGAAAAGGAATTTAGTTGGGAATTACCTAGGGAGTTCACAGCAAAATTGTTATATGGTTGGGGAAAAAGGAGGTACAAAAGGGAAAGGGAAAAGAGGTGGAATGAAAACTGGAGTCAATGGAAAAACTCCTCGGGACGAGGAAACTTGAAGGGGGGACCATGTTATGAGAGCCCCAAGAAGGAAATGGTCTCCCATGCATTTAAACACTTAATCCAAAATCTCAAGTCATACAATGAGATCAAGGTATAAATAGTGTGGGAACTTAGGTAACCAAATCACATGACAAGGCCAAGTGATCATAGAACATTCTGGAAGAACATGTGATTGTGGACTAGTAGTAGCACAGCCACTGTAAAATAGTATAAGTAGTAGTCCAATCCAAGGAAGAACTCCATTGAGTTCTTCTTGAACATCCACCTAGGGTAATCACTAAGGACATTCACTGTCTATTGATAACAGAGTTGTAAATGCATAACCTCTTGATTTAGCCTATTTATTGACATATATAGAGTCTCTTGTGACTCAAAATAACCCTCAGGAGAGAAGTAGTCAGCTGGGAAGGCTGTGGCCATAGTTGTATTATTTGAGTTAAATTTGTTTTTGAATTCAATGTGTTTTGCATTGAATTTAGCCTAATAACCAGAATTATCCCATGATTGATGGATGACTAAGCAGCACAGACCTGTATGCCTAGTGGGAGCCAGTGGTCTGTATGCAATTACATAAGCACTAACACAACAATACCAAACAACCTAAAGTAGTTAAAGGCCATCAACTGAGTACAAGCCAGACAAAGAAGAAAAGTGGGTACATGTTAAGAGATCTAGATTCTAGATAAGAATAGATCCATCAACACTAAGCACAGCCCTAGGGTGTTCCCTTACAATTATGGCCAAGGTGGCTTATAACAAAAAGGGCACAAGCAGTTATCAAGGCCAAAGAAGGTCATACCAAGTATTACAATGATATAGGTATTTGAAGGATAGGTCAAAAAACTGTCCCAATGAATGACTACTTTGTTTATTGTGAACCAAGTTCTTATTTAAAGGCTATGATTAAGGTGTCATTCTAGAAGTAGTATTAGTGATTCATTTTTTGGAATTAGATCCATGTTCAGTGTTGTGTTATAAACCAAACATTACAAAAGTGCAAAACATTGGGACAGTTTTTTGAGCTACTGTATTATGGCTGTCCAGCTCAAGTTGTAAAAGCATTCTCAAACAGAATCCAGTTGATGAGCTGGGCATCTGGCTCTTAGAATGGTTCACCAAGTGTCTCTCAAGGTTGATTATAGATGTCAACAGCCATTATTTCTTTGAGAGACACTTCAAGCACTCAAAAATGTTATTAATTTGTTGAATTTAGTGTGATACCAGAGTACCAGAGAACCTCATACATATCACTTCTATTCACAGTGATAGATTTTATAATAATCTGCATCAAGCAAGGAAATCAATCTAACTTATGAAGCTTGAGGAGAGATGACAAAAAATTGTAGTCATAACTGACCAGAAACAATTGAGGGAGTGTGAGCAATTTCTGTTTGATCGCCGAGACAGCTCTCAAGTAACGAGTCTAATGGCCTCTTTGACAACCACCCAAGATCAGCCTCACCTTGTCTCTTTGGTGTTACAGTCTAAGAAGGCACTCCAACATGGCCAAGAGTTGTGCTCACTCGCCCATGAGCGCTCTAGAACATCCTCGAAAGCTGCGTTCGATATCCTGGGTCTGGATGCCAAAGTTCGCTGGGTAATTGAGTGTATCGCGGAGCAACTCAAGGTGTCATTTCACTATTTCTCCATGGGGAAAAGCTGACATTGTCTACAGCTGGCCACTTCCGTAGGTAGAACCTTGGAGGAAAAGCGCACCAAGTTGCATAAACAGGTTCAAGTGGGTTATTTATTTCCTCTTCTTGGTTCATCCCCTGATGCAGATCCCTACAGGCGTTGGATGCGGACTGCTCGCGTTACACAGGCGAGTTAGACAATATCTTGGAAGCGCTTGGGGCGCAACATGTACCTCCAGAGTTTCACCAAACGTCCAGCTCATCCATATTCGGAAGCCAGCATTCGGACCGACTGAATGAAGGGCTCTCAAACGACCACTCCAGTAACAAACTTGTGTCCCCTCCATCACCCTCAGCAACAGTTCGGGATCACATCGGAACAACCGTCCGTCCGGTGTCCAGGAGTAAACATCGGTTAGATAGGAAGCATTGGAAGAATTTGAGGGATTTCGTTGACGACCAAGCCATTGAAGACATCCTTGAGACAATTGAAAGCAATCGAATTGCTCTTGATGTTAGCGATTGATCAGTGTATGGAGGGTTCAGTGTTGATGAAACTGTTGTAGGATTTGCTTGGACGGATAGACGACCATCCAGAGATTCTCACTCTGGCAATTGAGGCTATCCGTGCATCATTACCCGAGCTTTCGCCAGAAACATCGTTGGTTCTATGCATTCACAATACCCTACTAGCACAGGATGCTGTGGCTGCCACTATGGGAAGTTTGCTTGAAAGCCTAGTATCACACTACGAGCAAATGTATACTGCCCTGAAGGAGACAGAAGACGGAGAACCTTTCGATGACGAGGATCTCTTGCGTGCGATGTTTTGTTTGAAGCCGAAAAGTATTTCTGGTTACTGACCATACCCCAGAAATGCACCGAGATGTTGAAGAACTTCCTTCTATTCTGACGGAAATAAAGCAGAGTGGCCACATAATTGACAGTCACAAGTGTGTTCGCTGTTCTGATTATTCTGACACCTGACATATTTTCAGTGACTCCCTTTTTTCTATGCAGGAATCACTCACAGGTGATCTTGTCCGCCTAATTGGTGTATTGGACGACCTCGAAGAATTGGGTGACATCATGGGAGAGATGCTTAATGACCAAGAGGAAGTCGAAGTCCGTCTATTCTTTCTTTTATCAAAATGTTCTAGTTGCCGAATATATCTTCACAGCTCAAGTGCGAAGAGGGTCTGAATTCCCTTCATGAACAAATCTTGACAATCAGAGATCTACATGAACGATACATCTCCTATCAAACGGCTTTCAATAAGTTGATAGTAGAAATCACGAGACGACAGTATTACAAGGAAGCAGCGGAAAACATCGTCAAAGGCATGATGGATCAGCTGAGGGCCATGAGTGAAGGCGAGAGGAAATTTAATCTTGTTTTTCATATCAATAAGGCCATCCATTAGAAGAGGATCAGGTACGACGACGGTTCAATGCCGAGTACGGCGCATATCTGCCGGAGGACATTTGTCTTTGCATTGGGAATTCTCCGACAAAGTGGGAGGTTGTGCCATGGCCAGATGATAGCCCAGAGTTGCTTCCCCACATTGACGAGGATCTGATATCCGAGGTAAGTAAAGCGAGCATGATTGTCGGTGATTGATCGTGTCAGTTGATGCAGAACATCTTCTAGGCGAGAAAGATTGGCTGTAATTCCGAACAAGAACATTGATATCTCGGTTTTTGGTCTTTGTAGTAGGATTTCTACATCATGATTTGTATCCACATCTCAACTTGCATGTCGAGACTTTCCTTCGATACACAACAAGTGTGGAGACCCTGAACTCTAACCTTTGGTTTTGATTATCTATACCTTCCTCAGTCAGCGAGATGATATCCGTATGTTCTAACTGCTAATCATGATTCAACCTATTTGCTCTGGTGGAAATGTTGAGTTTAGATACATAGAAAAGGGGAGGATGAGCGAAAACTCGTTGCAAATGCGCAACGAGTCTCGTCTCAGTCACTTGTATCTATCTCTATCTACCACAGTGAGATGAACCGTCTTATCATCAGGAGATAAAATCTAGGTGTGATGCTCGATTTTTTAACAGGGAAGACTGAGTCTCATGTCGAAACAGTTGTCTATAATTATCCAAATTTCCTATGCCATCTTCCGGTAACTTTCCAGGTGAAGGCGTTTATAGCATAAGGATCTATCTTGAACAACTTGACACCTCCAGCAAATATGTATACTCTCTCACTTTCTCTCAAGGTCTGATATTCATCATATATACGATGGCGGCCGTGGCTGTGCGAACCTTTGGACCGAGAGCATTAGACAAACATAGGGTTGTAATGATCGAGCTGAGCGGCTTTCAGGTCCTTTATGGCTCGCCTTGCTCCTATCATATGCGATAACGGGACAGGATACTCAAAAATCGGGTACGTCTTCCTAATGGAGGTTTTCTAATGGAAATCTTCTTCTAAATGTCGCATAGGTTTGCTGGTAATTCAGACCCTTCATTGTATGGGGACTGGCCAGATTCTGAAGATACAACTAACAAAGTAATCCAGCGTTTTTCCAACCGCAATCTCTACACGCGGATCACCTTCACAATCTTCTCGTGCACCTGCCATTCCAAATAAACCAGGGCATCTTGCTTCTAAACGAGGTGTTGAAGACCTCGACTTCTTCATTGGTGATGAAGCTCTTGCTAACGTGAAAACGCCCGGTTACGGCGTTCACTATCCAATTCGGCACGGAATGATTGACAATTGGGATTACATGGAACGATACTGGGAGCAGACCATCTTCAAGTATTTGAGGGCTGAACCAGAAGATCATTATTTCCTTTTGGTGGGCAAGACACTGATCGATGGGTACATAATCTAATTGCACCACGAACAGACCGAACCTCCTCTCAATCCTCCAGAAAACAGAGAACAGACAGCTGAGATATTTTTCGAATCCTTCAATATCCAAGGCCTTTATATTGCCGTACAAGCAGTCCTTGCACTTGCAGCGTCCTGGACCTCGAACAAAGTTACAGATCGTACGCTCACGGGAACTGTCATTGATTCTGGCGATGGTGTTACGCATGTTATACCCTGTGCTGAAGGTTACGTCATTGGAAGTGCGATCAAACATATTCCTATCGCTGGTCGAGATATCTCCCAATTCGTGTTGAATTTGATGAGAGAACGCGGTGAAATGACCAACGTTCCACCTGAGGATCAACTGAAGGTTGCAGGGAAGGTAAAGGAGAATCACAGCTACGTTTGTCAGGATATTGTGAGAGAATTCAGGAAGTACGATGAAGATCCCTTAAAGTATTTTGAAAGGTACGAGGGTGAGCATTCAGTAACAGGAAGGGTATGGCATCTACTTTCTGAGCTGAAACTTTACTGAGTGAGCTTATAGAAGTATGGGATCGATGTCGGTTATGAACGTTTCTTGGCCCCTGAAATCTTCTTCAACCCAGAAATCTATTCATCAGATTTCTTGACGCCTCTCCCCGAGATTGTTGACGACGTCATTCAAGGCTCACCTATAGATGTCCGTCGTGGTCTGTATAAGGTTAGCCTTGAGCTGTTCCACATTGAACCTACTCCTCAATCCTTCCTGGTAGAACATTGTGCTCTCTGGTGGTTCTACCATGTTCCAAAACTTTGGAAACAGATTAAAGCGAGATCTCAAGCACCTTGTTGACCGCAGGCTTGACATTAGTGCTCTCAATAGCGGTAGCTCTGTGAAAGTAGGTTGTGGATATTTGATGGAGAACGTCGCGGAAGCTAATAGGTATATGCGTAGTCGTCTGGCGTAGAAGTTGAGGTTATTTCGCACAAACGTCAACGGTATAGGCCCATCGTTACTGTCTCTTTGCGAACTGATATTGTCCCAGGTATGCTGTCTGGTTCGGTGGATCTCTCCTCGCATCACTAGTCAGTTATTTTAATAATTGCATTGAGTTCATCTCCCGTCATCTCCTAATGTCATGCTTTCAGCCCGATTTCTACACTTCCTGCCACACCAAAGCTCAATACGACGAGATCGGCCCAAGTATCTGTAGAAGATACCAAATTTTTGGCAGTGCGACTTGACCAGTGTATCATCGTTTGTATCATCGTTACATACCTACCAGCGAATGAAACCAAAATGTATGGAACCTTCACAATAGATGGATTTCCAGTCGGGACAATCGAAGACTACTATCGACTTCATGGACGCATATGTATGAAATTCCGTGAGAACAGAAAGTTGAACGCTGAGGTAAACCATGATCAATTTACTAGATCTTGTCATTTTTGTTGGCTCACTCTTTTACAAAGAGTTGCCTTTATTATCATATCTAAAATAAGTAGGCAGCTAGAGAACTCAGATCACGAATTTGGCTCAAAAGTTCGGTTTGTTGCCGCCAAAAAAGGTGCTTATGTATGAGGTTTAGCTGGGTCAGCTCCATTGCGAAACGGAAGTTGACCCGGTTGCATCCCATGTATACCAGTCCTCGGCGAAGAACTTCCTATCTAGATTGGTTTCATTTGTCATGGAAGCACGGAGCGTCATTTTAATAGTTTTCCTCCTTTCAGATCCGAGATCTCAATAAACGGTAGTGGGCTCTACATCTCCGCCACCTCCCACCCCATCTCTAAACTGATTCATGAGGCTACTACTTCATTTTCCCTCCTTTTGACATTGGGCTAGATTCTGGCTTTCCTAGGACCGAGTCTACATGTCCATTGGATGCAGAATGGTCGTGCAGCGGCAAGGGTAACTGACAATCCAACGAACGAAGAGCGAAGTGGACAGAGAATGGATAACCAGGACAGGGAAAAAAGAACCAAGTCTCGCCTAGAACATAAGTGATCCTGGGAAATGGACCGGAGTTGGGGTTGGTCCTCTGCGACCCATCAGTCCCCTCGTCGTGAAGGTACACTGGCTCTTTGAGTCTCTCAGGAGCTCATATCTATTTTTGTAGGCCATCATTAGCTTTGGATCTGAATCCTTCGTTAGTTGGTATCTTGATGCAATTTACATCTGGCCAATTAGAATAGGTGTCAGCAGTGTCTGTAAGTTGCATAGTCGATGCTGCCCAAGCCATCAGCGATTTCTTCGAAACTGAACTTCTCGAAGATATTGACACCAGCTGAGAATGCCTTGCGAATTGAAATCGCCTCCCTTACATGGGACACCCTCTCATTCGACAATGACTCATTTAACAAGGCAAGAGACAGTGACAAACAAGACCGGAGAAGGCAGAAGAGGTTTACAAAATGTCGAGTATTGATTTGGAGATCCCATAGGGGAAGTTTATTGCAATTGCTTTTCTCGTTGGTCGCGGGAAGACCTCCCCTCTGTAAGCTCTCACCTAGAGGTGCGACAAGCGCCTGGGAAAGAATCCTTCGGGGGATCCGCTGGCTATTGCTCTCAAAGTACATGAGTTGTGTTCGTTGTGTTCACTCCATTTCCAACTATCGCATCGGAGACCCCACAGAATATTACCGTTTTTGTTTCGGTCTTGGACTTTCGAGAAGCATGACAGAGAGCAGCAAAAAATACCTAAAGCCAGACCTGGCTGTCTCACCTCACAGAGATGTTACAGAAGTCGAAGAAAAGGCAGGTAGGATTCGACTCGATAAATCAGAGTACTCGATCACTGCATATCTGCTTCTTGTGCTCAGAAACAGAAAGTTTAACACCTGTCATGCCAAGTAAAGCAATGCGGCCATTCAAATTTTTGATGCAAGAGTTCTAGGGACCCCTATCGGCACTCGATGTCTATGATGGCAAAGCTATTTTCCAAAACGTCCTTCAGGCCACATTGTTGGACAGAACCAGGATCCTTGCGACATGTGCGCTTCGTTTCCTTCCCATACCCCACAAAGTCTCTTGAGTGAGTTCGGTTCCGGGGATCACGAAGAAGAAACAGTGACGCAGCAAAATGAATTGCGCGCAGGGGAAGATGAGAGGAAGCAAGAAAGACTTAATAAAACTGTAACTATATTCCCATTTATATACGTAAATATCCGAAGCAGTGCTCTGGCAAATGGAGTTTCCAAGACAACTCGATGTCACTCCATGACATGACATAATTCCGCGATAAACAGACAAACAAGCAACTCCAGTCGAACGAGAGCGATAGAGAGAACCGGACACTGCCCAGATATCCAACGTTCTTAAACGTTGCTTCTTTCGGTAATACAACCAGCTCTGAATACCGTGAATCCTCGATATAGAGTTAGTGATTGTATCTCGTTGAGCTTCAAGCTTTTCAATTTGCATTGAAACCTGATAAGCACAGATCGGGGGACGTAGCAGCAGCAGATAACGGTGTCGTTGCCTCATCTTCTGTCTCGACACGAAGGCTGCTATGTGTGGGGGCTATGACGATCGCGAAAATGAATGTACGTGTACACGGGAACGAGTATGCAGCTCAAAACCATGAACAGCACGTCCCAACTCGAATGCAGACAGAGAAAAACAATACAGGGGGGAAGTATACGCAAGTTGGCCATAGAATCATCATAGTACCCATGTTAATTTTGTCGATGATCTGTATGAAAACCCCTTTGGAGCCTACTCTTCTAACACTTTGTCTATGAACCGGTTTGCTGGAGGTACCTGATGGATCGAGTAATGGTTTGAACCGGATACTGAACTGGGAATACGTCCAGATGTTGACGGCATGGATAATCTATTGAGAGGTTTGTTCACCGCTGAGCCCGTGACAGTACTTGTTCTAAATAGCCTCCAATTAGATTCATGACGACTGTCCTCCTCTATTCTTGGTGCCATCATTCTTACAGCCGTTGTATTACCCTGGTTTTTTTACGATGATTATTATCGCTTATGTGTATGCTGCTGCCGTCTGATGCACCCGTGCTTGCGAACTCAAGGTCAGTCCCAGGGAATTCTGCGTCAAAGACCGATAACGCCTGTATCATTCTCTCTAGCGACTGGGATTAAATAAACTGACAGATGCCATGTCTGTGTTCTCAATTCTCAAAGAGTCTGCGCGGCTCAGCAATCATCCCAACCCAAGGGGGAGCTAGACAGATTTTGACGCGATAATGAGAATCGAGTAGACATTTGAAAATAGATCATGCTGGCTCACAGTCACTAAATCAGGTCCGGTTCTCACTTCGACGCCAAGCCCTCTCAAACTGGTAGCCCTTGTCTTGGTATCCGCTTGGCTTGAGATGCTTTGCTACCGTTCACTGTACAGCATATTGAATGTTGAAGGGAATCGGTTCACCATTCTCATTGTGGACTGGATTTGGTCTAAGAAATGTCCTGACCATCGTAAGCCATGGTGTTTTTTTTGTGGTGATGATACTACGAGTGAATCTGACGATCAGGAACGAACTCATTTTATGGGGCATTGACAATGTTTATGATTTTTGCGTGGGTCGCTCATCACGCAGTAAGCAGAGCAAACACATCATCATATGAAATCCTCCTTCCTCGGACACGAGAAACCAAAGGCTTTCCGTGGCCCGCCAAGAAGTCCTGCAGAGCTCAGGGATAAAATACACGTTTCAGAATCTGATCATGAGTGCCTAAACAAGTATCGACAACCTTGTGTTGGAGGGCCAGTCTATATCTTCTTTATCGCCAGTTCCTTACGTCAATCGCCGAGAAGATTTCGAACTATGATCATGCATTCCAAGGACGATTCGAATTTGTCGATCGGACAGGTGATCCCGCTTGTTAAACTGAAATGGTTCAAATCAGCTATTATTGAGTTTTCCGTGCGCCGAGTGAAATTATGATGATCATGATTATTCTGGATGAAACTACAGATGGGTCTTTTTTTTCCAGAAAAAAGTTCTTCCCCTTGATAATCACTCGATACTATCTGATGATCACACATGCACGCGTACAACACGCACACATGCAATTTTTGGATTCAAGGAGTCATATGACCAATAATGGGCTATTCTAATCGACGTCATCAATATGAAAGTGTTACCCCAATGTGTACTCTGCTCTTCTATCATTTGTTGCTGTTGTTGTAATGGCTCATGATACCACCGTCAAAACACGCTTCATAGGGATCATGATGAAAGGTATGATTGCTTTCAAATCTAAAGAGAGAACACCAACCGTCGCATGTATAGCACATAAGTCTTGAGTTGCCTCGCCCTTTATTTTACCCACCCACACGTATATTACACCCCGGAACGACCATATAAAGGATATCATCGCCAAGGACGTGAAGAAGAACAAACATTTTATATATGATAGCCAGAGGTATTCAGATTACAAACAACAAAAAAAGAAAGACGGGATATATATATATACGATTACCAGAATGGTATTTAGTCTGTCGTAAACAACCTCTTCAAAAACTCGCTCGCAGCATGTTTAACCGAATTATCCACATTTGAATTAGTAAGCAACTCCTGACCCAGAAGAGAGTCAAACTCTTTTTTTTTCAAACCAGCTGGAAACAAAAGTAACTCACAATAGCTCTATCTGCCTTTTGCTTGATATTAGCAGACTGTTTCGAATGTTCAAACTCTGCAGCTTCCCTCTCAAGTTTGATCCTCTCCATCTCTCTTCTCTGAAACATTTCCTTTTCTTCCCTTTCTTCTCTCCTTCTGAGATATTCTAGTTTCATCTTGCCTGTTTGCGTTTGTACCTGAAGAAATTGCATGTACGCCGAAAGCATATTCTGAGTGATGGAAATATTGACTACAGGAGAATCATTGGAGGACGATGACGAACTCATTGTCGTCGCCGTTGTCGAAGAAGAAGCAGACGATGCAGAAGAGGAGGATGAAGACGATGGAAGAGACGACAAAGAATTGGAAGTAGCAAGAGCATGAGAAACTGCCGCGCCCATACCATTTGGCGACGACGTTGAGACAGGGACCTGATGGTGGGTGCCTGACGAACCCGCAAGTGTACTTGAGTGAGTCATATTAGGAGTGCCTGCAAACAAATGGGGAGCACGCTGAGAAGTGGAAGGAGCATTATTTGTCATGCCTACACCGTTCAAAGCAGAGTGAATAGAAGACGGGCCGGTGGGAACGGTGGCAGGTGAAGGAGGTACCAGAGGATTGTCCCTCAACGTCTGTTGGGGACTGATATAAGTCAACTGAGGGGTAAATCCATGTATAGTGGGATCTGTCGCCGAGAAATCAACAGTAGTGGTAGTGGTGGTTGCAGTGGTGGTATTGGGGGTATTTGTAGGTGCTTGTTGCTGTTGTTGTTGCTGTTGCTGTTGTTGTGGCTGTGGTTGTGGTTGTTGCTGCTGTTGTGATTGCTGATCGTCGGCATCGGTATCATCGGGTGGGCCAGCCTGGTTGTTGCTGTTACTGCTAGTGTTGCGTGACTGGCTCGGTCGGGTAGTGGCTGGGTCACCGTGCCATCTGAGCCAAAGGGAGATTAGACGGACTAGGGCAGAGTAGAGGGAAAGATTACCGGCGATAAAACAAATCATACCAGCCCCTGCGGTGCCAGTGTTCGATGGTGCGGGCGGTGATGTTACCAACGTCAGAACCTTGCTTGCGAGCAGTGGCCAGGCGGCGCTCATATTCTCTGAGACGGTCGGTCTCTGAGAGTTGAGCAAGGGATGAGTTGGATGGATTGGATTGCTCAAAAGCATAAATCTGCTTGAAGAGATTGAAATTGCGCTCATAGCAACCTTTCAGGGCCTGGTAGGTCTTTTTACTGCCAAAAACGTGGACGGCGCACTGGGGGGGCGAGTCAGATTTAGAAAAGGGAAGAGAAGAAAACAGACCTCGCGAAGACAGGAGTTTTTTGTTGCACGGAGAGCATTCCAGTGGTCGTCGTTGGCGGGGCCCATGAGCCAGGTAAAGAGCTTTGACTTTTCATCATCAGTCCAGTGCTTTGCGCCCTGGGCAGTGGGGTCGAGGTCGTAGGAATCGTTGTCATCGTGGTCGCGGCGGCGCTTGAGCGGGGGGTGCAGGGGGTCCTGGAGCTTGCGCTTGTTGGGGGACGGGAGGGGAGCGAAGGGAGCGAGAGGAGAGTGGCCGGGGGGCGAGGTGGAGAGATGCCTGTAGTCGGGAGTTCTGTAAGCAAGAAGGGCGTGGTTGAGAGCCTGGGGAACGAGGTGAGCCGGGGCCAAACAACGGACAAACACTCACCGCATCGTCTCGTCGTTCGTGGAGCAGGCTGTACGCCATCGTCTCACTACAATCCTGCGTTAGCTCAGCCACCGCCGACGCAAACCAAACAACACACCTACGCCCGTCCATCTGGTTCACATTCACTCCAACCCAAACTGTATCCAACTAAATACAAACTTGCTGACTAACTCCCTCCACGCCACCCGGCCCTTCCGGTTCTTTCCCACGTCCATACGGCGTCCACTGCAGCTGCTCCGCCCGCAACATCCCCTGCCCCCGGTCTGTCCATCGCCGCATGAACTCCCGCGCCTCCGACCGGTCAAACCGCACCCGACGCCCCTTCCCAACCACTATCCCCTGCTGACTCAGCGTCGCGCTCACATCCTCCACCGTCATCGCCGTCCCTGCACTGATCTCTGTCCGCTCACGTCAGCACACAAGCTACCACGTGCAGATTCCCACTCACCCTCTAGCTCCGGCTGCTCCGGCCCGTCTGCTAGATATCGCATGATTGCCAATCGCCAGTAACTCTGGTACCCAAGGGCCCCCAGCCTCGATAGTGGCTTTTCAGGTGTCCCAGTCCTTTGCTCCACCTTGGACAACAGGTAGCCTGCCTCCCAGTCAGCAAATAGCCTGCCACCTCTGTCAGCACGCACTAAAGTCAATCAGCAGGTTCCCCCAACCCTGCCTCTGCCGCACTGGAAGTGTCATGATACAGCTCAGGTTGTATTCCTTCACACTTCGCTTTTCTTTGCTAAAGTATCCCACAAATCGCGCTCCTCTCTCGTCCACCTCTGTCATCACATAGAATAGAAACGGCTCCACGTCGTAAAACAGCGACTTGTGGTCCAGAAACATCTTGGATAGCAGACACAGATTTTGACAGTAGATCTGCCTGCCTTTCAGCCTCCTGTCTCCATACGCACACTATACTCACCTTGTTCTTCCGTCCGTCCACCTCAAATATAGAAATTACCCCGTCTCGGTAAATCTCGTCTCCAGGTGGATGCCTCACTTTGCACTTTAAGCGGTGGCGTGTTCCTTGAAACCGGCTCTTCATATACTTCAAACAAAATTCGCAAATCCACAACCGTCCATCCGGTATGCTCCCGTACTCCTCCGGAAACGGTGCGTCATACCACGTCTTGATGTCATACGGTCCAAACCGTATCGTCTTGATTCGAAGCGTCTCTGGATCATTCCGAGCCGTCGCTCGTCCTCCACTCGTCCAGGACCCAGGTGACATCGTTTCCACCTCGTGTTGTATTAGCTGAACTGTCGACAATCGCGTTGGTCTATATCCTCCTTCCCAATTCGTCATCGTGCTCGTCCCAGCTGCTGCCAATGCCACTTTCTTCTCTGCTTCAACCCGACTCCGTTCAAACATCTCCTTGTCCAGATTTGTCACTGTCGTCCTGCTTGTATCTCGGTCCGCCTCTGCCAATATCCCATCAAACATTCCGACACTCTCTTCCTGCTCGTCCCTTTCCTTTCCTTGTCTCGTCGTCATCGGCAGCCGCAGTCGCACTCGCGGAATGGCACCTGGCGAACTCGATGCTAATTTCCGCCCACGCTTACGTTTCCTCGGTTGTGGTGGTCCCCTCGGTGTGACCTCCATCTCTTCCTCTTCCTCTTCCTCAAGAGGGCGCTGTTTTCCTGCTCTTTTCCTGTCCGATCCACGTGGCCGCCCTCTGGTAGGACCAGGAGTTAGGGTGGCCGGGTCTCCGACCGGCACCTTTACCTCTACCTCCACTTCTTCCTCTTCCTCCTCCTCTTCCTCTAGAATCAACACCTTTTTCCTTGGTCTGCCTTTCGACCTGGGCGTCAGAGCTATTGGCGAGCCCTCACGTTGTTGTGGGTCTTCATCAACCACCATCTCAAGAGGGACGGGAACAATGATTTCTGCTTGTACCACATCCGTACATAGTGGACAATACCATTCGCCCTCTGGTAACTCGTGGATCGGAGGTATCATACAGTAACAATGCCACCCTGAGATAAAACTTGAAAACACAACTTTGAGAGAAAATGTCATGTGCTTACCGCGATCACACCGATCGCAGAAGAGAATCCTTGACTATGAGCATCCACAGATGAGGAGTTTGTTACGATGGGAGGCGAATCCACTCACATCATCGCCTTTTTCACCACAAAGTTCACAGTTTTTGCATTCAACACATTTCCACTGGTATGAAAGAATCGTGTCGCCAATCTTGGACAGCTGCATGCAACTTGGATGGCCTGGTCATAGTTAGTGAATTGTTCTGTAAACGCGCGAAATGACATGTACCGCTCCGACCACATTCATGACAAGTAGCCATGGTCTCTGGTTCACCCAATTTGTTCTTTGTGTCTGTGCCTTTACAGTGACTGCATCTGCGCCGTTTTTTTCTCGGACCTTT
>Ga0153951_1000483_pt1 | contig 15025 bp, 9 predicted proteins | sample TSNJ035MetaG_FD_102278 | JGI IMG/M metagenome (GOLD analysis project Ga0153951, IMG submission 102278) | Attine ant fungus gardens microbial communities from New Jersey, USA - TSNJ035 MetaG | ecosystem: Host-associated > Fungi > Mycelium > Unclassified | place: USA: New Jersey, Wharton State...
CGACCGCGCGCTGCTGCGCATCGTCGACGAGGTCGGTCTTGTTCAGGATCACGAGATCGGCCGCGGACAACTGATCTTCGAACAGCTCGTGCAGCGGCGATTCGTGATCGAGATTCGGATCGGCCTTGCGCTGCGCATCGACGGCGACCGGGTTCGCTGCAAACTGGCCGCTCGCGGCAGCCGGACCATCGACGACGGTCACGACCGCGTCGACCGTGAAGCTGCTCTTGATCTGCGGCCAGTTGAACGCCTGCACGAGCGGCTTCGGCAATGCGAGACCCGAGGTTTCGATCAGCACGTGATCGATTTCGCCGCGGCGCTCGACGAGCTTTTCCATCACCGGAAAAAACTCTTCCTGTACGGTGCAGCAGAGGCAACCGTTCGCGAGTTCATACAATTGCCCTTCGGTTTCGACGCCGTTTTCATCGCAGCCGATGCCGCAACCCTTGAGGATCTCCCCGTCGATGCCGAGTTCGCCGAACTCGTTGATGATCACCGCGATGCGCTTGCCGCCCGCATGCTGAAGAATGTGCCGCAGCAGCGTGGTTTTGCCGCTGCCGAGAAAGCCCGTGACGATCGTGACGGGGATCTTGCGCAATTGAGTTTGCATCGTGAGGTTCATCCGAAGGCGTTGCGCCGCGCATGCCGGAACGAGCGCCGGCGTTGCCGCGACAACGGAAAACAGAAAGCGGAAAGTGAGGTTGTGAACGCGACGCCGCATCCCCGTGGCGTCCGTCCTGCATCTTCGGGCCGGTATCCGGGCTGGCGAAAGCGCCGCTTCCCCTTCCCGGCCGAGTGGTTTCTCGACCAGTGGTGATATGCCGACGCAGCCTTGCGCGTGGACATCGAAGCCGGCTCCGCGGTGGCCGGCCATGCAGCCGATACCGCTTTTCGCTTACCGTTGCGGGGACAGCACAGGTTGGCCCGTTCCAGAGCAGGTGGGCTCCCTGTTTCCCGTTTAACTGCACGCGCATGGATGCGCGCGCGAGCACCAGAAGTGCGTGCGAGTGTAGGCCCACGGCCATGCGCAGTCAAGGAAAGGACACCGCGTGAAGCGCCGCGCGCGCTTATCCGGCGGGGCGCCATGTGCTATCGTATGCGCGCGTTTGGTGCCCGCACATGCGCTCGCGTGTGCAGTTAAACGGGAAACAGGCAGCGCGTCATGCGTTCAATCTGTGCTGTCCCCGCAACGGTAAGCGACCTGCGACGCGAGCGCCGTTCCGGCCGCGTCGCACATGCGTTTTTCGCGCCACTGTCCGATGAATCCGGACGGGAAGGCAAAGCGCGTGAGGCCGCCAGCCCGGATACCGGCCAGACGCGGAGGCGGCGCCGCGTTCATCGCTGCGCTGCCGGCCGCCGGAATCCGCGGGGAACGGATGTGATGGCGTTCAAGCATGGCCGCGCCAAGCGTGGCGTTTTTCCACGGGGTTTTCGCCGCGAAAACGCAACGCGCCGCGCGATGGTCCAAGCCCGGATTCGCAGTACCGCATGACCTCGATCTTCCTTGCCGCGCGCGCCCTTGCAGGCAGCCGCCCTTTTTCCATTACCGCGAGGCGTTTGCCTTGCATGCCGCGATGACGCGCGCCTCGCTCGCCAGCGCCGGGCACGAGGCCTCTTGCGCTGACGCGAATGCCGAAGCCAAAGCCGATGCCGCTCGACACACCGGACGCCCGGGCAAGACACTCGGCGTCGGCATCGGCTGTCGCCTCGGCAGTTCGGCGCAACAGATCGAAGCGGCGGTGCGCGCCGCGCTCGGCTCGCACGCGTGCGTCGCTTCTTTCGAACAGATTCACGCCGTCGCCACGCTCGACGCCAAAGCCCATGAAGCGGGCCTGCGCGAATTCTGCGCGCGTCATGCGCTGCCGTTGCAGGTGTTCAGCCGCGAGCAGATCGCCGCGGTGCCGGTCGCCACGCCGTCGCTGGCCGCGCAAACGCATCTCGGCGTCGATGGCGTTTGCGAACCCTGCGCGCTGCTCGCGGCGCAGACCCTGGCGGCTGCGTCAGCCGCTGCATCGCCCACACAGCCCGCGCGCCTGCTCGTACCCAAGACCGTGCACGACGGCGTTACCGTCGCGATCGCCTCGGCCAGCAGCGACGCCGACACCGCTCCAACCCAACCCGACACTCCCCAACAGGACCTTCGATGAAAACCGATCCCGAATCGCATCAACGCATGACCGAACGCCGCCGCGAGGGCCATGAAAAGAAACAGGCCACCGCGACCGTCGAGAAAGGCCTGCTGATCGTCAACACCGGCACCGGCAAGGGCAAGAGCACGGCCGCGTTCGGCATGGCCGTGCGCGTGCTCGGCCACGGCATGCGCCTTGGCGTCGTGCAGTTCATCAAGGGCGCGCTGCATACCTCGGAGCGCGACTTTCTCGGCGCGATCGCACACTGCGATTTCGTCACGATGGGCGACGGCTACACCTGGAACACCCAGAACCGCGACGCCGACATCGCCACCGCGCGCAAGGGCTGGGACGAGGCGCGCCGGATGATCGAAAGCGGCGACTATCAGATGGTGATCCTCGACGAACTGAACACCGTGCTCAAGTACGAATACCTGCCGCTCGACGAGGTGCTGTCGGTCATCAACGCGCGCGCGCCGATGCTGCACGTCGTCGTGACCGGCCGCCATGCGCCGGACGCGCTGATCGAAGCCGCCGATCTCGTCACCGAAATGCGCGCGATCAAGCATCCGTATCGCGAGCAGGGCGTGAAGGCGCAGCGCGGCGTGGAGTTCTGAGCGATGCCGTCAGCGCCCGAAGCGACGCGCCGCCCGGCCTGTCCCGCGCTCTTTATCAGCGCGCCCGCCTCGGGCCAGGGCAAGACCACGATCACGGCGGGGCTCGCGCGCCTGCACCGGCGGCTCGGACGGCGCGTGCGCGTGTTCAAGACCGGCCCGGACTTTCTCGACCCGATGATCCTCGCGCGCGCGAGCGGCGCGCCGGTGCTGTCGCTCGATCTGTGGATGGTCGGTGAAACCGCGTGCCGCAACCTGCTCGCGCAGGCGGCGGCCGAGGCCGATCTGATCCTGATCGAAGGCGTGATGGGCCTGTTCGACGGCACGCCGAGCAGCGCCGATCTCGCCGCGACGTTCGGCGTGCCGGTGCTCGCGGTGATCTCCGCGCAGGCGATGGCGCAGACCTTCGGCGCGCTCGCGTTCGGGCTCGCGCGCTTTCGGCCCGAACTGCCGTTTCATGGCGTGCTCGCGAATCGCGTCGGCTCGGCGCGCCACGCGCAGATGCTGCAGGAAGCGCTGCCGCCCGAATTGCACTGGTGCGGGCACATCGCCGCGAGCGACGAAATCACGCTGCCCGACCGGCACCTTGGCCTGCACCAGGCGAACGAAATCTACGACCTCGACGCGCGCCTCGAGCACGCGGCCGATACGCTCGCGGCAACCGCGCTCGCCGAGTTGCCGCCGGCCGTCGACTTCGACTCGCCCGTGCCCGAAGTCTTGCCGCGCCTGCTCGACGGCAAGCGGATCGCGATAGCGCGCGACGCCGCGTTCTCGTTCATCTATCCGGCCAACGTCGCGCTGCTCGAAGCGCTCGGCGCACAAGTGCACGACTTCTCGCCGCTCGCCGACGAAGCCCTGCCCGACGACATCGACGCGCTCTATCTGCCGGGCGGCTATCCCGAGCTGCACACGGCGACGCTGGCCGGCAACGCGCGCAGCGCCGCGTCGATCCGCGCGCACGTCGCGGCGGGCAAGCCCGTGGTCGCCGAATGCGGCGGCATGCTCTATCTGCTCGACCGGCTGACCGACGCGCACGGCACGAGCACGCCCATGCTCGGCCTCGTGCCCGGTCACGCGACGCTGCAAAAGCGCTTCGCCGCGCTCGGCATGCAGCAGATCGACAGCCTGCACGGCCCGCTGACCGGCCACACGTTCCACTACTCGAAGCTCAGCACGCCGCTCGCGCCGCTGTGCTTCGCCACACGCGCGCACAGCGACGCCGCCGGCGAGGCGGTTTATCGCGTGGGCCCGATTGTGGCAACCTATATGCACGCCTACTGGCCTTCCAACCCGGCCTTCACGGCCGCCCTGTTCCATGGCGCAGCCTTTTGACGATTCCGAGCGCGACGCGGTATATCGCGCGATTTACGAACGCCGCGACATGCGCCACTTCGTGGCCGATCCGGTCGATCCCGCCGTGCTGCGGCGTCTGCTCGACGCCGCGCATCACGCGCCGAGCGTCGGCTTCATGCAGCCGTGGCGCATCGCGCGCATTACCGATTCAACCCTGCGCACGGCCCTGCACGACATCGTCGAGCGCGAACGGCTCGCCACCGCCGACGCGCTCGGCAAGCGCCGCGACGAGTTCATGAAGCTCAAGGTGGAGGGCATGCTCGAATGCGCGGAACTGCTCGTGATCGCGCTGATGGACGGGCGCGAGCGGCACGTGTTCGGACGCCGCACGCTGCCGGAGATGGACCTTGCCTCGGTTGCGTGCGCGATCCAGAACATGTGGCTCGCCGCGCGCGCGGAAGGGCTCGGGCTCGGCTGGGTGTCGCTGTTCGACGTCGAGGCGGTGCGCGAGCTGCTGCGCATGCCCGCGGGCGCGCGGCCGGTCGCGATTCTGTGCCTCGGCCACGTCGACCAGTTTTACAGCGAGCCGATGCTCGAAACCGAGCGCTGGGCGAGCCGTCTGCCGCTTGCCGATTGCGTGTTCGAAAACTGCTGGCCGCAGGGTGATGTTGTGGAGCGCGAGTAAGGCGCGCACAAGGCCGGGGCGGCCCCGGCTTGCCGCTTTAGCCGGGTCTGGATGAACTAGGTTTGGGCCTCGTTTCGACTTCGTCCCAACCCGGCCCAAGCCCAGGCTCAGCCCCGTCAGCCCCAACCCAACAGCGCCGTTAGCCCAAAGCCTATCCCTGCCTTAGCGTTGCCTCAACGCTGCAACGGCTGCAACGGCTTCATCGACTCCACACTCGCCGCGCCGCTCGTCTTGTCGATGCTCAGCTTCACGCGCCAGTCGGCCGGTTCGTCGAACGGCAGCTTCGCAAGCGCCGTTTTCGCGAGCAGCGGCAGCGCATGCAGCGGGTCCGCATTGCGATCGACGAACACCGCGCTGACCTTGTAGCGCTCCTCGCCATTCGCGTAGTCGAAGAAGCGCAGCGTCAGCGTATGGCGGTACGCGCGCCCGAACATCAGCGCACCGAGCCCGCCGCCCGAGTCGCCGCAGTCGGCCGGCTCGCAATCCTTGCCGCCGATGCCGACCGACGCGAGGCGCGTGCTGTACGCCATCGACACACGGTAATGCGCCTGCTTGCCGTCGCTATCGACGAAACCGTGTTTCGCCAGCTCGTCGCGCACCAGCTTCTCCGCCTGCGGATGATCGGTGCTGCCTTCCTGCGGCTGCGTGCGCGCCATCGCATAGGTCGGCTCGCCTTGCAGCGCGGCGGCGGCAGGGTCGGGCCGCGCGGTGTGCACGTCGGCGCTCGGGCCCGCGCAGCCGGTCAGGCTCGCCGCGGCCAGTGCCGCGCAAAGATAGAAGACTTTTGCCATTTCCTCGTTTCTCTTGGATGGATCGCTCTCGGGTCAATCGGATAGGACACGGGCGCGGCGCGATCGGTTCGGCCGCTTACGCGTCGGTTAGGCGTCGTCGAGCGCGGGCAGCCAGATCGTGAAAGCGGTGCCCTCGCCTGTGGCGCTGACGACCTCGACACCGCCGCCGTGACGGGTCACGACGGTCTTCACGAACACCATGCCCAGTCCCGCGCCGCCCACTTCCGGCCGCTCCGCCTCGTGAAAGCGCCGGAAGCGCTCGAACAGCCCGGCCTGCTGCTCCTTCGGAATGCCGTAGCCCTGATCGCGGATCGTGCACGACACGCGCCGCGCCGCGCCGCCCGGGTGCGGCCCCGCCGGCAGGCTCGCGAAGCTGCAGACGATGCGCGTGTCCGGCGGACTGTACTTGATCGCGTTGTTCAGAATATTGACAAAAGCGCGCGTCATCAGCGAGCGATCGGCGCAAATCCAGTGGCCGTCGCTGTCGGCGTCGCCCGTTTCGGTGTGCAGCGCGATACGCTTCGCGTGCGCCTGCGGCCAGACTTCGTCGCTCGCGTCGATCACCAGTTCGGTCAGGCTCTGCGGTTCGAGCACATAGGTTTGCGACTCGGCCCGCGCGAGCTGCACGAAGTCGTCGGCGAGCGTCAGCGCGCGCTGCGCATAGCGCTCGATACGTTCGAGCAGGCCGCGCGCGAGCGCCGGCTCGGTCCGCGCGCGCTCCATCTCGACCAGCGCCAGGATCGACGCCTGCGGCGAGCGCATGTCGTGCGACAGCAGCCGCAGCGCGTCCTCGCGCTGACGCTCGGCTGCATGCAGCGCCGACACGTCGACGAGACCGGCGATCCAGCCGGTCGTCTCGCCCTGCGCGTTGGTGCAGGTCGCATAGCGCAGCAGATGGTCGCGCTCCTTCGCGTCGCGCACTTCGACACCCTGCGCCATCAACGCGGCGAATTCGTCGCGCCTCGGATCGAGCGGCGCCGGCCAGTGCGCATGCGCGGACAGGTTGCGCTCGGCGTCCGAGGCCGCGCCGCTGTCGATCGTCTTCACGAGCGTCAGGCCGCCGAGCACCGTGTGCATCGGCTGGTCCTCGGGCATCGCTGCGCCGAGCCGCGCGAAATGCGCCTTGGCTGCGTGGTTCGCGATCAGCACGATGCCGCGCAGATCGCTCACGAGAATCGGCTCGGGCACGCTGTCGAGGCTGTCCCACACGAAGCGCTTCATGTCCTGCACGCGCTGCGCGGCCTGCGCCATCAGCGCCATGTGCTGTTCGAGCACATCGCCGCCGAACTCGCGGCGGCTGCGCGGCGCCTCGGGCAGCAGATGCGGTTCGTCGGCGAGACGCTGCAGTTCGCCGCGCAGATAGGCCATCGTCATTTCGAGGCGGCGCCAGTTCCAGATCGGATAGACGATCACCACGCCGAGGATCGCCGGCACCGGCGACATCCAGAGCCGACCGCCGTAGAGCAGTCCCGCGCTACCGGCCGCGGCGAGCAGCACGAGCGTGCCGGTCAGGAGCAGCGAGCGGCGCGGCGACAGCACGAGAAAGCCGGCGAGCAGCGCGGCGAGCGGCGCGAGCGACGCCGCGAACACGAACCAGCGCCCGACCGGCTCGATCTCGCGGCCGGTCAGCAGCGTGTCGAGCACGTTCGCGTGAATGTAGACGCCGGGCAGCGGCCCCAGCTCGCCGGACACCGGCGTCGCGAAGCGATCGTACAGGCCCGAGGCCGTCACGCCGATCACGACGATGCGCCCGCACAGCTGATCGGCCGGCACCTTGCCGTCGAGCACGTCCGCGAAACTGAGCTTCGTGTAGTTGCCGGCGTTCGAGCCGAACGGGATCAGGAAACGGCCCTCGCCGCCGTCACTGCCTCGGGCTTTCCCGCGCACGGGCTCGGCCGAGCGGCGCGGCGGCGGACCGCCGCGCAGATGCAGCTTGCCGCTCTCGACCGCTTCGGCGACGAGCAGCATCAGTTGCGGCCAGCGCGAGCCGTCGTCGCCCTGGAAGCGCGCGACGCTGCGCACGATGCCGTCGCTATCGACCTCGAAATTGATGTGGCCGATCCCGGCGGCCGCGCGCGCGAGCGGCGCGACCGGCTCGACGACGACCCGGCGGCCAGTGTCGTCGGGCGACGTGAGCAGCAGGGGCAGATAGGTCGGGCTCAGCGCGACCGCGTGGGCGAGCGCGGCGTCGTCGAGATTCGGTTCGGTGAACAGCACGTCGTAGACCACCGCGGCCGGTTGCGCCGCCGCGATCCGTTCGAGCAGCTTCGCATGGACGCTGCGCGGCCACGGCCAGCGGCCGAGCCGCGCGATGCTCGCGTTGTCGATCTCGACCATCACGATGTCGGACAGCAAGGGCTGCGCGCGGGCGCCGAGGAAGCGGTCGTACACGAGTTGATCGATGCCGCCGCTTAGCCGCCCGAACGAAGTGAGCAGGATCACCACGATGCCGAGGCAGCCGACCGCTACCCACTCGATCAGGAAACGCCGGCCGGCGCGCCGGCCCAAACGGGCGCGTGGATCGAGGCTCAAGCGCGCGGAGGTCGTGGGAATAGTGGGCAACGAACGATGTAATCCGGGACGGGGGGACGAAGAGACGGACCGGCCGCGGGGCCGGTCCCGAGAATCTACCAGCGTCAGCGCGCCAGCGTAAAGGAGCGGACCGAACTGTTCTTTTCGTAGAACCGGCCGTTTTCGAACTGCTCGGCGACGATCATCCAGTAGTAGTCGCCCGCGGGCAGGTCGCTCACCACCAGCTGGCCGCCGGGCAGATCGGCGCGATCGACGATCGGATGACTCAGGTCTTTGGTTTTGGCGAGCACGAAACGGAAGCGCGTCGGCACGTTGCTCTGGCTCACGAACCAGCGGAATTCGTAGTCGTGGCTGCCCGCGCGCTGCGCGGCCGAGGCATCGAGCCCGAGCTGACGGCGCTCGAACGCATAGACCTTCGGCAGGCCGTCGAGACCGTTGCCGTCGGTCGAGGCGATCCGCACGAAATACGTGCCGTCGGGCAAAGCGCCGAAATCCGCGTGCGGCGCGCTCACGCGCATGTCGCGCACGAGATCGAGCTGGTCGGCGTCGTGCGAAATCTGCAGGCGATAGCCGACCGCGTGCTCGGCCGGCGCGAGATCGAACGCGACGGTCTTGCCGTCCTGCACGCGCGCGGGCTGCAGCAGTGCCGGCGCCGGCAACAGCTCGACCGGACTGCCGACCGCGCCGCCCGCATGCGTGATGTTGCCGAAGCTCGCCTTGACCAGTTGCTCGGACGCCTGCAGCGGCACACCCGGCGCCGGCGCGGCGCGCCGTCCACCCTGCGCGGCCGGATCGACGCCGACCGCGCCGTCGAGCACCGCGACCGAAGTGGTCTGCGCGCCGCCGTCGTAATCGACGCGAAAACGCGTACCGCGCACGCCCGCGACCACCGACGGCGAGCGGATCTGGAAGCGGTCGTCGGGCCGCGTCGCATGCGTCACCTGGCTCTCGACTTCGCCGCGATGCAAATCGAAAACGCGGTCGCCCGTGCCGGTCAGCACGGTGTGCCGCAATTTCTCGATGTCGAGTTCGCCGTCCTGCGCGACCGTGACGTACGAGCCGTCGGGCAGTTCGAGCGTGGCGAAGCCGTTCGTGCCGGTGCGTACGCGATCGCCTTCGGCAAGCGTCGTGCCGGTCTTGAGCGGCAGGTACGGGCTCGTGCCGAAGGCGTGCTCGACTGGTCCGCTCATCGCGACGACACGCGCCGTGTCCCGATCCTGGCGAAGCTTGTCGGTCGGCAGACGCAGCACGATGCCGGCCGGCATGCGGCGCGGCGCGGGTACGTGATTAAGGCGGCTCAACAAGGCCCAGTCGGCGGGATCGGCCATATAACGGCCGGCGATGTCGTACAGCGTGTCGCCCTCGTGGGTCGTGTACGACACGTAAGCAGGCGGCGCCTTGACACCGGCTGGCGCGCCACTCGCGCGCGCCTGCGCGGCGGCGCTCCCGCCGATTGCGCTCGTTGCCATCAGGCAGGCCAGCGCGAGCCACGCGGTGGAGCGGCGGCCCGGCATGGCAGCGCGGGTGCGCGCTGCCGTATCCACGAAAACCGTCACGCCTCCCCCGCTTCGGAACGTTCCGCGGCGGCCGGCGGCGCATCGGTTTCGATCCGCTCGAGGCGATAGCCGTAGCCGTAGATCGGCGTCAGACGGTAGCCCTGCTCCGGGCGTAAACCGAGCTTGCTGCGCAGCATCGAGACGTGGGTGTCCATCGTGCGCGACGGGATGTCGGTGGCCTGCTTCCAGATCACGTCGAGAATATGCGCACGCGACAGCGGCCTGCTCAGGTGCTGGAACAGCAGCAGCGCAAGCTCGAACTCTTTCTGCGTGACGGCGACCGGCGTGCCGCGCACGACGACGTGCTTGGCGCCGAGGTCGAACTCGAAGTCGCCGAAGACTTCCTTGCTCGCCGGGGGCTTCAGATAGTAGGCGCGGCGCAGCAGCGAACCGACGCGCGCAAGCAGTACCGCGGCGGAGACGGGCTTGACGAGATAGTCGTCCGCGCCGGTATTCAGGATCGAGGTGATGTCGGTTTCGCGGCCCCGGCTCGTCATGAACAGAACCGGCAGGCGCTCGGAGAGGCTTTCGCGCACCCAGCGCAGCACCTCTTCGCCGGACATGTCGGGAACGTTCCAGTCGAGCACGAGCAGATCGAACGTCTGACGCCGCAGTTGGCGCACCAGTTCTCTGCCCGCACCAAAGGCGTGGCAGACATGCCCCGCCGCCGACAGCGTTTGACAAACAAGATCGGCCTGGGCCGAATCATCATCGAGGACTGCAATTCTCATAACACCCCACAACGCAATAGCGCCTTTCCTGGCGGGTCGCCGGCTAACCGGCAGAGCGCCGGGATGACGGTGCGAACCGCCGATCCGGCTTCCCCAAAAAGAGTCCGGCTGCTATTCCTGAATAAATGGTCCTTTGCCTTCGCCCCCGTTTCGCACTGCTTTCGCATAAGCTCGAAATCAGCGCATAGACGAAATTGCATTCGATTATGCGGGGCAGATCATCATAATCGAAACCCTCTTTTTCCGGCTGCCGTGTGGCGGCAATCCGTCGCGAAAAAAACCTGATTGAAAGCGTCCTACGCGTTTTTCTTAGATTTTCCTATGACCGCCGGTGTGTGCCGGAGTCCCGGGAAATGCACGTGCTCAAGACTGTTATCGTTGCCGGGAAAGTGTTTGGCCCCGTCTGCAAATCCCTTTTCAGCCAGTTCGTGAAAGAACTTCGATTTAACAATTTGTTGGCTAGTATAGGAATAGTCTCAAGATAAATGGTTTAAACATTGTCAGATTTCGTTGAAACTTCGTGTCGCCGAATGCCTCCGCGATCGACTCGCAAGAACGCCGATATCCGTTGGCTTGCGCGAGATCGAACGAGGGATCGGAATTGATTCGGATCGGGCAGGAAGCAGCGAAAGACCAGGATGGCCGGCGGCCGGTCGATAAAAAAAGCGGCGTCGCCTCACCGAGGTAACGCCGCCTCAAACACTACACACGCTCGCCGGGGTCTAGCCGCACGAGTCACGCCACGGTAGCCGCGACGACATTCGCGCTCAAGAGGAAAGAACTGCCTTTGTAACCGCTCGCGAGATAACTCTTACCGGCGCCACTTCGCACAATAGCGCCGAAGGTCGGCGCCACATGCGTCCGATATTGATATGAGCAGACCCCGTCTCGCGCATCGACTTACATTAAACTTACGTATGTAAGAGTTTTGTTACAACTTACCCTCGCGCTCCGGGGTTCCGATCTCACGCCGTCGGCTTCCCTCACCTCGCGCCTTCGATCTCCGGCATCGGCGCGAACAGTGCCTCGAGGTCGTCGTCGGAGAATTTCGCCGTGCCGGCGGCGTCTTCCGCGAGAATGCTGTCGGCCAGCACGGCCTTCTGCTCCTGCAACGCCACGATCTTTTCCTCGATGCTGCCCGCCGCGATCAGCTTGTAGACGAACACCGGCTTGTCCTGGCCGAGCCGGTGCGCGCGGTCGGTGGCCTGATTCTCGGCGGCGGGGTTCCACCACGGGTCGTAGTGGATCACCGTGTCGGCGGCGGTCAGGTTCAGCCCCACGCCGCCCGCTTTCAGGCTGATCAGGAAGAGCGGCACGTCGCCCTGCTGGAACCGCTCGACGGGCGTCACGCGATCGGCCGTGGTGCCGGTCAGCATCACGTAGGGAATCGCGGCTTCGTCGAGCGCGGCGGCAATCAGCGCGAGCATGCCGGTGAACTGCGAGAACAGCAGTACGCGGCGCCCTTCTTCGATCAGCTCGGGCAGCATCGACAACAGCAGATCGAGCTTGGCCGAGCGCATCTGGCGCTCGCCACGCGCGGCAGCGCCGCCGCCCGCGCCGGCTGCGGCGACCAGCCGCGGATCGCAACACACCTGGCGCAGCTTCAGCAACGCGTCGAGCACGATGATGTGGCTGCGCGCGAGCCCCTGTGCGCTGACCGCCGCGCGCACCTTTTCCTGCATGGCGATACGCACCGTCTCGTACAGATCGCGCTGCGCGCCTTCGAGATCGACCGGGCACACGATCGTGGTCTTGGCCGGCAGTTCCTTCGCGACTTCGTCCTTGCGACGGCGCAGCATGAACGGCCGGATGCGGCGCGCGAGCAGCGCGCGGCGCACGTCGTCGCCGTTCTTCTCGATCGGATTGCGCCAGCGCCGCGTGAAGTCCTTCTGGGTGCCGAGAAATCCCGGCAGCAGAAAATCGAACTGCGACCATAGCTCGCCGAGATGATTTTCGAGCGGCGTGCCCGTCAGACACAGCCGATGCCGCGCGCGCAACCCGCGAATCGCCTGCGCGGCCTTGGTGGACGCGTTCTTCACGTACTGCGCTTCGTCGAGAATCAGCAGGTGGTAGTCGTGTTCGGCCAGCACCTTCTGGTCGCGCCACAGCAGCGCATAGGTCGTCAGGATCAGCTCGTGTGCGCCGATCTGCTCGAAGCGCTCCTTGCGTTGCGGCCCGTTGAGCACGAGCACCTTCAACTCCGGCGCGAAGCGGCGCGCTTCCTCGCGCCAGTTGTGCACGAGCGTGGTCGGCACGACGATCAGCGCGGGACGCGCAAGCCGCCCGGCTTCTTTCTCCGCGAGAATATGCGCGAGCGTCTGCACGGTTTTGCCGAGGCCCATGTCGTCGGCGAGCACGCCCGCGAGATCCTGCTCGCGCAGAAATTGCATCCAGTCGAGGCCCTGCTGCTGATACGCGCGCAACGCCGCCTTCAGACCGCGCGGCACCGGCACTGCGCGCAGCCCCGGCCCGGCTTGCAGACGGCGCGCGAGTTCGCGGATCGAGTCGTCGCCGCTGAATTGCCAGCGGCCGGTGTCGTCGAGCGCGGCGAGCCGGCCGGCATCGACGGCGGCCACGCGCAGCGGCGCGCCTTCGGCGAGCGCGCCGCCGAGCGAGTCGAACAGATCGACGAGCACGCGCACGACCGGCTTCAGGCGATCGGCGCGCAGCCGCAGCCGCTTGTTTTCCTCGGTCTTCAGCTCGATCGGCTCGCTGTCGCCGATCGTTTCGAGCCCGCCGCCAAGCCAGCGCCGGTCGCGCCGGAACAGGTCGGCAAGCAGCGGTTCGAGCCGCACGTTGCGCTCGCCGACGCGAATGCCCATCTCGAGATCGAACCAGCCGTCGCCGGCCTCGCGCGCGGTGCCGTCGATCGCGTCGATCTCGATCACGTTGTAGCGGAATTCCGGCGCCATCGTCACGCGCCAGCCCTTGGCGACGAGCTCGGGCACCGCGTCGTTGACGAACCCGGACCATGCATCGGCATCGGGCAGACCGAGCATCGTGTCGGGCAAGAGGCGCGACGCATAGACGCTGCGCGTCGGCACCTTCTGCAGACCGGTCTTGCGCAGTTCGAGCAGGCGCTTTTTCTCGGCCTCGTAGCGGCGGCGGATATGGATCACGTCGCCGCCCGGCAGCGGCACGAGCGTCACACTGCTGTCGGCGTTGATGCTGACGCCGTCGTAGTCGAAGCTCACGGCGGCCAGTTCGAGCGCCGCCGACTTGCGCGGGCCCGCCGCTTTCGCCGCTTTCGCCGCCTTCGCCGCTTTTGCGCCCGCGGCCTCATGGCTGTCGAGCGTGAGCACCGGCACCGGATCGACGTCGATCACGCGCAGCGCGGACGCCTCGTGAGTGGGCGGCGGCGGCAGTTCCGGCGCCACCTCGCGCAATACCGACGCGACGAGCGGCGCCTCGGCGAGCGAGATCGGCGGCATGGCGAGGTAATCGGGCAACTGCTGGAACGGCAGCGAGAGCGGCACGATACCGGCCTCGTGTGCAACGCCGTCGACGTACCAGACCGGCTCGGTCGGCAGCACCATGCTCGCGCGCGGCTCGGTGCGCAGCACCGGACGCAGGCGCCGGTCGGCCAGCGGCTCCCATTCGATGCGGCCGGGCCGGTCGGCGGCGCGCGCGAGCGGCCTCGGCCCCGCCTCTCCCGGTGCGGCTCCGAAGTCGAAGAACAGGCGGCCGGTCAGGATCAGCTTCTGCAAAGTCTCGGCGCCGCTCGCGCCGCGCAGCACGAACTGGCCGAAATCCTCGCGCGAGCGGCCAAGCCACAGGCCGCGCAGGATCGACAGGTCTTCGTCGGACACGAAGCGAGGCTGCTTCAGAAGCGCGGCCTCGACGTCGTCCCAGGTCTCGCCGATTTCGACGATCGTGCCGTCGGCCGCGCAGCGGGCGCGGTGCAGCACGACTTCGTGGCGCATCTGAAAACGCGACCAGTTGAGCCGGTAGACCAGCGTTTCGGAGCGGGCGGCGCCCGCCTTGCGCACCTCGGCTTTCTTCGCGGCGGCATCGGCCGCCTGCGAGCGGGCGCGAAAACGTTCAAGCCAGCTCACGAGTTCCGGACGCACGCTCGACGACGGCTCGCCGGGCGCGACGATCGTCGGCTCCGCGACGGAAGCATCCGCCCTGCGCTCGCCGCTCTCTTCTTCCACCTGCGTGATGTGATCCATCTCGTCGTGATAGTCGAGTTCCGCGAGCAGCAGCGCCGCGACGTGCTTGCAATCGCGGCCGACCGGGCACGTGCAGTCGCTTTGCGCCCACGGCGAACCGCCGTCGGTGCGAAAACGCACGCGCGTCCGGTACGGCCGCGGCCGCGAGCCCTGCACGTCGCCGCTCAGCGTCGCGCCCTGCCACGTCACGTTGCTGACCGCGCCTACCGAGCGCGCTTTCGCGACCGCCCAGTCACCGAGCCATTCCGTAATGCTTTCCCGATCGAAGAAAACTGACGACATCCGCGTGCGTTCCTGTTCAAACCGGCGAAGGCAGGCGCGACCGCCCGGCGACGTGGTCCGGCGGCGCGTGCCTGTGCTCGCTTGCGATAGCCCGCCATTTTACGCGTCGGACAGACGTGGCCGTGTCGGCCAATCGCAACGGAGATCGCCCCGGCTCCGGCCCGGACCCGCTCAGCGGAGCTTCGCCCCTCTGCGCGGCAGCGCGGCATCGGCGCGGCGCACCACGCCCTGCCGCTCCTC
>Ga0153951_1000486_pt1 | contig 14954 bp, 16 predicted proteins | sample TSNJ035MetaG_FD_102278 | JGI IMG/M metagenome (GOLD analysis project Ga0153951, IMG submission 102278) | Attine ant fungus gardens microbial communities from New Jersey, USA - TSNJ035 MetaG | ecosystem: Host-associated > Fungi > Mycelium > Unclassified | place: USA: New Jersey, Wharton State...
AGGGACTGGCGACGAAAACAGCATGGTCAACGGAGTTGTCGTGAGGTGGGGCAAGACGGCAGCTAAAAGTGAGAGTATAGGATAACTTGCTTTACAAAAAATAATTGAGAAAATAGATGAGAGACTTTTAGGACAAGCAAAAAACAATTCAGAGCTGTGGGATTTGTTTCCAGAGCTACTGAATTGTTTTCATTTTTTAACTTTGAGTTTTTTTTCAACTCCTCACACATTTTTGTGTAGAATTATTTAGTGGTCAAGATGAGATTCGAACGTCCAACCTGTTGCATCTGTTGTGGGACTTTCTGCATTCAGGTCTCATGCTCCAACAGCTCAGCCACCTCGCCGACTGAAAGTTTATTAACTTCTTATCACACAATACCTAAATTGATCATAATTGTCATGCAGTGGAACCCACACATAGCTTCTGTGAGAGATTTTCCAAATTCCTTCCACTTCAGTCACCATTATCACGTCTTCTCAACCATCAGACCTGTCCAGCAACGCGTCATCCGAGTAAATGGGAACCCAGAAGAGCTGATACTACTGGAGAACTCAGCCTCACAGTTGACAAATGAATATACCACAAGACCATAGAGCTGCAAGTCAGCAGACTATAGCTCTGTGTATGATGGGATGACCTCGAACAAACTCAGATGATGCTTCGGAGAAGAGTGATGGTAGTTGACAATTTTTTTTTTGGGTCAGCGATTTATTACACGGTGCGCGGTCGCAGTCCGTATGGTAGTTGACAATGTAATGACAACGTGGAACACGAAAATGGGTTTTTTTTAAAATGACAATTATGATCAATTTAGGTATTGTGTGATAAGAAGTTAATAAACTTTCAGTCGGCGAGGTGGCTGAGCTGTTGGAGCATGAGACCTGAATGCAGAAAGTCCCACGACAGATGCAACAGGTTGGACGTTCGAACCTCATCTTGACCACTAAATAATTCTACACAGAAATGTGTGAGAAGTTGAAAAAAACTCAAAGTTAAAAAATGAAAACAACTTCAGTAGCTCTGGAAACGAATCCCACAGCTTTGAATTGTTTTTTGCTTGTCCTAAAAGTCTCCCATCTATTTTCTCAATTATTTTTTGTAAAGCAAGTTATCCTATACTCTCACTTTTAGCTGCCGTCTTGCCCCACCTCACGACAACTCCGTTGACCATGCTGTTTTTCTTTCCTCTTAAAAAAAGGTATATCTCTCTCAAAAACTCTGAGACCTATGTGGAAAATGTCTCGTACGAGCCTGTCGGTAATAGAAGCGATGCAATCAGTAGTTACATTTTATTTCAGAGTCATCTGCGGGATCCAAAAAATCCGACTCGTTACACCAAACCATTGGAGCTCCCTGAAAGAATCAGTGGAACAAGCCATGTGGAATTGAATGAACGCCAACAAGTGAGCTCACCACCATTGCCCGGAAAAGCAATGTTCAGTAAGATCAGCCTCTGGTTCAATTGTTGTGGGCATTTTGCATTCATAGCAGGAAGGAAGGATTTTGGATCTGGCCACTCACTACTCGGGATTTACTCATATATGCCAACAAAGTCGAATGATTAATGGTACATAGCACATTTGAATGTCAAGGTTACTTCACTACTAGAATTGGCGTCCTGACGCTTCACTATTACAAAATCTATTCGGGATAATCATCTGGTACCATTCCATATTGTTGTGGATGTCCTTTTGGTGGCTTGACAATTAGATCTGCTTGCTGTCTACGTGATGGCAGTATCTCATTAGCATATTGTGATGCAGGAACGCGGTGCCACATACAGTCGCATTCTCAACAGTACTTTTCGGTTTGCAGAGATGATGTTATTTCCTGCCTGCGTGGCTCGAGCGAAAAGGTCGGCACGATAATCTGTCTTCTTCGCATATAGAATCTACATTACAGAGCACTCAGTGAAGAAAATGTTGTTATGTGCTTCGGAAGCAATATTTACCTTATTTTGACTATCGACTCTTCCCTGAATCTCACCCGACTGGATAAGATTGACAACGTGCTGCTCGACTATGTCCACTGTCCACCCAAAAACCTCACTCATCCGATCGAGCTGAGTAAGGTCGTGTCTAAAAAGCTCTGAATGCGCCGAGAGAGCAAAAACGTACTGTAATGGATGAGAAGGGCTGAAAATATAACACAACAGCATTATTCTTGATCTTCGTTGCAAGTTCATTGACATGCTGACATAAGTGCACATCGATATAGTGGCGGGTCTGGATTGAACTGAGCATGAGGTCCGAAGAGGTGAGCGACGACATACAGAGTATTTTGATAGGAGTTCCAATACCGTTTTGAAGTTACTGCTGATGTATGCTTCGAGGAGTTCCCGAATATAAGGCTCCTGCTCGATGTACAAGCCGAAGACGGCATTTTCCAGCAATTGAGACTTAATTGCGCCTCGAGTCATGGACGCCAGGGAACATAAAGTGCCAAATATTGCAATATCACTAGGTGTGATCAACTTTCAAAATCACTCAGTACAGTTGGATAGGTTCAGAAACGTGACACCACATTCACCTTGCCTATCCAGTCTCCCAACTCTTTGACAGCACCGATTTTCAAGAACGACTGCGCTGCCTTATCATAACTCCCATGCCCAATGTGCGACAATGCCGAAGCTAACTCGAGTCTTGATTGTACGATCTCCTTTTCCGTGGATGTCTTCTTTTTGGGATATGAGCCACTGCCATTAGCTGAGGAAGGCCCAACCGTTGATGTTGATACATTCCCTAATGCACTTCCCGTGTAACTAGCATTTGCCGCTACTGCGGTCGCGTCAAGTGCTGCCTCGGCTTTAAAGACATAGGTAGAAAGATGAGAGTAGTTGCGTTGTTCTATGAGGAGCTGATCAATCGTCAGACCTACGTGGGCACATAAATTTCGATAGTTTTAAGTATACCTCAAGGACGGATAGACACATATCTAGGACATGCTGACTCGTCGCACAGAACTCGCGGGATTTTGTATGATGCCGAAGTGATTGTTGATACTCCCCAATCGAATGGTAAAACTCTGCTAGATCTCTGTGTGCCATCTTCATTGAAAAAAGGACATTGTCAAATACATAAGCTACATTTAGGTGGACCACTCACTCGAATGCTTTCTCTGATCATGTTGCCAGTGTAAGTCTTCAGCTCGACCTCCAGCTTGGCCTTCTCCGACTGATTCCTCGCAACCACCTCATCCACCCATTTTGTATCCAGTTGTGCAATCATTGAGGGATTTGGTAATTCATACGAACCGTCTTTGACGGCTTTACTGTTTACCAGATACTCATAGCTGGCGACCAAAGTCTGATAAAGCGATGGGTCGCGCGACTGGTGGATATGTTGTACAGCAAGACTGAACGCTTCAGGAGCAATATCTGGACAGAGCTTGACTATGTGAATTAGACGATCGATCGCTGTCCGGCCTGTGCACGCGTTAACCGCGGTCAAACATGGAATTGTATTGTACGTGCCTGTGTAGCCTGATATGTAGTTCTCGAGTTCAAAAGGATGTACATCGTCCACAGGAACGACAGCTGGCTTTCTCGGATGTTGGGCGCCAGTGGCTACATGTTCGTCATCGACGTCCATCAAGTAACAACTAATGAGCTTTCCCACGACGATGATAATGTTTCATGTACCCTAAGTACAATATTTAACAAATCTATTCAAACCGCTTCCAGGCACGCTTTTCGTACTCAATAAGTCGCGCCCTCCGTTTTTGGGGTCTGCATATGATTAATCAGGAGAGAAAAAATAGGAGCGAAGAAAGACACATACAGTACAGGTACACGAGGTTCAATGAGTGCTCGTTCTTGCAGGCTCAAGAACCGATCTTTGAAAAGATTCCCTTCAGGCTGCCAGAAGAGTCAACAAGTATTGATAGGGAAAAAAATCGATTTACTTTCAGTCCTCGTAGATTCTCGGTCAGATCCTCGCCCAACTGAAGTTCTATTTGCCTCTCCGGTACTTTGTGTTTACCCAATCGTTGCCCAGCAAGACCATGTCTCCTCAATCTATCTTTCAATGCAATTTTTCTGTGAGCCTGTTCAGTTTCTTGTTGAGCCATCAGTCTGGCATTAGACCGCCTCAGCCCCTTGGCGAGTGATATCGAAGCCATGAGTTGTTTCCGAGCAACCTTTTCTGCCAATGTCCTTTTCTATGTGTTGACATGAGTGTTGCAGCATTTGGTAAGTCAAGTGAGCATACTCACCTCGGCGCGAAGTTTCAACTCTTTGTTTCTCTGTGTCTTTGTTTTCCTCTGGGTAGGGCGTGATTTCACGATAGCAGTGTCCGCTTCCTCTTCCTCCTTCACGTCGTTCTCCCCAATATCATCAATTTTCATGCCTGGCGCACCACTGGCCTCTGTGATATCACTGGCATCAAGTGCCTTCTCCATCTTTGTTTTAATGTCCACGAATTTATTCAGGTCCTGGAGTCGCTTTTTTTCAGCTTCTAAAGCGTCATAGATGAGCTCTTGGTGAGCCTGAACGGGTGGATTATACGAAGTTCCCTGATGTGGTTCTAAAATTGCCGGGACACCAATTTGATCGCGCAAACGTGGCGTCTTAGGTGCCTAGCTGACTGTGTCAAAAGATTATTCTTCAGTGAGGGTTAACCATGCACGCACCTTAACCTTTTTAGGCGAAGGACCCTCTTCTGCTTCACTCTCTACAAGACTAGTAGAACCCCAAGGATCATAGCTACCACTTTCTTTCACAGCCGTACTCAGTTCCACTGAACCATCGCCAGCTTTGTATTCCGAAGGATCTATGACGGAGTTGAAAGGACCCTTTCTCAATCTTTTCGCAATTCTCAATAATTTCTCTTTCTCTTTCCTTGACATTCTATCTTTTCTCTCTCTGTCAGCTGCATTTGTTGATGTTGAACGCGAGAAGACAGCAGGTACGGCAGATCTCTGGGATAGTATTTTTATTGAAGTGAGAGCGGAAGTAGAGAATCGAAGCGTTTTTCTAACTAGAATGGCACCAGTGGTATCCTTCCCCTGAAAAAATTGATACGAGACGCACTTTTGTCATCACCGACGGTATCAACAACATACAGCTCATCGTCTGCGGTCTTTTGTAACGTTTTCCTGCATAATCGATAGCAGAGAAGAGAACACTTATTAATGTTGTAAGGTGGAACTGCTTCGACGGGACACACACCCTGTAATTCTCTCCTCAGCCCTGAGTTCCTCAAGACCACTTTCCAAATCTTCGAGATCCACATGCTTTCTCCAAGCTTTTTTTCCTTTCCTGCTTGGCTGGTTATGTTGTACAGGAGCACCTTTAGTCGACTGGCTGAGCTTCAGGGCACCTTGAATGGTTGGCATAGCTGGTTGTCAGCGAATAAAAGCTCCTGCCAAATTTAGATTATCAGGATTGATTAAAAATTAAGTCAAAGTTTATTGATCACAAATTCGAACACAAATTCTTTTTCTTGTCATTATGTTGTATCCCAAACCATTTTCATCACTGACTTAACACTGAATTCACTTGTACCTAATTCGATTTGTCTTTCGTTTCCTATATTCTTTTTGATGTTTGATTGATCAAGTGTGATCTCAGTCTATGTCGAAAAAGTATCTATCAGAATGGGAACACAACCAGTGATACTATAGAAAATGATTTTTATGAGTTCGTGAATCAAGTAGATGGTGTTGAGCTGAACGAGACTGAACATATATATATGTACCACCCCACAGTCACGGATTGGTCGAGTCAGAAATGTTCCTGGTCTAAGTGAGACAGCTTCATTACAATAATCCCAGGCATGATTTTGACCATCTGTATCCATAGCCGTGGTGACGGACTAGAACAAGTTCCATTATTATTCCTCGTACTGATACTAACGGTGGGCGATCCATTTGAATCACCAGTGGGTTTGCAGCCTTAACATATAAGCATCGTTTGGTAACATATCAGTTCCAACCTGCACCTACAAGTTGGCCGAATCAGTGAACATGATCGACGGATCAGGGTTGATGATACATGCAAGTAAATGCAGCGAGGTATCAGTTCTTGCACAAAATCACACAACGGCACTTTCGCTACGTAGAAAGGAAAGCAGAGCACTACTGATTCCATCGCTTCTATTACCGACAGGCTCATACAAGATATTTTTCACATAGATATATCTTTTTTTACCAGTAAGAGGAACGAAAAATAGCATGGTCAACGAAGTCGTCGTGAGGTGGAGCAAGACGGCAGCTAAAGTGAGAGTACAGAATAACTTGCCCGTACAAAAAATAATTGAGAAAATAGATGGGAGACTTTCAGGACGAGCAAAAACAATTTACAACTGTGGAATTTGTTTCCAGAGCTACTGAATTGTTTTCATTTTTTTAATTTTTAGTTTTTTTTAATTCTTCACACATTTTTGTGTAGAATTATTTAGTGGTCAAGATGAGATTCGAACGTCCAACCTGTTGCATCTGTTGTGGGACTTTCTGCATTCAGGTCTCATACTCTAACAGCTCAACCATCTCGTCGACTGAAAGTTTATCGACTTCTTATAACACAACACCTTCAACAAATCAAAGTTGTCATGCAATGGAAATTTTTATTTTGATACGAATATCCCTACACATAGCTTCTGTGAGACATTTTCACAAGATGTTGCAGTAGCGATATGTTGGGCGGGAGGATTCCAGACTTTATCAATAAAAGCCCCTGCTGGGCAAGTTACCTCAGTGGGTGCCGAGCTCCTTGCAATCCGCCAAAGGCAAAGGCAAAGTCACAGCAACAGGCATCACAGACTGCTTCCCAGCAGCTAAGAGAGCAGTGGATACGGCCATACACTCAGGCCAAGGATACCATCACAATCTCAAGACTTATCAGAGCCGACTGTCTAGGAATGGGTCACAGACTTCCCCAAAGGCGACACCAGGGGCCGAGATTATCTTACCACAAAGAAGGACAAGCGGGACCAGGTTCGCCCAACATATGCGAGAGGAGGGACGTGGTGTCCCACTTTGGTCATTCCACCACCCTATGTGTGAGAGCCACCAAAGCCATATTGAACCATGCCCCTATCGGCGAATGCAAGGTAAGATTCCACCCCCAGGAACCAATCACACGCCCGTGTGGAGAGTCAGACCTTTCGAAACGTGTGAGCACAAGGCCTTACCCATGCTTAGGTGACTTCATCGAGTTTCTCACCTCCAACCCCACAGCGTTCGCTTTCACACCACCCAGAGAGCTTCCAGAGTCCGCCGACGACCTCCCCTACTCGGAGTATCAACACGAGCACAGGATCTCACCTATGTGCCTCGGAATCTGCTCTTGCTACCCCTTCAACTTTCTTCTACCATTTATCGTTCCTTTCTGCCTCATTTTTCTTCGTTTGTTGGACCAGTTTCGTACATTTATTAGAGGTCTAGGCCTCTGTAGGCTGCCGCGGACTATGTACGTACACCGCGTAATCAATTGTTGAAATAAAACAGACACATCGATATCTGCTTCTACGTCAATGATTTTGGGGTCATGAAGCCGTTTCGTATGAAGACATAGCTAAATGGATGAAACAGGTACTAGAATTGAAGCGCATCATAACGCATCAATGTAAGATGATTGGACTCGAGTGCCGAGGGCTCACTAATGTCAAGGAAGAGATATTACATCAATGATCTGTTAGATAAGTTGTACAAAAACGTTTATGGTGCGGCTACTTCCTTAGTGCTCACTAGGGGGCTAGTATGATAGTCACGTATGTGTTTCTCGTCCTGTGTTGATCACGCTCGTCACAGTTGGTTAGGACCCTTCTCAGTGTTTTTGACTCTCAGCTGCCGTCCATGATCAGATTTCCCATCAAGAACAAGTTTTGTGCCTCATTTGATGAAAGCTATTGCTGTTGCCTATCGGCTTTGACAAATTCATAGCCAAGATAACTGCTGGGGATCATCACAAGGTACAATGTCCTGAATACAAAGGTGGCTCATGACTCAACCTTTCCATGAGACATTCTAAATCATGTAGATATCTAGTGTCCCTGCGTAGTCCAGATTATGAAACCACTATTATTTTGTGTTGCTCAGTGCCCTTCAATGCTATTGTTGCTACGACAGCAGGTGTCTTATTAACTCACCTGGGCCGACAATTTCTATACCCTCTGCTATCTAAACAGAATGCAGTTGCTGTCTATTGATTATTTGACGGAATATCTCCAATGACGTCTCTGGCTGGAAAGCAGGCTATTGAAAATTAATCAGAGATCTTCTGAATGTACATCCAAAAAATCAGGGAAAACACCTACTACTTCGTGACCCGCTTCATAAATTCTCGCAAAGGTGAAATTATCAACATTCTGGATAGCAGCTACCGCCTTCCCATTTATCGTCATATTGGTCAATGGAGTATTATTAATCCTCTCTTTCCCGTACCAGTCCATAGCTAGCACTGATGCGTGCCCTCCGAGCCAGTTACAGCTAGTGATTTCGAGATTTTCTATTTAGACATGGTCCCAGTGCAACTTGAATTGTCTTACTTGATGTCTGCATCACCAGCCTAGCAGAGAGAATGGATGTAAGAAAGTGAAAAGAAGCATCTCAGGAAGGCTGCTGACCCAGATGAGAATTCTCATTTTCGAATCTGCCAGATCAGCGAGAAGAGGAAGTAGAGTTCGAGCATCCTATCGGATCAGAGTTATGGAAACCTTCAGTCCACTGACAGAACCACTCACATCTCCAGTAGTAACAAATTTTTCAAAAGGCGGATCCGCACATTCACTATATCGCACTTCGGCTCCTATCATTCTCTGGATCAGGGGATTTCTGAGATAGTCGACGTAAAATTCGGGCGGGAATAAAGCAGATGAATTCTGTCGTAAGTCCTCGTCATCGCGGTCGCCAACTGCTGGGACAAAGACGTTTTCGACCTAGAAAGGGGAACAAATACAAGAATCAGAAGAACATCAGCAGACAATTCAACATAAATTACACAGAAATCGTCAGCACGACGACAAATACTGTTTGAGGCAGCAGAATCGCCCGCATTAGCGCATGCTATCTCCTGTTCCTGGCATCCTCCTGGACCAAAGAATGCCTCGTTCAGTCGCTGAATTACCTGGTCGCTTTGCAGTTGACCATAACCAGGAGCGTTGGTGGCGAAGTCAACATAGGCTTGGTTTTGGATAAGGGGATCAAACCAGCCGCTAGTGTATTTCAGTCAACTTTGAGCGTGCGAAAGAGGTAGAATACTTGTTAATCATCAAAGCGCTAACTACCACTTCCTCTCCTTTGAGTTGTCCTTCCTTGATCAGCTGGTTTTGCTGATTGAAATACGTTACAAGCGCGGGCCCGTAATGTCCCCCATAGCTCTCGGTGGCAAGGATTAATCTATCGAAAAATCAGAAGAAGAGTGTAACAAGAAGGAACCGTACATACTCTCTGCTTTGGAATTTGGAGAATTCTCCACTTTCAAAGAGGACTTGAAAAGCCTGCCATACAAATGGTGAAGCCGATAAAGTGCTGTTGACTGTATCTGTGCCGAACGAGAAACCAGTACCGATTGGTTGATCGATATAGATCACTTGAGCGCCCAATCAGATTTGTCCACGAACAACATGAACAAGACATACTATTGCTCAGAGAGTTCCAACTGATCACCTTCTCTTGACAAAAGTCTTTTTAGCAAAGAATTCAGTATTACCCACCTGAATGGATTAATCGATGTGGTTTCGGTATCTGATTGAACCGTGCAAGGCCCGTTCTCTGAACGATAGCTTAACGTCTGTATGCTCCAAAATATGTAGAGAAATACCTTGGAATAAACCGATCATAGACGAACAACCGGGACCACCATTCAGCCTCGCGGATATTCAACACCTTTCTCTGGCTCAATAGGATAGAGGAGCTCACCATAGAGTGAATGGTGCATTTTCAGGCGAATTCCTGGATTCAAAGAACCAAAACCACTGGATAGGCACACCATGAGAAGCTAAGTCATGTCTATCTTTGCTGAAAAATCACCATTGACATATTCTGTCCCACTGTGATATATCCCGACATCTGGTGTACCCCCGGTGTTGTCTCGCAGACTCCTGAATCTGAGACGAATCTCAATCCAACATCAGCCATGTTCTGAGACTGGAAAGTCTTCGGGGTGGGGAATGCATCTGTGGAATCGGACAAGGCAACACAGAATGCTTCCTTGAACGAAATAACGAGCAAAATGAAGAGCATTTGTACGATATGAAGTGCCATGTTCACTGCCATTGCGATGAGAATGGTGCGAGCTGGCTTGTGGTGGACGTTCTTGGAGTGAGAAATCACAGGCTTGCTTTCTTTATCCTGTTAGCGTAGAATTCACACACCGACAGAGCCATATGATAACTAGGGGTTGTTGGATTCTGGATCTCATGCGAGCCTGCGCGATGCACATGATGAGATCAATTATCTTGTTTCATGTCTTGATATTGGTAGCTACGTTGCATGATGAAGATACAGGTATATAAGTAGTGTAATTTGTTTGTATTCACTATCTTTTTGTACCCCTTCGATTGTATTTCAACAAGTGTGGAAATCCATTATGCACGCCATCTCCATTTTCCCAGCTAGAACGTAGTCAAACAAGACAGGGATGTTTTTCCAACAAAAAAACTTATCATGTTTGCATAGCAGCTCAATCCACTATGTCTGCAAAACCTTTCTCCATGCTGCTGCAGATGCTGCAGATGTAAGTCACTACTGCCCAGAAGGGGCTCCGTGTATCTGTATCTCAGTAGCCACCAAGCAAGGTGGACGACTTAGAAACCTGTAGTACAATCTGAAATGTAGTCTGCAAGTAAGAGCAATGTAGCGCCACGTTAATAACTTACCTCAGTAGTCACCAAACTAAAAATATTTTGATGGTATGCAGAACGTATATCACACCTTTCAGAACTCCGGTACTGATACAACGGTTCATGCCTCCGAGTATGACAACCTTGCCTGTTTTGTGTATCATCACAAGACAATCGAAGTATGCTAATGCTCATCTCTGGTAGCGAGGTGCAAGGAATGATTTTGTCTCCAGACTGAATGAATGATGGACTTATTGCCAGCAGTATTACACATCATGAAACGAAAGCAATGTATGAGAATCGCGGAGCATTCAGTCCCTTAATTATTAATTTCAGTGCCTTCTACACTGCTCTCAATCATGGCCTTGAAGTTTTGTTCCAGATTGATATTATTAGTCTGTCCTTGGGCCACGTGAAAGTTGAGGAACATGCGGCGCTATACACTCCATAGTGAACATAGTGAAAGATCAGGACATAAAGTTGAGGAAGCAGAATCAGAGGGTCAAAGCTACTCCCATAAGAAGTTTGTCGTGGGATCTGGCATGACAAATCATATTTACACGCTTTGGTTTTGATTGTACGCACATCATATGACTATCGGGTCATCGTATCCATATTAAAGTCACATGGATAAAAAGAAATGAATTCGTGTATAGCTGATGGTCTCACTCTCTTATCACTTCCAACATCATGGCAACAATGAACTGGAGAGAGCGTGCTGCTGCGAAGAAACAACAACAACAAGTATCCTTGCCGAAGGAATGGATCCTTACGAATCTTCCTGACAATAGCCAAATCGACGTCACCGAATTTCCTAGGACGTGCGGGCTACTTAATGTTCGAGAGATAGAAATTACTGAGTCTCATGTTGATGTTATCTTGTCTAATTTGGCGAAAGGAATTTGGACAGCAGTTGACGTCACGACCGCATTCTCGAAGCGAGCGATCGTAGCGCACCAACTAGTGTGTTTCTTGTGACCTTCAAGTAAATCAGGACTGATGACGGGATTTATTCGAGGTGAACTGTCTGACAGAAATTTTCATCGACAAGGCTCTCGCTCGAGCTGCTGAACTCGATGAACATTTGAGGCGCACCGGTTCAGTAGTTGGACCCCTCCACGGTGAATAAATAAGCATCTTGGTCCATCATTGTGTTCATGTAACTGTATATCAGGTCTTCCTGTTTCATTGAAAGATCAGATTTGCATCAAGGACGTCGAAACTACCATGGGTATATCGCTCTATAATGTGTTAATTCTCGTTCCCAATATCGCTTTTAACAGGCTGGGTTGCATGGATAGGGAAGCCGGTGACAAAGAATGCTGCAATTACTGATATCCTCGAGTCTTTGGGTGCTATCCTCTATGTCAAGACTAATATTCCTCAGACTCTCATGGTTTGTAGCGAAGCTCGGCCCCCGCTTTGCTTGCTAAGCACCCTGTAGTGGCCCGAGACCTACAACTTCATTTTTGGAAGGACGGTAAACCCATTCAACCGCTTACTTACTTCTGGTGGTTCTTCTGGTGGTGAAGGTGCTCTGATTGGTATGTTTTATGTCATTTTCATTAGCATTCCCATACAATTAATCGTATTTTGAAAGCTTTGCGGGGTAGCCCTCTTGGTACGTGAGGTTGTTGTTATGAATCTTTCAGCCTTGAATAAGTACCGTAGGAATCGGATCCGATATTGGCGGGTGTGTGATTTCTTGCACGTCTTGCACATAGATCTCAAGTTTGCAGTTCCGTTCGCATTCCATCTGCCTTCAATGGACTTTACGGATTACGCCCATCCTTCAACCGGATTCCTTATGCTGGTTGTGCTAATTCTCTGAATGGTCAAAATTCCATCTATTCGGTACTCGGCCCCATGACAACCTCCATGGGTGGCGTGAAGGCTTTTTTGAAGGGTGTCCTCTCCAAGAAGCCCTGGAATTATGATCCTCTCGTTATCCGCAAGCAATGGAATGAGGATGAATATCATCTTTCTGACTATAACGGTGGAAAAAGATTGTGTTTTGCAGTGTTGTGGGATGATGGTGTTACTATGCCACATCCGCCGATATTGAGAGGATTAGAGGCGACCAAACAGGCTTTGATCCGAGCTGGGCATAAAGGTACTTGCTCTCTTCGAACTTTGATCGTGATGTTGAAAGGGCATATCAGTGATCGACTGGAAACCAATTTGCCATCCCGAGATATATGCACTTGTTGTATGTGTCCGTACGGAAGTAATGACTGTGCTGGTTGACACCTGCATTACAGGCACAAATTTGGGGTGCTGTCGGGGATGCCGACTATGAGGCTGTGGCTAAGCTGTCCGGGGAACCCATCATCGGCACGATGTCAATGGGCGTTGAGAATCTTGATACGCCACCTGAACGCGCTATGCATCGCCCACCCGCGCTCAACTTGACTGCATTCGAATATTGGAGACTCAATATCAGACAGCGGGAGCTGAGGCAGGAATATCTGGAACATTGGCTCAAAACGGCTACCGTTACAGGGACAGAGAGACCGGTAGATGCCATTATTTGTCCCGTAGCGCCCTACGTAGCACCACCCCATGGCAATAACAAGTGAGTCACATAAATTGGCCCGCTTAAGGTGTTTTGACCTTTGCGAAAAATCTAGGAGTGCTGTATATACAACCGTTTGGAATGTCCTGGACTATCCTGCTTGTGTTATTCCAGTGGGATCCAGTGTCGATCCTCTTCTTGATGCTAAAAAATCTCGCACGTCGTTTTATGGCGACAAAGATCGCAAGAACTGGGAATATTGTAAGTGCACACTGTCTTGAATCTTTGATTTCTAAGATTCGTGTTTTAGACGACCCAGAGACCTTCAAGAATGCACCGATTTCAATTCAAGTTGTGGCCCGTACTCTTGAAGAGGAGGCACTTGTTGGAATCTCGGAGATCGTCGACCGAGCCCTCCAAGTAGATCAACCCAAGTTGTAAAGTATTCGAAATTGCGAAACTATGACTGCAAACATGATTCCTGCTGAGTTGAAGTAGTTTCCATTCAAGAGCTACAACCACACGCAGTTTGGATGGAAGTAGGTAAAACTGAAAAACTGAAAAACCTACCTCCAGGGGTACAAGTTAATAAGTTGATCAAATATTACTAACAAATCTATGTACCTCATCTGGAAAATGGAGGATCCCTCAGAATCAAAATAGGCACCAAGAATGATCAGACAAGATTAAAGCTCAAAGGAGGAAAGAAATTAGAATATATGTTTTCAAAATCATTCAAGCAATACATGCTGTTTTTCCATCCCTTTCTGACTGCCCCTCATCACTATCCACTTGCAATTAATATTCTACAAGTGTATCTAATTCTCAAGACTCAATGTCCATGATACAAGTTGCGCATTTCCTCAATCAGACTTAACCTAAACTTCCTATATCTCGGAATTTTCTGATATACTTTCATAATCAGCTCAAAGAACCATGACCCCACATCAACAATGCTCCATTGCCTTCGGACAAGGATTCAACAAACCTTAAAATCAAGAGACACAGCTAACAACCGCATTTCATTTTTTTTAAAAAAGAACTCTCCCACGGACGCTTTATATCCCCTAGATATTTTTTCAACCAGCCAGACGGAGCCCCTTTCCTTCCTGTTCTTTAACAAAAAATCTACTACGATACAAGACAAAAGACAATAGTCTCAAGTACCAACGGACAACTCAATTACGACGGAGGGTGTGCAGCACAGGCATAGAAAACGAGAGGAAGGAGTGAAATAAATAATATTATCATTGTCGTCCTGGTCATTCCAGTTCGTGGCAAATTCACCACCACAGCTGGCATTGTCCACCATCATCTCATATCTCCAGATGTGGTTCATAGTAGATCACCAAGAGCAGCGAGTTCAGGACCACCACTCTCTCTCATACCAATCTCCCAGTCTACACAAGTCCATCAGCAGATGAACAAGAAAGAGAAAAAGATAAACTGCCTACAGCTGTAGATGATAGTCACAGCCATCAAAATACCAGTACCACTTCCGATAGCACCCATGAGATCAGCAACGACAGACAAAAGACCAAGAATGGCACCACCGAACGCGGCGGCAGTAGGAATGACGCGCTTCAGTTCTTTGTACATCGAACCTTCACGATGTCCGGCCATAACCTTGAAAAAAGGAATGTTTGAATGCGAGATA
>Ga0153951_1000487_pt1 | contig 14950 bp, 13 predicted proteins | sample TSNJ035MetaG_FD_102278 | JGI IMG/M metagenome (GOLD analysis project Ga0153951, IMG submission 102278) | Attine ant fungus gardens microbial communities from New Jersey, USA - TSNJ035 MetaG | ecosystem: Host-associated > Fungi > Mycelium > Unclassified | place: USA: New Jersey, Wharton State...
ATATGTAACAGCCAACACAAGCTCAGGTACGGGCAGGGCGGCCCGCATCAGAATATGGTCTTGTGACTCCGGCTGGATTACCCCATTTGTGAACTCCCCACATGAGAATTCCCGCGACGGGTCTGATACTTAAACTTGTCCCGAGTGTCCTTTCCAGCTTTACGACTCACCGCCAGGCTCCTTGGGTCGACATGTCCAGTTCATTTTTCAAGAACATTCGCGTCTACTGCATGTGCAATTTCTGATCCTCTCTCTTGTCATGTGGCTTATGGCTCTCCAATAGGGCTCGCGTTTGTCGTGTATTGGGGCATCGTCTTGTTTGGTTATGATACGTATGTTCAAAAGTTACATTCCCATTGAATGATAGATATCTGATCGCCGTCGTAGTGGTATTGGGTCCGCATTTTCTGTTGCAAGTGCTCTCTGGGATGCTTAATGTGCCCTTCTCATGTAGTGGCGGGGTCGTCGGAAATGCTTATTTTAAGTCGAGGTTCGGTATTCTCGGGGATACAGCCCAGGAGAACGCAGTTGCATCTAATGTTGTAGCCGTCCTCCAAGCTGGAGCATTCTTTGGCGCTCTCGGAAGTGCACCGATATCTGGTGAGCCAACCTTCTCATTCTTCTCCTGTTTTTCGTCTGAATAGTCGACTAGCCAAGATTGGGAGGAGATGGACGATGGAGTTATTTACTCTTATCTTCCTTGTTGGAGCGGTGAATCCTATAAAGTTCACCTCTTCGATTTTTGTTGATCTCTCATCTCCTAGATTCTTCAAACTGTCGCCTCAGGTCCTCCTCATGGCCTCGGCCTTATATATAGTGGCCGTGTCATCGCTGGTATTGGTATCGGCGGAATATCTTCTGTTGCTCCCGCTTTTGTCTCGGAGTGTTCCCCCAAGGAGGTTCGGGGGCGTATCACGGGTCTTTTCCAGATCATGGTACGTTACTGATACGATGGTCTCAATAATAGGCTCCTTGAACGATCTTTTGACTAGGTTGCGACTGGAGTTATGATTTCATATTTTGTCAACTGTGCGTTCTTTTTCGATTGTGCTGTACTTTCTTCTGTCAACTGAATTCTTTCATAGATGGCATTGGCATTCATATTACAGAGAGCGTATTGATCTGGAGAATTCCCTTTGGACTCCAACTTGTCCCAGCCGGTATAATGGCTCTTGGTATTTTGACGATCAAGGTGAACGTTCTGTTCTTATCAATTGATGTTACTAATTTAGCTGGTCAGGAATCTCCGAGGTGGCTCGCGTCTGTTGGGAGGAATCAAGAAGCCCTTGCAAATTTGGCATACCTTCGGTGCGAACCTGAGGATTCTCCAGCGATCGTCCACGAGATTGCTGAGATTGAAGCTGCTATCATTGAAGAACGTGAAGCCCGCAAGGGCCTTGGTTGGAAGGAAGCCTTCTTTGGGAAAGGGAATTTCATTCGTTTCTTCATTGCCTTTTTCATCTTCCTTCTCCAACAATGGTGTGGTCAAAACTCAATTGGGTGTGTATATCTTATATTTGTCGCGTTACATCATCTCATGAGATCCAACTAGCTATTATGCCCCACAAATTTTTGAATCTGTACGTGCTTAAGCTGGTCAATGGACATGAACAGATCATGACTTGGGTTACAGATCGGTTACACAGGAACCAAGGCGTCTTTACTTGCCAGTGGTATCTACGGTAAATTTGAGTTTGATGTGACGGCAGCACCATTGATCCTTGGGTACAGGTGTTGTCAAACTTGTTGTTACGGCTATTTTCGTCTTTTGGGGCGTCGAGACTTTAGGACGGAAATTGTCTCTCTTTATTTCCGCTATGGGAATGGGAACTCTCTTCTATATCATTGGTGCTCTTCTCAAGACACATCCACCCCCACCTGTTGTTGATGGTCAACCACCTCTCTCCCCACCTCCTCCGTCTCAGGCAATGGCTGCCATGCTTTACATCTATGTCCTTTTCTATTCAATGGGATGGGGTAGGTACTCCTTCGTTCTTTATTCGAGTTAACGTCAAATTGTTACTCCCAGGACCATTGCCTTGGGTCTATGTTGCTGATATATTCCCCACACGAACAAGACACTATGGTCTTGCAGTGGCGAGTGCCTCTCAATGGCTGTGGAGTGAGTTGATGAACAAGTTTTAGATGTTCTTTCTTGATACTGTACTCCAGATTTTGTCGTTTCAAAGGTTACCCTGCAGATGAAGACCAACTTGGGATGGAAGCTTTTCATCATGTTTGCGACTGTTAACATTGGGGCTATGGGAACTTTCTCTCTGTAAGTATCTGAGTTGATTGTCTGGAGTACATGTCGATTCACGCTGTGCAATGTAGTCTGATTCCAGAGACCAAGAACAAAAGTCTGGAAGAGATGGACATTATATTCGGAGCCGTTTCAGCCGAGGAACGACAGACCTACATCGACAGGCGCGAGCAGGGTAAGCAGTCTCTTTCTTGTCTTTCTTGAAATTTTATTGAATTTTGTCGCAGCATTTGGCCATGCTGACAATGGCTCGAATTCTGTGCGGTCTGAGTCCATTGAAAGAAAGGTTTAGTTAAAGAGATTTTATTATGTTGACATGCTAAGACTTGTATTATGACACTGAAAGTATACCATGACTTGTTGCAATTGAAAAGGTTCTATCATTGATTTATCAATATAAATCATAAAGTTGTGTATGCATATTGTGCCAGAGGATTAGTGGCAAGCCCTGGTCGAATCTAGAGTAGCCTAGGTATGTCTATAGGGTTGATCATTGCCTAGGTCAATCTGATTATCTAACTCTGATTTTTATCTAATCTATGATGTAATATTTGCTAGTTATTTAATTGCTGGAACCTGAGTTGATATTTAAGGTCGTAACAGCTCTGAGAATTCATGCCGTAGTTGATGATGACGCTAAAAGCATTAATGTGCCCAGTACCCCATCTCAATTCACTTCGTTAGAGGGGCAAATCAAGCAAGGCATGCACTAATCAATGGATCACCACCTTCAACCGCGGACACAACAAAAGCCACCAATTCTTACAGCTTAGAATCAACAAAAAGAAGCGTATCCAACCATCGTATATTAAGGGAGGGGGATGGCTCAATCATATTAGGTCCTCAGTTTCGCTTTGTGCTAGAGCCACAAGAGCTATTCTAAATCACGCTCCGATCGAGGAGGGGAATTCAGGAAGAGATTCTTTCCTCAAAGTAATCATGCTTGCCCTTGCAGTAACAGGAGGATCGAAACCCGAGCTCTCATTCTAAATAATTGCAGTCGGTTCATCTACAAAAAGAGTGATCGCATGGTGATCAAACATTTTGTCCTGTTCCTGGAGCGTTCGCTTGGTCTAGTAACATCACTTAACGTGGGGTGAGTGCTGCTCCTTTATTCCTGTTTTTTTTTCCCCTTCCTTTCTCCCCCTTTTCTCACTTCTCTTGTGTCTGGCTCAGTTGCGAGTGATCTGGTTTTTGTTTCACATCTCTGGTTAGGTTTCTCTTTGTAGTTTTGGACTGTGTATTGTAGGATACCAAGTACTTTATTGCGGACTGCGATCGAGCACCGCGTTATAAATTTGTGATTTTTTTAAAAAAAAAACAGCTCTGAGAACTGACTTTTATCTTCCACAGATATTTTTATTAACGGTTAATCAGTCCCAGTGATCTATTTTTGAAGATCAGAACCTGATTAAAAAAAACTACGTGTTCAAGGCACCAAATACATAAGGACAGACAAACATGAGAATGGAGAGCATGTATCACAATAGAATGAGTAATGCAAGCACTTGTTGCACCCATCAAAACATATCAATCATTGATTTCAATGTAAAAGTCTCAATCAGTATGTTCTCCATGAGCTATCTGTCCTGCAATGTAAGGACCAGTATTCTGAGCTGATTGGGCTTGTGTAATTACATTGATGGTGCCATAAGCTCACCTCAACATTAGAATTAAAATATTACTGAACCCTCATGTTTGTATCCACTCAAGAAAATATATTGACTCATATTCCATTATTTACTGATCAAAGTAAGCAATGATACGAGAAACAGTCGTTTCAAGTATTGTCCGCCTTCCCACGCAACTTTTCATGGCAATTTCATTGTCATGTATCAGTATCATCATCTTGATCATCATCTTGATGTGATTGTGATCGAAAACACTGTCCTGGACCTGGATTATACATATTAGAAGATAGCTACCATCACGTTATGATGAGGGATAGAACGTGAGCATAACATATCCTAAAATGGAGAGATGTATTGACATTCTCAGGTTTGGGTGGCGAAGCGGAGACGTTGGCCGCTTTTGATATAATACAACCAAACTCAGCTGAGATGTTTGCTATCTCCTCGATCTCCTCAGCTCCTCAGCTCCAATGGCAGATCAAAGTGAATTCCCTAGCCTCCCTCCTAATATCGGTAATCTGTGAGACACTCTATGGAGTCCTCCTCTTGAATGTGTTACTGAAGGAATCGGAACAGCACAGGCCCTCCGGTTCGTCACTAACGTGTCTGAAAACTGTCATTCAAACGGAAAACCTCTATGATAGTTTTTGGGGATCGTTCTCAACTGTTACTTCTTTGGAATCTTGACGCTTCAATATTGTGAGAGTTACTCATTGTCTTGACTAGTTCTAGTCTTGATATAGATCAAAAAGACAATTATATCTCAAAATTCAGGGATGATGCAACCTGGCTCAGAAGCCTTGGTGAATTGGTTTTTGATCGCTTTTGGCCATGTACTGACGTTGCAAAGTTCATATTCAGTTTATTTTGGAGACAGCCCAGACTGCTATGAGTGTGGCCGACGGTTTTCATTGGTTTGTCTATGGCTATGGAAACATAGACAAACTGGGAGAATATTATTTGGCAAATTTCGATTCACCGATCATAAGTTCCATTATCGCATTCATCTCGCAAGGGGTGTACTGTTGGAGGATACACCATCTGGGCCGTTCAAAGATATCTCCTTTTCTCATTGCGTTTGTGAGTGATGCCTTCACAAGAGTTGATTCGAAGAGCTCAATTATAACAAAAGACCTCATGTTGCCAAGCTGTCGGGGGATTTGGGATTGGTATTGTGGTATGTCATCGTTCCTCATTTGTGTCTCACGATAAGACTGAGAGAATCAACAGAATCAGAAACTTGGAACCATCACTAATTGGGAAGATAGATACAACATTTTTATGATCGTCAGTGTATATATTTTTATTACAACTTCATTTTGAACTAACTCTGTCAGTAGTTCTGGTCGGTTTGCAATGCCATCACCGATATACTTATAGCAGGGACCATGGTATTCCTCGTATGTCCTGTTTCACTGATATTCTGTTGAGAGTACTAAAGGACTGATCATATTAGCTTGTCTCAGCGGCTTCTTTCAATTCATCTAAGATAGTGACGAAGCTAATTCGTTTGGTTGTTGAAACCAACTTAGCTAGTGGTGAGTGAACCTATTCATGTCGAATGAATAGAGTCATAACGACATGAACAAAGCTTTAGTTGCAATGGCGACATTCCTTACTACCGTGATAAAGCCCATTTCGCCACCTGTATGTCTCGAGATTAGCCTTGACATGGTATCATAGATGACAAGATATCTTCATCAGCGAACTAGCTACTTCTTGTGCCCGTAAGTGTCTGGTCTAGTCAGATTGGGTCATCTACTGATAGTGTGTAGAGGATACGTCCTAAGTAAACTGTGAGCAATAACACAATCCTTGTATAGACTGAATGATAGAATTACTATGCCTTCATAGATACAGCAACTCCTTTATCATGATGTTGAATAACCGTCATCTGAGCGGCGGGAACCAACATGAATCAAACGTCAGCCAAAGGAGCCACAGATTTCTACCTCATCAGGTCAGGAACAGTATCACGCCGAGCATAGCCGTCGCCATTTGCAGGGAGAGAGAGACACAACTCGATCGTGACATCCTATGTCAGGACAAAGTAGCCATTTCAAAATTTGCGGAATCCGGACAGTTGGTATGAAGTACTTCGAAAACAGAACGTACCTAGCAAATTCTTAATGATGTTACTATCATGAATTTTCGAATCGCATATCAACATCCATACCTGATTCAGAACAACCCCAGCGGGCCACCCATGTAGCTAGAGTGTAGTCAGTAGTGTACCGTTATGTAACTCACCCACCGCGTTTTAGCACCTGTTTTTCTGAAATAGTGGTATCCAAAACAGGTAAAGACACGAGAATGGTTGAGAATATCTTAAGGAAGCAACTTGATTGAATATACGAGAGAGCTGATTAGTCCGAGCGTATTTACAGCTGGTAGAGTTCCTAGAAACCTGTACTGTAGGTGTCGATATTGTTCGACTCATTTCCCCTTAGATGAAAGGTCACTGTAATAAAGCTAAAGTCGATTATACAGATATTTGGTGACATTGAAACCCTTGAACCTAGACGCAAGCTGTTTTCTCGACCATTCAACCAGAGCAGCCAAAAGCAAACCCAGAATGGCAAACCCAGAAAGAAACAGTTCCAATGAGGATGACGATGAATCCATTACCTGAAACCCGGAGTGAAACAAAAATTATTCAGGAATTTGACAGTCAAGGAGAGACAAGCCTGACCCTCAGGCCAAAGTACGTTCCCCTATCATTCAGACATCAGTATGCTGAACTTGTTCTAGCTGGACTACACAAGGAATCCAATCTTGCGAGGCAGTCGCCTCCTGGTTCCAAAGAGGCTCCTAACGCGGTGCCAAGATACCTCCTTGTCTTACCAGAGAACTACACAAATTTTTTCGAGAAGCAGCAATCAATCCAGCCAAACTTTCGGAAGATGTGTCGCTTCTCCTCATGTAAATCTAATTTTTCAGGTCAACTATGGGTGTGTCGTCCTTCAGCATTTGAGTAAAAACCAGTTTCAGTTGCTCTAAGGGTCCATTCTGGTTGGATAAACTCGCTTCATAGACTTAGGACTCTCGCTGAAGACAAATTATTGATCGTTATGCAGAAGGGCCCAGGCAAGGGCGAACTTGGTCAAAAGACTAAGAGGAAGCTGGAGAAAGAACAGGAGGATATTCGTAAGGCTGTGAAAGAAATAAAGAATATCAAAAGTTGGCCACAAAAGTAGAACAAGATCCTTCTGCCTAGTATTTTGTATCGAAATTGTTTAAGAAGATTTAAATAAAGGGTAACTGCAGAAACTGCTGCAGTCGCTACAAGACTATTCTCCTCCAAGCCCTGACGACAATTTCAATTTTGTAGGCTGGAAAGAAGGTTTAAAAAACCCTGAAAGATACCGAGGTAGGCTTCCCCAAACCTTTAATTATGCGTATTTCACGAACCGTCAACCTGCCGATTGCTAATTCTATTTATGACCTTTTGACTTTGAGAGGGTTTTTTGGGTGCTGCAGATGCTGGTGCATATTTTCGTAGGAAAGGATCTAGTCCGTACCTTAAATTTTGATCTGATGAAATCTGGGACAAATATGATTCAGGCCCAGAATCTCAGGATGGAACACTCTAATTCAGACCCCCCAGATTATTGATATGGACCGCCACAGTCATAATATCGAGATGATGCATCATACCTGAAACACTTCCATTACAGATGACGTATCCTCAGCTCCACCCTAAATTCTTTATGACCGGACAACACCTGTGATGCACAGTCGTTATATAATCAAAGATTGCCTAAGGGAGGGAATCCAATCTTTCCGTAGTTGATGGAGATGTGCTGGACCAGATTGTAGGTCATCAAATTTCACTTGAGTTGTATCCTTGATCTTGTGTGTACATCTCATCTACGCTGATAGATCCCATCTAATACGGCTACTTTTCTTGTCACTCTGCAACCACTGCCATCAAATATATGTACACGTTTCTTACTACGTATTTTATATCCTCTATGAAACTTGGAAAAAGCCCAACTTTTGACTGTGACATTCTTGACTAAACGACGATGACTGCGTCTCACAATTAAAGGACTTTGAAGAAGGACTGAACTTAGAAGAAGGGTCGTTTACATTCATTCGTTTCCAGCGGCACTTCCAGTAGCAGTGATTCTTTGAGAACACACGTAGTTACTTGGCAATGTCACTCACAAGAGCATTTGACTCAGGGATCATTCCTGATGAACTGATCGCTGTTGTGGTGAAACCTTTATCAATAACCATCACCTGTAGCTATGCGTGTCGCTGTTGTACCGAGCCGCGTCTTAGCACTAGCTGTCAGTAGAGGTGAATCATGTTATTCTTTCTATCTACTAGCAATCTTCGCCCATGCCCTATTCCTTCGGCTATATGCCTCATGTAGATACACCCTTGACGTTAGGCCCTGTTTAGGCTCTCCGCGTTGCGGAATGAAAATCTTGAATCCTAAAAAAAAGCAAATTATGGGACCCTTACTGTCCCGCACCCTGTCGGACATGTCCGTTGACACACTAATAAGCATCATTGAGATGCTACTGGAAGAAAGTGTCACTCTCACACGTTAAATTAGAAAGAGGAAGCTGGAGAAAAGATTACACCAAGTAACAGCGATTACATCACAAGTCGGGAAGTAGATGGACGTGTAAGTGGGAGAGAGTGTGGCAGAAATGAGGAAGGGGAGGATAAAAAAGAAGACAAAATCTCACCGATTCCAAAGGGAAAAGAGAGGGAGGTAATCATAGGCCTGGAGGCCGATGAATGATGAAGGGGACACTACTTTTCCTTAAGCGCATGGAGGCCATAGTTGTGTATAAGCCTTCCAAGTCCACCAAGCAAGCCGGCTAGTTGTTATGCATAAGACTGCATGCGCACACATGGAATGAGCGACATTTTATTAGACTAGCCAGTCAAATTTGCTGGAGGAATGGAACTCCATACATGCATTGGGGATGCAGCGGGTGAATCGCTTGTTTGGGGTCATAGTGGAAGTTGCTTTTTGGAGGACTTAAGCCTTTAATAGGAGGCAAGCTGAGGATTAAATATCGTATCACAAGCTTCTTCTACTCCGCAAGAATTGTTGTTGGCGTGAGAAGATCGAAGGGAATCGGCTAAAACTCAATAGCGGTGTGCATAGGATTGTTGCAAAATTGCTGGACACATACACTGACTATTGAGATGTTCAATGTTCATCACACGGCGGGCATTTAAAGTCCCCATTTGGGTGCAACTGTCAAGTGACCTGTCAAGTCATCTGTTACCTGATTTGTCAAGTCAATTAAAAGTCACATGCGTGACATTTTTGAAAATCTTAATTTCAACAATTGATAACGCGGTTTACGTACACAGTCCATGGTAGTCTACTGACTACGGAGGCTCAGTGCTTCTAATAAATACACAGAACAAGTCAAATGAAAGAGACAAACACAGAACGGAAGAGAAGCAGATGCCGTCCTGCCGTCTTGCTGCACCTCGTTGAGTCGTGAAGCAACTTCACGTAAATTTAAAAAATGTCACACATGTGTGACTTTTGATTGACTTGACAGATCAGGGTAACAGTTGGTCTGCCTACGAGCCCCGTGTAATAAATCGTTGATTTAAAAAAAAAGATCAGGGTAACAGGTCACTTCGCAGTTGTGGACTTGACAGTTAAATGCAGATGTAATATCAGATCGCTCCGGCAAATCCCGCTGTGTAATGGCATTCTCATCACTACGTAGATGTAGAGATGTATCCCATGATCCGGTAACATAGCAACGAGCCCTATTGCAGTCACAATCATTGAACGAAGAGAAAGGCAGGCCCGGCGAAGGTAAATCTTGAGCGTTGTTGTTTTTTTGTCATTAACTGTCTTCTCATTGACAGATGTTCCAAGTCCCAAGTATAATAATCGACCAAATCCCAATTGCGCACGGAGGCCCTTATTCGATTGTCGTTCTGGTGACTACGGCAGCGCGATATCTCTGATGGAAAATTGAACTGTATCGAGTTCATCGACTCTGTCTCACCTTCAGATGGAAACAGCATCATATACTGACCCTGGTGACGGTCATATGGACGAACATCAGCCCGGCAGCTACTATATGAAACACCTGGTGGTCAAGTCAATATATAAGGAGTTCTTTCTAACGGGTTTGGCTTATTCTTCAATCTCTTCCTCTCTCTCTCCATTTCCTTCTTTGTCCTTCACTTTTTTCGAGCCAGGTGCTCTGTAGTTTTCTTCCCTGTCCATCTTTCCAATATAGTACAAAGAGTTAAATATCCTTGCACGTTCGAAATGGTCAAAATCACCTCTGTCTTTATCCTTTCCGCTATCGCTTTCGTTACCTCGGCTGCACCTCTCGAGAGGCGTATTGCGCAGAATACTCCTGATTCCAAGGCACCTTGGGAAGCTGCATGCGTGAGTTTCATATTTTATTATCTCCCCTAATCATTATTTCTCATCTTCTATTCCATGTGTAGGATGCTGCCGGTGGGGGAGCTGAATGCAACGAAATTGCAGTTACCGCTGCAGGTACCCTCCTCGCTGCTGCTGGATCTTGTGAACAGCAAGACTCTGCCGATGCCATGATCGACCTTGCCAAAAAGCTCGACAATCCTGAGATGATCGAGCTCGCTCAAATCTTTGCTCAACAACCTCGTAACGCTGTATGTCTGTCCAACTTTGTTTTCCATTCCGTTACTCACGCGTGCATTTCTTTATGTATATAGCCTGACAGCCTTCAAGTCCCTTATTGCCAGAGCGCACCCAAAAATGCTGAGCTGAATGGACTCTTCCATTGTCAATTCGCGGGATCCGATTTCTCCAAGTTTAGCGGTGATCAGTTGGGAAACATCCCTCTTGGACTTAGTGCGCCTGTTAACCCCCCTGGTTCTTGCCCTGCGAAGCCTGACGGCCCGGTCCCCGATGGGGAACAATTGAATACCCTCGTAAAAGATCCTGGCGTAGGGGGCTCTGCTGCCAGTAGCACCAGCAGCAGGACCAGTAGCACCAGCAGTGCCAGCAGTAGGGTCAGTAGTGTTAGCACCGGTGCTGACTATCGCGCAAGTGGAAGTGCTGCCGGTAGCTCTTTATCGGCAAGGAGCAGCTTCCAAAAACGTAAGTGTAGACTCCTGTACTATTATTCGCATTCTAAAACATCTTTCGTACAGAAAACGGTCTGGACGCTCAATCGCTGAACAAGAAGTTTGCAAGTCTGACCAAAAGTTCTCGATGTACGCCTGGTGAGAACGCATGTGTCGGGAAGGACTTTGCTCAATGTGTGGGAGGGAAATTCGTCTTGGAATCTTGTGGTAGCGGTCTCATCTGTGCTGCATTGCCTCTAGTCAATTCTAGGGGAACGTCAGTCACTTGCGACACTGCTGCGGATCGCGACGCCAGGATTGCTACTGCTTTGAAATCTTGAGTGACTAACACTTTTGGACGTTATTTACGCGATTTAGAATAGTAATCGGATTATTTCGATTGCATTCATTGGCTATTTTGTGAGGGGGATGGGGAATAATTGATAATGAAATTGAAATTTGCTCTTCTTACGAACTACGTCTCGTGTTTCAATCAGGTCATCTGATGTCGAGATCCAGATCTCGTACAAATCCGTTGTCCTGACAAATCACGAGCACAAAATGAATTTACCACTTGATGATCAAAAGCCTTTTGTCTTGCTGTTTAATCATCCTACCTAAGTCAATTGTCTTTGAAAAGTGGTAATTGCTTTTTTTAATCGAAGTGTGCGTTCTGGGATGGCAACGGTTCACAGGTACTGAGTACAGCCTCCAAGGCGACCCTCATAATCAGCGAGTGAAGTATCCAGATACTCCCGGACAATTGGCTATTGTTAGAAGAGAACGATCATAGAAACCTACGTACACAACGCAGGCCACAAATAAGGACCAATCTAATAAACAACCATTCTTATGGATCATCCTATTTGTGCTGGATTCATGATGTAGGCACATAAACAGCGTCATAGTCACAAGGAAGTTTCTGGAGTGTGAAGAATCTGATTAAGACGAATCTGGAAAAAGTAAGTTGAAAGTTGCGCTGACCAAGAAGAAATGACATTTGCTGGTAAAAAGCCACTTTCTATTGGCTGGAAAGAGAGGTTGAGATGCACGCTGAATCAGCTTCACTACATTACATGCATAAAAAGGAAGGGGGGATAGGTGGTAGTCTCACACATACACAAAACCAGCTGCTGCACATCTGCTCTAACAATGATTACTCTCTATGATCTTGCAGGTAAAGAAGGCGTCAAATGTTGGTCGCCAAATCCTTGGAAAGTCCGGTAATTGCAAAATCCCCCCTCCTACCAGAAGATTGACTCATTGATCTAGATACGTCCTCAACTTCAAGAAACTGCCGTATCACACGATTTATGTCGATTTTGAAGACGTAGATCGCGTTATCAAACAAGCGGGTATTCCCTCTTCTCGATTAGGATCAGACGGAAACCCATTCCATACCGTCCCTTCCATCATCGATAAGACAACCGGACAAGCTAAAACCGTCACAGATTCCTATGCCATTGCTGAATATCTCGATGCTCAATACCCAAACACACCCCAAGCATTTCCAGAAGGAACTGAAGCTCTCCAAGCTGTGTTCTATCGCTTTATAAATGAGAAAATGGCAGACTTGGCGACACTCTTTCTCCCGAATGTTCCAAATATTTTGAGCAAAGGATCAAGTCTGGAGTATTACGCTCGAACTCGTGCTGAAAGATGGGGGAAATCATTGGAAGAAGCTAAACCGAAAGGCGAAGAATTAGAAAAAGTGTGGGAGAGAATAAGAGCGCTATTCGATGAATTGGAGAGCTGGTATGCAAAGAGCAAAGGTGCATTCTTGGTTGGAGATGAACCATCTTTCGGCGATTTTACTCTTGCCGGGTACCTGCAAGTGCTCAAGATTGTCCAAGGAGAACAGAGTGACGATTGGAAAAAGATGAGCGTTATGAACAATGGGCGATGGATCAAGTTGCTGAGTGACATGGAGAAGTATGCGAGTGTCGATCATTAAGAACAACTTGTTACATACAAGCAGTTTGTTTATACACCATAAACTCTACGAGCGTTGTCCCTTGCTATACGCATAATCGTGTCTGCAGTCCATGTCATTGGAGCGTTTTCGGATTGATTAACATTATTCTCAATATTTTTTTCGTTGATGATATTGGCGACAAACTGTGCGGTCCAAGGAATCATGGCTGTGTGGCAGAGGGGGAGTCTACGACCTTTGAGAGATTCACCGTCGAGAGTGGAAGGGAGAGAGGAATAAAGGTTTGCGGGAATCATGTAAGGAGCGTCAGTTTCGAGGAGGATGCGAAGAGGCGAATGGGGAGAAGAGGAGGAAGAAGAAGCGAGGAGGTTTCTGACAACTTGGGATGTGGATTGATTAGATGTGTACGTTATGACACCTGTGATGTTTGTCAATAAACTACATGGCAGGAAAAAGAGTACAAGGAGCACCTGTTATTCCGATGTAGAGGTTTGGAAAATGGGAGAGGAGATTTGAAGCGAACTGGGGGGTGTCGGTGAAACAGTGGACATGAATCTACAGCAGCAAAATGAAGTAAGGGCTCAAAAAAGAGACATGTAACGCACAGGGTGTTCTTTGGGTACTTCTTCTTTCAATATCCTTTCTGTATCATCATCTGCTTCTCGAGTGTGGATGGTCAGAGGTTTATTCAATTTTACGGCGAGCCTGAGTTGACGACGGAAGACGGACTGTTGAAGGTCACGCGGGGACAGGTCGTAGTGGTAGTCGAGGCCCATTTCTCCCCAACCGACACAACGGGGATGGGACATGGCTTGGATACTGAGAGGAAGGACTGAACAAAGGAATATCAGATAGAGAGAAGACGTACATTTCAGCTTCGGTTTCATCGGTGTAGTGTTTTGCCTCGTGGCTGAGTGGTCTGTGAGCGGATTGGGATATTTCAGGATGCAACAACTCACGGATGAGCACCTGCAAGACGATCAGCGACCTTGGACATTGGTTCTCAACCGGTACTCTCACCCATGACAAACCAGTACTTGATTCCACCCCAGCGGTCGTCGTGGGCAGAATTGGAAAACTCACGCCAGAGACTGCGCACAGGCGCTTCGCACCAGACGTCGATAATAGACTCGACATTGCGGTCGCCATACAAGCCACGAACAAAGTCGAACACGGTTTCGTATTTGCAGGCTTTGTAGCGCTGGCGATAGGCCTCGAAGGTGGAAGCGAGATGGGTGTGAGTGTCGACGATGGGCGCCGCAGACGGTGGCTTAGGCAGCCGCAGCCAAATTTCCCCCACTGTCTTCTTGGGCATCGTCCTTGGTATTCTGGAAATTTGTAACAAACTTATTATCAACGCACGTGCCCTTACATCACTCTGGTCAGGTTTCGCTCTGCAAGAGCCACAATTCTAAATCATGTTCCGATCGGGGAATTCAAGAAGAGGTTTTTTCCCCAAATTAATCACAATAATAATGTTCTTAGCAGACAATCCTGGAGCATTCACTTGGTCAAGCAACATCACTCAACGTGTGGTGCTATCGAGTCATTGAACGCTGCTCCTCTATTTCTGCTTTCTCTTTTCTCTTTCTCTAACCTCTCTTATGTCTGGATTAGTTGTGAGTGATCTGGTTCTTATGTTTCCTCTCTTTGTAGTTTGGGCTGTGTTACTTTACCACGGGCTGCGATCGTTACAAATTTATGCTTTTTTTTTAAAGACAGTTAATTACACATGGCTTTGTTCCCACAGTTACAGTTCGCTACTTGGACTTTACCCCAATGAGTCAAAACGAAATCGACCTTACTATAGAAGCTCTTGAAAAAATCGATGGGGAGATGGCCCTTTTACACCAAAAATGTACTTGTGTCCGTGGCAAGCTCAATGAGCATTTGTCAGCTACGCGAAACCTTCCCCAAGAGGTTCTCACCGAGATATCTCGGCTCTCAGCATGCAGACTGAATCTCCGAGAACCTCAATTGTACTCGATCAAGATACAAATGCTTCTCAGACTTGGTTCTATCTGTTCTAATTGGAGGAGCATAATTTGGTCTGCTTCATCCCTC
>Ga0153951_1000490_pt1 | contig 14902 bp, 11 predicted proteins | sample TSNJ035MetaG_FD_102278 | JGI IMG/M metagenome (GOLD analysis project Ga0153951, IMG submission 102278) | Attine ant fungus gardens microbial communities from New Jersey, USA - TSNJ035 MetaG | ecosystem: Host-associated > Fungi > Mycelium > Unclassified | place: USA: New Jersey, Wharton State...
CGGCAGTTGGGCGTGAAGGTGACGCGCGTGCAGCTCGACGACGCGGCGTCCGACCTCGCCGGTGATTCCCCACCCGGTCCGCCATGAAGATCACGCAAGTCGATATCTATCTCGCTCGCAGCGGCAAGCTGCATCCGATCATCGTCGAGGTCAGCACCGACGAAGGGATTAACGGCATCGGCGAAGCGGGCGTGGCCTACGGACGCGGCGCCCATGCCGCCGCAGGCATGCTGAAGGATCTCGCACCCGATCTGATCGGCCGCGATCCCGCTCGTATCGAAGCATTTTCGACACACGTATACGACCATACGTTCTGGGCCAAGGGCGGCGGCACCATCGTGTTCGCCGCGTTGAGCGCACTGGAACAGGCGCTTTGGGACATCAAGGGTCGCGCGTGCGGCCTGCCGGTCTATCAATTGCTCGGCGGCGCAGTCAATGATCGCATTCGCTGCTATGCAAACGGCTGGTACGACGCCGCGCAGACACCCGACGAATTCGCCCGGGCCACCGAGCGTCCGCTCGCCGACGGCTACACAGCGCTCAAGTTCTATCCGCTCGGCCAGATGCTTGGCGTGAACATGCGCCACGTCAGCCAGCGCTCCATTACACGCGAGCAGGCCGATCTCGCGGTAGCACGCGTGAAAGCGGTACGCGAAGCGATCGGTCCGGATGTCGACCTGATGCTCGATTTGAGCGGCGGACTGAGCGCCGCCGAAGCAGCGAGGCTGTGCAACCGCTTCGAGCCGTACGACATTCAGTTCGTCGAAGAACCCACTGATCCGTCCGATGCCGATGCCATAGCGTGGGTCGCCGCGCGCACGTCGATTCCGCTCGCAGCGGGCGAACGCAACTATGGACGCCACCAGATGCGTGCGCTCATCGAGACGCGCGCGGTCGACATCGTCCAGCCGGACCCGTGCAACACGGGCGGCATCATGGAAACCAAGAAGATCTCCGCCATGGCCGAAGCATTCGGAATGCGCGTCGCGCCGCATGTGTGCGGCAGTCCGCTCGCGACCCAGGTCGCCCGGCATCTGGCGATCAACCTGCCGAATATATCGATGCTCGAGCTGTATCCGTATTTCCGCTTTCACGACGGCTACATCGACACGGTGCGCGATGCGCCGGAGGCGTCGGTCAAGGAGGGCTACCTGAGTCCGCCCGAAGGACCCGGGCTCGGCGCCGAACTCAATCGCGACGCACTCGCGCCATTCCTGTGTGAACGCATCGGCGGCCAATCGCGCTGAGCGGCCGTACCGGCAGACCGATCAAAGTACAAGACAACCGAATAGATAACCTGGAGAGAGACAATGAAAGATCCGCATGCGATACATCAATCACTGCAATTCCAGTCGTCACCAGCCGATCTCACACGGATAGCGGGCTCGCAACAGCGCCGCGTGGTGGTAGCGTCGGCGCTCGGATGGGGACTCGATGGCTTCGATCACACGATGTTTGCGCTCGCGCTCGGCGCAATCCTGACGACGCTGCATCTCTCAGTCGGCGTGGGCGGCACGATCTCGACGGCAAGCCTCGTCGCATCGGCCATCGGCGGGCTGTTCGGCGGCGCGTTCGCGGATCGCTACGGACGCGTTCGCGTGCTGGTGTGGGTGGTAGTCGGCTTCAGCATATTCACCGCGTTGACTGCAACCGCGCAGAATGCCACGCAGCTGGTGCTGTGGCGAACGCTCGAAGGACTGTGCTTCGGCGCGGAGTGGTCCGTGGGTGTCGCGTTGCTGTCGGAGTACACCGCCGACGAGCGCCGCGGCCGGATGATGGCGGTGATGCAAAGCGCGTATGCGATCGGCTGGGCGTTGTCGACGATTGCCTACTTCGTGATGTTCTCGATCATGCCGGCCGACGTCGCGTGGCGCTGGCTCTTCGTGCTCGGCCTCCTGCCGGCGATTGCGATCTTCGTTGCACGGCGCGGCATTCATGAACGCCGATCGGGGAATGGCCGCTCGGAGCAAGCGGCGCTCGCCTCGATCGGACGCCTCTTTCATCGCGATCTGCGCCGCGTGACGATGTTCTCGACGATTTTCATGGTCGGCGGTCACGGCACCTACTATTCGATCGTCACATTCCTGCCGCTCTATCTCGGGACCGAACGCGGCCTGCACGTTGCCGGCACGACGACGTTCATGCTCATTCAGATTCTCGGCGGCTTCATCGGGTATGTGTCAGTCGGCTGGTTTCACGACCGCTTCGGCCGCCGCCCGACGCAAACCGCAACGATCCTCTTTTCGATGATTGCGATCGCCGCCTTTCTCTACCTGCCGGTCCAATCGCTCACGACCGGCTATGTGCTGGTGTTCCTGGTCGGCGCGAGCATCTCGTCATGCGCCGGCGGGCTCGGCGCGATCCTGTCCGAGCAGTTTCCGGGCGCGGTGCGCGGCGCGGGGATCGGCTTCGCCTACAACGTCGGGCGTGGTATCGCGTCGTTCGGTCCGATGCTGATCGGCTTCATGGCAAAACAGCACGGCCTCGGCTGGTCGATGATGGTCGTCGCGGTCGCGTGCGCGGTACTGTCGAGCGCGGCACTCTGGGCACTGAGCGAAACGCTCGGATTGAAGATTTCGGAACTGGACAAGAATTTCAAGTGAGTTCGTTGCAGAGGTTTTATACATCTGCCGCAATATTCTCAACAATATGTACCTCTAATTATTTATGGAGACAACATGAGTCCTGCCGTGCCGACCCATCAACACTACATCGACGGCGCCTTCGTGCCGGCTAATGAACATCTCGATGTCGTCAATCCCGCAGATGGCGCCCTGCTCTCGCGCGTACCGGTGGCTAACGCCGCACAAGTGGCGCTAGCCGTGGACGCCGCTCGCCGCGCCCAGCCCGCCTGGGCGAAGCGCACGCCGCTCGATCGCGCGAGCTTTCTGCGGCGGATCGCAACCAAAGTACGCGAGCACGCGCCACACCTTGCGCGCACCATCATGCTCGAGCAGGGCAAGATTCTCGGCCTCGCCGAAGTCGAAGTGAATTTCACCGCCGACTATCTCGACTATATGGCTGAGTGGGCGCGCCGCATCGAAGGCGAGATTGTCACGAGCGACCGTCCGGGTGAAAACATATTCCTGTTCCGCAAACCCATGGGGGTCGTCGCGGGCATCCTGCCGTGGAACTTTCCGTTCTTCCTCATTGCGCGAAAAATGGCGCCGGCGCTCCTGACCGGCAACACCATCGTCATCAAGCCGAGCGAGGAAACGCCGAACAACTGTTTCGAATTCGCGCGACTCGTCGCCGAAACCGATTTGCCGCCGGGCGTCTTCAACGTGGTGAGCGGCGCGGGCGAGGTCGGCGCCGCACTCGCTGCGAGCGATCGCATCGACATGGTGAGCTTTACCGGCAGCGTACCGACGGGCGCGAAAATCATGGCGGCGGCCGCGGGCAATCTCACCAAGCTCAACCTGGAACTAGGCGGCAAGGCACCGGCCATTGTGCTGGCCGACGCGGACCTCGATCTCGCGGTCAAGGCGATTCACGCATCGCGCGTCATCAACACGGGGCAGGTGTGCAACTGCGCGGAACGCGTCTACGTGGAGCGCGCCGTGGCCCCGGCGTTCATCGACAGGATCACGTCCGCGATGGCGGCGACACGCTATGGCGATCCCGGCAAGGATTACGGGCTCGACATGGGCCCGCTCATCAATGCCCGCGCGCTGGAGAACGTAACAGCGAAGGTCCGCACGGCCATAGCGCAGGGCGCGACGGCAACCACCGGCGGCGCAATCGCCGAGCGCGCGTCGGGCTATCACTATCAACCGACCGTACTAGTCGACTGCCGCGCCGACATGAACATCATGCGCGAGGAAATCTTCGGGCCGGTGCTGCCGATCCAGATCGTCGACGGACTCGACGAGGCGATCGCCCTGGCGAACGATTCAGCTTACGGGCTGACATCCTCGATCTACACGCGCAGCCTCTCGCATGCAATGCAGGCGAGCCGCGAACTCGACTTTGGCGAAACCTACGTCAATCGCGAGAATTTCGAAGCGATGCAAGGCTTTCACGCGGGTGTGCGCCGCTCGGGTATTGGCGGTGCGGACGGCAAGCATGGTCTGTACGAGTACACGCACACGCACGCCGTCTACATGCAGGCATAAAGCGGCGCCAGTGGGATAGCGCCCGCGAGGGGCTATCCGCCGGCAAACACATGCTCGAAACAGCACACGCAGCATGTGCCCCGTCAGTTTATTCCGGATAACGAATAAAAGCGTTTCTAACAACCGTATCAAGATTTGGAGGAAATCAATGAAAAAGGTCGTGATGATGTTGGCATGCGGGGCGGCTGCGAGTCTCGCACACGCGCAAAGCTCCGTCACGCTATATGGCGTCGTGGACGAGGGCCTCCAGTACACGAACAATCAGGGCAGCAAATCGTCGTGGGCCATGTCGCAAGGCGGTCTCGGCAGCAGCAAGTGGGGGCTCACCGGCACCGAAGATCTGGGCGGCGGACTGCATGCCTTTTTCAAGCTGGAAAACGGCTTCAATCCGAGCAACGGCGCGCTCGGCAATAACGGCGCTCTGTTCGGGCGGATGGCCTACGTTGGCGTGGGCAGCGACCAGTACGGACAGATCCGGCTCGGCAAACAGTACGACCTGCTGTTTGAAAGCCTTGTGCCGCTGTCGGCGGCGGGCAAATTTGCGGGCGGCCTCGGCGCGCACGCCGGCGACGTCGACAACGTATGGGGCGACTTCAACCTCAACAACGCGGTCAAGTATCTTTCGCCGACACTCGCGGGCTTCCAGTTCGGTGCGGCCTACGCATTCGGCAACGTCGCGGGATCGATGGGCCGCAATCAGGTCGTCAACTTCTCGCTCACCTATGGCAATGGACCGCTTTCCGTAGCGGCGGCCTACATCAAGGTGAACAATCCGGCGACGGCAGTGTGGAACGCGAGCGCGCCGCCGGTCGCGAACGAGGCATTCGCGAATCCGCTGACGACGCCGATCTACCGCGGCTATGCGAGCGCATCTTCGCTACAGATCGCGGGCGGTGGGGCGAAGTACCAGTTCGGCGCATCGAACTTTGGGCTGTTGTACACGAACGCACAGTTCCACGATGCCGTCGTCACCACGACGACACCACTCGGCGGCAACGCGCACTTCGACACGCTGGAAGGCAACTACACCTTCAACGTGACGCCGGCACTGCTGCTCGGCGCCGCCTACAGCTACACGTGGGCAGGCGACGCGCATTACGGCCAGTTGAACCTGGGCTCGACCTATCTGCTTTCAAAGCGCACGCTGCTTTACGTGAGCGGCGTATGGCAGCACGCGAGCGGGACGAATTCGGTGGGTGCCGAGGCCGTGGCGGCCAACAACAACATCACGCCATCGGACACGCCTAACCAGGTCGTGGTGCGCGTGGGCATCCGCCATAGCTTCTAGAGCGCGTGGGGCTCGCGCTCGCATCCGCTATCTGGCTTCGAACCGTTCGCGTGGGCGAGACGCAGCGGCATCGGTGAAACTCATCGATGCCGATTCGAACCAGGCACCCCCTCGCCGGAGCGCCACTCTCACCACGACGCTCCGGCCTCCTCCTCGCGCAGGAACCCGCGCGATCAGAAGAACCCGAGCGCCTCCGCCTGATAGCTGACGAGCAGGCACTTCGTCTGCTGGTAGTTCGACAGCGCGGCCCTGTGCGTCTCGCGCCCGATGCCCGACTGCTTGTAGCCGCCGAACGCCGCATGCGCCGGATACAGGTGATAGCAGTTCGTCCACACGCGGCCCGCCTCGATCTCGCGGCCCATGCGATACGCGCGTGTGCCGTTGCGCGTCCACACGCCCGCGCCGAGACCATAGAACGTGTCGTTCGCCAGTTCGATCGCATCCTGCTCGTCCTTGAACGTCATCACCGACGCGACCGGCCCGAAGATCTCCTCCTGGAACACGCGCATCCGGTTGTTGCCGAGCAGCATGGTCGGCTTCACATAGAAGCCGGTGCCGAGTTCCGCGACGGGCGCGGTGCGCTCGCCGCCCGTCAGGCACTGCGCGCCCTCGTCGCGGCCGATGTCGATGTACGAGAGGATCTTGTCGAGCTGCTGCTGCGACGCCTGCGCGCCGATCATCGTCTGCATATCGAGCGGATGGCCGGCCTTGATACGCTCGACGCGCGCGATTGCCTTCTCGATGAAGCGCTCGTAGATCGACTCCTGAATCAGCACGCGCGACGGACACGTACACACTTCGCCCTGATTCAGCGCGAACATCGCGAGTCCTTCGAGCGCTTTGTCGAGGAACGCATCGTCCTGATCCAGCACGTCGGCGAAGAAGATATTCGGGCTCTTGCCGCCGAGTTCGACCGTCGACGGAATCAGATTGTCGGCCGCTGCACGCAGGATGTGTTTGCCCACCGGCGTCGACCCGGTAAACGCGATCTTCGCGATCCGCTTGCTGGTTGCCAGCCGTTCGCCCGCTTCCCTGCCGAAGCCGTTCACGATGTTGATCACGCCCGGCGGGAACAGCTCGCCAATCAGTTCCATCAGCACGAGCACCGAGGCGGGCGTCTGCTCGGCCGGCTTCATCACGACGCAGCAGCCGGCGGCGAGCGCCGGCGCAAGCTTCCAGGCCGCCATCAGCAGCGGAAAATTCCACGGAATGATCTGGCCGACGACGCCGAGCGGCTCGTGGAAGTGATATGCGACCGTGTTGTCGTCGATCTCGGAGATCCCGCCTTCCTGCGCGCGGATGCAGCCGGCGAAATAGCGGAAGTGGTCGACCGCGAGCGGGAGGTCGGCAGCCATGGTCTCGCGCAGCGGTTTGCCGTTGTCGATCGTCTCCGCGACCGCGAGCAGCTTCAGGTTCTTCTCCATCCGGTCGGCGGCGGCGAGCAGCAGGTTCGAGCGCTCCGCCGCGGACGTCTTGCCCCATTTGCGCCGCGCGGCATGCGCCGCATCGAGCGCCAATTCGACGTCCTCGCCGCGCGAGCGCGGTACGCGGCAGAACGGCTGGCCGTTAATCGGCGACACGTTCTCGAAGTATTCGCCGTTGGCGGGCGGCACCCATCGACCGCCGATGTAGTTGTCGTACTGCCGGCGATACGGATAGTCGACGTCGAGGCCGAGTTGCTTCAAATCAAAGGGATTCATGGTGTGTCTCCGGTTGATGATGCTGATTTGACGGATGCCATATCACGTGTCTCCATTGGACGGTTGGCACAGGAAAGCGGGACTGCATTTAATCGCCTTTATCGACGGGCGGCGGCGTCGCCATCACGCTCGCGCGCAGCGCCGACATGACCGAGTCGATCAGCCCATCGGACGGCACTACACCGGTTCGGGAAAGCGCCTCCTGTACGCTGACCACACGCCGCGCGTCATAGCGCCGTCCGCTTTCGATGGCCTGCTCGAAAGCATTGGCCCGCTGGTTGATCTCCTCCGGATCGGCGCTGACCAGCAACACCGCATGGGCCAGCACGGCATGCCGCGACGCATGCGAACCCGCGTCCGAGCGCACGCCGCGCCAGTATTGCGCGGTACCGGCAAGCTTTCGTGCATCGTCCGGCGGCCCCCAGGCCAGGTTGAAGCGTCCGTCGCAGAATGAGCCTTGCACCGCCTGCCAATGTGTCTGAAGCCCCAACATGCCGAGCGCCTCGCGCAGGATTTCGCATAGATGCCGATACACCCCGTCGGAAAGCGCGCCCACGGTGCCCCGCACCAGGTAGGCCAGGCTCAGGTTGAGAATGCCGGGCCCCTGCGGTACCAGCCCGCCGCCCGACATGCGCAGAAAAACCGGGCACCCGTGCCGCGCGAATTCGGCGCGAGCGCTCTCCAGAGCGGCGAAGCGCCGATAACTGCGCGGCACCACCAGCGACAGCGGGGCCTGCCACAGGTGCGCGACGCACCGGCCCGTCTCGGCCAGTTGCAGCAGCGCCGTCTCCGCGACGAGGGGGTCCGCGGCATCGGCATCGGCATCGGCATCGAAGTCGACGATGTCAAATGGCATAGGCTCACGAAGGATCACGAAAACTCGCAAAAGCTCAGATCGGCAAATATGCCCTTCTCGCAGAGAAGCACCGACTCACTTCAGTCTGGGCTGAACGATGATTTTCACGGCCGACTCATTGTTGTGGATCAGGGTCTCGAATCCTTGCGAAATCAGTTCGTCTAACTGAATGCGCTGGGTGATGAACGGCGCCAGATCGATCTTGCCGTCCTCCACCAGCTTGATGGTTTCCTGATGGTCGTTGCAATACGCGATCGTGCCGCGCACGTCCAGTTCCTTCATGACCACGCTGTGCACGTTGATCGTGGCCGGATGGCTCCAGATCGACACGATCACCACCACGCCGAACGCAGCGGTCGCGGCCACCAGCGTGTCCAGCACCTTGTTCACGCTGGAGCATTCGAACGCCACGTCCACACCCTTACCGCCCGTGATCTTCATGACTTCCGCGACCACCTCCCCTTCGGTCGGGTCCAGGATGTAATCGGCAACGCCGGATTCGCGGGCTTTTTCCTTGCGCGCCGCACTCAGCTCCGTCACGATGACGCGCAGACCCTTGGCTTTCAGAATCGCCGACAGCAACAGACCAATCGGGCCCGCGCCGCCGACCAGCGCGACATCGCCAGCCTTGGCGCCGCTGCGGGTGAAGGCATGGTGCCCCACCGACAAGGGTTCGATCAGCGCCGCCTGATCGAGCGGAATAGCGTTGGAAACCGGATGCACCCAGCGGCGTTTGACCGCAATCTTTTCGGACAGGCCGCCGCCACGGCCCCCCAGGCCGATGAAATTCATGTTCTTCGACAGGTGATACTTGTCGCCCGGCCCGGTCGGCACGTCGTCGGCCACGATGTAGGGCTCCACCACCACATGCTGGCCGACTTCGATATCGGTCACGCCGTCACCCACGGCATACACCACGCCGGAAAACTCATGCCCCATGGTGATGGGCGCGGACTCCCCGGAGATCGGATGCGGATGGCCGCAAGGCGGAATGAAAATCGGCCCCTCTATGAATTCGTGCAGATCCGTGCCGCAGATGCCGCACCAGGCCACGTCGATGCCAACGGTGCCCGGCGCCACGACAGGCTCGGGGATGTCTTCGATGCGGATGTCGCCGCGATCGTAAAAACGTGCTGCTTTCATGGTTCGGATTCCCTGGTTGGTTCTGCATGACATGAGGTGATCCAGGACGCCTCGCCTCCTGCTGCGCCTGCGCCACAGGATCGAGGCGTCCTGGAGATCGGCTGGCTTGCCTTGAGATGCCGTGCCCGGCACGGCATTCGGAAGGAGCGTCGTCGCCAACGCACGCCGGCCTGCTTCACGGGTTCAGATGCCGGCGCAGCAGTGCATTCACCTCGTTGGCCTTCTCCATCTGCGGCATATGGCCGGCGCCGTCCAGCAGTTCCACCGTCGCGCCGGCGGGCGCGGCCCTGGCATGGCTGCTCGGAATGACCTGATCCTCGCGGCCCCAGATCACCAGCACCGGCTTGCCGAAGCTGCCTAGCGCCTTGCCGGGCTGTTCGCTCTGCCTGCCGCCGCCGAACAGTTGAGTACCCAGCGCGCCGAGCGCTTCGGTCACGCCGTCCAGGCGCTTGTACTTGAGCAGGTCGTCCAGCAGCTGGCGGCTCACCAGCGCGGGGTCGGCGAACAGCAGCTCGGCCACGGGCTTGAGTTCGCGGCGCGAATCGGTACGCACGAAGCCGTCGGTATAGCCGGCGTTGACCTCGTCGCCGAAGCCGGCGCTGTCGATCAGCGCCAGCGAGGCCGCCTTCTGCGGCGCGTCCACGGCGATCTGCGCGGCGACGCCGCCACCCATCGAGTGGCCGACCAGGTGCGCCGACGTCACGCCGATGGCCTCCATGAACTTGCCGACGAAAGCCGCCTGCGCCTTGAGCGTGGTGCCGGCCAGCTTGATCGCGGACTGCCCGTGCGCCGGCAGGTCCAGCGCGATCACCGGATGCTTCTCGGCCACCGCGTCGAGGTTGAACAGCCAGTTGTTCAGGTCGCCGCCGAAGCCGTGGATAAAGAGCACCGGCGTGCCCGACGCCGGCCCGCGACGCGCGTAGCGCACGCGAATGCCGTCCACCTCCGCATAGTCGAACGCCGGGCCGGCGTCTTCGTCGTCGCTGTCGGCGGCCGGCACCTCGAACGCGGCGACGTAGGCGTCGATGTCCGCATCGCTCACGTCCGGCTCCGCCAGCACGCCGAGCAGCGCCTTGACCGGCAGCGTCTCGCCGCTTTGCGCGACGATGCGGCGCAGCAGTCCGGCATCGGCGGCTTCCACCGCGTTGGAAATCTTGTCGGTATCCACGTCGACCAGCGCCGTGCCGACTTCGATGCGCTCGCCTTCCCGGACCAGCCAGTCCTGCACGGTGCCTTCGCGCATCTCGAGCCCCCACTTGGGCATCACGATCGGGGTTATCGCAGCCATCAGTTCTTCCCTCCTTGCATCGTGCGGCGCGCCGCCTCCGCGATCTGCGCGGCGCTCGGGATGTACAGGTCTTCCAGCGCGGGCGAGAACGGCACCGGCGTATGCGGCGGGCAGACCATCTCGATGCCGGCCTTGAGCGCGCCGAACGCGCGCTGCGCGACCTGCGCCGAAATGTCGGTGGCGATATTGCAGCGCGGGCTGGCCTCGTCCACCACCACCAGACGGCCGGTGTTCTCGACCGTTTCCAGCACGGTGTCGATATCGAGCGGCGACAGCGTGCGCAAATCGACGATCTCGGCCTCGATGCCTTCCCTGGCCAGCGTCGCGGCGGCTTCCAATGCCCGATGCACCATCAGGCCGTAGGTGACGATCGATACGTGCTTGCCGTCGCGCACGATGTTGGCCTCGCCGAAGGGGACCGTATACGAGTTCTCCGGCACTTCGCCTTCGAAGCCGTACAGGTTCTTGTGCTCGCAGAAGATCACCGGATCGTTGTCGCGGATGGCCTGGATCAGCAGCCCCTTGGTGTCGTAGGGCGTGGACGGGCACACCACCTTGAGGCCGGGGATGTGCGTGAACAACGGCGTCAGCATCTGGCTGTGCTGGGCGGCGGCCCGAAAGCCGGCGCCGACCATCGCGCGAATCACGACCGGCGTTTCGGCCTTGCCGCCGAACATGTAGCGAAACTTCGCGGCCTGGTTGTAGATCTGGTCGAAGCACACGCCCATGAAGTCGATGAACATCAGCTCGGCGATCGGCCGCATGCCGCACGCGGCCGCGCCGATCGCCGCGCCTATGTAGGCGGATTCGGACAGCGGCGTGTCGAGCAGGCGATCGCCGTGCTTGGCGTACAAGCCCTTGGTCACGCCGAGCACGCCGCCCCACGCGTCCTTTTCGCCATTCGCGCCGGCACCGCCGACGATGTCCTCGCCCAACATGATGACGCTCGGGTCGCGGGTCATCTCCTGGTCGATCGCCTCGTTGATCGCCAGCTTCATGCTCAGTTTGCGGGCCATGGTCAAGTCTCCTGATTGAATGATGGGATCGGTCGTCGCAAAATGCTTTCAATAGCTGACGTAGACGTCCGCGAGCAGGTCCTCGGGGCCCGGCAGCGGCGCCGCCTTGGCCTCCACGACCGAATGCTCGATCAGCGCCGCGACCTCGCGATCGATCGCCTCCAGCTCATCGCGCGCAATCACCTCCGCGCGCGTCACCACCTGCGCGAACTTCCTGATGCAGTCCTTATTGCCGCGAATCTCGTCGAGTTCGCCGGGTGCGCGATAGGTCTGCGCATCGCCTTCGAAGTGGCCGTAGAAGCGCACTGTCTTGCATTCGAGCAGCGATGGCCCGCCGCCCTCGCGCGCGCGCCGGATCACTTCGCCCGCGGCCTCGTGCACCGCGAAGAAGTCGGTGCCGTCCACCGTCACGCCCGGAATGCCGAAGCCGGCCGCGCGATCGACATAGCTATCCACGGCCGTGCCGTATTCGCGCGCGGTCGATTCGGCATAGCCGTTGTTCTCGATCACGAAGATCACCGGCAAATTCCAGACGGCGGCCAGGTTCAGGCTTTCGAGAACCGTGCCCTGATTCGAGGCGCCGTCGCCGCAGAACGTGATGCCGACCTCGCCTTTGCCGCGGAACCTGGCGGCCAGCGCCGCGCCACAGATCAGCGGCGCGCCGGCGCCGAGAATGCCGTTGGCGCCCATCATCCCCTTCGACAGGTCCGCGATGTGCATCGAGCCGCCCTTGCCGTTGCAGGAGCCCCCCTTGCGGCCGTAGATCTCCTTCATCATCGCCACCGGGTCCACGCCCTTGGCGATGCAATGGCCGTGGCCGCGGTGCGTGCTTGCAATGCGGTCGCCGTCGCCCAGGTGGTGCAGAATGCCGACCCCGGTCGCTTCCTCGCCGGCATAGAGGTGGACGAAGCCGGGAATGTCGCCGCGGCCGAAGTCGACGTGCAGCCGCTCTTCGAACTCGCGGATCGTGCGCATCTTGCGGTAGACCGCGAGCAGCGTCTCCTTGTCGAGCGGCAAGCGGGCCTGCCCTGCTGCGATGTCTGCGTCCATGTCTGTCTCCTGTTTCAGGTTTGGGGAGTGAGGGGGCGGAATCCGGCAACGGGCAGGCTCGCGCCCGCGGCGCGGCGCATCAGTTGCGCGTCCGCCGCATAGCTCATGCAGGCGGCCACGTCGATGCTGTGAAAGGCGTTCTCGTGCAGGGTCACGAAGACTTCATCGTGCGGACCGAAGGTCAGCTCGCGCTCGCCGTCGAGTGCGACGATGCCGGCACGCTGCCGCACACGCTGCGGCACGGCATGTTCGAGGCGGTGCCAGGCGGCGATCGGCACCGGCCGCAGCAGGCCGGGCGCGATCGGCGCAATCAACTCGAACGCGCCATGGCCCGGGCTGGCGAGCTCGACGGCGAGGCCGCCGGGTTCGTCCCGGCCGATCGGCTCGATCAGGCCGGCGATGGCGGACAGGCCGATTGCCTGCGGACTGGCGTACGACACGTAGACCGCGGCCAGCGTGTCGGTCTTCCATACGGCGCGCGCGCCGATGTATTGCTCGCGGGAGATGACCGCGTCCACCAGCGCGATATCGCGCCGTACTGCTCCGTTCGGCTCGCGAATCGTCACGTCCAGGCGCTTGTTGCTCGCGAGCGCGCACGAGGCTGGAATCCGTCCGCTGGCGAACAGGCCGGTCGCGAGGCCGGTGACGGTGGGTTCGCGCATGTCGGGAAAGGCATTGTTGGTACCCGTGGAGATCCCGACGATCGGTACATCACCGCACTCGCGAACCACGGCGCGATGCGTGCCGTCACCGCCGAGCACCACGATGGCGGCAACGCCCGCCTCGCGCATCATGTGCGCGGCGCGCAGCGTGTCGTCCACGCTGCCGGTAACCGGCATGTCCAGGTACTCGACGGCCGCCAGCGCGGCATCGGGCCCTTGCGAGCGCGCCAGATGCCGCTGCAGCATGACCCGCAGCCCCTCGCGGTCCGGCATCATCAGCACGCGGCCAACGCCACCGGCGGCCAGCGCGGCCAGCAGCCGCAGCACGATATTGACGCGATCGGCCAGTTGCAGGCTGTTCGCGTTGGCGATGACCCGGCGGATGTCGCGTGCCGAAATGGGATTGGCAATGATGCCAACCTGCGGCGGACGAACCGGACAAGGTTCGCGCATGCCTGTCTCCTGATGTGCGTGTTCTGACAGGCGTAAATACCGCAACGACTATGCCAATGCCGCATCCCCCGGGATGGGCGGAAAATCTACGGGAATACCCCCGGGAATAGGGACGCGAAGGGGCATGAAGGGACGCGAATCGACGTGAAGCGCCGAGCTGGAGCGTGCCGACGAGACAGGTGTCACAGCGGCAACTGCATCGTGGTGGACAGTCGTATCGGTGAAACGCGGGCCGTGCCGTTAGCGCCGGCTCTCGCCGGCATCCGTGTCGCTGCGGTTGGGCGACTGGATGCCATAGCGCGCCATGCGGCGGTACAGCGTCATGCGGCTAATGCCGATCTGGCGGGCAACGGCGCTCAGGTTCCAGCCGGACGCGCGCAGGTACTGCATGAGCAGCATGCCCTCGGGCGGCAGAACGGCGGGTTCCAACGCCGCGGCCGAATGCGTCGCCACGCCGGCAGCCTCGCGCGCCGCCACGGCTGCCTCGCCGATACCTTCGGGCAGGTCATCCACTTCGATGTGGCCATGACTGCAAACCGCGCGCGCATATTCGAGCGCGTTGCGCAATTCGCGCAAATTGCCCGGCCAGCGATGACGATGCAGCCGCTCGCGCGCCGCGTCCGAGATCGTGAAACCGGACTCGCGCTCCGGTACGGCAAGCAGCTTCTGCACGAGCCAGTCCAGATCGCTGCGCTCGCGCAGCGGCGGCAGCACAAAACGCGCACCGTTGAGACGGTAGTACAGATCCTCGCGAAACCGCCCGCTGCTGATCAGCTGATCGAGCGAGTGGTGAGTGGCCGAAATGACTCGCACATCGACGGGCACCGGACGCGAAGCGCCGATCGCCAGCACCTCGCCCTCGGACAGCACCCGCAGCAGACGCGACTGCAACTCGCGCGGCATGTCGCCAATCTCGTCGAGGAACAGCGTACCGCCGTTTGCCGCCTCGATCAGGCCGCGCTTGGGCCTGGAACCGGCGCCCGAGAAACTGTTGGGCAGATGCCCGAACAACTCGCTCTCGATCAGCGTTTCGGGAATCGCCGCGCAATTGACCGCGATAAATGGACCATTGCGGCGTGAACTGGCCCGATGCAGCGCCTTGGCAAAAAACTCCTTGCCGCTGCCGGTCTCGCCGTTGATGAGCAGGTTGATGCGCGAATCGACCAGCTTGGCGGCACGCTGCAATTGCTGCTGCAACATCGCATCGCCACCGCATAGGGCCTCCAGTTCGGGGGGCAGCGGCAGCGATGCGCTGTCCGGCATTCCATGCTGCAAACGCAGCACCGGCGGCATCACGCTCAGGTAGAGCCGTTTTCCGCTATGGCTCAGCC
>Ga0153951_1000491_pt1 | contig 14900 bp, 11 predicted proteins | sample TSNJ035MetaG_FD_102278 | JGI IMG/M metagenome (GOLD analysis project Ga0153951, IMG submission 102278) | Attine ant fungus gardens microbial communities from New Jersey, USA - TSNJ035 MetaG | ecosystem: Host-associated > Fungi > Mycelium > Unclassified | place: USA: New Jersey, Wharton State...
CGCTCGCCGTCATGTCGATGTCGCGCACGATGCGCTTCGGCAGGCACAGCGCGATCCGCACGGAACTCGAGGTCACGCCGGTCAGGTCGATATCGAAGAACCGCCAGATTCCGTTACCCAGGTCGACATCCGACGCCTGCAATATCGCCATGTCCGTGGTCGGCGGAGGCACGAGACGCGCGGAGCGGTCATAGCAGGCCATGACCTGTCGCGCCGCAGCCGCCTGCAACTCGCCATACGAGTCACCCTCCACATCGATTTCCGGAAAATCCGGAAGCGCGCCGCGATAGCGGGGATTCCCGTGATGCGTGATATAGACCGGATATTTCATGACTCGCTCCTGACGGAAAATGCAACGAAAGTCATCATGCATTGCGGGGCTCGACGAATCTGTACGCTTAAGAACAGTCTGCGCGGCATGCTCAATCGCGCTTGAAGCGCAGGGAGCCTGTATTCCCCATCGGTCATGTACGGCAGCGTACCGACTGCCGAAGCCTGCAGACGCATGGTGGTACTTCACGCGACTTCACGCGCAGATTGGCGATGGATCGTAGACTTCATGACGAGGGGTACGTCGTGACGAACGTAGGCCGTTGCGCCCCCTATCGCCTGCGCGGTTTGATTCGATTCAAGCAGTACAAGCCCGAACCGTGACGCAACGCGATTTCCTGACGGAGCCGTTTGATGAACGATCACCCGAAGCGAGAAAAAAATTTCCAGGACAACCAACAAGAACAGGCGGAGGCGCGTGCGACCGACGACGGCATGCCGGTCGTGGGTCCGCAGCGAAAAAACCAGCATCCCCTTTCGTGGAAAGCCGTCACGCGCAGACGATATATTTCCGATGCAAGGAAACGTCTCGGCATGGGTTTTCTATTGACCCGGTAACGTACCCCGTAGTCCACCTCCTCGCGCTCAAGCAGAACGAGGAGCCGCCCCAGCAAGGCGGATTGCGAAGCCGGCCAAACGCCGGCTTTTTACTTTGGCACGTCGCCCGTCAGGATAAACGGCGTGCGTGATGCCGCCCTATCAACTGGCGGGCCGACAGCATGGACGATACCGTGCGCGGCGCTTGCCGGTCTTGCGCATTGCTCGCGACGAGTCTCAGCTCCGTCGCCGCGTCCCGGTACGTCACCGTACAGATTCGCATCGCGATCCGGCGCATCTTTCGAATGAGCGCCCAAATCTCCGGTGCCCGGGCGCAAGGACAATCGCGCGGACAGTTATCGTGCTTCGTGGCGCTTGCCGCAGGTCGGCATCATCGAATGGAGCGCCACCATGAACCCCGTCACGCTATTTCTGTCCGCCGTCGTAATGCTTGCGGCGTTTGCCGTCGGCGCCCTGGTCAATCCGTATCTCGCATTACCCATCTTCATCGTCGCCACCCTGATCGCACTCTCCGTGAAAGTGGCGAACGTGTGGGAAAAGTTCGTGATCCTGCGCGTCGGGAAACTGCAGAGCGTCAAGGGCGCCGGATTCTTTTTGATTGTTCCGATACTGGACAACGTCGTCGCAGTGATCGATGAGCGCATTCAAACGACGGCATTCAATGCTCAAGAGGCGCTTACCAGGGATACCGTGCCAGTCAACGTCGACGCCATCATTTTCTGGCACGTACACGACGCCCAAAAAGCGGCACTGGCCATCACTGACTACCGGCAGGCCATCGATCGTGTCGCGCAAACCTCGCTGCGGGAGATGATTGGTTCATCGATGCTGGCCACACTGCTCTCCGATCGAAAGGCGGCCGATGAACACCTGGCAGAGGAAATCGGTAGAAAAACCGCGGATTGGGGTATCACGGTAAGGTCCGTGGAAACGCGAGACGTCGCAATCCCCGTCGCGCTGCAGGATTCGATGTCGCGGCAGGCACAAGCCGAACGCGAGAAGCAGGCGCGTGTGATACTCGGTTCCGCGGAGGCAGAAGTGGCGGCGAAATTCGTCGAGGCATCGAAAGTCTATGAGAATCATCCGTCCGCACTTCAATTGCGAGCGATGAACATCATCTATGAAACGACGAAGGAACGCGGCGCCACGATTCTGATTCCGAGTTCGATGGTGGACAGCCTGAACCCCGTTCTGGCATTGGCAATTGCCGGGCACGACGTGACCGATTCGGCTTCGGTGCCGACGCTCAAGACAGCGGCATAGAGGTGCGACAGCATGTCGATGACGGCAGTAATTGCAGACCGCAGTTCCTTGAACGAGTCGATGCATTCGGCGGTCTGCTTTCGGATAAACGTCTAATCAGGATATGTGCGGATTCTGGAGTGACAGAATTATTTCGCTTTACCGGAAAACCATTCGTGGAACTCGGTCGGATGGCGACGCAATGCTGCCACTCAATGCATCGCCTGAACGTCAGTGCGCGAAATAATGCATGCCCCCATCCACCGGAATGACTGCCCCCGTGATATATCGCGCAAGCGATGGAGCAGGAGTGCGACCAGATGCCCGATATCCTGGGGCTCACCGAAATAGCCCGCGGGAATGTTGTTCGCGACGAACGCCTGGTGTTCGTCCTCGCTCGGATGCAGTTTCGTCAGCGTCTGCTCGCTGTTGATGCGGCCCGGCGGAATCGTGTTGACGGTCACGCCGTCGGCGGCGACGTCGCAGGAGAGCCCTCTCGTCCACAGATGAAGGGCGGCCTTCGCCGCACTGGCCGCGTTGAGCGTGCGCGGCTCCATCAACCCGCCGATGTTGATGACGCGGCCCCAGCAGCGCGCGCGCATTCTCGGGAGTACTGCTTCGGCGAGCCGGCGCGCAACAGAGAAATTCAGCGCGAATGCCTCTTCCCATGTCGTTTCCGGTGCGATCACCGGCACCTGCCGCGAGCCGCCGGCATTGCTGACGAGGATGTCAATGCTTGGAGTGTCGAACGCAAATGCCATCGTTTCGCAAAATCGGGGGCGGGGACAGATTTTGAATTCGGGCAACCCGTTTAGCATCACGATTCGTCGATGTCCAAGGTTCAATAGAAGCGAAGCCGACTTGAAGAAGACGGCTTCGTTGTCGATATCGACGAATGCATAGTCCTCACACGTGTGCGTGCGACCGTGAACAACGAAGGGGATGCCCAGCGATTTGAGTAGCGGAACCCGCGAGACATCAACCCGCGCGCGGTGATGATGATCCCGTCAATTGAACGCGCTGCGGCAAGACGGCGAATGACTGCCTCCTCGCCTTCTTCGTCAAATGGAGCAAGCACCAAAGCCAACGCCGCTACCCATACTTCGCGCGGAAATTGTGTGGGACGCGAGGGGAAGCCGCATGCATGCCGTTACCCACAAATCGCGTTGAAATCAGCGACCTGCGACGCGTTCACGGAAGCCGCCGGAATGTCCGGGAACCCTTGACTGGCGGAAGGCAGCCGATTCCATCCACCGCGCGTACAGGCCCGCCAGGTAAGACTCCCTCCATTGCCGAGGGCTTCCTACCCACGATCCTACCCATATCGGGCCCGGCCGCAATCCAATATCGGCTGCACCGCCTTGATCACCGAGAGACGTCGACCACAGATTCCTTGACAAGATGCCCCAAAGTGGCCCGCACGGGCTCCGTTAGGTTCGAAGCTTTCCCTACAAGCCGCTACGAGGCTGGCATGCGGTCTGTCCGATGAGAGTGTTACCTATATTAAATACAAAGCGAACCTAGCCGGTGTCGACTACATCGACGCGATCAATGCGACAGTTCGTCTGGACAATCTAGTCTACCTCTGTCTGGTCGAGCCCCGGACGGTCTGCGTCGCGGCCGGCGCAACTGTCCGACTCGGCACCCCGCTCGACATAGCGCAGCGACGCGAACAGAAGCTGCACCAGCGTCGAGGCAGCGGCGATCGAATGAAGCCCGAATACAGGACCTTCCTCCACTCGGAGCAAGGCGTCGGTATCGCGCGCAAGCGGTGACACGCGGCTGTCGGTAATCAAGACGAGTTGCGCGCCGTTGCGCTTCGCGAGCCGGGCGACACGGCACGTCTCGTCGCCGTAAGCCGGCAATTCGACGGCGACGAAAACGTCGCCCTGCCGAACCGAGCCGACCTGGCAGACATCCAGGTCGCCGAGCGTCGCGAACAGGCAAACCGTCTTGTCCGTCTGGCGCAAGGCCTGCGCCAGATGAACGGCAACCGGAAACGCCTGACCTACGCCCATCACCCAAATCGTGGTGGCGTCGCGCAGCATCGCCAACGCCGACCTCCAGTCCTCGGATGCCAGCAGTTCGCTCAGACGCGCGACGGCCGCCACGCCGGACGCCAGCACCGATTCAGTCAGACCGTCCGTTCCATCGGTCGACATGTCATCGTGCAAGGGCTTCGCGTGCCCGCCCCCCAGCGGCGGAAGCGACCGCAAGACCCGATGGCGTAACCGTCGCCGCAGGTCCGCATAGCCGGACAGGCCGAAGTGCTTCGCAAAGCGCACGACCGCCGACGGATGCACGCCACACTGGTCCGCAACGCTGCGGATATCGAGAATGCCGACCTGATCGGCGTGGGTATCGACGAAGTGTGCAATCGACTTGAGTCGCTGGCTCAGTGCGTCGTACTCGGACCGAATTCGCGAAAGCAGCAGGTCGGCGCCGTCGCGGTGACCTTCGTCCGCGACACCTGCAGATCCGGCACGGGAAACGTGATCGGGATGCATCGTGTCAGGCATGGGCCGCCCCGGATGGTGCGGGGCTCGAGCTGTCGTAAAACGGCAAACTCATCGGCTGCGGCCGCTCCATGCTGGTCTCGAGTGAATAAATCACGTGATTGGCCGCCGATTCGAGCATGCCGTGCATGATCTCGAGGACGTGCAGTGCCATCTCGGCGCCGGCGCGAGGCGCACGCCGTTCGGCAATCGACATGGCCATGTCGACGAGCCCGATGCCACGGCTGTTCTCGCGATGGCTTGTCTCTGTGAACGGACGCTCGATCGGGACCTTTCTCCACGGGCGCAGTGCGGCATCCCCGCGCGGCAGCTCGCCCCATCGGTAGTCGTCGCGCGTACGCAGCATCAGATCTCCGCCGAACAGATTCGGTCCGTCGCACGGATCGACGTCGTTCAGGCACAAGGTGCCGGCCGTGCCGTAGAGCTCCATCCGCGGCAACTCGGAATCCCATACGTCGTAGCTGACGATCACTGTGACGAGTGCGCCCGACGCGAACACCAGGTTGGCTGCAACGTGAGTTGGCTCGTCGGCGGGAAAGCGCGTGCCGCGAAGCGGCCCGCTCTCGACGACGCGCTCCGGCGACGCCTGGTCGGCGACCGCCGAGCATTGCAGCACCGGCCCCAGCAGCGACACGAGTGCGCTCAGGTAATACGGCCCGATATCGAACAAGGGCCCCGCGCCGCGCCGATACAGGAAAGCGGGATTCGGGTGAAACCACTCCGGGCCTCGACTGACCGCAAACGCCGTTGCGCTGTGCACGGTCCCGATCACGCCTTCGTCGATCAGTTGACGGCAGGTTTGCAGGCGTCCACCCAACACCGTGTCCGGCGCGCAGCCGAGCGTCACGTTGCGTCGCCGCGCTTCCTCGCATAACACCCGCCCTTCGGCAAAGGTCGTGGCGAGCGGCTTCTCGCTGTAGACATGCTTGCCGGCTCGCAACGCAGCCAGCGTCAGTTCCGCATGCACGTCGGGCGTGGTCAGGTTCAGGACGATATCGATTCCGGCGTCGTCAATCAGTGACGCAGCATCGGGATACGCTTTCGGCACACCGTGCATCGCCGCTTTCACGTGCGCTTTGTCCGGATCGCGCCCGGCCACCGCGGCAAGCTCGACAATGGGGTACTTCGCCAGATTGCGCAGATAGACGTCGCTGATGTCGCCGAGACCAAGTACACCGACTTTAAGCGGTTTCATGGCGCCCCTCGTAAGGAAAGCCGCCGGGATGTGGCGGCAGATATATCGCTCGGATCTCCTGCGCGCGTCGCGCCGTATGCCGTCTGGGGCGGCGTGCGCGGCGCGCGCAAGAGGGTTCACGCACCGGACAGCGCGTCAGAACTGCGTGGCAATCCCAGCGAACACGCCGAACTGGCTGCGCCCATAACCCGGATTCAGGTTCGAAGCGCTGCCGTTGACCGGATCGTTCACGTTGTTGGCCCCGTAGGTCCCGCCGTTCAACCCGAGATTCGACGTCGCGCTATTGCGCAGATAACCGAGCTCGGTATAAAGCCGCGTCTGCTTCGACAGCGAGTAGATGCCGGACAGCGTGTAGAGCGTGCCGTTGCCATTGCCATGATTGGCGTTGGCGTGATAGACGGCGCCCATGATGGCGGTCGCCGGCGTCACGGCCCATTGCGCACCGAACCATTCCTGGTCGACCGCGGTCGGCAAGGAAACGCCCGCAGGCTGTGCCGAAGGCGTGCCTGTTCCGTAGTACCCGGCATTCGATGCGTCCGGTGCGCTCAGGTGGACATAGCCGGCATACAGTGTCACCGGTCCGACTCCATAGGACGCCCCGGCGAAGATCGAGCGCGATGCCAGATACACGTTGCTGAACTTGCCATTGCCGTCGCGAATCTCGTCATAGATCAATTGCGCTTCGAGGTTGGACGCCTTGTACTGCAACTTCAGGCCGTCCGCCCGACCCTGCGCGCTGCCCAGGCCGGTGGCCGTGCCCAGTTGCCCCGGCGCCGTGCCGGGTGAACCGGCATTCCATTTCGTCGAATTGGTGAGGTTGTACTGGCCTTTCACCGTGAAGCCGCCGAAATCGGGCGACGTATATTCGATGCCGTTCGAGGCCTGCGGGAACATGCGGCCGCGCACCAGCGTGCCGAACGAATACTTCTTGGTCTGTTGCGGGTCGAGCTCGCCGCTATCCTGCAGCAGTTCGCTCGCACCGAAATTGCCGAGACGGATCGCACCATACGCGTCATGTCGCAAGCCAACGGTCGCCTGACCTTCGAAGAAGGAACCATTCGCCACCGAGCCGTTCAGCGTGTTCAGGCGCGCCTCCAGGCGGAACGTGGTGTGCAGGCCGCCGCCCAGATCCTCGTTGCCGAGCATGCCGAAGCGCGACTCACCCCAGCCGCCCGACTCGGCCGACAACCGGTTGCCACCGGGCAAGCCTGTTTCGTATTGCAGTCCGTTATCCACGATTCCGTACAACGTGACACTGCTCTGCGCATGCGCACACGCCGCGATGCCGCACAGTGCCGTACCGGCCATCCACCTGAGTATTTTCGTCTCCATCGACAATCTCCTTTGCATACCTAATAATTAATGTTTTTTTAGTACTTCATGAGCCGGCGTGTATCGGCTACACGCCGGCCTGCTTACTTCAGGTAATTTCCGACGTTGTTACGGGTCACCGATTCGAACGGCACGATGACCTCGGCGGGGGCCGGCTTACCGCTCTTGAGCGTTTCGACGACCTGGTACGCGGCCTGTGCCTGACCCTTCGCATTCTGGAAGATGGTCTGAGACATCTCGCCGGCCTTGATCGCCCGCATCGCGTCCGTGGTGCCGTCAACACCGGAAATCGCGACGCCTTTGAGTCGGCCCGCGGTCTTCAGCGCTTCCAGCGCGCCCAGCGCCATCTGGTCGTTGGCGGCGACGATCGCATCGAATTTCGGATATCGCTGCACCCAGTCTTCGGTAACCTTCATGCCCTGTGCACGGTCGTAGTCGGCCGGCAGGTTCGACAGGATCTTGACGTCGGGACGCTTGGCCAGCGTCTGCACGAAACCGGCCAGGCGCTCCTTCGAGTGGTAAAGGCCCGGCGTGCCCTGCAGGTAGAGGATCTGCGCGTTCTTCGGCAGGATCGAGTCGAAGTACTCGCCCTGCAAGCGGCCGGCATCGAAGTTCTTCGAACCGACGAACGTGTACTTGCCGCTGGCGGACTGGATGCCGAGTGCGATAACCGGGATGCCGGCCTTGTTCGCCCGCTCGACGCCGGGCACGATGCCGCGATAGTCGACCGGCACGATCATGATCACATTGACCTTCTGCGCGATGAAGTTGTCGATCTGGTCGAGCTGTCGGCTCACGTCGCCGTTCGCGTCGGTATACACCACGCTCAGCCCCGGGTCCGCCTTGACCGCGTCGGCAAAGGCCGTTTTCCGGCTCATCGTAAACACATCGGTGTCGGCGAGATTCGTATAACCGATCACGAATTTCTTGTCGGCGGCGCCGGCCGTCGTCGCCAGCGCGGCCAGCCCGAATACCGCCACCGCTACCTGTTTCCAAACCTTCATATGCTCCTCCGTTGTTGTCTGATCTGCTGCGGGTTGAACATCGATTCTTGCTGTCGGTGCTGCATTTGATGCTTCATTGCATGCCGGAGGCCCGGGCCGTCCGGTCAGGCTCTCAGGCCGACCGGCGCACGCGTTTGCCGCGGCCGTTCTTGGTCTTGACGTCCAGAATCACGGCGACCGCGATGATCAGTCCCTTGGCGATCTGCTGCCAGTAGGAGCTGACGTTCAGGAGGTTGAGGATGTTGTTGATCACGCCGATGATCAGCGATCCGATCATCGAGCCCATGATCGTGCCGGTACCGCCCATCAGGCTGGTCCCGCCTACCACCACGGCAGTGATCGCATCGAACTCGTAGCCGACGCCGCCTGCAGGTTGACCCGAATTGATACGCGACATCAGCACGATGCCGGCAATCGCGGTCAACACGCCGCTGTAGACGAAGGCCATCGTCGTAACACGTCGCGTGTTGATGCCGGAAGCCAGCGCCGCGCGAGTGTTACCGCCGGTCGCATAGACATAGCGACCGAAGCGCGTGCGATTCAGCAGCACCCACGACACCACGAGCACGGCGATCAGGATCAGTACCGAGATCGGCACCGGTCCGACCGATCCCTGGCCGATCACGGCAAAGTCGCCCAGGTCGCTGACAGGCGCGCCGCCGGTATAGAGCAGGATGCCGCCGCGCGCCACGGTCGTCATCGCGAGCGTGGTGATGAACGACGGAATGCCAAAGGTGGTGACGATGAAACCGTTGACGAACCCGACCACTACCCCCATCGCCAGGCCGGCCGCCACCGCCAGTGCAATGCTGCCGGTAAGCGACATCACGCTCGCCGCAATGGTGCCGGTCAGGGCCACCACCGCGCCAAGCGACACATCGATCTGCCCGAGAATGATGATGAAGGTCACGCCGCATGCGAGCAGGCTGACCACCACCACCTGCCGCAACACGTTGGTCAGGTTCGGAACGGTCAGGAACGCATCGCTGACCAGAGACGCAAGTACCACGATGCCGATGAAAATCAGTATCGTGCCGTATTTGCGGTAAATCTCGGCCGGACTCGCGCCCTTCAGCCGCGCCATCATGCCGGCGCGCGGCGGTATCGAATTTTCCTGCATGCTGTTCAACATCATTGACCTCCCGTTGCCAGTTTCATGATTCGTTCCTGCGAGGCCTCACTCCGGCTCAGCTCACCGGCCACCCTGCCCTCGCGCATCACGATCACGCGGTCGCTCATGCCGAGAATCTCCGGCAGTTCGGACGAGATCATGACGATGGCCAGCCCCTGCTGCGCGAATTGCGACATCAGGCGGTGAATTTCGGATTTCGCGCCGACATCGATGCCGCGCGTCGGTTCATCGAGGATGAGTACCTTCAGGTCGCGCAGCAGCCATTTCGCGATCGCGATCTTCTGCTGGTTGCCGCCGCTGAGATTGCCGGTGACGGTCTGCAGGTCGGCGGTCTTGATCTTCAGCATCTCGCGCATGCGCGTCGCTTCGGTGCGCTCGCGACGCGTGTCGAGCAAGCCGCGTCGCGAGAAACCCTTCAGGTTGGCGAGCGAGATATTTTCCATCACCGACCGGCACAGCACGAGCCCTTCGCCCTTTCGGTCCTCGGACACCATCGCGATACCGCTGCGGATCGCGGCATCGCTGCCGTTGCCTTTCATCCGCAACGGCGTGCCTTCGAGCACTATCTCGCCCGCGTCAAGCGCATCGAGCCCGAAGATAGCGCGCACCACTTCCGTACGTCCGGCGCCGATCAATCCGGCCAGCCCGACGATCTCGCCGCGCCGTACGCTGAAGCCGATATCCGAAAACACGCCGTGGCGTGTGGCGTTGCGCACCTCGAGCACGGTGTCGCCGATCGTCGCATCGAGTTTCGGGAAGATGCTCGATATCGGCCGTCCGACCATCGCCGCAATGAGCCGGCTCTCGTCGTACTCGCTGGCCGGCCCGGATTCCACGTAGCGGCCGTCGCGAATGATCGTGATCTCGTCCGCGATCCGGAATATCTCGTCCATCTTGTGGCTGATGTAGATGATCGCGACGCCGCGCGCCTTCAGGTCGCGGATCTGCTCGAACAGCATGCCGACCTCGGTATCGCTGATTGCCGAAGTCGGTTCGTCCATGATGACGACCGATGCACCACGCGAGATCGCCTTGGCGATTTCGATCAACTGCATGCCGGCCACGCTGAGCTCGCGCATCTTCCGGCGCGGCGCATAATCGAGCCCGAGCCTGTCGAGCAACGCCTGCGTATCGCGTTCCATGCGCGTGAAATCGATCATCTGCCGGGACAGTGCGCCGAACGCCGCGTAGGTCGGCTCTCGACCGAGAAAGATGTTCTCGGCGATCGACATGTCGAGCACGGGGCTCAGTTCCTGGTGGATCATCGCGACACCGGTTTCGAGCGCCGCCTTGGTGCCGGCAGGACGATAGGGTGCGCCATTAAAGCGAACCTCGCCCGAATCGACGCGATGCTCGCCGGACAGGATCTTCATCAACGTCGATTTGCCGGCGCCGTTTTCGCCGACCAGCACGTGAGTGGTTCCCGCTCGCACCTTGAGGCTGACCCGGTCGAGTGCCAGCACACCCGGGAATGCCTTCGAGACGTCCTGCATCTCCAGCACGTATTGCGATTTTTCGCTATCCATGAGGCTGCTCCTCCTGGGCCGGCCGGGGCCGGCCCGATGGCATGCCGGCGATACGCCCGTGCGGCGCCGCGGCAGGGGCGATCCCGCCGTGGCGCGCCGGTGGCGCCGTGCTTGCCTGTCTCCGTTGTGTTTCTTGGTCTGGCCGCGCGCGTCGGCCCTGCGGGGCCGGGCCGCGGCAGCCTAGCGGCTGATGGTCTGCTTCAATGCGTCGATCGAGGTGGCGATACCTGCCCCGACCGACATCGTCAGGTCTTCCATCTCGAGTGAGACCCAGTCGTTGTAGCCGGTCATGCGCACCACAGAGAAGAACTCCTTCCACCACTGGAGGTCCTTGCCGCAACCGACCGCCACATAATTCCAGGCGCGCCGCCCGACGTCCTCCACCGGCTTGGTTTCGAGCAGGCCGTTGACGTCCACCATGCCGCGTTCGAGACGCGCGTCCTTGCCGTGGACGTGATGAATCGCGTCGCCGAGCGCGCGTGCCGCGGCGATCGGATCGGCGCCCATCCACATCAGGTGGCTCGGATCGAGATTGAGGCCGACCATCGGGCCGACCGCCTCGCGCAAACGGAACAACGTTTCCGGATTCCAGACCAGCATCGCGCTGAAGTTTTCGAGCGCGAACTTTTCCACGCCCGACTCGCGCGCCTGTGCGACCAGCGATTTCCAGTACGGAATGGCCACGTCGTTCCATTGATAGTCGAGGCAACCCTTGAGCGTTGCGGGCCAGCTCACCGTATAGGTGATCCAGTTCGGCACCCGATCCTCGGGGCTGGCCGGCGGCAGGCCGCTCATCGCGACGATCTTGCGAATGCCGAGTTCACCGGCGAGACGAATCGCCTTCTCCATGTCGGCCTTGTGCTTGGCGCCAAGCGCGCCCGGATCGAGCGGATTGCCCGACACGTTCAGCGCAGCGATTTCCATGCCTCGGCTCTCCAGCGCGGCCAGCAACGCGCGACGCTTGCTCGCGTCGGCCAGCAGTTCGTCGGTGCGGAGATGCGGCGCGGACGACCATCCGCCCGAGGTCATTTCCACACCGAAGACGCCCATTTCACACAGCTTGTCGAGCATCGCTTCGTAGGGCAGGTAGCCGAGGCTGTCAGTGCAGAACGAAAGTTTCATGGTGTTATCCGACTGTCTTGATGATGAGGTCAGGCGCGCCGGCATTTGTCCGCGCGCGCCACAGCGAAACGAACCCGCCGATGTCAGGCGTCGCGGTAAAGCGCCGGCTTGTCGTTCAGCACCACGGCCACTTTCTCGCCGCTGCGCTGGGCCGCCACGCCCGCCTCGCAGCAGGCTGCCGTCGCGTAGCCGTCCCAGGCGGACGGGCCGGCGATCGTGCCGTTGCGCGCGGCATCGACCCAGGTCTGCACTTCGAGATCGAACGCGGCGCCGAAACGCTCGACGAAGGTCGGGGTGACCGAACCGCCCCATTGCCCTGCGCTGCGCACGTACGGGCCGCCGTCGTTGCCGATGTTGACGATGCCGTCCTCGAACACCGCCTGCGTGGCGACCTGATAGCCGAAACGCGCGTTGACGAAGATCTCGACATCGGCCAGAACACCGCTCGCCGTTTCGATCAGTACCTGCTGCGGATCGTGCTGACCCGGATGCGCGTGTCGCGTCGGGCGGCCCAGGCGGACCTGCACCGACGCGATTTCCTCGCCGGTCAGGAAGCGGATGCCGTCGAACTCATGCACCACGGAATCGTTCACCAGCATCTGGCTCGTGAAGCTGGCCGGCGTGGCGGCGTTGCGATGTGAAAAATGCAGCATCAGCGTATCGCCGAGCCGCCGCGTGGCGATCAACTCGCGCAACTGCCGGTACTCGGCATCGAAGCGGCGCATGAAGCCGACCTGGATCAGCTTGCGACCGAGCTTCACCTCGGCTTCGATGACTCGCCACGACGATTGCGCATCCGGCGTCAACGGCTTCTCGCACAGAATCGGCAGCCCCTCGGACAGCACCTGCATCAACGTGGCTTCGTGCAGGAACCCAGGCGTGGCGATAACGACCGCGTCGGCCAGTCGATCGGACAGGACCTGCTCGATCCCTGCCACCGCGACGGCGCCCGGCGCCTTGTCGGCGACAGCCCGAACGCGAGCCGCGTCGATATCCACCACGGCCGAGACTTCGGCGCCGACGATGCGGCGTGCGATGCGCTCGACATGATCGGCGCCCATCAGACCGGCCCCGACTACGGCGACGCGAAGCTTCTTGCTCATATGTCGAATTCCTAAGTATTTTAAGTTGACGTGTCGATCGGAATACCTGCATGTTCTGCCCGATCGGCAGCGGGTCAAACGAACGAGACGAGTACGGGAGCGATGGAGAGGGCCGGCGACGCGCTTGCGCAGCAAGCGGACGCGGTCAATTGCATGTCTCCGGCGGCTCGATCGGTTCTCTCATGACCGTTTCTGGCCTTGAGTCTCGAGATCTCTTTCGGTTGTTCGGTATCGAAGTTTAGAGACGCGCAATACCGCCGCAACAACATTCGTGACCATAAATGGTCATCACCTGCGAGATCGAACCAGGGCGCGCCCGATGACCAGAAATGGTCAATCTTTCTGTTGATGGGCAAACACGAGACCTCGTAATTTATCGACGAACGCGACGCAGCCCGTGCGACGACCCAACCCGGCCCGTCCCATCCCTGCGCCGCGACAACAATGCTGGAGACACCTTCCTGCCCGCCGCGCACGTGTGCTCGCAGGCGAGGCGATGAAGTCGCTGCTTCGCGCCGACATCGCCTCGCGTCGCCTCCCTGCATTCATCTCTTTCCACCGCACGGATCAGGTCATTCATGAGTCATATCAGGCTAACGATGGCGCAGGCACTCGTCCGCTTTCTCGACAATCAGTACGTCGAAATCGACGGCGAGCGCATCAAGTTCGTCAAGGGCATCTTCACGATCTTCGGACACGGCAACGTACTGGGCCTCGGCCAGGCGCTCGAACAGGACCCCGGCCAGCTCGTCGTACATCAGGGCCGCAACGAGCAAGGCATGGCGCACGCGGCGATCGGCTTCGCCAAGCAACGGCGCCGCCGGCAGATCTATGCGTGCACCTCGTCGGTCGGCCCTGGCGCCGCCAACATGGTGACGGCCGCCGCGACCGCCAGCGCCAACAGGATTCCGCTGTTGCTGCTGCCCGGCGACGTGCATGCCGGAAGGCAGCCAGACCCGGTGCTGCAGCAGATCGAGCAGGCGCACGACCTGTCGATCAGCACCAACGATGCATTCCGCCCGGTCAGCAAGTACTGGGATCGCATCGTGCGCCCCGAGCAACTGATGAGCGCGTGCCTCAACGCGATGCGCGTGCTGACCGATCCGGCCGATACCGGCGCGGTGGTCCTGGCGCTGCCGCAGGACGTGCAGGCCCAGGCCTACGACTATCCGGAAAGCTTCCTCGCCGAGCGCGTGCACTACGTCGACCGGCGCCCCCCCGCGCCGGAGTCGATTGCGCGGGCCGCTGCCCTGATCGCACCGGCCACCCGCCCGCTGCTGATCTGCGGCGGCGGCGTGCGCTACGCAGGCGCCGCCGCCGAACTGCGCCGCTTCGCCGAGCGCTTCGATATCCCGGTCGCGCATACGCAGGCCGGCAAGGGTGCACTGCCCTGGGACCATCCGCTCAATCTCGGTGGCATCGGCGAAACGGGCTCGCTGGCCGCCAACGACATCGCACGCCGCGCCGACCTCGTGATCGGTGTCGGCACGCGGTACACGGATTTCACGACCGCGTCGAAATGGCTGTTCCAGGATCCCGAGGTGCGCTTCGTCAACCTCAACCTCAACGGGTTCGACGCCGGCAAGCTCGATGGCCTGTCGATCCAGGCCGATGCGAAGGCCGGCCTGAGCACGCTCGCCGCCGCGCTGGAGCAGGCCGGCTACCCGCGCGACGACCGGCACGGCTATCGCGACGAGATCGCACAAGCGGTCGCCCGTCTGCGTGCCGAAGAAGAACGCTTGTTTGCCGTGACCTATGGCGCCGACCGCTTCGTACCGGAAATCGACGACCACCTCGACCGCGCCGTGCTCGAGGAGGTGCTGCGGCAGAAGAAGATCGC
>Ga0153951_1000501_pt1 | contig 14720 bp, 10 predicted proteins | sample TSNJ035MetaG_FD_102278 | JGI IMG/M metagenome (GOLD analysis project Ga0153951, IMG submission 102278) | Attine ant fungus gardens microbial communities from New Jersey, USA - TSNJ035 MetaG | ecosystem: Host-associated > Fungi > Mycelium > Unclassified | place: USA: New Jersey, Wharton State...
ATAGCAATCTTTGTAAGCTTTTTATTATTTGATTTATCTCCCCAGTGCCTACTTGATTATACACAACCGTGACACAGCTTAGAGACTTTACCTCTCTGACTTGTTCTGCTTACTCTTGTTATTTTATTTTCCCATTACCAGAGCTATAGACAGCTTTACCACATTGAACACTGGATGGAGTTTTTTTTATCATGTGTAGTAGTTTGAGGCAGTAAGCTAGAGATTCTACTTGGCATTCCACAACAAAGGGTCTAAGGCAGTGATGAGACACTTTTGGAGACAAATGAGTAGTCTTGATATTAGATGTATCTAGGAATACCTGATCACCAGGGTAAAACACTAGGGCCAGAGTGTCACAAACTTCATTTGGACTATAACTCCAGAAATACTTAACCAATTTCAACAATCTAAATGGTTACCAAAAGCCCTTAAGAAGACCTTTCAAATAGTATCAAAAACATTTCAAGGCAATCAGTATTCACCAAGTTATCAGACACTAAATTGCTGATATCTTGGAAACTGCTTAATGTAATCATTTGCTTTGACAACTATTGTGAAGCTCTCTTCAATGTACTTCCTTTAGCCATAAATAGACCCTGAGACAATAAGATCCCATAGAGATACAAGGTCCTCAATGTTTGTACATGATACTGATTTTTACCTATAAATTATCATCTGTCCTTGAATAGAACAAAGGACTGCCCTAAGACAGTTAGGTTATCTCTATTTCAAGAACAATAGCACTCCTATATGTAGAACAATAGGTAGTGATCATGTGGTAGGCTGTCCTGGTGTACAGACCATCACAATCATGTATTTAAGAACTGTATGTCTGAGGATAAACCTCAAACTTAACAACATCTTTTGCTGCTTGTCTAACTTTGCTTTTTTGAGCACTTTGATTATCAAATCAACCAATCACAAATCAGTAAGTAGCCATTTATAATATTGGCTAGTCAGGCCTAGCCAATCCTTTAAGCTGCCTGGTACTACATCTTGGGACTGGTATCAGTAGGTCTTTTATAAGGCATAGTGGTGATCTGACTTTGAATATTTGTCCAAAGTCCTTGTTGGAACTTTACCACTATAGTCCATGGATCTATGTAGCCAGCATTGGAAACTAGGGCTTAGAAGCCATCTAGGTAGTTGTCCACTATCTAATTTCCTTGATAGTAGGATGTCCCCTCCAAAATGTTAATAGCATTGGCTTCTACATTGACTGGGAAGAACTGCATTCAGAAATGCTGGTCAAAGTTAGCCTAGGTCTGCAAAGGAAACATACTAGTATCTGATTCCTGTTAAAAGAGGTTTTTGGACTATTTTGTAGTCTAACCTCCTTTGAAAAATATTAAGACCCACAGGACCTTTTTCTCTTCACAACAAAACTGCTCTAGGACCAAGTGTATATACAGCATACAAGAGTTGAGAAATGCTTGATCCACATTCTACTCTCTGTAGAAGTTGAAAGGGAATAAAAAGTTGGGGCAAGCCCAAGACCTCAGAGCTACCAAAGAGAGGGTTGGTGGTACAGGCACCAGAGATGGGACTGTCACTAGGGCTATAAGGGGATGACCATCACCCTAGAACAGGGCTTAGCTAAGTACTGGATTTGTATTTATCTAGCTTATCTTATCTTTGATGCTTATCTATCTATTTCTTTACCTCTTGGTCTGTATATTGCCATGACTATTCTATTTATCTAAATTAGGAAGTGCTATTATTGGACTGTAGCAAGTATGACTGTGCACAGACCATCCTTTGTAGTATATATAAGAGCTTGTATTGGTAGATTTACCTTTACTCAAATATCACTCTAGCTTCTGAAACCCTTATTTAGCTCTCTAGTATGACTTCCAGCTAATTGCTAGTTATTGCCCTTACAGGAGCCAGGGAGTGAGGGCTAGAGACTAGCTATATGAGTTACTGTAGCTACATGGTCAAGGTAGAGAGGACGTTGTCTATGTTAGTTTTTGAGTAGTTTTGCCTTTTGGTGACTTTCTGCAAATAGTATTGTAGATAGGCCAGGGTGTCAGCAACAGTCTGGGGTATATCCGCATGTGACATTTGCATAGAGTAGAGTAATTTTCCAGAGGATTGGCTGAGGGTAGTAGAGAGTAACCTAAGGGAGGCTGTCCACTATACTCTTTCCAAGGCTCTGTTGTGGAGATCCTAAACTACTGTAAGGACAACCAGAGTGGAGTGGACTCTAGGAGAATCCTTAGTAATATTATACTTCTAAGTTATGTTACAACTCACCTCTAGGAGAATTCTTAGAGTTCAGAATAAGACTTCTGGGGTGTACTCTACACTATATATACTATTACAGTTTGTCTATCTCTGATTCTACAGTCCTACCAGTTAGGGTCAGGAGTTGTCAAGTTGAGCTAGAGACAATTAAATATTACATAGTAATATTTAATTAGGCACAGGGTTGCTTCAGAAGATTAGTCTAGCATTCTAGGGGTAATATTGGTAGAGTCCTCTTACACTTCTCATACTGCTACTCCCTATCTTCCTGATAGTAGATTACCCTCCAGGAGTCTCATCCTATTCTCTAAGAAATCTCCTGGAGATGAGTTATAACATACTCTGGACTTTATCTATATACTGAGGAATCTTCTGGAAATACTCTACTCTGGTCACCCTTACAGGAGTGTTACAGTAGGATAAGTATGTTCAGATATAAAATAACAATGATTAGTAATTTTCTTTTATTTTCTATTTTTGCTTATATTGTCATTCTATAATGTCACAGTGTCTCAGATAGTGTAAGTATATAAGGTAGAATATTTATATAAATACCTCAGTTGTTTACTATATTGGGTAACATCTGAGATATATCCTTTTATTTTAGTTATTGAGAGTAGAAGAATTGTAAATTGATGTAGCTTAAGGGAGAATGAAGCTAAGTATTCCAAGAGAGAACAAAGTAGTTATATAGTCTATTTGTTATGACTTGGCAAAATGGCTAAGTTATTATTTTATTTTACTTTTCTTTTCTTATTTGGACTTACTACACAAGAAGGAGTATGAGAAAGTATCACATGACATGTCACAAAGTCAGGTGATGTCACATGATGATTGTGGGAAAAGTAGTGCACAGACCATGTAGTAAATGTATAAGTAGTATACAGAATTGAACAAGAACTCCATTGAGTTCTCCTTGTCAACTCAGACCAGGAGTGCAGTTAAGTTATCTCAGGCTAAGTCACTACACTATTAGTGAGTCAGAAAGTGTCAGAAGAGAGGCTGAGTCTGAGTTGTACCAGAAAGGAAATGCACACACAGGAGTTGTGACAGGGCTGTGTATTACAGTGCTCTGTGACACTATAATAAGATGATGTCAAAGACAAAATTATCTTTTTTTTGATCAACAATTTACTACACGGTGCTCTCTCACAGTCTATGAGTACAATGATATAATATGTGCTCCTATGAGTAAATAAAATAAATATATAATTCAACATAAATAAGAGGAAACAGCCCAGACGATCCATTAAAAGCTTGGATGATTAATAGATGGAAGGGAACAGCCTAAACGGAACCCTCTCAGCCCAGTCCTCCCATTCTTTTCCAGCCATTAGGTACAACGCATTGTCTTCTTTCGACATACGTTCCAGTAGCCCAAACATGATGGCTGCAACTAAGCCACAAAAAAGTCCTAGGAATACTTTCATCACCACGATTTTCAGCACGCCACTCCCCCTTAGCCAAGATCCCTTAGACGACAAGTTCAATTGTAGTAATCGTTTGTTGTCAGCACAAAACTCACCTCCGATGCATGCAAAAGCAACATCCCGCCGACTGCAAGCAGAGCTCCAGTATATCCTGGATGGCGAACTATACCATAAGGTCCCGACGTGACAAGCATATGATCCTTTCGAATGCTCATCTCAAAGGTAAACATCCTGCCCAATTGTCGATAGCACTCGAGTCTTATGAGACCTCCAGCAGTTACCATGAGTGTCCCAATGATAGATGAGAGTGGAGTATTGATACATTCCGCTGTCCCACCGGGAAAAATGAGACATGACAGCACCAAGCGGGAGCCGAACCGGTCAGGCACATGTAGTGCAATATTGACTGCTATTTCAGCAAGAGCAATGCAAACACAGACGTTCTAAGAATGCAGATTGATGAATTAGTAGCTTCAACATTTTTGATAGCTCACTTTGATCAAGAGAAGCAAAGGGCGTTGTCTGAGGAGGACTTCCAATGCTGTTGATTCTGCCCCTTCGTCTTTGGCAGGGGGTAGATTAGGTGGCGTAAACGTGATCCAAAAGGCGGTCGTGGAGACGAGAATGCAAAAAATCTTGAAAAGTGAATGCATGGCAAAAAGACGAGACAACTGTTAAGTAGAGCTCTGAATTTTTGATAAAGCTTTGAGGAACGTTTATATGAAAAATCCATGATGAAGGCTAATAACTAAAGATTTCCGGGGCACGCGGGTCTAGATCTCGTTTCTTGTAGTCAGAGTTGACATTTGGGAGGCATCAACGCAATTGGTGAAGTGACTCGATTAGTATTGGCAACATTCTTGTCAAATGTACTGAGCAACAGCCCGTATCGCATGTCCGACTACGCCTCAGTTAATATCGCATCAAAATAAGGGGGAAATACCAAGAAAGTATCACAAAGTAAGGAGCATGATGTCAACATTACTACAAAGACTAGTAATTCTGTGTTGAGAGAATGCAGCTATCAGTCCACCTTGCCAAGTACGCAACATGTATCACAAACTTAAATAAGAAGCTCTCTATCATTGATGATGTTATCTTTTTCAAGACCCGGGGATGAGTTTACCGATGGAGATCGCGAGTAAGATGGACTGATAGTCCTCTATACTGTGTGATGAACTTTATTCTGTCACAATTCCCAAGATGTGATGAGCCTGTGTGTTTAACTACCACTGATTGACACAGACACATCAGCATGAGATAAGCAGACAATAACTTAGAGGGTGAACAAATCCTATTCGCCGAACTTATTGTATACTTATTTTCACTTATTCAAGTAAACGATGTAAATGCCAACCTGATTGTATGGATGTAGACAGCTCGTAAGTACAATATCTCGAGTGAAATTCGGAAGCACTCCAATCATCCGCGATCCCTCAGAGTAAATTCGTGTCTCATCAGGTGATATCCGCAGTGCTCGATCGCAGCTCAATTGCAGTCCGATTGCAGTCCGCAGTAGCATACAGAATCCACTACGATCAATGAAGGACCGTAAAACTACAGAGGGAAGAACAATGAGACACGGATCAAAGCAAGTCACGAAGCCTACTGACCATGCGAATGCCGCCGGGTTGTCCGCCAGGAAGGATACAAGCTTTTTGATGATCATACCGTCCTCTAGTTTGTATATGAAATAAAGACAGTTATTCACGATGTGCTGTATTGTTTCCATATTGCTCGTACCGCATGGACACGAATGGTGACTATTTGGTGTTTGAAATGAACCTTCTGTATTTACAGGGGGATAGTTTAAGATAGCATTTGTAGCTCTTGCACATAATGATATTGAAATGCTTATGTATCTCAGCCATCCTTCTCTTTTAAGGTATGACGGTTCGATGCGTTTCTTTTTATCCACTCTCAGACTGAGGAAATGGTGCCCCTTGTTTGAAGATGATTGATGAAAAACTTCTGAGATTTCTCCCTTCATGTGTCAGGAGACGTAAAGGGTCATGGCTTTGGAATACTAGTGTGTTTTTTGCTGAAACAATCCCGAAACTTGATGGACTTGTCAACGTTTTCTTCAAAGCACACCCTGAGATATGTCGTGATGGCTGATGACTTACCTTGGTAGGATGAATCAATTTTTAGCTGCCGAGAGGGAGTCGGTGATGACCATTATGCAACTGACATTTGGATTTGATGGCAATGAGTTGGGCGTTGGGCGTCAGGAGCAGTAATGATTCCCGATGCGGGTTTAGAGGATAAAACTTGATTCCCAGCCATAGCAAATGAGACAGTTTGGAGAGATCGATTAGGTCTCATGCTGGCATCTGCTTTAACAGTATTCGGTTCTGATAAGACATGTTGGTAGAGAGAGTTGAGCTTGCTTAAAAATCGTCCCTTTCCTTTGGCATTGTTCCTGCTACATGAGATTTGATTGGCATAATCATCTACGATATGATAACCTGGGTGTGATTCTTTGTTTAAAGGGTCAATTTTCTCTTTGAGACAACTGAGAAATGAATCAGAATCTACTAGCAGGCTTTTGAGTGATCTTTATTTCGAGTCTAATGATAGCGCAATGGATGATGGGTGAGGTGTAACTCCTTGAGAATTGTTACGGCTAAGGAGTACATTTAGGGCGTATTTGAGAAGAATGGTGATCCTCAGGCTAGATCTTTCTGCGAAGTGTAAGTTGATCGGTGTAAGACCAACTAGAGCTTCAACGTCGATAGTAGGCAAGGAAAAGTTCCCGTGATTGCGGCTTTTCTTTGCATGCTCGTTACAGTGGCGATTTGCTTTTGAGAACAGGTGTTCCCTAGTTTGAAGCCATACATCGACTCCTGTATAGGTATCTCTTTTCAAATGATAGGAGATCCCTGGGTGAATTTCCAAACATTTTCATCGCTTTAACGGTGGATTGAAATTGATGTGAAACTTTGACATGGCTCATAAGTTACAATATCACCCCGAAGTCATTATTGATACACTCAAACAGAAAGATGACACCATTACCGAAGACGCGTTAAGAATGGAAAACACAGATTTAACTGGTTCTTGTTCCGCGAGCAACGCAGGTGAGATTAATTTTTGGCAGCTATTATGCATGTGAATATGGTGTGCTATATTCAGTTATATGCGACCGATGCGATCACTCTTCCAGCCGGTTGCTACCTTACATCGGGATCCCGCTCTATTATCATCCCATTATTCTCAGCCGTGGTGAGATATTGACTGTCTTGCACTTAGGAATAGTCACTGCCCTGCTCGAAGCTCAAGCCAGAAGCTCTGCCGGATATCCTCCAGCAATTTTGCTGCACATCAATGACACCAAAGTTTCACTAAAAGATGGGGAGAGATGTATCCTTGACAGTGTTAGAATGACGAATCAGTGTTGAGTCCCATATACGCCAAATTGTGGTCACACTTTCTTAGAATGTATGTATTGATCAATTGCCCGGTATTATATTGATCATCTTTCTTTCCTCGACTCTTGTGCTTTCGTGCCTCAAGTCAGCTAATCTAATTGGTGTGTACCAGTGAATTCAATCATATTCCCCAGTCCTCACTTCATCCCTCCTACGCCTTTAGTCTTTAATCTCTCAAGCATGAACTGCGCTTGATAACAACTGCCTTGAACTAAAACATGCCGTCATATAGACTCATTGAAATTCCAACATAGTTGTACTCTGGGACTCCCCTTGATGTCTTCTTCCCGGCCCGTTTTCATATTGAAGGCTGGCTCCACACTAACTAGGGGTGCCATTGCCGTGGTAATGAAAGCAGTTCTGTGCAGTTTGCTGCTGTGTAAGCACTGCTTCTTCGAAATTGCTCTGACGTCCATTCCTTTGAATGGGGAAGATTGATCGCATGATGCCAGTCACCGCTAATTTGTTTCCCCAGCTCCAATGATAATTCCGAATTCGAATTTCAGATGCGGCCATGTGGAGCCAGTTCTTGACCGTCTTCATCGCGGATTTCCCCTACAACCGTTCCTCAAAGCTTTATGAGAAGCTTAATTACCATCCCTGCGTTCTACTTATTAGTTGTCTCATCTTTTCGCCATGCATTCATTTTTCAAAAGATTTTTTACATCCTCGTCTCCACAGCCAGTCTGTGGATCGCATTTACGCCGCCTAATGTACCCCCTACCAAAGACGAAGGGGCAGAATCAACAGCGTTGGAAGTCCTCATCAGGCAACATTCTTCGCGCATCATTATCAGAGTGAGCTATCAAGTTTGCAGCACATTGTTTAGCACATTGTTGAATTGTTAATGTGCATTTTTAGGGCTTCTGTGTTTGCATTGCTCTTGCTGAAATAGCAGTCATTATTGCACTACATGTGCCTGACCGGTTCGGCTCCCGCTTGGTGCTGTCATGTCTCATTTTTCCCGGTGGGACAGCGGAACGTATCAATACTCCACTCTTATCTATCATTGGAGCATTCATGGCAACTGTTGGGGGCCTCATAAGACTCGAGTGTTACCGACGATTGGGCAGGATGTTTACCTTTGAGATGAGCATTCGAAAGGATCATATGCTTGTCACGTCGGGACCTTATGGTATAGTTCGCCATCCAGGATATACTGGAATTCTTCTTGTGATCAGTGGAATGCTGCTTTTGCATACATCGGAGGTAAGTTTATACTGACGGCAAAAGATTACTACCATTTATAACCATTAGATTTATTCAGGGCTCTTGGTTGAGGGAGAGTGGTGTGCTGAAAATCGCAATGATAAAAATATTCCTAGGACTTTATTGTGGTTTAGTTGCAGCCATCATGTTTGGACTATTGAGACGTATGTCGAAAGAGGACAAAGCATTGTACTTGTTAGCTGGGAAAGATTGGGAAGACTGGGCTGAGAGGGTCCCATATAGGCTGTTTCCTTCCATTTATTGATTGCCCAGGCTTTAATTTATCAATGATTCAAAAATCATCAAAATACCTCTGAGATTATTGAATGGCCAGTGTAAAAGGCAGGTAAAAGGTACGAGTCAAGACCCAGTCAAGACCCAATGAGTAAGTTGCTATGTCAGCAAGTCACACACACAGCCAACGTGACAAGAAAAGATATATAAAAAACATATATCAGATGCTAAGCCAACAGAGGTCCTACAATGCCTCTAGTAAGTACTGAATCATAGAATCTTGCTGCATTACACAGTGTGCTTAAGTCTTCGAGACTGAAAATTTATGCAGTCTCGACTATGGCTCTCAAATAAAACGTCTGGTCGTGATGTCAGGACTTGATTGATGTCCTGTACTGGTGAATCAATCACACACCAGGGTCATCGATTAACCTGAATATTGCACAAAAATTCTGAAGTCACACTGGGGAAGCACAAGTATGGACCTGGACTAAGCTGGCGGCCCGAGCATCGAGGACCGGACCGGAAAAACGTATGATTTCAAGTCGACTCACCAATTCATCACGACAGCCGGAAGAGCCGCCATGGTGGTATGAAGGTTTTAAAACATCATATAGAACATGTGGCTCAGAGTATGGACCGCAAGACGGGTCAGACGTCCCGGCAGAAAATGTATATGAAACCAAGCACGGGATACCGGGTGCAGGTGACTGCATACGAACAACCAGTAAAAATACTGAAAAGGGTTTTACTCACATTTCATCCTGCACTTCATCGAGGCGTGAAAAAACAAGATCTCCAAGAATAGTGACTTAAAGCCCATGAAACAGAGAATCTAACATTTGAGTTTCAAGCAAGCGAGTGCCAAGTCTTCCAACTGGCATCCTGCATTCTCCTCACTATAGAATTATTGCTCACGAGGATCGGTATCAGATCACGAACAACATTCGGCCCCTGTTCTAACCTTTTTTCTACATAGATGGAAGGTACAGTGCCTTGAAAGCCCAGCTGACCTCTCCGGTGTTACTTCCGGTGACACTGAAACCGAAATAAAAGCCTTAACACCCGTGTACTCTGTACTTCTGTCCTTGCTGCTCGAACAGGAGACAATGGTTTTACGATTGCTTCTCTCTCTCCTCGGGACGTCATCGATTGCGCAAGTGTTCTCAAAAGAATGCACAGTAACACACTCAGGGGTCGAAGACGACTCGCCGGCGATTTTAAAGGCTTTCAGTGACTGCCAGGTTGACTCTGTCATAACGTTTTCGCAGGCGAATTACAGCGCGTTCACACCTGTTTCCTTGACCGGCCTGAGTAACTACACAGCCGGTATTTCTCCTGTTTCTCTCACTGACAGACGGTGTTAGAGAACGTGACCGTACTCCTGAATGGAAATTTACTCCTTCCTCAAAATATCTCCAGGGTACAGCATGAAATCAATATTACGATGAATCAACCTAGTGTATGTCTCCTCCGTGCCTTATTAAACAAATGAATAAGTGAAGGACTGTCGAAGACCTATGCAACGCCCTGGTTTTACATTCATGGGGAGGAAGTAAGCATTATAGGTTCAGATCATGATGAATGGGGAGCATTCCATGGTTTTGGAGAACAATGGTGGGATCAGGGAAATCGCGTGCGTATCTGGGCATCTACATCATTAACTTTCACGTCTCACCTTCAGGATAGATCCTTCGCCCACAGCTGGCCACTTTCAACGTGACGAACGGCCTCCTCCGCAAATTAAAAATTATCAAACCTATTGCTTGGGGTTGGAACCTTCCGGGGCAAAATTTGCGCGTTGAGGATCACTTTGTTGATGCAGCACCTCATAATGGAACGCGTGATGAAACCACCGTAAGATCAAGTGTCCCATTCTGTATCTCAAATCAACCTCTCTGATGCTTATCCATGGTCAGAGTTTCCCTTTCAACACGTGAGTACCTTCTTGCGGTTATTCTTCACACCTAGTTGCTGACAACGTTCAAGAGATGGTATATCCCAATGAATATTTCCAAACTTGATAGACTAATCTCATGTAGGTCTCAATCTTTCTGGTCAGAATATCACCGTCGATGGGTAAGATCTCATTCCGTATCCAGATGCCCTCCTAACAATATTTTCAGCTACTACGGCCACAACGGTGATGATTGCATTTCTGTCATTAACGGTGGGAAAGACATCATCGCTCAGAATGGATATTGTGGTTTCTCTTCCCATGGACTTTCCATCGGTTCACTTGGGAAGAATGGTGCCGTTGAAACTGTTCAAAACGTGCTTTTTAAGAACTGGACAATGGATGGGGCTGTATATGGCGCTCGAGTAAGCTCTTTTCGCTTGGCATCTGTCAAAGACGGTCATTTACCGGGATTTGATGCTCTGTACAGTTCAAGAGCTGGACAGGGGGTCAAGGTTTTGCGGATAATGTGTCATGGGAGGATATTACATTGGTTGGTGTTTCTACAGGTATCTTCGTCACACAGAAGTAAGCATTTCGATCATCACTCATTTTCACATCGTTAACTATGGGCTTGTAGCTACTATGATCAGGTATAAGTTGAAGATAACGGTCAGGACGTATTTGACTGATCTTTCTGGATAGGACAAAGGTGGTAGGCCTGAGAACACCAATCAGACCAGCACAAAGATATCCAACTTCCTATTCAAGAACTTTACTGGTAGCCTTGCTGCGAACTGGAGTGTGTATTGCTTTTTGAGCAAACGGATCTGTACTTATCCTCACAGCCGACGGAACCTGTATCAGCAACCCTTGTTGGAACTTTATTGAGGGAATCGATAATACCAAGGGCATCATACTTGATCTTTTCTCTGGAACAGGTTGGTGTGTTTGTTCTAAACACAGGTCCCGGCATCTAATGTCCGTGCCAGCTCTTAACATCAGCGTTCAAGAAATCAACATCCACCCGCAAAACCAGTCTTCTGATGCTACGACAGTAATCTGCGATCCCAGTGCACTCGCGCCTGGTGAACAAGATTCCCTTGGATTCCAGTGCAAGACGGGCCCTTTTGTCGAGACAGGGATTCAAACCTCAAACGCTGTCCATATTTCGATAGCTGCCGGTTTGCTTTCGGCGTCTCTGCTGGTGCCAGGAATGCTTCTCTACTAGTAGTTGCTTGAGAAGCCTCGTTAGTCATATTGATCAAGTCGAAAATTGATTTGGACTTGCCCATCATAACCATATCAACATTTAGCTTTCCTCAAGCGGAATATTTTGAGAGACAAGTGTTCCAGCCTAAGTTATCCAGCCTAAGTTATCCAAGCTTAAACTGCTACTTAGGAAGTTGGTATGAGCATTATCCCTTATTGTTGATTCGGCCACTTTCAGTGATTTAGCCAGTCATATGCGGGTACCAAGTAACAAGAATAATTCAGACTTTGCCTTTCAATAGAGGGTTCAGAAAACGCGAGGAGAGTCATTATCATTAATCAAGCTTGTTACATGATACTTTGGACCTTTCTACTAGCAAACTTCGACCACACCTTCTTTGACTATATGGCCTTGTCTTAGCACTAGTTTGCTTCCTGTGGAATGGAAATTCTGAACAAATAAGGCCTAGTCACGTGTCCAATCGGGCAATTGAATCCAAAATTGCCGAGTAGGCCCTGAGCCATGGCAAGTGCACGTAGTCTTTCTGATGTCCCTGAGGAGCGTAGTCCGCAGAATGTGAAATCCCCAAAATCTCCTTTTGGTCCTAGGCCTCCATCTACTCAGCCTTATACTATGCCTTCCGCCGCCAATTCGGCTGTGTCTCTTCATCCAGACAGAGCCAATGGCAGACTGGGAACTAGTTCTATCACCCCACACACCGCACGGAGGACATCGAGTTTGAGGTCTATCGCTGCGACTGCTGCTGATCTCCAGGGACCCCCATCGTCTGGAACGACAAATGACAGCAGCACCAATGGCGCAGCGGACACAGCTGCCCAGACTCAAGGCTTGGCAACAGGAACATCGCAACAGAAAAATTCATTGCGGCGTGCTTCATCAACGACATCAACAGTGAATGAGGCCTCCGGCTCTGGCTATCCAGCTAGTCCAAGTATTCCTAGCACCAGTGTCGCTGCCGGGAACACTCAACGGCAGCCTTCGTCTTCTCGTCATCGAGATAAAAATGATGTGAATATACCGCGGATGCGTAGCACTCCGAGGCTGGTGTACGATAAGGATGCAGAGGCCGCGCCCAGTACTGGTATGTATTGGAGCCGTGCACCTGTGTTCGGTACAATTCCCAATAGGTCGATGAGAGCACATAGCGTGACGCTGGTGGACCATGTGATGTGGTTATTTGGTGGGTGCGATGAACATGAAAGCTGGAGGGACATTTATTGTCTAGATGTCGGTGCGCTTGCCGTTCTCTGGATATTATCTGCCTTGCTGAAGACGACACCCAGAAACAATGCAATGGTCTCATCCAGAATGCATAGGCGACATACCTCCGCCTTCACGCGCCCATAGTGCGACGCTTGTCGACAAAAAAATTGTATTCATAGGAGGAGGCCACGCCTCTACTTACTACGACTCAGTATATATCCTCGATACTACTACACGTCGTTGGTCTCGTCCTGTGTTAGCACCAGGACCAACACCACCACAACGACGTGCCCATACCGCTGTTCTCAATAGCAACAAAATCTGGGTCTTTGGCGGTGGAAATGGAATGGTGGCCTTGGATGATGTGTGGACCCTAGACGTAAGTGGATTGCTGCTGTATGGATACGGATATAACTATGGAGGCTACTATGGCGGAGGGTACGGGGTCGGGTCTAGTCGAAGTGGTAGTGGCAGAAATAAAGACGGGAGCGTGACGATGAAGTGGGAGCTTATTGAGACGAAGGGCCCGAAGAAACCTGAGTCGAGGGGGTATCACTCTGCTAATCTTGTGGGGAACATAATGGTAGTGATTGGTGGTAGCGATGGGAAAGATGGTTTTGATGAGCTCTGGACACTGGATTTGGGTATATCCTATTTATTATGTTTTGTCAGATGACTGAATGATTCGGGTGCCTAGATACGAGGGTGTGGACACATATTAAGACAAATTTGCCGTATAAACGTTTAGCACACAGTTCTACCCAAGTTGGGTCCTACCTGTTCCTATACGGAGGCCATGATGGCACAGAATACACATCTGATCTCGTCCTTCTCAATCTTGGTGCGCTCTAGATTCTTTTAGCACACGCCTGCTCTGATCACTATAGTTTCCTTGCAATATGAGACGCGGGCCGTCTATGGCAAAATTCCTGCTCCGAGAGGATATCATGCTGCTGTTCTAGCCGACAGTCGACTTTTCCTGATTGGAGGTTTTAATGGGCTCATGCTCTTTGACGATGTACAGATATTGGAGTTGGCAGCGAGTGCTTATTTGCCTCAGGTTACGAGTTTTGCTATCGAAGCACTGTTGCCTTGAGTTTTTTTCAAAACGTAAATTCTTTGGGTACTTCGCTCACTGTCTCTGTAGCTATAGCTTTTTGGGATTTAAAATGGAAATGACTCTTCCCTGTAGGATTGGTATACACTGTTATTCAGCCTAATTTTTTTTCTCTTCTCTCCCTTCAGGGAGTGGTTGTACACTACTGTAAACCATTTCTTGAGCTTTATCCACAGGAACGTTTAGGAAAATGATTTATTAGATTTTGATCCCTGTGCAGTAACATTAGACACACTCGTATGTCTTCTCAGCCCTTTCCCCCAGAGCACCATCTGGAAGCATAGCAAGAGGATTGCTCCAGAAACATCCAGGTAGGTAGAGTGTCACTAACAATGCAATGGGGTAGGATAGGATAATTGCAATGTATTTTATGTAGATGATATGTAGTATATATGAAAATTGGAATACTGGATGACTTCCTCTGGGAGGTCTGGGGGTGTAGTACAAACCTTATTCTATTGTCTGAAGAAATCTAGGAGAAATTCCCATAGCAACCTGACAGACAACACTGCCCACTGTTACACAGACCATTGTAGGAAGGGAGCACAGCATACTAACTTCAACACAATATCAATTCTATTCAGAATTAGTAGAGGGTTCAAGTTGGGCCAGAGGCCCAGATGAAAACCTCATACTTGGGGACAGGTGGAGTGTGATCTAGGATGTAATCCTGCTTCAATCATGTGACATGATGTGTCCAGGACTTGTCACTCTACAG
>Ga0153951_1000502_pt1 | contig 14715 bp, 20 predicted proteins | sample TSNJ035MetaG_FD_102278 | JGI IMG/M metagenome (GOLD analysis project Ga0153951, IMG submission 102278) | Attine ant fungus gardens microbial communities from New Jersey, USA - TSNJ035 MetaG | ecosystem: Host-associated > Fungi > Mycelium > Unclassified | place: USA: New Jersey, Wharton State...
CAAGAAACTCATTTCAAGAATCATAATTAGTATAGCATGTGCAGAAACTATGAGTTAATAAGCAAGGCTAGTCATGATGGTTCGTAACTCATTTGCTCCACTCCGAGGTGGCGACCGATAGAGTAAGAAGAGAAGTCGAATGGATTCTAATCCAGTAGAAATATTCCAATAGAAGTAGTGAGAGAAGAAAGCGAGCACTCAATTATGCGATGACAACAGCAGGAAAGCGATATAGTCTGAATCAAGGGTATGAATAAAAGAAAGGGTAGTTCCTAGGGAATATCGGAACATCAGTGAAGGCCGTTGAAGGAATGTGTGAGCATCACCGAGAAATGAGAACAGCGAGTTGATCGATATGGGTGGAGAAGAAAATGCAGAAATCAGAAAGAGAGGTCTAGACCCCAGCCAGAGAAGAATCGTGGCCTCAAGCCACGACCATCCTCGAAGGTCTCTTGGCAGAAGGTACCATGGCTTTGATGGCCTTTCTCACGAATGACACAGTCAGAGGTCCTGTTGATTCCACGTCATCAGGTCCTGCAGAAACTGGACCATATGAGATAACGCCCATCTCGTCCACTGAAACTCCTCTCCTCTTAACGACGTCCTCTGAGCTGATGGGCGGTAACATGGGCGTCTTCGGAGCACCAAAGAGCATCCTGCTGTGCCTCTTCTTTATAGCCCCCGATCCAAGGCTGGTACGGTTTGATGTGGAAGGACGAGGGGGAATAAAATCTGACTGATAGCCTTTCCCGACGCGCTTGACACCAGACGTAGCCATAAGGAAGCGATCATAGACACCTTCCAGCTTGCGTTGTTGGGGAGTATCAGGGAGCCTATCAGAAGAAGTGGTTTTGCGTTCTGGATATGGTTCAACATGATATGGTGAAGAACATAAGTCATCTGCAGAAGCATGCGGCGATTCGAGGTTTTCACATGGGCGAAGAGGTGTAGCAATGAAGATGCTTCTGTCAAACATTTCGGAAAGGCGTTGATTGGGCTCGGATCCAACAGCTAGTTAACAGCATCGATCAGCCAACATATTCAAGACGCACACGCTTATTGAATGAGATAGTGACTCACGTTTGTTAATTTCGGCCTCGAGTCGCGAAATCGATGCAATCCGCTGCTGCAAAAAATGCCCATGCGACTGACTCTTTTCTCTTCCCTTGGATGGTGTCATCACAATATCCCTGAGAACTGCAACAGGCGAGTCCTCTGAAACAGTTGTCCTCCTCTTTCGTGAGGGTGTTGGGATCAACAGCTGCATCTGAGCAGGATCCGTGCTTGCAGGAGTGCAAAACACGGATTTACTTGGGGTACTGCTGACACTGGGAGAGCCACGACTGCTAGACTTTTGGTCCAACGTAGCTAAAGCGGACGTATTGTCGGAGCTTGAAGTATCGGTTATGAGGTTGTTGTATTCTACGAATATTTGCGAGGCAGCGAGGGCTTTGCGAGGAAGGCGCGAGGGCCGAGCACTACGACTATTGGAAACATTTCTTGGAGCAACGGGAAGCGATGACAATGACGCATCTGTCTTGGTCGATGCAGCGAAACCCTGACGAGCATCTTCAACGACACCTATAAAATAGGCTTATTATTAATACGGGAACCTCACAACACCTCGCAAGCCACGGGCTGATACTCACGTTCAACGTTTTGCATCCAGATAGTCAGTCGATCTATGCGCGAATCGGTGGTCACCTTTTCACTTTGCTTGGCCAGGGGCAGTGATGGGTTAACTGACAAAACAATGGGTGTGGCCGTATCATGTGTATGGTATTCATTAATCAGCCTACCTTCATGTTTCCAAGATTGCGCTTGACTTCCCCCTCGAGTAAAGGGTGTGTTAATTTCGGGTCGGATATCCCTGATACCAATATCGAGGCTGTGCGCAGGAGTTGAACGGCCATTGGTTCCATGGGTGAGTGCGGATAGTTTGTAAACCCCAAGAGTCTTGTCTGCCGGGAGAAACTAATCAGCTCGTACAAGAATTGCAGCAGTATCTTAGTGACTTACCGATAGAGGATCTGATTGCATGGCGAAAACTCCTGTCCGGAACACTGCTCGGTCTGGAAGGTGTTCCAGTAGTAGGCATCTTATTTGTACCTGTGGGATCACAAAAGAGAACGAGTCAACAGCATGGAAGGGGAGAAGGGCAAAGGCAGCTTACCTTGTGCTAAAGGTGGGGTGATAGCAAGCGAGGGCGACACGATTTTGTTAAACGCCGCCGTGCCATAATCCTCCTTGCTGTAAACTTCATATTCCTTGATAGAAATAGGATTTCTTTTGGGTTTCTCCTGTTCCGTTTCTTTCTTTAGTTCTTCATCCCCCTCCCGTTCAGTCTCTTCTAGCCTTGCCATCTCCCTTAGTCTTTTCCTCTCCTTCTCCCAGTCTCTTACTCGGTCTCTTACGCTTGTTGATTCTTTAGCACTCCCCTTGTTTGTGATAAGAGAAATATCCTCTGCGTTGCGGGAGTTCGTTTGTGACATGCTTCTATTCATTATACTGTAGGGAGCTTTAGACTTCTCCTTAATCGTTTTGTTGATAGGCATATTGACTTGAGGTAGATTCCCATTTCGTGAAGTCAAAACACCAACTAGTCGACGAGGGGGGGTTGAGGCCCTCTCTTTAAGTGAAGCAATATTCTCCTTCCCAGCGACATATTTCAACGGTGTTGTTGGTGGTGATGCCTTGATTGGGGAGAGATCGGGGATAAGAGGAATGTACGGATGCTTCTTAGCTGATGCGCAATCAAACATCAAATTTCTGCGGGGATTGCCACTAAATTAAGCAGGTACCTTTTTTGGCGGCAACTTTGGGCTGCGACCTGGATTTGACGAGTGCACGAGTAGAAATGTCTTCGCAGGGAGTGGCCGGGCTGTCAAGGCTAGGAGGAATAATTTTTTCCTTTCCTGGTCTCGTTGTCATGTTGGGAGCCTTCTCAAAGACAGAAGTATCATTAGCACTAGCCGCTCGCTCTGAGAATTTTGTCAATGGGTTGCCATGGGTGATCTCAACCAAATTTCTTACTGTGACTCTTTGTGGATGCAGGACACAGACGCCACATTTCGTCGGCCATTGCCTGGGATGCAGTACAGCGTAAGTCAGCATTTGGAGCGATCATGCGTTGAAGAAGTCTCTCCATCTCTGCAGTCATCTTCCAGTTACCAATCCATGTGCCACAGAGAGTGCGCTGCCAGTAATTCTCGAGATCATCCTTCGTGTTGAGCTGTTCCCCATCTGTGTTCTCGAACGGGGTGCGGCCAACGAGAATCTCAAAAAAGGTGATGCCGAGGGACCAGACGTCTGATTTGCGCGTGTCATGAGGAATGCCGCGGGCGCGCTCAGGTGATAGGTACTGAAAGTATAGTTGAATAAGTTGTCCAATCTCAATTACAATCACGTACTTCAGGCGTCCCGTATGAGAGGTTGCTATGAAAGGCGGTAGGCAATTCGAGTTCGTATTTTTCTGCAAACCCAAAATCAACAAGCACTGGGATGTTTTTGTGTGACAATAAGATATTTGCTGGTCTAGAACACCTTCCTTGAGTCACGTCGGATGTTGGATCTAGTGATACTCACTTAATGTCATTGTGAACTACACCACGCTGATGAAGAAATTCGACACCAGAGAGAAGAAAGCGGAACCATTCTCTGGCCTTAAGCTCTTTCACTTCCACAGGTACGAGAGTCGGAAAATAGGCCCTGGAGGCACGGTTGTTGTCAATCTTGGAAGTGGATCAGAAGCGAAGAGGCAAAGTGTCCTCCAAGCCTCTAATTCAGGGCATAAAGACTATGAATAAGACTCACATAGTGATGAGTGCATATGATGGGGTCAGGACGAAAGAATGGAAAGGTATGATAGACGGATGCGGATCATTCTTGAAGTTTCGGACAATCTTCATTTCATTCCAGCTATAGGATATAATTGAGGGACCAGTATGAATGACCAACGTCTGACATACAGGGACCGAACGCGTGCAGCCGTAGTTGAGGTTTTTGACCGGTGAACAAGCTTGACTGCAATCTTCTGTCCTTGGGCGGTCCCAAGACTACCTGCATGTCGGGAAAGCTTTGGGTGACATAGCCAGACACTACCCCAGTTCCCAAAGCCAATCTGAGAAATTAAGCCCGCTCACGGTCTGTACACAAATAAGCAGCAACGTCAATCACCTCTTGGACGAATTGTAACCTGTCAGACAAAGCTTGATCAGATATTGAAAAAACATCGCTTCCCGTTGTTGAGCCCAGTAGTGTAAAAGCCTCCATGCTGAAAAGGAGAAGACTAGAAATACAGAGAGAGCAGGCAATTTAGGATCCAGCTTTGCGTCCCTAATCTTGAACTATGACACAACATAGCAAAACAACGCGTCTTCGTGAGAACCTCGCGCCTGGCTGATCCCGGGAGTAGAGCAAGCCTCGAGGCATGAGAAAAGACGCGAGCCAGGTGATTGATGATGCTGTCATGGGAGAAATCAGAATTTTGTTCTTTGTCAACTTCATTTGACGAGGGCCGGGTCAAAATTTGGTATAGAGACTGTCCTAGTCAAGCATTTGCAACTCATTGTGTATTTTCATCGTTGGCGTGGGCATAGTGTTCGATGTATCAACTGAGACATACCGTGGCAAGCTTCTTTTGCTTGTCCCGCCATTTTGCTGAAATCCGACCCCTCAAACTTAACCGGTCGTGTAAAAATTATAATTCCGATTTAGTGTAGTTGAACACTGCCGGTTCTTTCCCTACGTTTCCCACGATATCTGCCTAAAACGCATCGTCCAACTTCAGCGCATCCTCCTCTACTACAAACAACCATGTCTCAGCCTGTTCCCCCCTCCTGGAAGGTATATGCCATTAGCTTGGTTTCTTTTGTGGTCATGCTGAAACCTGTCTTCAGGACCTCGGCAAGTCTGTCCACGACCTACTCAATAAGGACTATCATTTCTCCAGCTCTTCGCTGGAAGTCAAGACCCAAACTCCTTCTGGTGTCACATTTAAAGTTGCTGGAAATCGTGATTTAAAGAGTGACGCCATCTCTGGTGACATCGAGGCCAAGTGGTATGACCGCCTAAATGGCTTGACCGTCACCCAAGCCTGGACTACCTCTAATACTCTCCGTAACAACATCGAACTCGATAACCAGATCGCTGACGGTGTCAAGCTTTCCCTCGACAGTTCTTTAGCCCCAGAGAAAGGAACCAAGAATGCCTTGATCACTGCCACTGCCAAACATCCCGGTTTTCACTCTCGCGCTCTCCTCGATGTTTTCCGAGTTCGTTGTAGATATTTCGAACCTATTGATTTGTTTCAACTCATCTGGCTTTTAGGGCCCTACTTTCACAGTTGATACAGTTTTTGGTCATGAGGGCTTCCTTTTGGGTGGTGAAGCTGCCTATAACGTTACCGATGGCAGCATATCTCGTTTCGCTGCTGCTGTTGGCTATAGTGCCCGGGAATATGGTATTACTTGCCACGCTCTCAACAGCGGCAATACCTACACTGGTAGCTACTACCATCGTGTCAGTAAAGATACGGAGGTTGGCGCCAAAGCCCTCTATGATACTAAGGCCACTCAAGGAGGTGTTTCCCTCGAAGTCGGCACCAAGACGTATGTGCATTGATTTTTACTTACTCAGTTTTAGATGCTGATCTCTAGTTTCCAGTTTCCTTGATAATTCTTCTTTCGTGAAGGCCAAAGTCAACCATCTTGGTGCCATTGGTCTTAGCTTCAGTCAAAAATTCAATGAAGGCGTCCGTGCGACTTTCTCTCTTTCTCTCGACACCACAAAGCTCAACGAACTATCTCCTTCTGGCCCCGCCCACAAAGTAACGTTGAAATATTATTATTTATCATTTCTTTGACACTCATCTGTTTCACAGGTCGGGCTTCACGTCATTTTCAATTCATGAACTGGCTGGAACCATCAGTAGTTGTCCATTAACTCTACCTTACTCTCAATGCACATTTTTGTGGATTCTGAAATAAACATGTATGGACCATTATCTGTTATTTCGATGATGTCAGGGCCTACTAGAATCTGAACGGATATTACTCGGTAGTCATGAAATGTCTGATTATAAGGGTTGGACAGATTTAGCATTTGTTTCAATATGGTCCATCCATTTCGGCTACTCGCGCACATTCTCCCTCACCGACCAAAAGACTTCGGCCAGCAGATATGGATTCCTATCATACCAACGGTAACAATTCCTCCTCTAGTATCCATCCTCATGCTAAGCCGCATGCCGGCACTACAACTGGAAGTGGCAGCTTACCTCCACTCTCTCTATCGATTCTCGGTGTCGAACCATTGGACGAATTTATCAAAGAGATAGCAGACTTTATACATCATATGATTATGGTCGTCTCTCCTAATTATCCATCAGGGAGAATTGAAGTGGAAGCCAAAGTTGGCGTGTTGAGGGATAGAGTATCGGGTAGACGATTCGAACTGCCTGTGCTTGTGGAAACTAGTGCGTCTCGCGGCTTCTTCTACGCGCCCAGCCCACTCACCTTTTTGACCGTGGCAATAATAAAGTCCTTCAGCCAGACTCGGCTGATATTCAGTTCGAGTCCAATATGTCTGCAGTACGTTTTCTTACTGTCAGAAACTGTCTCATTGGGAACATGATTAACAGCAACAACACAAGCACTTCAATAACCGCCTCAACCAGTTAACGTCTGCATCTCAACAACCCTCATATCCTGCAAGCCCGCTGCAGTACAGACATCAACTCCTCAAGGATTCATTCTACCCGCTTGATCCTAATTCACCCAATGACCGAGACAAAATTCGTTTAACAAAAGATGAAAAATCGAACCAAATTGTCGAATGTATACAGAAGATCCGTCTTGGGGACTTGAATATCTTAAGCCCAAAGCACCATGTAGATTGGCGTGTAAGCGTGAATGTCGAAGTACAAAGTGAGTAACCGCTCCTATTTTACATTGGACTTTGTATTGATAGAGAATCTAGAACATCACCCAATTGGTACAGTCCTGCACACACGCAAAAAAGACCGATTGAGTTACTCGCACGAAGAATTCGTTATTGACTTGACTCAGGTCACAACCCAGACATCTGCAGCAGCACCTGTATGCTTCATCTTATCCTCTTGGGTTATTCATGCTGAATGTTTTTCTTAGCCGCAGGTAACCCATGAACTAGAAGTCGAAATTGGAAGATCAGACTTGCTCAAGTCATTAGCTGTACGGAGAAATGATCAGAACGTTCCAGAGCAAGAACGAAATGCGTTTGACGAGCTGATACGCGCCTTCGTGAATAATGCACGAATTTTGGTGAAGAATGCTACTGAGCACTGGTAGTGTAGCCTTGATTATTATGTCTTGCAACTGTGTTCGTGCTTCTTTTACTACTTCCTTTGTCCATCTTCTGATAGTCCATAGAGTTTGTTGACATAAAAAATCAAGTACTTGTATCAAGATGAAACAAGCGGAACAGATAATCAAAGTCCCACAATATCAACCATGTCACCATCATCCAGATCGGTCTCTCCTATCGTTGCATTGTTATCCATTTTGTCACCATCAACCCAGATCCGAGGATCTGAAAGTCTTGACAAGTCTGTCATTGAAACTGTCGCCGTCTTACTCACACCTCCACCCCTTCCCCTGCCTCTGCCTCCTGGTCTGCGTCGATCCCTCACTCTACTCCCGAGTGCTACTGGATCCTCAGTGGCAGCCTCCTCAAATACATGAGGGTACTGCTCAGTTAGACCTACTTTTTTGATGTAGGTTTTGACAATGGAACCGCATTTAGTCGTCGGTCGCACAATGAGCGCGATGTCCTTGGCAACCTTTTCGGAGCGGAGAATAAGCTTGAATCTTCCATCATCTGATTGTGACTCGGCATCTGACTCTCTTTGAGGCAACCCAAATAGTAGATCCGAGCTCATTTTGCTGGAGTGAGTTACATTGGCACTCGATATTATGACATTGTCGCCATCCTCGGCGTCATTTTCAGATAAAGTGACGATAATATCCTCTTCTACGTTCAAGTTGCAGGAATGTTTTTCATCTGTGAGACTTGATGTTGGAAACATATGTCTTTGATGATGAGTGTAATCATATGTCTTTTGATGGCATGCAGCTGCTCCAATGTTGATCAATATCAACTCTCAAAAAGGATTAATAGGGACAGCGCACTAAGCTGCACTTCACCACATAGCCCAAGAGAGTCGGGTCGTGTTGAGGGAAAGATGCGTTTATTGTTATAGCTCAACACTACTCCACTGGTAAGAACTTGAGCATCCTCAGCAACCATTTCAAATAACGACCGGAATGACTCATCCTTGAAATGGTCAATCATTCATAAGTCAATGTCTAGAAAAGAATATATACCACAGGCATCCGATAGGACCATGTAGGTTCCCGATCTGCCGCATTCAAAGGGTGTTTCTGCCATTTGACAGAAAAAACCACACGTTCTTCAGACAGGTTTGGGATCGATGGCTGAGAATTCACGATTTCGGCAATTCGCTCGAGCTCAGGATCAAGAACGATTGTATTGGTAGAATCATCGAACTCATCATCATAAGTGGGGTCCAATAGCGCGTGTTGCTCATCGAAAGTTTGCCTAGGATAGTATAGCAATCAAAGGTATCTGGCCTAGTGATGAGCACGTGCCTCACAATATTGCGTGCATTCGCAATGACAGCTGGAGGTATATCTGGCGGAGGCGTGAGAGAGCGAGACTTTGCACGTCCATTTTTCCTTTTGTAGTGATTGCGTTCACTAGGACTGAGCGGGTCTCCGCTCTTTCTGGGTGCTGGTGTTGGTATTATTTCTATGTCGTCATCGGATTCAGAAGATGATGAGGTCAAGAGCAACCTAGAGAACTGTATAGTTGCACGTTTAACCCCTGAGCATCGAGACACACCTAAGTTCTTTCCCAGTTTTCCGCCATTGAGGGGTTACACTGGTCTTGGCGCGCTTTCGCAAAGGGGTTGAAGTTCTGCTAAGATCACTGTCGGACTCCATTACAGGCGTTAATGTAACTTGGTTAAAGCATGTTGAGAATGGCTGTGGTATGATGAAGGAGTGATAAATCTATACTCTTATTCATCTCGTCAAGTTTTCTCCAAGTTTCCTTCGTTCGACCACGATTTACGACGAACTGATTATCACTATTGTCAATGGCAATCCCATCGAATGTGAGAGGCCCAGTGGTCGATGAAGAAGGATCACATGAGCTATAAGATTGAACAGTCACAGGGCGTGGACGCGGTTTCGGTCGGGATCGCAATGCTTCAGACATTAATGAGGTTGTGTGTGGGAAGATGTTGATCGGAAGGTCATGTAAGAGTCACGTGTTTCTTGATGAGGTATGACTTCACCTTCTCCGCTCATCTTCAAGAGGACAAAAACGAAGCCTGCACACAGGCAACGCGACATCTCACTAGATGATAATAAACCTGGCTGCGAAGAGCTTCAACATTTTGACTCTGCCGATGTGGAACAATCTCCCAGCACCTTAGCTGTGAAACTGAAGAACAAGGCAAAGAAGAACAAGGCTAAGTCTAAGCTGAGTTTTGGTGGTGACGAAGAAGTAAGTGTTCATCGTTTGCTATAAGATGTTGCTTCTTACTTCAATGAAAGGAAGACAATGCGGAGGTCTTCAAAATCAAAAAATCAAGTCTGAGCCGTAAAATTGCTCTTGGAAAGCATCCATCGTATGTGATAGTTGAGAGCATCTAGCCCGTCGTATTCATCGGTTCTGCCGCTACTACTCTAGGTCTATACGCTTGGATTTGGATGAAGCGACTGCCAGCCCCAACAGTGGACCAAAGTATGACCAGGCATATCTCGACGAATTGAAAGCCAGCACACCCTCTACTCGACCAAGTACAAAAAATATGATTCCCAGAAATGACGAACATAGCCCTTACATGGAAATAGATGTTGAGATGGGTTTGGATTCGGATTTTTACAAGATATTGAGCTCTTCTGATTGGACTCATAGAAGACACCACGACTGTAATTCATTCCGAGTCGTCTATCAAAACAGCAAAAGAGCGACGAGAGCGAATTCGCAAAACTGACCTATTATCGGAAGATTTCGTTTCTCTCAGTGTCACCCGATTGGAGGATATCGACCAAGGGCCGCATCCTGAATCCCGCCTAGTCCGGGAAGAGGATGAGCTAGGTGAAGGTGATGATGGTCTGTGTCCTTGCTTTGGATGTGCAGTGGTTATTTTTGTGTTCACCCGCCTACCGCACACCAGAATTCGCAGAATACACGAGTGCTCGGGAGCGCATCGCTCTCGGAAAGAAAGCAACAAAGAAGGCAGCTGTTGACCGCCGTGAAACAATGAAAGAATTAATTGCTGATGCGTATGTTACTGTGCCATGACACTCAAGCTCAGCTCAACAATTTTACTTTAGTGAAGAAGAAGACGAAGAGACAATGGAATGGGAACAAGAGCAGCTTCGAAGAGGCGGTCACCGAGAACCAGAGTCAGCATCTGCCAAATTTCAAAAATTCTACAAGCCTGCACTGAGTCAGTCCCAACTTAAACACTCCAATGGCTGCACTAATCGTTATATAGTCCCTCCTTTGACATCTCTTCCAGTCCTTGCTCCGGCCCTGACTCACCTTTCTGATAAAATGACAAAAATTACAATGTCACACGCAAATAATACCGTCGCCCTCAATTCTATTGTTCTGGAGAGAGACTCGGTTGATAAGCGAGAGAGAGAGATGAGGAATATGATCGGAATTGCTGAGGAGAAGCGTGCCTGGTTTGACGACTTCAAGCAATGGGTAGAAGGTGTTGCTAATTTTCTGGATGAAAAGGTCAATTTCGAACCTTTGCCCTTACACCTTGTACTAACATGTTGCCTAGTTCCCAAAACTAGAGAAGCTTGAGGAAGAACAGTTTTTCCTCCTTAAAGAGCGACACGATATCATCACGCAACGAAGACAAGCGGATGATGATGATGATCTATCAGCATTCCTCGGTGTGCTACCTGAATTGACAAACACCGAACCGGAAGAAGTTGATGAACTTGGTCGGACTACGATCAAGCCAAACGATGTGGCTCTGCGACGTGAACGACGTTTGGCTCGCATCCAACGGAGACGGATTCGTCAGGCAAAGCGTCAAATCGAGGAGAGTGAAGATGGATACTCAACAGATTCATCGCTACCCCCATCAGATGGACAAGCATACAGCGAAGCTATGGGGTTCCTTAACTCTCAAAGGCAAGAAGTGTTAGCCGATGTTAGAGCAGAAGAATTTCATGATCCAGGAAAAGGCAGATGGAATATTTGGCGAGAGAGATATACTGATAGTTATGTGAATGCATGGGGCAGCCTGGGTGTTGTTGGCGTTTGGGAATTTTGGGCGCGGCTAGAGATGCTCGGATGGGATTGCATTCAGGTCAGTCGAACAATACATGACGATGTCGGCTCACATTTGGCATTAGGATTCCCGGAGTCTTGATAGTTTCAAATGGTATCAAGGTCTTTATGAGTACTCGAGGTCGGGCAGTGATGAGGCACCTCCAGATGGTAATCTAGTAGCCTCGATGATTTCTACAGCCGTCATACCAAGGATCTGCAAACTTCTGGAAAGTGGCGCCCTCGACGTTTACTCGAAACATCATATCCGCAGAGCCATTGACTTGTTTCAAGAAGTAGAAGCGAGTGTTGATGGTGAAAATACTAAGCTTCAGGTGCCTATCTAGTTGCTACATAAATGTCCTCTGGTGTCACTAATCACCAGGGCAGAATATTCGAAAATCTACCATGGGAATGTTTGAAAAGGCTGTCACCGATGCAGAGCAACATCTGAACAAATACTTTTCTATCGCGACAGGACCTTCTTTCAATCCAGAGACTATCCCAGCTCGTCGTCGATTTTTAGCAAGACGTGTGAAGCTACTCGCCAATCTGTTACGGTGGCGAAAATCCATGGGAAATCACCATGGAGTTAGCTTGCTTGTTACTCGCATAGTCAATGATTGTGTATTGAAAGCGGCTGAAAGCGGCTGGGACGTTGGAGGCGAGGACATTGTAAAAAAAGTATGTATATGATATCCTTCAGCCACCCAACTGATCATTTCGGTCTAGATGGCCAGCAATCTACCTAAAGAGTTCCTAACATCTAAGCTATTGCAACGATTAGGCTCTTTTTAGTTTTGGCTGACCATACGTCATTAACAGTCGTATTCCTTAGAAGGTCAAACTGTGCCAATTTAACCAGTGGTAAGGTCTGATTACTGGATAGACGTGATTATTGGCAAGATGTCCCCTACCCGAATGTAAATCTGGAACAGGCAGGAATCCTGGTCGTACGATCAATCACACCCTCGCCTTATCATACATTTCGGAATAGCAATGTTGAAGCCTAAATGACCGACCTGATTGGACCTGATTGGTCAAACTCGAAACTTGTTGGCTCGTTCGGTTGTCCAACACTTTTTTCCTTGGACTCTTATAATTACTTCAGTCCGAATTCATCTTGATTCAAATTTGCGTTTTTGACTCGTCAGTGTGGTTGTCCGGTAACTGTGCCGACATAATGAGGCTACGTTGCGCTTGGTAGCCGAGGTCAGGACAGAGAGGAAGATCCATGCAAGACTTAGACTGGGAATTTATGAACCAGCAAGTGCATTGGGACCTGAAAGAATTATGTGCCTTGTAGATATGTTGCTATTCAAGACCCATTGTGGAGGTAAATTGTTATGACAACATTCAATGTTGCTTCGATGCAGTCCGGCTCATTTTCATGAAAGTTCATATCGGGAAATTCTATAACTTCTCCAAGATATTCGAGAGGACTAGACAATCTCAATGGCAAGGGAATTATGTACTGCCACTTCGGTGAATACTATTCTCCTTGCCTGAGCAAAAATGGTTCACAGCTCATTATACAGTTTTTGCAACACTAGTAATATTTCAAGAAATGTAGGAGTCATAAATTTAAGAAGCCCAGGTGTGTACATTTAAGGGGACGAAGTCAAGAGACCGGCAAGGAGTGCCGTAAGTCCCCCGTCCATAACAGCTGTAACTGTTTGGTATAACAAATGGGCAGGTGGAGATCACGAATATAACTATTCAATTGCGCTGCTCAATTGCAACTATCATATCTTGTCCTGACCGCTGTCCACCAGTAAAATAAACTGATTGTCAGATCAAACTTGACTCAGGCTTCACTCTAACAACACTAACAACACATTGCTTGATGCGTAGATATCTGCAATTATCCAGGGGAGTGAGGGGGGAGAAACCCAACCTTTCGGTACCAAAACCAGTCTAACTTATAAACTTATAATTATTATAATTATGCATCATCATTCACGTATGGTGTAACATCCTAGCCCGGCGAATACTGATCTCAATCAAAAGCGTACCTTCACCACCAGTTGAGACGCTTTGACTTAAGGTATCAACTCGGGGTTGATTCAGTTTTTTTTCATCTCAAACTATTAGTCATGGTCTCTCATTTATTTAAAGCCACTGCCAGGTATTTTGACGGTATCAGTGCCGTTATAAATCAGGTTGCAAGGGTCTAGATCCAGGTCCAGTTCAAGCCCACGCTCCATCAGCGCTGATCTTGCTCTTGTGAGAGACTGACAAGACCAAAAGCAGCATGATTAGCGGAGTCGTCGCGAGGTACGACAGCCAAAATTAAGGCATCTGAAAATAAGTCGCCCTTGGCAAGCAATGCGAGTGAGTTAAAACAATTCAGAGCTGTGGAATTTATTTCCAGAGCCACTGATTTGATTTGATTTATTTCTTCACACATTTTGTGTGGAATTATTTAGTGGTCAAGATGAGATTCGAACGTCCAACCTGCTGTCGTGTGACTTTCTGCATTCAGGTCTCATGCTCCAACAGCTCAGCCATTTCGCCAACTGATATTTCATGAACTTCCCATCACACAACACCTCAAAATCAATCATAATTTTCATGCGGTGGAAATATGCTTTTGATTAATGTAGATCAATACTCCTACACATAGCTGGACTGGACCAACTTCGATGTGAGGTTTTCAACTTCCTTCACTCCCCCTTCAGTCACCACTACTCAACCATCAGACCTGTCCAGCAACGTGTCATCGTAATAAATGGGCCGATACTGTAGTTCGATGAACTGGAGAATTCAGTCTTACAATCGACAAATGAATATGTCTTCCGGACACTATCAAAGATTGCTTTGCACACCAAAAATATGCCGACTATCGTGATTAAATGGGTGGTGTTGACAGCTTAATGGACAAAACCGAACCCTATATGCCGGTCGTTTAGAGGAAGATCAGACAATGGGGTGACATAGAACAGAGCAAGCCTTGTCCTCATAAAACTTGTCATCTCACATGGACCTAGTTCATGTATTACATACAATACTGGAATGTCGCTTTCATGGCCTATGTCTCAGAACTTGATGCTAGATCTGGGGAAAAAAAAGCCGTGGCTTGCCGCTCGTCTGACAACGACGTTTTGGGTCACAAAATGTAGCAGAGCAGCGGAAATTGGAGGAATTTGGGAAGCTATTTGAACTCACATGGATCCTCGTGTTGTGAAGGCCATGTACGCAGTCTGTCCTTTGGAGGAAGGTGATTTGGTAAATGCGAGGGTGAGTTCACGGAGAATTCAAACGGAAATAAGCAGTGGCGACTTGAGGTTGACACTAGTTGAAAAGACAAGGAGATATCACCCCCAATAAGTGTAATTCTGACGCAGCCAC
>Ga0153951_1000507_pt1 | contig 14615 bp, 19 predicted proteins | sample TSNJ035MetaG_FD_102278 | JGI IMG/M metagenome (GOLD analysis project Ga0153951, IMG submission 102278) | Attine ant fungus gardens microbial communities from New Jersey, USA - TSNJ035 MetaG | ecosystem: Host-associated > Fungi > Mycelium > Unclassified | place: USA: New Jersey, Wharton State...
CATGCATATGGATACCTACTGCAGGAAGGGAGGAAACCACGAAACAAGAGAAAACGTTTCACTCCTGTCTCCATAGGAGTCTATACCACCTACATCTCCGAGATTCTTCTTGTAGAATCGCAGGTACACCCATCCTACAAACCACCCAAATTGGATTATAATCCAAGGGCACTGCCATCCAAGAATGCAGAGGACAGTGGAAAGTGTGAGGTAGGCCATAGGCAAGCTCTGGTCATGATTGTCAAATTTTTAAGGATAATATCTGCAGAGACACACACTTTTACGCGGGTTTTGATGATGCCCATAACCTGAACTTGGTGTTCAGGAATTAGCTGAGTGAATGCAACAAGGAGTGCAATTTGAAGGGACATTTGTCCGTGATATGGCGTTCCATACAGAAAAAAGGCGTTGCCAGTCGCAAGAAATTCGATCCAATTAAGGCCGAATGCAATGATGTTTGATGCAACAATCGAGACCAGGATGAACTTAATAGTCTCCACTGTACCCCACAGTCTTTCCAGATACTTCAGCGCGGCGGGAACAAAAACCATCGACGCGATGAACTAATTTATCTAATCAATCACTTGTCGATGGTTGGGGTACATGACACCAACCTCTGGTATTGAAGGTTCCACAAACGCCGAGGTCAAAAGTGTCCATGGTGTGAAAAGACTCGACCCAGGGAGGAGCAGCATATACTGTTCAGCTGTCTTAGCCATATCCTGATAACAGAGCCATGCATAAATTCCGGAACAGACGATCGTGGCGATCGTCAAAGAACGCGTAACAAGGGGGATCGACTGTACGAGTTGAATTGGCGAAGAGAGAACTGCCATGACGGAAAAAATTCGAACCCAACGGCGGAATGAGGACCTAGCCCCACCAGTATCTGATCTGCGAGGATGTAGAATGGGTTGCTCGTCGCCAAGGACGGTTCCGAAGCGATGTCGTGAGCTGGAAACTTATTTCAAGGCAGCTTGGTTCTTAGTGGGCTGACTCAAAGGCACGTGGTCTGCGCTATTCCTGGCAATTTTATTACCGGCTCGAAAACTCAGGTGTCATGCCCTACCACCATGTCGGATTATGATCTGCGGACCGGAGGCTCTCTTAAGCTTAAGGGGACGGTTGCAGATGGGGGTATCGTGAAGAAGTAGGCATTCCATCTCGTAATACTTGTTTCAAGTTGTCAACCTCGTTTGCATTTAGAAGGAAGAAGAAATCTAAACACAAGGAGGGACTGATCGAGCAAGAATTGGAGTTGGAACGACAGAAGGTAGAAAAAGCAATTTCTGGAGACGACGACCGGTCGACACCTGGAAGCGGAAGTGGGCGAAAAACTCCGGCTGTCGTGAGTAGCAGCAGCGGTGGGTCCAGGAGAACGGAGGCTGAGAAACGTTTTGAAGAGAGGCAGAAGCAACGAGTAAGCAGTCTCCTCTTGAGTGTGACAGCACTCTATAGTTGTTTTCAGATGGCGCAACGAGTGGCCAAGCTTGCTGGAAAGACCCATAAAGATAGAGTCAACGAATTCAATGCTAAGCTCGAGGCACTCAGCGAGCACCACGACATTCCCAAGGTGCATAGGCAAATGTTGGCATCACCATTTTTTCTGACCCATTACTTAGGTTGGACCAGGCTAAGAACTTGGGCTTTGCGTTTGCCTATTGTATCCGTCGTTGTCTAGCGTATTACCTTCACGTTGTATCCACGTCTGTTATATGGATAACAATACAAGCTTCATTAGTCACACTGGGCCAGTGCTCGTTAGTTCAGATCGATGAACCACTTGGTGAAAACTCTCTCAATTGTGTCGTAATGAGATGCACTCTAGAATGTCGAAATTACTTCACTATGTCACTCCCACCCACTGCAGTTTGCCTCCATGCCCATGTCCTCCTCTTTCTCTGTCTCTGAGGTTCGAAGCGTATTCTGGGCCAAGATTTCCTTCCTAGCGAAATGATGGGTCAACTTGCCATCTCCCCCTCCCAAAGGTTTCAGCCAAGTCGATCTCCCATTGGAGATAAAAGGCGCCCATATGGATGTACAAACATACCTTCTTGAATCACAATTGTGAACGTTGATAGTCTACGGAGAATGTCAAGAATACAGCTGAAAATCTGCAAGGAAAATTAGAACTAGTTTTACACGAGAAGTATTCTTCATCAAGCCAAGATCGTTAATCGCCGCACCAGAACAGACGAACAAGATTTTCAGAAGAAGCATGAAGCACTGTTGAAGTTGTCCGATGGACCAAACAATTTTGTTCATCATGGATCGTGCAAGCTTTGGGCCTTCCACCGTTTCCTCTTCCACTCCAAACCGTCAAAGTCGAGATCCACTGGGAATACTCAGCTGATATCAGGGATCCCTTCAAACAACCTGTCACTGTTCGTGCTTCTGTCACCTGTTATCCCTGCTCCTCATGCAAATTCAGTGACCGTCGCACATCCACAAAGACAAAGTAGCGACTTTTTGCTCAAGCTACTGACATGTTTCGTTATACTTTGAGAAGCCTGGAATTCACCCGATACTAGGAACCCTTGAACAAGCATTACCAGGAATGCTGAATCATGGTGTATTTGAATGAACTACCGAGTCAAATTTCTCCCTAAGTTACCTCATTGACGGGTTCCTGCATGACCCATGATTGTCCGGAGAAAAACAATCGTGTTTTAATTTCTAATCATTTTCTGCAGTCAGTTCTATTGAACCTTTTTACAGCAATTGTAGTGTGTTGATTGCCGGTTTTGCCCAAGTTGGTCGCCATCTTTTTGCACACTGGCTGCTCCATCAAATCGAGTTGTATCTCGTCGACATAACATCAGTTTCGGCATTAGATAACTTTTAACTTTTAAAAATCCAAAAGGGCAATAGATGTGGGAAACTTTGCCTAAATCTGTGTCGTACACCTGTCTGGTTCACGCCGTTTACTGCTATCGAAAAACGCGTTATGAAGGCAACTACGTCTGCCGCCGCGTCGTCTACACCTGCACACAATGCACCTTTACCACCCACAACCTCTGCTGCAGCTCGCTCCTCTCGCATCGCACCACACTCCCATATCAAAGGACTTGGACTCAATAATGAAGGATATGCATCTTCTGGCGCTGCTGGATTTATTGGTCAGATCGATGCCAGAGAGGTACGAAATTTTTTGAATGAAAAACAGTGCTGTGTCTCACGAAGTATTATTGTCAGGCATGCGGCGTTGTAGTTGATCTTGTTAAGTTGCGCAAATTTTCTGGTAGGGCGTTATTGCTGGTCGGTGCACCTGGAACGGGCAAAACCGCTTTGGCTCTAGCTGTTGCCCAAGAACTGGGTGCAAAAGTTCCATTCTGTCCCATGGTCGGCTCAGAAGTGTATAGCTCAGAGGTCAAAAAGACTGAGGTGCTCGCTGAAGCCTTCAGGCATGCCATCGGTGAGTCCAAGAAATCAAGCAGAGCGGACGGCATTCCAAGATTGGATTTTCCTCTGTCCCAGTCATAGTTGACAGAGTTTGTTTTGTTACTTGATTATGTTTGATGCAAAGCGACTGGTATTGATCTCTCCAGTCCCACAGGTTTGCGGATAAAAGAAACAAAAGAAGTCTATGAGGGCGAAGTCACGGAACTGACGCCCACAGAATCCGAAAACCCGCTCAGTGGATATGGAAAAACCGTCTCTCACGTTATCGTAGGGCTCAAGACTGTAAAGGGAACGAAACAGCTTAAATTGGATCCTAGTATCTATGAGGCTATCCTTAAAGAAAAGATCATTGTGGGTGATGTCATCTACATTGAAGCCAACACTGGTGCGGTCAAGGTATGTGTGAACGCTGAAAGGCAGTTCTAGGAGTTTAAACGATATGACTTTCACAGCGTGTGGGGCGCTCTGATGCATATGCATCCTCGTACGATCTTGAATCAGAAACATACGTACCTCTTCCCAAGGGTGATGTGCACAAACGAAAAGAACTCGTGCAAGATGTGACGCTAGGAGATTTGGATGCGGCTAATGCCCGGCCGCAGGGGGGCCAAGATATTATGAGCGTGATGGGTAGTCTTGTGAAAAGTGGTAGAACGGAAGTGACCGACAAACTGCGTCGAGAAGTGAATCGCGTGGTAAAAGGATATGTCGATCAAGGCGTTGCAGAAGTCGTTCCTGGAGCTGTTTTTATCGATGAGGTGATTTTCTAGACTGGCAAGGAACACGCGCATAGCTGACACGATGCGACAAGGTGCATATGTTAGATATCGAGTGCTTCACTTATTTGAATGCGTTGCTCGAGTCTCCCATGGCTCCAACTGTGATCCTGGCAACTAACAGAGGGAATGCTTTGGTAAGAGGCACCACTGACATCGTGTCTCCTCATGGTATACCTGTGGATCTTTTAGATCGGTGTGCTTGATTTTTGATGGATGAGCAATGCCTGATATCATCGTGATTAGATGTCTAATTGTCAAAACATCCACCTACAATCGCGATGAGGTTGGCAAGGTTGTTCAAATTCGTGCTCAGGTCGAAGGGCTCAAGCTCGGGACAGGGGTGCAGGAAAAGCTTGCAGAGGAGGGAGAACGAAGTTCATTAAGGTGGAATTCCCCAATCCAGGTTTTCCTGTGACTGACGTATCTACGAAGATATGTCTTACAGCTGCTTACACCGGCTTCCATTTCTGCGACCTCGGCAGGCCGGTCGCAAATTGAGCTAGAAGATATCAACGAGATGAGAGAACTCTTTCTAGACGCAAAGACCTCTGCACGAAATGTGGGAGAAGGAGGATTCAGCGGAGGGGTATCACTATAATACATCACCCGGTGGTGTCTTGTATTTGGTAAGTGGCCTGTGCACTCATCATTTATCGTTTTTCGTTGATACCTTACCGGAGATTGATGTAACCAGCACCTTTGCTGTAAATCTACTCTTGAAGCTGTTATAAGCAGGCATGTTTGATTTTCAGTCCCTTAGATGAAATTGAAATCTGGTTATCGGTTTGTGTCATCCGCCAGGTGTTGTTGCCACTAGGGGAAAGTTGATCAGACTGTATGATTCATACTATCAATGCTCAGAGTTGGTATGAGCTTCGTTGTCTGTGTGCTGAGTGTCTTTAAATTAGTGTAAAGATCGCGCTTTGTTCAGCGGATAACATAACAATCATTGGACAGCACAAGTAATGGAAGAAAAACTATTTAGTGTATTGTAATATATTTGGTCCAGGATATAAAAACGATTATGACTTAAGAGTCCACCATCATACCGCGTTTCTTCATTCATCACTAACTACACCAGGGGTTAACTTCGGGCGTGTTTCAGTTTTCTTCTCATTCCAACCTCTCCTTCTTCGCTATGGCAGCTCCTGGCATAAAACCTGAGCGAAGGGGACATGTTTGTCCACCGTCGGGTGCGATGCATCCATCCGGCAGATGGGAATCTTTGTTTGTATATACCTTCATTCTCAAGTTCACCGACTTGAAAGAAAAGACCCCTGGATTTGAGAATCCGATGGAGTGAGTAACTAAGTCTTCTGGCTGCTGTGCTATTTGTATTAGCTGGTCAATTGTGGTACGGCTATTTTGATCATTGGTGTTTGTCTTCTAGTTTCGAGGACGCCCTGTTGTCGCGCGAACCAAATGACATACTTACAAGTATTCTGAGTCGATTCATTCTAAATCTCAAACCACAAACCCGGAACCTCAGGTAAGATGATCTTGTCGCGTTACGTTGTAAACTCATTAAACGAATGTCTATACGTGTGCCCTGCCTTGACGCGTGCTTCAAAACTCCTCTAGTACGGATCAAATTTCGACGACGTTAATAGGTGTATTGTCCGAGTACTTGAAAACGAATGAGCGGACAGTGTTTTGGAGCGATGACGTTAAAGCAAATGTAGACCCATTTCAGAGTATGGAATCTGGATTCTTCGCAGCAGATTGGCAGATCAAGGTACGTGTTAGTGATTCTGTTTCTCTTTCCATCGTTAACTCCGTCCTTTAATTCTCTCTAGTTGGATATACTGCGGGAACTTGTCGAACTACAGCTTGGGCATTCTCAAGAGGTGAAAGCGGCTATAGATCGTGCGTGGGGCATAGTGCATAATAAGCATAAGAAGGGCACTTCTGTTCCTGCTTTCTCATGCTCGACACGTGAAGAGCTAGATTTCCTGCCTTTCGGTATGGACCATAAGAGGGAGAGATATTGGATCGTTGATGGTCTGTGGACTTCCGAATTGTTTACTTTCTGCACCATCATCTCGTGAATGCCATGGACCCTTTGATTTTACTGCCATTACCATCTGTTCATTGCTCTGATTCATGTCTAGATTCACCACGGGTCTATACATCTACGAATCCCTGGAGGTTGACTGCGTCGTTCAAGGCTGTTTCGTCGACACGGGAGGAGTACCTTGCAGTTATAGACCATCTCAAAGCCATACTTCCAGTGTCAAAAGGGAAGAAAAGACCCAAGAACGAGCAAAATCATGCGGATCTGATCCACAAATTGGAACAGAGGGTTGACACAATAGATCAGGAACTCAATGTAAGTCTTCTTATCCTGTGTGCTATTTCTTCTTTTCTACCCCTAATCATCCGAACCATTCTCATCAACTCACAAACTACATTTCCCTCTGCTTTGCGCAGTATTTTTTTCATGCCTATTGGGTTTTGGACATTGGCTATGCACCCAAAGGGCTTACTTGACTATTCCCTGAATAAGTAATTCCTCTTTGATCTTACATTGCCGATAGCGAGTGGCCAAAGTACGCAAGAAGATTGAAAAGAATAAAGTTTGGATTGCACAAGCCGAACTACGCTCAACAAGAACCCGAAGGCAAGCTCAGAAACCGGATTATGTGTACTACAGTCAGGAGAGCGAGGTGAGTCAACATATTATGCCTCGTCTATATGAGCTTTGACCAGAAGAAAATGTTCAGGATGAGGATGAATACCAGTTCCAGGAGCAAGAAGATGAAGATTTTGATGAGGAACGAGGAAAAAATAGGCGCCAGGAGGCTGCCGTAGTAACACGACGCTCAATGCGTACAGCTGTGCTGAATGCTCATGGAAAGAGAGAGAGTTCCGCAGACTCGAATGTCGGCAGCTGGAGAGGAGAACGTCGGTCAGCACGACTGGGTTTCCAGGACCCCTTTGAATCCGACAAGCGACCTCCAAAAAGGTCACGGACAGAGGAAAGCACGGCAAGTGGTGGATCAGTTGATGCCAATTTAACTTCCACAATCCAAAATCATAACGACAGTAACGTAAATGAAACCGGGATGAGGAAAGACAGGTTGAAAACAACTGGAGCTGCAGCTTTGAAGCCAACCGAGATGATCGTGGAGCAAGTAGCGGGGAAGAAAAAATCCAGATTTTGGATTTATGCTATTGAACCTGTTCAAGAATCAGGGACTGAATCTGATGGCAAGGATACACAAATGGAAAAGAATGGCGATAGTTCGAAGGCTGTTAATGGACATGGATCAACGAATGGGTGTGGAGGGTTGCACGTCGGTCAACGCCGAGTTGTGGAATCGACAGCGTGATTTTGACTGCTATTGATTAAGCACTAACATCTATATATCTTACAGTCAGAGGGTATTGTATATGCTAGAGTATGGAATATACATAGTGCATATGTAACGATGTCAGTGGTAAAGGCCAGCCGTGTGATGAAACATTTTATTCACAGATAACATTTATTACTAGTAGCCGAGACGGGGTTAACAGAGAAGAACTACGCAAAGGTTCAAAAGTATGAGTTTAAGTATGGTAGGAGAGTATGGTTTACGGCCAGTCATGACAGGGATGAAACAGTGGAAACAGCAGGGAAGCCATATCATTCAGGTCTCCCATTCTCCACGCGACGGCGAGCCGCGGAAACTCAGTAAGGGCGCAGAGCGATCTATCTACAGTTGCTTTTCCACCGCCGAGTATCTCTCTTCCAGTGGCCCAGGTTTGATTACCGGCACATTGGGAAGGTTTTGCTGCCAATGCTTCGCGGTTCTAGATGCAGGTCAGTAAAAGTCGAATGTTGATAGTTAGCAGGTTGGGCAAGAGCAGGCTTTATGACGCTGAACTAGGTTGGTCGGCAATGCAATGGCTTGTTAGGAAAGCGGATGAGACTGTGGGAGATCCTAGACCAAATTCAAGGATTTCAGATTTCTATTCCGTAACAGGCATGCTCATATTAAAACGCGGAGGGTCTCGTATACGAGGTCCAAAGTATGACGGGCGAATATCAAAAGGGAGGAAGTGTGTTGGGAAGTGCATGGGTAGATGGACACGTGATGAAGCAGATGCTATGAAACTGGGCGGGGACACTTAACGAAGTCATGCTTGCACGATCGGTGAGGATACTCGCCGAGTGCCCCAAAACTGTATTCAGATTTCGTGGCTGTCTCTTCGCAAAACATCTGTCCACAGCTTCCACAGATGATAGAAACATAGTCTCCCTCTTTGACAGCCCGCATGTAGCTTTCAGATACCCTTCCACCACCTCTACTGGTCTCTTTGGACACAGCCAACTCTCCCATCCGAACGCCTTCATTTCGCTCGCAGAGTCTACCCTTGCGCGTGCTCAGCTGCTCACAAATCGAATACTCGGAGCTCGGAGTTCACGGGATGAACTACGCAAGGTAGTCAAGAACCTCGATCGTTTGAGCGACATGCTTTGCAGTGTCATTGACCTTGCTGAACTGATCCGCAATGCACACCCAGATCACAATTGGATTGCAGCAGGTCACCATGTCTATGAGCAACTATGCGAGTTCATGAATGTGCTCAATACACATGTTGGGTTATATGAGGTGCACCACTCAGTTTTCATCTTTTCCTGCAGTCTGACTTCAGTATAATTTATCGCAGGTGCTCAAAATAGTACTTGCCGACCCATCCATTATTAATACATTGAGCCCAGAAGCATACCAGACTGCTCTAATATTCTGGCGTGACTTTGAGAAATCAGCGATTGATCTACCTCCGGAAGAGCGGAAGAAATTCGTTTCACTCTCTTCGGATATTCTCATACTCGGACGCCAATTTCTGGAAAATGCGAATGCACCGAGGCAACCAGCATCCATTAAACCTGAGCACATGGCGGGGATTAAAGACAAGGGCTTGGGAGTCAGGCTGCAGCTTCAGGCTCAATTTACGAGACGTGACCTTCTTGTTTACCCAGGCTCACTACAAGCTCAGATGATCATGCGCTCTGCACCAGATGAAGAACCCAGAAAACGAATGTATATTGCTGCAAATTCGAGTACCAATCAACAAATAGCCACGTTGGAAAGTCTACTGAAGACGAGGGCAGAACTTGCAAGATTAGTTGGTAGATCAAGTTTTGCGCACATGACCTTGGATGATAAAATGGCTAAAACACCTGGTAAATGTCTGTTCTAGAATGGCCCAATAAGCACTGATCGACCACAATACTCAGAAAATGTAATGAACTTTTTAGACACACTCATTAGTCACACACAACCGTTTGCACGGCGTGCTCTCAGAACTCTCAGTGCTCGCAAACAGTCTCATCATAAATTATCTTACCTGCCCACGATTCAGGCCTGGGATCGAGATTTCTACTGTCCACCTGAACCTCCAGCACCCCCTATACCCCTTCCTCCTCTCACCCTTGGAACAGTATTTATGGGGCTTTCCCGTCTGTTCAAACACTTATATGGAATCACGTTGCGGCCGACAGAAGTACAGACGGGGGAAGTTTGGCATTCAGACGTTCAAAAATTAGAGGTAACAGATGAAGATAAAGGTCTAATTGGATGGATATATGCTGATTTATTCGCACGGCATGGCAAACCAAGTGGAGCAGCACATTACACAGTGCGGTGTTCTCGAAGAACGGATTTTGATGATGACGCCGGTGATGGGAGCTTGATGGGTCATGAAGAGTTGATACAGAAAAATCTAGAGTTTGAAAGGGTAAAGAGGCATAAGATACCCAATCAAGAAGGAATGTATCAGTTACCCCTTGTGGTCTTGCTTTGCGAATTTACGAGACCATCGGCACTGAAGGGTGCAACAGTGTTAGAATGGCATGATGTCATGACACTGTTCCATGAGATGGGGCACGCGATGCATTGCAAGTAGCAAGCTTGACTTTTGAATATGCTGCTAACATTTGTATTGACTAGCTATGCTCGGCCGCACGGAATACCAAAATGTCTCTGGAACGCGATGCGCAACTGACTTCGTCGAGTTACCCTCAATACTCATGGAACATTTTCTGAGTTCTCCGATTGTCCTCTCTTTGTTCGACCTTGATGGAACACATTCTCTCCGTCAGACTAGTAACACCCACGAGGATCCATGTCATTCCATCGACACTTTTTCTCAAATTATCCTTGCATCCCTTGATCAAATATACCATTCACCTGCTGTCTTAGATAATCCAATATTTTTAACTACCGACGAACTGGAGAACCTGACTGTTGCGAAAGGTGTCATTCCGCATGTACCCGGTACATCTTTCCAAACACAGTTCGGTCACCTATTTGGGTACGGAGCAACATACTATTCCTACCTTTTTGATCGTGCCATTGCTTCGAGGGTATGGAAACAAGTATTCGAGAAGGATCCGTTGAAAAGGGAAGTTGGGGAGAAGTATAAATTAGAGGTGCTTAGATGGGGTGGCGGAAGGGACCCATGGAAAATGGTCAGCAAGTTGCTGGACGCACCTGAACTTGAAAGAGGTGATGCAGAGGCCATGAAGGAGGTGGGGAGGTGGAAGATAGAGGATGAGGTTGGGGTTCCGGGTAGGCATTAGATTGCTCGTTGCAGCGACCTGTCGCGTTGATGTCGCGCAACAAAAGAGGATTGAGTTAAGTTCTGCGCTGCCTGACATAGGACATGCCCTTCCCGAACTGATACGAACCGTTCAAAGAAATGCAGCGAGGTGCAATCATCTGAGCTCAGTCCCCGGACCCAAGTAGATATGATTTGCATCCTAGTTCTTGGTTTGAAACTAATTAGATTCAGTTAAATCAGTACTCCCAGATGTGACCCGAAGAGTGACCCGAGGAATGATCATCGTAAATCACATGTTTATGTCATGTAGCCAATTCTTAATTAGTAATGTGTCTTTTGCGTCATTGGCGATGACATGTTCTCAGGCGGCTTAAAATCAATTTCTTGCTTGCAGACGAACGGCTGGTTGGATATTTAGAGCGGAAACTCATGTTGGAGTGTAGGCTGATTCTATGGAGAATTTTTTACCATGTCTTCGCCGCTCTATATCACATCCCTGCTATTATGGGTGCCGTGATATATTGCTCGTGCACTTCGTTGCTCTTGCGAAAGTAATTGAGGGATAGCTTTCTGGTATTATGCTTGGATGACAACGTCACTTCGGTTTTCTCTTTGGGCAAGAATGTTTGGAAGTCGATCCCCGCTAGAAAGCCAGGAAGTTTCTAAAATTTATAGTAATACATCATTAGTACAGTTGGTTGTTATAATTGGCCATGTGGCCGCTGTCATTTTAATACTCGGTTCCTGCCGCGCTTCGTGACGGGTTCTTCATGTTCATGTTCATGTGTACAGTGTAGATAGGGGCTGTCAATCAAGGTAGGTAGGTGTCTTCTCATTCAAGCAAGACAAACCTATACCATATATGGGTAAGACAAGAATAGGAACTACGCCTATCAGGTTGGTTAAATAAATGTTGCTTTTTGACAAACGGGGGTATCAGGCATTTTGTTTTAACTCATCGGCCCGTTGGAGCCAGCCGCATAATCTTCTCGGAGTTGCTTCCTCGTCGTTTATTACAATCTTGAACTACGTCCTTGAACAAATCCCAGGAGGAAGAGTCGTTATGATCTATGCATGTCTCACTAGTTAAGAATTTTGACTGTGCAGCGCTGACTTTTCAAATGCTTACCAATTGGAACTCTCGCGAAGATCGGAGTAATCAGTGCCGTTGCATTGCGTCAGTTTCAAGCGAAAATCAACGGAGTCATACTTCCGAGCCTTATAAATGCATTCCTCCGTTGTCTACCCCCTCATCTTCTAAACCCTCTCAGTTAGAATGACCGAGCGTCGTCCGCTCGGCGACATACAGGAAGAATCCCTTTCAAATAATGGTTCCAGAGCACCTTCTCCGCCTGCTCTTTTGGATGTTAATCTCAATACCTCACCGGTAACTCGATATATCACACCATCCTCTCCTCGTGCAGCTCGTCCACGTCGAGGATCGTCTGTTTCTCGTGTTGAGCTCAGCTTTTTCGATCCCGAAGGTATCAGGGAACTAGAAAGGACTCTAACACTTCAGTCTAATAGCAACAAGAGCAACCGAGGCTTAGATCCCCTACAGAGTGTAGCTTCGGATACAACACTTGCCACAAAGGAAGGGGAGCCATTTGATTTAGCGAAGACGCTTCGGAAAGTTATTCAGAAGTCCGTAAGCCTTTGTATGTGATCGTTGGCACCTCATAATTCATGTTTCAGAAATCAAGAAAACCATATTTCACATAGGGAATTAGGAGTGGTTTTCAGGGACCTTCGAGTTGTTGGTTTGGGAGCAACCGCGTCCCATGCTCCTACTTTGAGTTCACTCTTCAATCCCTTCTCTGTTGTAGGGGCCATCCAAAGCCTGATCCATCCTCCTGTTCGAGACATCATCAGTGGATTTGAGGGAGTGGTCAGGCCAGGAGAAATGATCCGTCAGTATTTCTATCACTATTGTCAACTCAACTTGAGCCTTGTTTAGTTGTACTTGGAAGGCCTGGGTCTGGATGCACGACTTTTCTCAAGACTCTTGCCAACAGGAGGAAAGAATATCATGGCGTCCATGGGGATGTATTTTACGATTCAATCTCTCCGGCAGAAGTCTGTCATCGGTACCGTGGGGACGTCCAGTACTGCCCTGAAGATGACATTCACTTCCCTACCCTCACAGTCGAACAGACTCTGAAATTCGCTGCCACCACTCGGACTCCACACTGTCGAGGCAATGAAACTCGTGGCCAATTTGCTGATAGTGTCGTAGATATACTTACTACCGTCTTTGGCCTCCGACACGTTCGAAAGACACCAGTTGGTGATCATACGTTACGTGGTGTCAGTGGAGGTGAAAAGAAACGTGTATCAATAGCGGAAACCCTGGCTGCCCGTAGTTGCATTGGTTGTTGGGACAAGTCAGTCATCTATTTTTTCAGGTTGAACACTAAATTGCTGACCAACATCTTCTGATTAGTTCTACTCGGGGTCTGGATGCATCCACTGCCCTGGAGTTTGTTCAAGCGCTTCGGATAGCAACCGATACCTTTCACTTAACTACCATTGTCTCCATCTACCAAGCTGGCGAGCAACTTTACGACCATTTTGACAAAGTCTGTCTCATCCACAAGGGTAAGATGGCATATTTCGGACCCGCTGTTGAGGCTAGGCAATATTTCATTGATATGGGGTGAGTCCTTGTTTGCAAATTGAAGGTTTGATGATGACCCTTCTCCCTTCAGATATGGGCCTGCGAATAGGCAGACCACTGCTGATTTCTTGGTGTCTGTCACCGACCCTCACGGTCGTATTACTCGACCTGGTGTACCCCGTCCCCCACAGACTGCCACCGAGATGGCTAAATATTTCAAAGAATCTGAATTGGGCAAGCGCAACCGTCAAGAGATCGAGGATTATTCGACACAGTTCGTAGGAAAGTCTGACCGCGCACAAGCCTATAAACAGAGTGCTCGTCAGGAGAGTGCAAAACGGTCGTCGAGGAGGTTAGAATATCCCTGGGTCTCCACTGATCTGATCTCATATTATCTCGTGGTGATTCTAGCCCTTATTTGTTGAGTATAAGTCAACAAATTCAAGCTGTGGTGCTACGTCGTGTCCAAATCATACGTGGAAGCATGTTCTTCACTGCCATCAATTTGTTGTACGTTCAGGCTCGTTTGAGGATGAATTATATGCCTAATAGGGCCCCTTAGCTCCTTCATTTTCCAAGCGCTTATCATGGGAAGTGTTTTCCTGAACATGGACGCCAACACTGCTGCTTTCTTCTCTCGAGGAGGAATTCTCTTCTTGTGCGTTTCACGTCTACGGAATCTTGATGACCACCCAACATTTTTGTCAACAGTGCTCTATTATTCACTGCTTTGGCGGCTATGTCTGAAATCCCTGCGCTCTATGCACAACGTCCCATTGTGCTTCGACATCAGCATGCTGCCCTTTATCATCCATTCATTGAGGCCCTTGCATTAACACTCGTGGATATTCCCATTACTTTTATAACCATAGTAATTTTTTCTATCATCCTGTACTTCATGACAGGACTCCAGCGAACTGTCGTAAGTAATAGGTTTACAGTATATCTTGCTTCACACCATTGACGCATACCTACAGGGTCAATTCTTGTATGTGGACCTACATCTCACCTATCTTTCTGGCTAAACTGTCTCAGTATCTTCCTTCTGTTCGTGTTCACAATGACTGTTGCAATGAAAGGGTGGTTCAGGGCGATCGCTGCACTATTCTCTGCAGATGCGATAGCACAATCATTTGCAGGTATCTCTGTTTTGGCCATCGCCATTTACACCGGTAAGCAGGAAGCGGGTGATATATTCATTGAGTTAATCTTATTATTACGAAGGATACACCATCCCAAAACCAACAATGATTGGTGCGTTACGTTGG
>Ga0153951_1000513_pt1 | contig 14516 bp, 22 predicted proteins | sample TSNJ035MetaG_FD_102278 | JGI IMG/M metagenome (GOLD analysis project Ga0153951, IMG submission 102278) | Attine ant fungus gardens microbial communities from New Jersey, USA - TSNJ035 MetaG | ecosystem: Host-associated > Fungi > Mycelium > Unclassified | place: USA: New Jersey, Wharton State...
CATTTTTCTCTCATATTGAGTTGTAAATGCATAGCCTCTTGATTTAGCCCATGCATTAATTGACACATACAGGGTCTCTCGCAACTCGAGATAACCCTCAAGAGGGAGGCAGTCAGCTGGGAAGGCTGTGGGTATAGTTGTGTCATCTGAGTCAAATTTGTTTGTGAATTAAACATGTGGAATATTGAATCTGGCCTAATAACCAGACTTATCCCAATACTGATGGATGACTAAGCAGCACAGACCTGTGTGCCTAGTGGGAGCCGGTCAAATGTGGTGTGACTGTGACACATGCCTGTCACGAATCAGACAAGGATACACCTCTACTAATTCTGAGTTCATTTGATTCTACTGATATTACATTCAACCTCTTCATATGTCAATCTATTACTCATTTATTTGCACACTCTGTAGAAATTCAGGCCTGGTAGTTGTAATATCCAGCTTGTCATCTACATTCTTTTAATTTTTTTAATTTTTTTAATTTTAATTTTTGGGTTAATTCAGCAATTTGTTACACATGGCACTAGCAAGGGCAAAAGCTGGTTTGGCTGAGGAAAGTATAAAATAGCAATAAAAACAAGTGTTTCACAATCCCAGGTAGCAATTGTGTACTAAACAAGTTCAAGAGAAGAAACAGACAAATAAGGTAAAAGTGGGCTCCCACTAGGCGCACAGGTCTGTGCCGCTTAGTCATCCATCAGTAATGGGATAAGTCTGGCTAATTCAATGCGAAATTCCACATTAGTGTTCATCGAGACAATGATTAAGAGTCCAACCCTTAGACAACTCCTTGCGTAGTTGTTCTTAATCTGGCGCTTGTCTGGCATATTGGGAGGCTGGCAGCTTTGATCCAATGCATAGAAAACGGTTAAGCCATTTTTCTCTCGTATTAACCTCTGAGTTGTAAATGATTTAGCCCATGGATTAATTGACACAAATAAGGCCTCTTGCGACTCAAAATGTCTCTTAGGAAAAAACCCCTTATGAGTTATAGGAGGGAGGCAGTCGGTTGGGAAGGCCATGGCCATGGTCGCGTTATTCGAGTCAAATTCATTGGTGAATTAAATGTGTGGAATTTCACGTTGAATCTGGCCTAATAACCAGACTTATCCTATGACTGATGGATGACTAGGCGGCACAGACCTGTGCGCCTAGTGGGAGCCGTAAAAGTGTCATCTAGACAGAGAAACCAATTAAAAATAGCAAATCTAGAAGATGAGAGAAAATACAGAACAATTAAGATGGGATTTCCTTATGTTCTTCCTAAAGCCATGACTATCACAAATAATTCTTACTGATTGGTGATCGGTGAATAGTAATTCAAAAAGGGCTTAAAAAGTGAGATTTAGATAGTATCAAAACCAGATGTGTTTCCCTCACACATCCCTCAATGTCTTCTCTTTGTCCATGTTCCCTATATCCCCCAACAACCCTTTGTTGTAACCTGCCTTGTATTTTGAGATGATACTATTGTGAAATGTGAGCTGTGAATTGATGGATAGAATCTTTCATGTGACTAGATGTACAATCATTCTGATGTCATCATTTGATAACAAAAAGAGTGTGACGGCCGTTTTGGCTGCCTCATATCTGGAACATAATTGACCACAAACTCTCGAGCCCCGTATGACAATGGCGTAATGCAAGGTGATGTAGTTTTCAGGCCGGCCCTCTGAAGGGGCGCTTGGAGTTAGGGTTAGGGGATGCGCGACTTGCATGAAAGACAATAAGAGCGATGCGAATGATGCCGCGAGGTTGTTGCCTTTTCCGGTTTCAGGTTTTGAAGAGACAATAAGAACCGTCCCACCAAAATATACCCGGATCTCTTGTTTATTCAGCATCATCGTCGTACTCCGTAAGACGCACTCATTGTATCTTTCTTCCTGCCCTTCACCATCAGGAACAAGGGAGCGAGAGTCCCACCACTTTGTAAGTCGGCTTGTCTTGCACTGAGTATTCTATAGGTGTTAACTGGAAGGCCTTGCTCAGGTTTTGCTCATGTCATTCTTAGTAGACTACGTAGGTTGTGACTCAAATTGCAGTCTGATCCTGACCTTTTTCCAGGTCATTCCAGGACATCATGATGGTCCATGTCCATCAGATGTATGTTTTCACTTCACCTGTAGTCCTCTATCACTTATTGATCAAATTACAGCATTACAAAAGAGCTGTAATTCGCCCTGCACCCAAACATTTCACAGTCGAGTTTTTACCCCCCAAAAAGTTTGGCGGAAGCTATAGCTATGGCATGCGCATCTTCCCTCTCCTTTGCGCAGATTCGATATCTTCCGACGGTTCGAATATCATGGAGTACGACGTTTGGCGGCGGTGGGAGGATTGTCTCTGGTTCCAAGATAACCTCGAACTCGAGTACCGGCGCTCTTCAAGACAAAAACGCCAACGCTTATTGCAAGGTAAAGGTGTCAAGAGGAATGGTTTCTACATCCAAGATCAAGCTTCATCATGGGAGTCACTTCCACCTGGCCCTCACCCAAAAACTGTTGCGCTAGATATACACGAATACATCCCAAAGCTAACAAAGCGTGGGACACTATTTCGCCCCAGCATGGCCGTTATCGAACAACGCCATGCTGAGTTGCAGGCATTTGTAGTAGCTCTGTCCAAAGAGGATCAGCCAACTCTTATCAAAGAAATGAGATCTACCAGCCTGGTCTCTGATTTCTTTGGGTATTGGCACAGAGACGCCACACTTGCTGCTCCACTTGTTTCCAATGATCCAAGTTCTGGAACCCAAGTATCTGGTGAAACGCTGACTTTTCGCGCCTCGCAGGAGGTCAGATCTCCGAATAGGGTGTCCGTGGCTAGTGACTCGAGTGCTGTTGAAGTTCCTATCATCTTTGATCATGGCTACCAATTGAATCCTAATTTACATCCCCGACAAGGTTCTGAACTTGGCGCACTACCGGAAGAACCTACTCACAAGCAGACGAGACTGGCTCGACGACGGAACCGCAATTATCAGATCTATGGGGCGCCTCCAGAACCTCCCGTCTCTGATCATCTTCGCACTTTAGCCGACATTTCAACCTTGGGTGTGTTCCTTATATCATCTCGCCATCTCACTGATTGACGAGATCTTAGGGCGCTCTATGCAGGTTCCCCAGCCAGAAATTGATTCAGCATCAGCTTATCTCGAGGATCTCCACATCGGAATGCAAACTTCTACTGGCTGCCGCCAGTCCATGACCAGTATCGTCTCGTCCATGACTATTAACTCGGTCGAAGCCGGCTCGCCTCATTGGGAACAGCCTTTCAAAAATCAGGACAAACCTCAAGCCTGGTCTCGTCTATCTATACCGGTTTCATTGTCAGATCTTGAGTTTTTTGAAGGAATTGATCCTATGCACGGTTCGTTGCAAGCATTTGGCTACGACCTCTTCACTGAACATTATTCACAGATGCCTCTTCAAGACCAGTATCTACCATTTCTCTTATGGTAGAAACTGCCATCCCGCCTCAAGCAAACCTGAGCCCCAAAATCTACGAGGCTACAGTTACAGGCCCACTGTCTCCAAGCACTTCTGTTATGACTAGAAACTCAACCTCAATCCATTCGTCTGTATCCACAGCGATATCCTCCTCCTCTGAGAACGATGATATCCTCTCCATCAGGGCCACTCTTCATGGCACCACTGTGATACTTCGTGTATCACGCGATATCGAGTGGGGGGAACTTCGCCAGCGCATATCCAACAAGTTTGTTGGACAACAAGCTATCTCCTTATCCAAGGATTTTACCATTGCAGTTGTCGTCGCCAAGATGACCTCCGCTATTGCCCAACTACGCGAGTTTGCTTCAGGAATGCAGAAACAGTCTATGTCTCTCACTTCTGCTGATAAATCAGACATGCGAATTCTGGATTCTCAACTGGACTGGGAGACAGTCGCTTACTCGACTGAGGGTACCAAGCTCACTTTGAGAATATTTGATGCCCCAGTTTAGAGGTATTCTGCCTTTACCCTCTATGACATTGCTGTCGACTCATCAAATTCACGCTTTCCGTTCCCGTTCTTTTTCTAACTCTCACTATTTCTTAATCGTGATCACCAGTCTTCTTGATACGCTTCGATTTTCGCATAATGACCTCCAGTCATGTTGTATACTTAATTTTCGATCCATACCAATCGTCTTGCCATGCTTTCGAATGTTCATGCAACTAATATGAACCAAATGGATACATACATTCATGTAACTCACTTACTAATTGTTTGCAATTCGCCCTGCTATTGCCAAAGCCATCTCTACTGGATGCAAGCACCTCTCTATCTTCACTGATAACCTCCCGGCTGCTAAAATGCTGAAGACATGTTCAACGATTCCGAGCAGGAACACTGCATAGTGGTATCAAGACTCCTTAGAGAACACTTTGTGATTCACCCAGATGGCAGCCTAAACTTCTGGGACTGCCCCAGCAGTGTCAAATAGTTCATACCCGCGGTTAGGACTCTCTACCCTGCTGAGGAACATCTGCGCACGTGCTATGATGTCCTGACAGAAAAACAGCAAAGCTTGCTCTGACTTGTGGATCACTGAATTTTTCAGAGGCAACTCTCGTGGCCGTAATTCCATGCCCACCAACAAACGGAAGGATGCCCTCCCATCCGACTCGAAAGGTAAAACATGGCTATCCCATTTCGGTCACTCCATATCTCTATGCGCTAGAGCTACGAGGGCCACACGCCCATCGGCGAGCATAGAGGTTCTTCCCACTGGAGAACGCCTACCCATACGGTATCGCTTACCCATACGGTGACGCCGACTCCGAAACCAGAACCCACATCCTCACAGAGTGCCCTAGGTTCCGTGTCTTAACCCGCACCCTCTTCATAGGGGATGTCAATAAGTTCCTCGCATCCAACCCCCAACCCCAGTTTGCCTTCCCAGGGGATCCCCTTTAGCTGTAACATATCTGGCATAGCGATATAGGCATCGTCCATCTCCCACGTGACTCTCCTGCAATGCAGGACTTCACTCCAAGCACGTATATACATATTCTCTCTCCTTAATGCGATATGTGGCTTCGGATACATGTGCTGCTCTGCCTCAGCTGGCTAGCCTGCTACGTCTAACATCCAATACATCTCTCTGTTCTATTCCCATTGTATCATAACGAAACCCTATGCCTTTGCGGTCAGTCGACTACCACGGACTGTGCGTGTACACCGCGTTACAAATTATTGATTTAAAAAAAGCTCACTTGCTATGTACACACCCAGTTTTCATCTTGTACTTTTTACGTCTTGTACTTGATAATGGACCACTTTTTCAATGCTTTACTACTTAATGAGTCTGATCCCAGTCTGATCCCTCGATGAGCTTTTGTGGGTAGCTACCTTGGTTTCTGAACCAAAAGATAGTGTAACTTGACCTTCACAAAGTTTTGTGATCCAACTGTATTTACAATCAAGCGCTACATTAAAAATAAATTATATTTCATCTCCTGGTGATCAAGTGTTTCACTTTCTTGTCTTGACATGAAGATAAATAGAGACAGTCGAGACTCGTTGCGCGTTTTGCAATCTTTTTTGACTCCATTTTCACACGGTTATGCTTGTATGCCAAGACAACTGTTTGACAATTGTTTGCAGTATCTAGGAACAGGACGCTCTCAGGGTCACGTGCCTGAACCGACTCTGATCCTCGCAGCTTCACGACCAAATAGACTTGCTCTTCTTTCGACCACTCCATCATGTCCTCTCCTATGAACATCAAGAAATTCCCTGGCCCTCCATCTGGCTCTACAGCCCCATCTGCTAATACCCCAAATTCCCGGGCTTTCCAATATACTCCTCCAGTCGCCAATATTCCACCCCGTAGTATCCCTGTCTCAGACGGTACTTCCCAGCCCCAGCCTACTCTTGACTTTACTCCGTCTTCAATGCGCCCATCCATAGATGGTGGGCTCAGGAAGGCGAGCACTACACTCACACCCAATCACATCACTGAGATGTCACACCTCGATCCTGATGAGTTTCCCGATGAGGAAAAGGCTAAAGTCCTGGCACGTCACCTTAGGCTAAGGGAGGAGGGAACAACAAATATTGAGTTACCTAAACCTGCTCCTTCAGTCTCTGGAACAGCCTCGATACATTCAAATCCTTCTTCTCAACGTAGTATTACCCCTAGAGACACAGGGAAGGCCAGGGAGGATTCAGTTTCATTTCCTATTTCTTATGATGTTCCAGGAGCGGATACAACGTGAGTCTCATCATCACTAATATCGGCCAATTACACCAACTAGGACTAATCCTCCTCATCGAGCCACGATGTGTATAAGTGGCACGCCGATCAGCGTCGACAAGCAGGCCGCACCCGTTCTATTTCATTCGCTGGTCTTTCCCATCAGCCTGACCCCGCATTTGAGCATATTCACGAACCGGGTGGTTTCCGACGGAACTACGTCAAGCTCCGTGCAAATGAGCAAGGTACTGAAGAACCCCAGATGCTCAACAATTTCATAGATTTCTTGCTATTGTTCGGGCACTTCGTACGCTGTGATCATTGTTGTATCCGTCAGCTAGGCTTACCAAGTTACAGGCTGGAGAGAATCTAGATGAGGATGAGGATGAAGAAAAGCTGGAAGACGAGGAACAGCTTGTCGGTCCTAGTCGAGAAGTTACTGACACTACAGAGAATACCCCTCTTTTGAGGGGTACGAGGGGTACATTTCACTCCGCCCTATCCCGTTCTAGATCGCGTTCCAAGCAACGTAAGGGCTCGGCTGGTCATGGAAGCGCAACAAATACACAAGCTGTACTTATGGCAGGTCTACTAGTTTTCGTGAAAGGGTTTTTTGCCACTCAACACATGTTTTTTTAGTTTCTTAAATCATTTATTGGAACCGGCGTTTTGTTCTTGGGCAAGGCGTAGGTGTTCAGCTATAATTTCCTTCGCACTGTTTTAATGGTTCTCAGTTTCTATAACGGTGGCCTCCTATTCTCTCTAGTGGTTTTCGTTACCATTTCTGCAATTTCCTTGTACTCTTTCCTCTTGCTTGCAAAGGTCAAGTCCGCTGTATCCGGCAGTTTTGGTGGTATGTGAAACTATCAATACATCATTTCTGGTGCTAAAACTTCGCTTAGATATTGGAGGATTTCTTTATGGCCCCTGGTTCCGATATACTATCCTCGCCTCCATTACGATATCACAACTCGGCTTTGTGGCGACCTACACTATATTTGTTGCTGAGAACTTTAGGGTTAGGTGTCTCGACTTCCGGTTGCCCTTTTGACTGATATTCTTGATGTAGGCGTTTACCATGGCTGTCTCTGACTGCTTGAGAATCTACGAGGTCAAAGTATTCATCTATCTACAACTCATCATCTTCCTTCCTTTTGCCCTCATTCGCGATATCGCAAAATTGAGTACGGCTGCTCTCATTGCCGATGTATTCATCTTCACAGGGCTGGTTTACATATTTGGAAGCGAGATACACCTCGTTGTAGAAAGGGGTATAAGTGAAGTCAAGATGTTTAACCCGACTCACTTCCCTCTGCTCATCGGGTTAGTCTTGAAATCTTGATCACCTTTTTCCAGTCCGAGTCTAACGCTTTTTAGGACCGCTGTATTCTCTTTCGAGGGTATTGGGCTTATCATTCCGATTACGGATGCCATGAAAGAACCACACAAACTTCCCCAAGTCCTGACGGGTGTGATGTTCTTTTTAACCGGCAAGTGTGGTTTGGTTTTTTTTGGACCTATAAGTAATAAATATCATTTGTAGTTCTTTATGGAGGCGCAGGAGTTCTTGCTTATCTGACATTTGGCAAGGAGGTCCATACCGTCGTGCTTGTGAACTTGGACCCCAAGAGTAAGATGGTGTTGACAGTGAGTCCTTCCCCGACACTTTTTTCCGCGTTTGACTGATTTTTTTTGCCCTCAAGGTACAATTTTTATACGCGCTTGCCATTCTCTTGTCGATTCCACTACAACTTTTCCCCGCGATCCGGATTATCGAGAACGGTTTGTTCACCAAGAGCGGAAAGGGCAACATGCAAGTCAAGTGGGCGAAGAACCTTTTCAGGTTTGCGTTGGTCTTGTTCACTACGGTGATCAGTTCGTTTGGTGCAAAGGATCTGGACAAGTTTGTCGCGTTTGTTGGGTGCTTTGCTTGGTAATTTTTCACATCTCTAAAGAGAATAAAAAACTTGACACTGTTTGACGATGCAGTATTCCGCTATGTTATGTTTACCCGTCTATGGTGCATCTCAGGGCCTGTGCTAGAAACAGAAAGCAGAAGGCAGTTGATTATGCCATGATTGTCTTTGGGATTGTGTGTTGCGTGTATACGTCGGTTCAAACGCTCAAGGTATGTTTATGTGACTCGATGCGTCGACGAGGTTATTGAGGCATCCCCTTTTTTTCAAAACAGCTGATGTTGGCGCCGAATGAACCGCCTGAGATCACTTACTGTGACGTTTAGATGGGCTTTTGAGTCATGTTCATGTCTCTCGAAAGCTTTCAAGCTCAACAAGGGGCGCGAAACAGTTGATGAGGTTGTTCTTGATACGCTTTTGGATGTTGTTTTTCTATGACAAGTTTTCTCTCCTACCCTATAAAACTTGCGCTAATTTTTTTGGGCCTTTTCTGAATACTCGCTTGGATTTATCCGTCGCACTTGTGTCTTAACAGCGTGATGGCTTTATAGATGTACTAGGTATATCATTTCTGCACCTCTGTCATGGTTCATTTTAGAAATACACACATGGTAACTACAAGCATTCATGTTGGCTCAATCGTCTGAACCAAGAAATGGTAAAGCAACTCGGAAGGAACCAGCCCAAGAGTCAAAAGAAAGAAGAAAAGTGGGGGAGGTATATAGATACATACATATATCATGATAGATGATAGATGGTCAAAAAAAAACAAAAAAGGGGTTGGGGGAAGAACACTCGTACTGACGCATTAGCACCCAACAAGACTGTCTCATCTCCCATTCTGGACCTTTCCAGATTCGCGTCGCACAAGATAATCTCGACTCAAATTGACTTTTCTCATCTCCCTCCCGGATAATACGGTATCATCATACCCCACACCCTCACAAAAGTCTCCTCCTCCTCCTCCTCCTCCTCCTTGTTTCTTCGCATTCCTCTCTCTCTTCATCATCGTCATACCCGAATCCGACTGAACAGCTCTCTCATCCGCACTCCCCCTCTCCCTCCTGCTCCTGCTCCTGCTCCTGCTCCTGCTGCTCCTGTTCCCCGTAGTTCGCGATGACCTTGTTGTTCTCTCCATAGACGCACCACGACATCGAATCTGAGAAGACAACGTCAAAGACCGAGAAACAGGTTCAACAGGACGACCAAGTGCGAGCGCAGAAGAACCCAGCAACGAATGTGACGAAGGAGATAAAGAACGTGAATGAGAAGAGCGAGGTATGGCAGCAGACGAAGAACGGAATCGGGTTCTCCCATCCAGACTTGGCTTGCAACTCAGCGACGTGGAACTCGTGCAACCGTGTCGCTCGTCAAACAGGGTCGTAGTCGTACCCCTTGGCGCGTTTCTTTTTCTTTCTTTGATTTTCTGAAGACTGCGATGACGGTGGTCTTGAGTCTCCACAACCTGGATCTCGTTGTTGTTGCTGTTGTTGTTCTTCGTCATCGTCATCGTCATCGTCATCGTCGTCAAGTCCGTATCCATAGGCGGCGTGTCAGGCTCAGGGGGATGCAAGGGAACAGAGAACATGGGACCGACTGCGCTGTCCGTCGATGTGAGTCGTGACGGTACGACGGATCCAGCCGCCATCAATGGTCCGATATCAGAAAGTATACCGACAGTGGACACTTGAGCACCGTTTCCCCTTTGTAATTGCCCCTTTTCAGAGTCATTGACGCGAGAAAATTTGAACGGAAACTGGGGCGTAGACACCGACGTGGGTACCGTAAAAGACAGATGAACCTCAGCAGATACAACGTCGATCGTTTGTCCCCTCCTGTGAGCCTTTGCTGACGGCGTTACTTGAGCAATTGGGTTACCAATGGATGGACGAGATTTACGCAAGGGCCTGTATTTCTCCAAGCGTTTGCTCTCCTTGGTGGAAGGAGGGGCAGGGACGGCGACGCCAGCAGCACGAAGAACATCCTCGAATGGTGCATGATCTTTAGTAGTCTGCATTCTGTGTGCATATGTACATTCCAGCCTGTTGTACTCGTATTAGCCATACACTTTTCAATCAACGATGGGTACAAACCCCGGTCCCAGAACAAACTCCCCACCCAACTGACTCAAATCCCCACCTTTCTCCCACACAGGCATACCAACCTTGAGTGCTCTCATGAGAACCATCGCGATACCTCCCATCAATCCATGTCGAATATATGATCCACTCTTGGTTCTCGTCCTTTCTCGATCGACGCCACCCCCCAAACAAGAGATGCCAGCCGATTTGGGCAGGCCGCTGCTCTTCGACCTGGAATGGAAAGTCATTTTCCTCATCTCCAAGGCAGTGTATAGAGCCAACGAAGGATCGGTATACACGTCGAGTGGTATGGCACCCTGGCCAAAGATCTGTTTGTACTTGCCGATCATGGTGTATGATCCATTGCCAATGACGACCACTTTGGCGGGGCTGCCGCCCTCGATACAATCAAACTTCTCATCGGCAGGACTGGAGATGGCTCCGGGTGCGAGCTGACGGGTGAGAGAAGTCACGGACGACATGTAATCTTGACACAAAGGACACCAGAAGTGGCGAATGAAGAGCACGATGATTTTCTGCTGGGTAAAGAGGGAGCCAAAGGTGATGCGGACGCCTGATTCGGCAATGATGGGCAACGAGGCGGCAGTGGTCAAGGAATAAAGTGGCGAGTCAGGAAGCGGCAATGAAAGCTTTGAGATGGGTCGAGAAATGGAGCGTCTGACGGTGGGCGACGAGGGAATGGTGCTGGGCGCCGAATCGGGGAGAGTGGGGGACGATGGCTCTGGAAGGGATCTGGTGTGAGTTGGAGCATCGATGCTATGGGTGCGCTGCAAATTTGTGCAAGTCTCTTTTGGTGTTTCAAGGTAGGATATTGAACGACGGCGATCGGGGAGTCTCAGCCCCAAGGGTGGGCCGTCGCCGGGCAGGACACTGGAAGTGCGACTGCGAAGGACCCAAAGGGGAGCAAAGGGATCCTTGGGGTCAGGGTCAGGATATCTCTCTGAGAAACTGAGCTTTGAGGCGTTGAGGAGGGTGGAGGAGGAGCGGTGGACAGAGGAACGACCTGGGGGAGGCTTGCGCCTGACCGACTTTGAATGGGACATGGGAGCAGCGGACAACAAGCAGAATAACATGAGGCTGACCACACGTGCAATAATATCATATCATTTTATGGAATATCATGTCCAATTGTCAATTATAGAGTCCCGCATCTCCCCAATCATCGCCTTCGAACTCTGCCCCTGTAGTTCTGGTCCAACGTCAGTGCCATCCTCGCCAGACATCCAACAACTTACTGAACGTCGCCTCAATCACGCTCATCTCCGTCGCCGTCGTCTCCAGCCCTGTAAAAGCACACCAGTCGTTCACCACAAGCCCTGCTCCAATCACGTCGGACCCCCGGTTCACCGTCCCTGCCTGTCGTGCTGTCAGTCGACCGTCCTCAATCAGCTCCACCACATACCACCAACGGCACCTGCAGCAAGCTGCTCAGCTCGTCCTGGTCCTGCATGCTCGTCTTGGGATGCACCAGCCCTCCCTGGTTCGTAATCGCACAGTAACTCCCCACAAGCACGTTGTCCGCGATCGTCTGTCGAAACACCTCCACCTTCAACACATCCGCAACAATCTCTTCCGTCTCCCGATCAACGTCAGGATGCACGAGAGCAACATAATCATTGCATGCAATCACATTTCCAAGCGCAGATAACCGCTCTTCCACACGCTGGATCGCTACAGTGTCAGGCAAGGAATTCCGTATATGTTGCAGCTCCTGATCCGTCGTCGTCGATGGCACAAGCAATCCGTGACGATTTCCTACTCTCTCTAGACATGCTCGGTTTCAGAAAGAGTGACGCTTACCCGCCGTGAGACGTCCCACTATACGCGTGCCCCCAATGCTCGTATGAACAATCGGGACAACATCACCGAGCTCAGCCTCAAAAGCTGAATAGAAATTGGTGCTGCCCTGGATAGCGCAGAGGCAGTAACTGTTGGTCAATTTTGAAAACACGCCAATGTCGCTGCTGTTCTCGAACTGGATGCCTGTTTAGTTCTGTAGTCAGAGCAAGATCAGGAGCTCTGACAATACATACGGGTAGCCATGGCGCAAAAGATCAAGATAGATAACGCAGAGAGAGAGATGGCTTAGCTAAGGCATCTGACTCTTATATTCTTTTTTCCCAACTATGACTCTTACACGCCTCCTTTCTCGCTGTCTTTCAACGCCACGCTTGTCGCGACTAGCAAGATGTCAGTCCACAGCCTCCTGCTCGTCAACGCCCATCGAGAAAATCATCATTGACAACATCAAAGTAAGCTTCATTCCCTAGCACAAATACTCCCCACGAATATTGAAAAAGTCAACAGGTCCAATCTCTGTCGCGACGTACGTGAAACTATGTCTCTCACATCCAACACACGGATACTACATGAACGCGTCGAATCCCGTCTTTGGCTATCAAGGGGACTATATCACAAGTCCCGAAATGAGTCAAGTCTTTGGCGAGGTGCGCTGTCACCTCCAGCACAAGCCAATACTCATTCATCTAGCTCATTGGAGTATGGCTCTTGTCGCAATGGGCACATGCCGGCAGTCCTCCGAATATAAGGCTCGTCGAACTCGGACCCGGAAGAGGAACCCTCATGGATGATATCTTACGGGTAAACCATCTCTCATGACGAATCACACACACAAAACAACGTCCGTTAATCTAGGTCCTGTCACGATTCTTACCTTCCCATGGTCCCATCGACGTTCATCTGGTCGAAACAAGTCAAGCCCTTCGCACCATCCAAGCGCAAACACTCGCATCTCGAAACATCGACTTGCAATTCCATCACTCCATCTCAGACGTCCCGCACTCTCCAGCACAATACACGATGCTCGTCGCACACGAATTCTTCGACGCACTGCCCATTCACATTTTGCAAGTCCGTTCGTTATTCATGTACCCTTACTCATGTATTAATCTTTTTTGAAAATGATAGAAAAAAGAAACAGGCTGGCACGAACTCCTCATCACCATCCAACCCTCAATATCCATATCCACCTCACCACCCCCACCCACCACCAACACCTACTCTCACCACCACCTCCGCCACGTTCTCTCCTCAACACCAACAGCCGCTTCTACCCTCCTCGGTCTTTCCTCTCCACGATTCCGCGACCTCCCCATCGGTGCCTCGATCGAAGTATCACCCGTCGCATTCAAACTCGCACGTCAAGTAGGCCAACTGATCTCGGGACGCAAAAAACCTGAACCCTTTGCCGCACGCGAGACAACGGACGTTAAACTGGAATCAGACAGCGTCGGGGGTTGCGGGCTGATCATTGATTATGGAGGAGATAAAGTATATGGAAATTCGTTCAGGGTAAGCGAGCGAGGGATTTTTTGAGAATGGTTAGTCTGATGTGATCCTTTTAGGCTTTCAAGCGACATAAAAGCGTGGACGTGTTCCATCGACCAGGCGAATGTGATTTAACAGCCAACGTCGACTTTGCTTATCTCAAAGAAGCCATGTACGATCTCGGTATGTGGTCCTCTTTTCAGTTTTCTCTCCGAGATTGAATTTCTGTGCGTGCGACTCAGTCATGACGCACGGCCCACTAACTCAACGTTCTTTCCTCGAACGAATGGGCATCTCTGTCCGGGTCGACGCTCTCGCACGGTCGACAAACTCTGAAACAACAAGAACTGCCATTCGAGATTCAGCAAAGCGCTTGACGGATCAACTAGGTATGGGAGGAGAATACAAAGTACTTGGAATGACGAGTGCAGGCCGAGTCAAAGGATTGGCGACTGCGCCCATTTGGCCTTTTGAAGTCAGAGAGGAAGAAAGGGTGGATGATTATGTACATATGGGTGGCGCCATAGAGAGTGAAAATTGAAAAAAAAAATGCTTTATTCATTCTATATTCCTGCGATCAAAACCATGTCTATGATTTCTTGACGATGACGGCGGATACGAGTGTGATTGGATATGTGAGACAGAATGTCGTCTTGGAGGTGAACGCGATCGAGAATTTCGTTGTCTTGTTCTTTCTTTCGAATGTGGTCTCGTGGACTGTCCATTCTGTTCCACATGGTGATCACGTTCGTACCGACGGATTTGCTCTCTACTACGTGCCTTTATTTCGGCTGTTGCACGATGCATTCGCCGCGGATCCTGTTCGTCTCTCATCCTGGTCCTTTCCATCCGTTTGCCCATGACCCTGCTCTCCTCTCCCCTTTCTTCTTCTTCTTCTTCTTCACTTTTGTCATCCTCACTCACACCACTACCTGGAGACACAAGATCATCATCATCATCATCATCAACTCCGTGTCCCTTCTCTTTCCTCCTTTTCCACATCAG
>Ga0153951_1000514_pt1 | contig 14502 bp, 10 predicted proteins | sample TSNJ035MetaG_FD_102278 | JGI IMG/M metagenome (GOLD analysis project Ga0153951, IMG submission 102278) | Attine ant fungus gardens microbial communities from New Jersey, USA - TSNJ035 MetaG | ecosystem: Host-associated > Fungi > Mycelium > Unclassified | place: USA: New Jersey, Wharton State...
AGTTGCGCTCGCTCGGCGTCATCACCGAGGAAGAAGCGCGCCATCATCCCGCGCAGCACATGATTACGCGCGCGGTCGGCGCAACGGACCTGCTCGAACTCGACGACGATGCCATCGAAGTCGCCGACGGCGACCTTTTCCTGCTGTGCAGCGACGGCCTCAGCAACGAACTGAGCGACGCCGACATCGCCGGCGTGCTGACGTCCACCGAGCGCGAGAACGTATGCGGAGCCCTGGTCGAACTCGCGCTCGCACGCGGCGGACGCGACAATATCACGGCCGTGGTCGTCGAAGCGCAAGACCCGAATGCGTCGGAGAAGACCTTATTGAATCCCGCGCCGTGAGCGCGGCTTTTCTTGCGCTTTTGCGTGCGGTTCCGGATCGCGTTGGAGCCGACCGGACTTCAGGCTTCGCCGTCTTCTTCCTCCGGCTCGTCGCTGCCGTTCTGTTTTCCCGCCGGTACATTGCGATTGCGATAATCCTTCGAATGCAGTCCATGCTTTTTGAGCAGCATCTGCAGATGCGAGCGGTTCATGTCGATCCGTCTCGCCAGTTCGGCAACGGTGCCGCTCACCTCGCGCAGTCCACGTTCGAGAAACGCCTTTTCGGCGTCGTCGCTCGCGGCACGCTTCGCGTCGCTCAACGACATCAGATTCGCGACGCTGATCGGCTGTGCGCCGTTTGCGTGCATGCCATCATCCGCGGCGGCCGTCGTGGAACCAGGCGCAGCGGGCCGCATATCGAGCGGCAGATGATCGACGTCGGCCATCTCGCCCGCGAGACATGAAATGCGGTACATCACGTTGCGCAATTCGCGGATATTGCCGGGATACGCATAGCTCAACAAAAAGTCCCGCAAACGCGGCGTCAATCTGACGGGCCGGCGCTTCAGGCTGCCGGCCGCCTCGTCGCCGAACCATGCGATCAGCAGCGGTATTTCATCGCGACGCTCGCGCAACGGCGGCAGCGTTACGTGAATCACGCTGAGCCGATAGAACAGATCCTCGCGAAATTTGCCCTCTTCGCTGAGCTTGCGCAGATTGCGATTGGTCGCCGCGACAATGCGCGTATCGACCGCAATCGTTTCGTCGGACCCGACACGCTGAATCTCGTGCGCTTCGAGCACACGCAGCAGTTTCACCTGCCCCGCCAGCGGCAATTCGCCGATCTCGTCGAGAAAGATCGTCCCCGTATGCGCGCTTTCGAATTTGCCCTTGCGATCATTCGATGCGCCCGTGAACGCGCCCTTGCGATGACCGAACAGTTCCGATTCAAGCAGGTTGTCTGGAATCGCGCCGCAATTCACGGAGATAAACGGCTTGTCCGCACGCGCGCCATTCGCGTGAATCACTTTTGCCATCAACTCCTTGCCGGTGCCGCTCTCGCCGTCGATCAACACGGGCAAATCGGTCGGCGCCGCTTTCTCGGCGATTTCGAGCGATTCAAGCAGGCGCGGATTGTCACCGAACGTTCCCTCGAAAATAAAGCTGCGTTCGAGCAATGCCTTGCGGCGCGCGCCGCGCGATTGATCCGCGGACTCCTGCGGCTCGGCGGCCACGGCCGCCTGCACGAAACGCTCCTTGTGCGAAAGCTGCATCACTTCGTCGCGCAGCGAGGTGGCTTGCCTGAGCAGCTTGTCGATATCCGCGCGTTCGAGCCGCGACGACCAGCGCAACGTCGAGCGCAGAATCTCGATCCGCTCGATCAGCCCTGCATACGAAATCGCGGGACTCGCCTCTTCCGTCTGATCGAGTATCTTCATCATGATGCACTCAACTGTTTCTGCACGAGCTGGTAATACATGCCGCCGCGTTGAATCAGTTCTTCGTGACGGCCCTGTTCGACAATCGCGCCTTCATACAGCACGAGAATCTTGTCCGCGCGCATGATCGTGCTGAGCCGGTGCGCGATGATTATCGCAGTGCGGCCTCGCAGAATGTCGTGCATATTGCCGAGAATATTGCTCTCCGATTGCGAGTCGAGCGCCGAGGTCGCTTCGTCGAATACGAGCAGACGCGGATCGTGATAAAGCGCGCGCGCAATACAGAGCCGCTGGATCTGCCCGCCCGACAACCCGATACCGCGCTCGCCGACGATCTGCTCATAACCGAGCGGCATCTTGCTGATAAAGCCATGCGCGTCGGCCATCTTCGCGACTTCCTCGATGCGGCGGCGCTCGGGCGCATCGTCGCCGCTCGCGATGTTCTCGGCAATCGTGCCGGAAAAGAGCAGATTGCTTTGCATCACGTAGCCGATCTGCGCACGGAAATAGTTCTTGTCGATCACACCGGCATCGTAGCCGTCGATCGTCATCTTGCCTTCGGTTGGCTGATAGAAGCCGACCAGCAGTTTCGCGAGCGTCGTCTTGCCCGAGCCGCTGCGCCCGACTATCGCCACCAGTTCGCCGGGCTTGATGTCGAAGCTGATGTTTTCGAGCACATAAGCCGAATCGTCTTCGCCATAGCGGAAATAGACGCCGCTCAGGCTGATTTCGCCTTGCAGTTCCGGCAGCATGACTCGCGAAGGCAGGTCCTGCGGTTTCTGTTCGGGCTCGATGTCGAGCACGTCGCCGAGCCGCTCCATCGCCACGCCCGCGTCGTTGAGCATGCTCCACAGGCCGACGAGCCCCATCAATGGGCCAAGTACGCTGCCCATGAATGCATTGAACGCGATCAACTGACCAATCGACAATTCATGCGCGAGCACCAGATTCGCGCCGACCCATAGAATCGCGATCGTCGTCGCCGCATTGAGCAACTGGCTGCCGAAGCTGACGAGAATACCGAAAGCATGCGCGCGATACTGCAATTCGAGCGCCTTCGCGTACTTCTTCTCCCAACGCAGCCGCACGGGCCGTTCGATGCCCATACCCTTGACGGTCTCGACACCGGAGAGCGCTTCCATCAGGAACGACTTTGCCTCGGTCGACGCGGTGAACACCTCGCGCGCATAGGACTTGATCTTCGGCGTCGCGATAACGGTCAAGGCCATGATCGGAATCACGAACGCGATCAAGACGAGCGTCATCTTCACGTTGTAGACGAACATGATCGTGAAGTAGATGAAGATCATCAGCAGATTCAGCGCGGTGGTCACGGTCGACTCGGTCAGAAACGCACGAATCGTCTGGTTCTCCTGAAAGCGCGCGAAGATATCGCCGGTTTTTCGCTTCGCGAAGAACGAGAACGGCAGCGACAACGTATGCTTGAAGAATTGCGACATCATCGCGAAGTCCATGTTACGCACCATGAAATTCGCGAGATAGGCGCGAATCGTCGACATCAATTGCGAGAACACGTTGGAAATAATCAGGCCGCCGATCAGCAGGTGCAGCAAGCTCACGTTCTGATGCACGACCACGCCGTCGAGAATGTTCTGGATAATCAGCGGCGGGATCACGCCCAATACCTGAATCACGAAGGTCGCGAGAAACAGGTAGCCGAGTATCGTCCGGTATGGCTTCAGGTAGCCGACAAAACGTATCCACGGCGAGCGCGCGGCCGACATCTGCAATAGCTGCGGCCCACCGGTAAACAGCAGACACGTACCGCTCCAGCCGCGCTCGAACTCCTCCACCGTGAGTTTTCTGAAGCCGAGCGCCGGGTCGGCCAGCCACACATACTCTTTCGAAAGCCCGTACACGACGACGTAGTGATAGCCTTCCCAATGCACGATGAACGGCAGATCGAAGCCGCGCAGCGAATCGAACGTGCATTGCACGCCGCGTGTCGCAAAGCCGAGCGATTCGCTGGCGCGCGCGAGGCTGTCGAGCGTCGCGCCTTGCGTCGTTACGTTCGCGAGTTCGCGCAGCTTGCCGAGCGTCATCGGAATGCCGTAGTGGCGGCAGATCATCGCGAGACACGCGGCACCGCAATCCATTTCCTCGGCCTGCTCGACGAGCGCAAAGCGCCTGACGATCTTCTCGCCGAATTCCGGTTTGCTCTGCAAATCGAGCATCAACGGCAGCTTGCGGCGCTGCTCCAGGCGCTTTTGCCGCTGCAATTCGCGGTCGCCATAACGGATGCGTTCGTCGAGTACTTCGCGCAGCTTCGGATTGCGTTCGAGAATGAAATGCACCGTGCGTTCGGGAATCACGAGCAAACGCGTGTCGGTGGATGCGACGACCGAGGCCATCTGCTCCTGGCGCATCAGACACGCCTTTTCGCCGAATATCTCGCCCTCGCCGAGCGTCGCGAGCGTGTAATCACGCCCTTCCTCGTGCCGGACGATGCGCACTTCGCCTTGCCGCACCACATAGAGCCGGCGATCGTCGCGGCCATCCTGCCTGAGAATCTCCTTGCCGGCGGACACTTTCTTCGCGCCGACACTGCGCACATATTCTTCGAGTTCGGCCTTGTTCAGCTTGCCGCGCAGATCGAACAGTTGCGCGACGAAGCCGCCCGCCGAATTGATCGCAACATAGCTCGCGACGAACGCCAACGCCGCCTGATTGCCGGCCATCACCGGCTCGATCGCGGTGCGCGGAATAAACAGCAATTCGGTTTTTGCCGAAGCACGCACCGACGCTTCGTGGATATACGTGCGCAACATCGCGATATCGGCGAAGATCTCGCCCGACTTGCGCACGCCCATGCTGGTTTCCTTGCCATGCTCCTCGGTAAAGATGCGCGCGGAACCGGAGCGGATCACATACAGACCATCGGCAACTTCGCCGGTCGAGCAGACCGTTTCACCGAACGAATAGAAACGCGCCTGCGCATACTCGGCAAGCCGCTCGATCTCGTCGCGCGAGAACGGCGACAGTATTTCCACCGAGGCCAGAAATTCGGCGGTGGAAGGCGCGGTCTGGGGAGCGTCCATGGGCGTCGAATTCGAATCGGGCGAGCGCGTTAGCGCGCTTCGATCACGTGTTCCTGCGCGCGGGCAATCAGCCAGCTCTCGCGCAGCAGGCGCCGGATTTCAGTGGCCACGTCGGCGTCGAGCATGGCCGGATATTTGGCCGTCACCGCGAAAATCTCGAAGCACGAACGGTCCGCCGAGGCGAATGGTCCGAGCAGATCGCCGACCGCTGCATTGAAGATTTTCGCTTCGATATCGGGTTTCAACGAACCGCGCAGTACCTTGCCGATTACGCCGCCCGATTCGCGCGTATCGGCAATCGAATGCTCCTGCGCCATTTCCGCGAAACTGCCGGGGTCGTCGCGCAGATACGAAATCATTTCCTTCGCCTTGCCCTCGCTGTCGAGCACGATATGGCTCACCTCGATCGAATCGAACTTCGGTGAATTGAGCGCGAAGTAATCGCGGATCGCGACATCGTTACCGACCTCGTCGAGCATCTTCTCCTGATAGAGCCCGTCGGTAATGAATACCTCGAATTCGTCGAGGCTCACATGCAGCGCGTCGAGATAATGATTCATGTCCGCCGCGCGATGCAGCCCGCGCACGCGGCGAAACTGGTCGGCACGCTGCTGGATTTCTTCGGCACTCACGGCCACGCCCTGCTTTTTCGCCGCATGCACGGTGAGCTTGTCGCGCACGATCTGCTCGATCAGGCTCTCGAACTGGCCCGTCAGTTTCAGAAGATGAATGAACTCGTCGACGTCCACGACTTCGTCGTCGATACGCACTATCGCGGTCATTTGATCCGCTCCTTTGATTGACGTGTCATCGTTGTGCTCAACCCGCCACCTGTCTGAACGGATCGAGACCGAGGTCGATCAGGCGCCGCTCGCGCACGACGATTTCCGCGTTGGCGGTCATGCCATAACGCAACGGATAACGCGTGCCGGCCACCTGGTAGTAGTCTTTATCGAGCGTGACGCGGCCCTCGTAGACCGGCTGCTTGTCCTGCACTGACGGTTTCGTCGCCGGAGAAATAGATGCGAGCGTGCCGCTGATAAGCCCGTAGCGCTGATACGGAAACGCATTGAACTTCATCCTGACCGATTGCCCTTCATGCAGAAACGCGCGATCGTGCTCGGCGATTTCGATCTTCAGCACGGGCCGCGCGTCTTTCGGCGCAATACCGCCGAGCGGCGCATTCGCCTGAATCTTGTCGCCGCGCTGCGTCGACGTGACGTCGGTAATGACGCCCGAAACCGGCGCGAGAATCAGCAGGAAGTTGTCTTTGTCGATGTTCTCGAAACGGACTCGCGCGGCCGCATCGGCTTCGAGACGTGCGCTTTGCAATTGCACGCGCAGCTTGTCTTCGGCATCGGTGATATCGCGCACGGCCGAGTCGTATTGCAACTGAAGATCAGTGCTTTGCTGCCCGCTGGTTGCCAGTTGCGCATTCGCCTGCGCGTATTCGTGGCTCAGGCGGAAGTCGAGTTCCGCAAGTTTCGATTGCGCGACACGATAGGCGTTATCGGCTTCGAGCGCCGCCGTGCGCTTCTGCTCGACCTGCAATTCGGCAATGCCGCCGCCACCGGGCTGCGCGAAAGCCGCGAATACCGGTCGAGTTCCTGGCGTGCCGCTTCGCGCGTGCGACGCGCATTGTCGAGTGCGCTGCGGGCTTCATCGAGTTCGGCTTTCTGTCCTTCGGCCAGCTTCGTCGTACCCTCGGAAACGCGGTTTTCGTGCAGTCGCTCTTCCACTTCGAGTTGCGCTTTCAATGCAGCGGCCTTGCGTTCAAGCAGCGCCTTTTTCTCGGGAAACTGCTTCCATTCGCGCTCGGCGTCTTCGAGCTTGAGTTGCGCCTGCAACGCATTACTCGCGGCTTCGATCGCGCCGCGTGCATTGAGCCGCGCGAGCACGTCGCCTTTCGACACCGGCTGTCCCTCGGCGATATAGAGGTCGGCGAGTTCGCCGTCGATCGGCGCGTAGATGCGCCGTACCTCCGATTCCGGCGACAAGGTGCCCGGCGCGCTGACGATCACGTCCGCGCGGCCGACGAACGACCACAGCAGTCCCGTCACGACTAGCGCCACCATCGCCCAGATCAAGGCGCGCGCGATCCGCACCGGCTCCGAGGTCAGAATCGCGATGCCTTCGACGCTGTGATCTTCGAGCGCCTCGGACAACGGTCTAGGGTGTGGGTCGCGTTTCACTCTGATCGCCTCCAATCAGCGAGAGCTTCGCTTTCAATAGCGCGGGGTCGAGCACCATCCGCAATTCGGTCAGCGAGCGGCGCTGCAAACTCGCCTCGGCCTCGATATCCGCGAGCAGGCGGTCGAAGTCGGCCGGACGGTCGGCCTTCAGTTGCGTGTAGATGCGCATGCCTTGTTGGGCCGCGGTTTGCGCATCGGAAAGCAGGCGCGCCTCGTTGCGAAAGCCGGGCGAAATGCCGGCTTCGAGCCGTTGCGTGCCGCCGATCGGACCGCTCGCGCGATACGCTCTCCACAAGCTCTGCGCGCGCAGCATCGAGTCCTGCGCACGAGCAAGCGCTTTGTCGTGCAATGCAGCGACGTCCTTCTGAATCGACTGCACGAACCACGCATCCGTTTGCGGATCGAGACTCGCGTAGAACGACAGCAGATGCTGGTCATAATCTTTGGCATCGCGCGTTTTCTGCAAATCGGTGTATTGATCGAACAGCGCTTTCTTATGCACCGATTCGGCCGCGAACACGTCGGACCAGGCACTCGCGGGCATCGACTGCAAACCGGCCAGCGCCTGTTGTGCATCGCCACGCTGCCATGCGGCATCGACCCGATTCTGCTGCCTGACGATTTCCGCCGAAGGCAAGCGCGCGGCGGCCAGTTGCCGGAATTGCGCCTGAAACGGCGGCGTGCTGAAATGCGCCGACTTCATCATCGCGAGCAATGACGTCAATTGGCGGCTCAACGCGGCATCGAGCAATGCCGTGTATTGGCGCAAGTCCTCGCGTACGCGGTCGAGGCCCGCAAGGCGCGGATAACGCTGCGCATAATCGTCGAGTACGGCCGGGAGTGCATCGGGTTTGTCGCGCGCAAGCTCGGCGCGAATCACGCCGTTCAGCCGATCGATTGCGGCAACGTACACCGAATCGTCGCTTTCCAGCTTGCGCAAATGACTGAGCGCCAGCGCATAGGGCTCCGCGAACTGAGGCACGTAGCCCGCAATCCGGTCGAGCGCGCGCTGGTGCGTTCTCGCATCGTCGTTCCAGCGGCGCAGCAGGTTGCTGATCGTCGGTTCGTCCGCATACATGCGGATCGGCGCATCGACACCACCGCGCGCGACGACGAACCGCTCCAGATCGCCGACCCATTGCAATTCGCCGACCAGCGAGCCCGCGTCCGCATTGTTCGCGCTCAACGACTTCATCTCCTTGAGCCGCGCATCGGCCTGATCGAATTGCGCTTTTTGCAGCGTATCGAGCCAGCCTGGAAGTTGCGCCTTCAAGAGTGCTTCGCTCGCGAGCGCACTGATTTTCGTGTCCGTCGGATGATTGGCGAGATAACTCCGCGCAACCGTAACCGCGCTCGCGTACTCTCCGCTGGCGAGCAGGTTCTTCAACTCGCGCTCCGACGAGCCATGCAGATAAAGCGCGACACCCAGTCCGGCCAGTACGACGACACCCGCGCCGCCCCACGCCGCGATACGACGGACGTTCGTGCGTTCGCCGTCGGCGAGCGCCTTTTTGAATTCTCCGGCCAGCAGGCGCCAGCGCGACTGGCTTCTCACGGCATTCTTTTCATGCTTCGCCGCGTTCTTACCGATTGCGCCGCCGTGATTGCCCGCACCATTGGCGGCTTGCGCACCGTTTCTTCCTGAATAGGCCCCGTCGCGCTTTGCCTGCGCAGTCGCCACCTGTGCCGCCTCGTTCACCTCGTCCTCGCGTTGCAGCGCCGGATCGACGCAAAAGATATCGAGGAACGAATGCGCGGCGCCCACGAACGTGGTCTTGTCGGCATCGGCCGCGCTGTCCGCGGCCGGGTTCAGTGAAATCTGGGTCACGGTGGGCTCGACGTCAGGCTGTTTCTGTAGCGACACTCTGTAGACGAAATGATCGCCGCCAAATGTAACGACATCGCCGTCCGCGAGCGGCAATGCCGCTTCGTCGAGCCGCACGCCGTTCACGAACGTGCCATTGGTGCTGCCGAGATCTTCGACGAACAACTCGCCGCTCTTCAGAAACAGATGCGCATGGCGCCGCGAAATGTAATTGACCTGATGCGGATAGCGTTCCTTGTAACGCGAGAAAACCTCGTCCGTCTTGCTGACGAGAAATGGAAACGCGTGTACTTCGACCGGTTGCAGACCGAGGTCGTCGCGCTGCGGCGCGAGCAGCAGACGAAGCGCGCAAGACTCGCCGCTGCTCGCGACGATGCGCGCGCGCGGCTCGATGCCGGCGCGGTAGCGAAACTCGCCGCCGAAGCACAGCTCGTCGCCCGCGCGCACGCGCGCCGGCGTTTGTCGCACCGCGACGCCGTTCACGGTCGTGCCGTTCTTGCTGCCGAGATCGGCCACATACACCGTGCCATGCTCGATAAAAATGCGCGCATGACGGCGCGACAGACTCGCGGTCCACTGCGCGGGGTAATCGTTGAACGGTGCTTCGCTGCGGCCGACAGCAAACAGCGTGTCGACGATGCGGATCGCGTCGAACGACGGGCGTTGCGCGGACGCAACCGGCGACAGCACCACGTCGAAGGCAGCGTCCACTGTCGCGCGCATCTCAGCAATCGAATCTTCGCCGGCGGCCATTTTGTCTGGATCACTAAGCGTGTACCTGTCGCGATGGGAACGCGAAGGACACGGTGGAACAGGGACGAAGAACCACGGCGCAACGATGTTGTCGTGAGGAGCCGCGCGAACGCAGACCCCTAAAGAATTGTAAGTCACGCATGGCGAGTGTCAATTTCCATATCGTCTGCCGGGAACAGCACGGATGCGTCATTCGCGGCCTAAATACCCGCGCCGTACGCCACCACGCGGATTAGCTCAATGTTCCTTTACTTGTCTTTGACTTGCGCCTGCACGTCGACGCTCGGCCAGCCGCCGCCGAGCGCCTTGTACAGCAGTACCGTGTCGGACAGAATCTCCTGATGATTTTCGAGCAGCGCCTGCTGTGCGTCGAGTAGAGTCCGCTCGGTTTCGAAAACTTCGAGTTGCGATACGACGCCAAGCCGCAATTGCGCCTGAATCTGATCGGCCACGATCTGCAAACGCGCAACCTGCTGCAGCAATTCCTCGCGCTGCTGCTTGTGCGCGCTCAGATTGACGAGTGCGTTTTCGACTTCCTCGAACGCCCCCATGACGGCCACGCGATACTGCTGTTCGGCGACTTTCGATTGCGCCTCGGTCACTTTCACATGCGCACGCACGCCCGGATCGAGCAAGGGAATATCGATGCTCGGCATGATGCCGAACGTAAACGATTTCAACAGTTGATTCAGCGCGAAACTCGCCGTACCGCCTTGGGCAGTCAGGCCAATGCTCGGCAATTGCGCGAGCTTCGCCTGGCCGACGAGGTCATACGCCTCGAGTACCCGGAATTCCGCGGCGACCACATCGGGCCGTCGCGACAGCAATTGCGCGGGCAAACCCTCCGGCACGACCGGCAGTTTCACGCGTTCCTGCAAATGGCCCGGCGGCAGCTGGAATTCGCCGGCCGGCACGCCGATCAGCGTGCAAAGCGCGTTATTGGCGACCGCACGTGCGCGGCGCAATTCGTACAGGTCATGCGTCAACCGGTTGATTTCGGCCTGCTGCCGTAATACCAGGGTTTGCGGCACGAGGCCATTGCGCGCCTGGCCTTCGTAAATCGTCAGAATCTGCCGGTTCGTGCCGAGCGTTTTTTGCTGCTGCTCGATCTGATCGTCGAATTGCAGGATCTGGAAATAGGTGCTGGAAACATTCGCGACCAGTTCGAGATAACCGGCACGCCAATCCGCTTCGCTCGCATGAAATTCGGCCTTTTGCGCCTGCACGCCTTTTTCGACTTTGCCCCAGATATCGATGTCCCAGTTCACCTGGGTCGCGAGGTTGTACTGTTTCGTAAAAGGCAAGCCGGTGGTCTTCTGGAAATCGGCGCCCGCGCCAAGGTCCATGGTCGGCAAGGCCCCTGCCTTGGCTTCGCTGATCTGCGTGCTCGCGACGTCGATCCGCGCGGCCAACACCTGAATGTCGAAGTTGCCCGCAATCGCCTTGTCGATCAGCGTGTCGAGATACGGGTCCTGGAAACCCTTCCACCAGTCGCGCTCGATCGTCGCGGCAGCCGAGACCAGCGCGCCCTTCTGATCCGACCACGCTGTCTTTGCAGGCGTGTCGGGGCGCCTGTACGCCGGCATGCTGACATCGACACAGGCGCACAGCGACAGCGCGCAGACCGTTGCGGCACAAACGCCGCGCAGTGCACTGCCAATACCGCTCGATGCCGCGATCGCGGAAAGAGCGCGGCGGGAAGCCGAAGATTCAGGCAGCAAGGAATCGAGCAACGATGACACGATTGTCTCCGGTGGCACCCGCTTTATCCGCGAGAAAAAACGGCGTTCGAGACCGAATCGCTGCCGCGCGGCTTCGGCCACGAAGCAGCGGAAATGTCGGCACGGGAAAACAGGCGGAAATCAGTCGAAAATCAGTCGAAAGCGCGAAGGGTGCGTGGAAAAGACGATTGAATAAGCGGTCTTTTAAGCAACTCGCTCGTGAAATGCGCACGCGCGGACAATAAGGCGCGCGTGCGCCGCGTCGCTCAGGACACGAAGATGTTGTTGTTCGACGTCACATGCGGATCGATCTGCGTCGTCGTGCCGTTGACGAGCGCCGAGTTGTTACCGTTGGCGCTCTGGATATTCATCGTCGTGCTGATCAGTTGAGTCGCGTCGACGTTCTTGCTGTTGTTCGGCGCATACACGGGCGCGAAGCTGTAATACGACGACCACGGAGCGTAATAGCCGTTGCCGCCGCGCACGGCGCGCATGGCCTGGCTGTCGAGTTGCTCGGTGATGGACAGATCCTTGATCGTCAGCGTGTTCATGGTCAATCTCCTGGAAGGGCAAGCGCATAGTCCTGCGTTGGGAATCGAGCAACCTGTCTGCTCGGACGCCATTCACGCATGAGCTATGCCAACCGTGCTCTCCCTTCCGGTCGATACCTCGAAACGCCTGCTCGCAAAGGGCTTCAGCGAATCGGCAACATGGCTCGGAAACCTGGCCGATGGAAGATGAAACGGGAAGTGGTGGATTGCAGCCAACATCGCATTCGAAATGGTTGGCTGCATCGCGACAGTCGATCACGCGCGCTTCCGTACGTCATGCCATACATCGCTCAGCGCGCAATGACCGTGATCTTCTTCGAGTACACCGGCGGGTTGTGGGGCATATGCATGTCATCGCCCATCAACAATTGCAGCGTATGTTTGCCAAGCGGCAATTGAATCATCGTTTCCGTTTCGCCTGCGCCGAAATGCAGATGCTGACGATCCGAGGGAATCTCCTGGTCCATCGGCGGCAGGTCGGTGTCGATCAGCAGATGATGGTGGCCGGTATTCGGGTATTTGACGCCTTTCGGCGCGACACCCATGAAACGCAGGCCAAACCAGACGCGAAAAGGCTTGTTGGCCGGCACGACCTGGCCGTCGTTCGGATAGCCGATATAGGCATAGGCGCCGGGCGGCGCCGGCGTGGTGCCGGCCCATGCCGCTTCCGACACGGCCCACGCCGTCAATGCCGAGGCTGCGAGCAGCGCCGCGGCCGCAATGATCTTGTCCATGAGGTCTCTCCGATGCCGCCGATCCGTTTCGAACGGAACGAACCGGGTGCGCTAGTCTTTCAGCACGGTGATGGTGATCTTCTTCGAATACACGGGTGGTACGTGCGGCACGTGATTGTGGTCGCCGAGAATCAGCTGCAGCGTGTGCTTGCCGGGCGGCAACTCGATACGCGCATCGGTTTCGCCGGCGCCGAAGTGCAGATGCTGCCGGTCCGAGGGAATCTCCTGATCGAGCGGCGGCAAGTCCGTGTCGATCAGAAGATGATGGTGGCCGGTATTCGGAATCGCAACGCCTTTCGGACACACGCCCATATTGCGCAAGCCCATGCGCACCCAGAGCTTGCCGCCATGAATCACCGCGCCGTCCGGCGGCCAGATGATGTACTCTTCCGCCCCCGGCGGCGACGGCGTCTGCTCGGCATAGGCGGCACCGCTTGGCCCGACGCTCGTGAATACCGCAACGGCCACCACGCACAAACTCATGCGCAATGCGCCGCCACGCGCGCGCGCCGCAAGCCGGCTGGAAAGATGGGGAATACGGGTTCTTCGCATGGCTCACTCTCCCGAAGAGGGGTCATGGCAGGCCCGGCCGCGCATGGCCTTCCGGGCGTTCCAGCGGCATGTCGCGAACCCGGATGTCCGGACTGCCGCCTACTTAAAACGACCATGCGGCGCGACTTTGTGAATCAGCTTAGGACGTAACTTGCGAAAAAGATACGCGATACTCGTTAACCGTATGACGCGCCGAGCGCTTCCGGACAGTGGTGACGTGCAAAGCGCGTGCTATCGTTATTGACAGGTTGCGGGTCAATGTCCGATAGCGGCATCGATGCTTCCCCGCCGTATTTCAGCGGATACCGCGAACCACGCGGTCCTCGAATGCCTGAATTCTGTCCGGTACAAACAGGATATGAAGATGTGGCGAAAATTCCTGCTGGTGTGCATGGCCGGGGCAATTCACGCGCAGTCGGGCGTCGCTATTGCCGCGACGGAACGTGAGAATATCGGTGCGAGTACCGCGGTGAGTACTGTCGCGAACGCGATTGCGAGTACTTCGGCGGAGAGGAAAAAAAATGCGCCGATGTTCTCGCCACTTACTCCATCGCGCGGCAATGAGCACGCACGACGTATTGCGCTCGTAATCGGCAATGGCGAATACGGCAATCCTTTGGAACCGCTTCGCGACAACGCGCCGCGCGATGCCGAGGCGATGCGCGATGTACTACGCGCGCGCGGCTTCGACGTCATTTCCCGCACGAATGCGACCCCGTCGCAAATGCGGCAAGCCATCGACGAATTCGCAAAGCGCTTGCAAACAGGCGATATCGCACTGTTCTATTTCGCCGGGCACGCCCTGCAAATAGAACAGCAAACGCTGCTTGTGCCGGCGCAGCCCGACGCAGACGCGCTATTGCACGCGCCTGCTTCACTGCTCAGGAGCGGCGTCGATCTGAATACCGTCCTGCATGCGATGCAATCGTCGCGCGCCGGCCGGCTCAACCTCGCGATTCTCGATACCTGTCTGAACAATCCATTTACACCCGCGGCGGCAACCATGAGTACGTCGGCGCTGCCTGCCAACACGGTGATTGCATATGCCACCGCGCCGGGCAGTTTTGCGGCGGACGGTCCGCGTCACGGCGTCTATACCGCCGCATGGCTGCGCGCACTGCGAAATGCGCCGTCGCAATCGCTTGCCGACCTGCTTCCACGCGTCGCCGCCGAAGTTCGCGAGGCAACGCACGGCGCGCAACAACCGTGGACCACGGCCACGCTTTCCGCCGTCGAGCCGGTAAGCGAAGACGCCGTGTCGCGACCGGGTGCATCGGATCGTGACGTCATCGCACTGCGCAGCCGCGGCCTTCTGCCCAAAGACAGCAACGAGCAATACGAAATCACGTTCTG
>Ga0153951_1000516_pt1 | contig 14496 bp, 13 predicted proteins | sample TSNJ035MetaG_FD_102278 | JGI IMG/M metagenome (GOLD analysis project Ga0153951, IMG submission 102278) | Attine ant fungus gardens microbial communities from New Jersey, USA - TSNJ035 MetaG | ecosystem: Host-associated > Fungi > Mycelium > Unclassified | place: USA: New Jersey, Wharton State...
AGCTACACAATTTGACTGGCCAAGCATTTTTTGAGGCCTATTTTGCATATTTTGCAGCTGGTTCGTGAGCTCTGTCATTGCCCTATTCAATGGTGCATGGTCCGGATGGGCCACTAGGTCTTTGTCAGTAATCTCCTACCCAACTCAGACAAAAAAATATTTCTTACATCCATTACCCAGATTTGTATTATACAACTCGAGTTTGTACTTTTCATTCTTGGCGTATATCTTATGGGACACCTTGCATTGATCTGCATGACACCGTGAATATACTGCACTTACTCAATATACCTTGGACAACTTACTGTGAGTACTCCTGGTTATGTCAACGAGGAAACTTGCCCAATGATGATCCTGTAGTGTAGGAGGGTCTTGAGGGGCTGGGATTTTGTTCATCGTTGCTTGATTTCTGCCAAAGCTAGGAACAGTGGGCATGGCGAAGAATGTCATATCTATGTCACATCGAACCAGAGCACATACTTATATAGCATAGGTATATAGTATAGCGAGACAGATGTGGGAGTCTGGGAATATCTAAGCAGTTACTACCCCACTAGGTGACGTCTGAAGTATACAAGGTGAGATTCCACTCCCAGTAACCAATTGCATGCCCGCGTGGAGGGTCAGGCCTCGAAATGCGAGCTCACATTTTGACAGAATGCTCTAGGTTCAAGAAGGGGCGTGTCACACTACCTTACCTACGCTTCATCAAGTTTCTCATGTCCAATCCCACGGCATTCATCCAGAGAACCCCCATAACTCCCCAAAGTCCGCTAATGACATAGGGAATGCACCCTTGACCTCCTTCCCTACTCGGAGTATCAACACGAACTCACCTACGCACTTTGGAGTTTGCTATCTCTTCTGTTAGAATGGACTAGCACATTTCGGAATGAGGAGCAACTAAGTTTAGTCTTACCGAGGTATCATGGGATATAGGAAGGAGATGTTCCACTAACCTCAGACAGCGGGTAAATCTGTCGTATATTCATTTATGAGGATGGTAGAACTAACCTCAGATGTCACCCACTGCGGCAGACGACTGAGGATCAGTGAGTCCATACTCGCCTCTTGTTAACTTACACTTACACGCGACCTGTAGACATATCTTCTTATACCTTCAATCTTTATCGTTCCTTTCTTTTTTGTTTCTCTTCGTTTGCTGGTTTTCTCATATTATCAGAGGTCTAAGCCTCTGTAGTCAGTAGGCTACTGTGGACTGTTATATAGACTTAATTTAGAAATTGGTTGGACCGTGCTAGAGAACAACGATTCACCATCACACAAATTAAAAAGGTATTTGATAAATTTTCAAGATTGGAAGGAGATAGAGGTTATGTCAGCATTTTGAAGGAGTGTTGCTGCCTCATACTACCTCATATACTCGTCGTTTCTCCAGAACAAACGGTACATAATGGCCGATCCCAACTCTCCTCTACAGTCTAAAGAAGATACAGACCATGTAAGATCCAATGACATTGCGTCGATCTTGGATACTTAACGGTAAACTCCAGATTAGGCTGAAACGACTCGCAAAGCTGCAGGCCTCACAGGGTCCGACAGCTTTCCCGGAATCATCCATCATGTCATCTACGGTTCCAAGCACCAGTCAGTCTTCAAAAGCGAATGTGCCTGATCAACAAATTTTTTCCTCAACAGCAACAAGACCGGGTTCCATTGTGGCCAATCCACCAGTGCCTCGAAACTCCGTTCTTCCTTCCGTTAAAATTAATGCTGTCGCAAAGCTTGATCATGCCCACTGGGAGAATCAGAGTATGCAGGACGTTCTCAGAGTGACCCTCAGTGTAAGCTATCTCCTCTCTCGTCCTCTGGAAGAAAGTAATAGATATCCTCCAGAAAGAGGTATCAGAGCAAAGTGGTTACCAGATAACGTGGTTAAAGAACTTGCAACAAGAACTCGCCTCCGAAGGCATATGTAGGTGCTGTTAGAGTGTGATGTATCTGTATACTAAAACCTATCTAGTTACCGAAACTCTCAGCGCGGACCTTTTTGACCGCACACTAATTGCTCGCCTAGAAATGAACTCACAAGAGATGACGTACGCCCTATCTTGAATGCAATCTATCCCCCTCTGACAAGCTTTTCAGTGATGACCTTGAATACCTACCCACACTCGTCTCGTTACCGAATATCTCCACTTTTGAATATCTTGTAGGAAGCTGGAAGAGGCTGCGTGCAACAAAATCTGCTCTAACAAAGAAGGTTGGTCCACGCTGCTTTATGACTTCATTGAATAACCAGCCTGATTGAAATAATTACTACAGAATTATTCTCCTCCGGACACCCAACAAGCGCTCGCCAAGCTGGACACTTTGCGCGAACTCCTGATTAGTTATGCTGGCTTGACTCTTCAGGAACCTGAGATGTTCCCGCAACCTGAAAGGTGCGCATCTCCTTTGCTCAATTTTTTTAAAGAAGTGAACATGGTTTCAGGCGCCTGATCGGTGCTCCTGAACTCACAAAATCTCTTCTCTCTCTCTCTGCTCTCTCTGCGCCCCTTTTCTCAGGCCCAGTGGCAGATCCTTATACTCTCGATTCCTCGGAAATCGGACAGTTTCTCCAGGAACTTACTCGTAGGTTTGAAAATGACGAACTGGAAAGCGTCTTTGGCCCTGTCATCAAGTCTCTCTTGTTCCATGAAAGTCTCTTCCGCCCGGAAGGTTTAGTCAGTGGCGACGCAGCATGGCGTGGAGTTATCAGCGGATTAGAGATGCTCGTGTCCAACAAGCGTGTGGCTATCTTGATGACACAAATGCCGGAATTCAACCCTTCGGACGCTACGGCAGCTACGATCGAGAAGACGTCCTTGCTTGGGCCACTTTGTCGACTGAGCATCTTTGGAAAGGAATGGGTGAGCACGACCAGTGCTTGTTGATTCCACCTCTCAAGTCGGTTCTAGCCAGACATAGCAAAGAGCTATTTCACTGAAGGAAACAAACTGGAATCTTCCTACGCAAGCCTGCGGGGTACTCTCAAGAGTTTGCAGGTGATACCTTCTTTAGGTTGTCCGGACTCTCCGGTTAACATTCTAACTAGACCTCCCTTTTTCACATTTTCAACAACTTGATTAGAGCTTCCACCGAATCTCGTGAATCTGTCTTGCAATATTTTGCTCGAGTGATATCATTGAACAAGAAACGTGCCGGCACGCACGTATGTCCCAAACATTACCTTATCTTTTCTGAATTAACCTTGCCACATTAGGTGGATCCGGAAACGGTAGCCTCTGATGGCTTTATGGTCAACCTACAAAGTGTACTCTACAAACTCGCCGACCCATTCATTGATGCTACCTACTCGAAAGTCAGTCTGCCTTAATTGGGTGTCCTCTTTCTTGCTAATAATGCATAATCGACTCAAGATGGATCGTGTGGATTCGTTATTCTATATCCATTCGGACAGGATTGATTTGAGTGATGAGACGCGAATCAAAAGTACAAGCGAGGAGGCTAACGAATGGATCAGGATAAATCAAGATCCTCGAGGTAGGGCTGCCTTATCCTATACTGCTCGATTGACGCCCTTTTTTGAAAGCTTCGGCGCCTAACTTCATTTCCGAAATATTCTTCCTCTGCATTGGGATGGGGCACTACGGTTATTTCAAGACCATCAATTCGTATACCGATGCTTCAAGGCACGTTGAAGACTCTGAGAGGCATATTGACTTGGTTGAACAGGAGAGATCATGGGTGGGCGTAAGTGATTCACCCGGCTCCTGATTCAGGGATATCCAATGAGAAAACCAGACCCCTCAACAAAATCGCATTGAGATGGCGATCAGGTTGAAGAAGGTACAAGTACTTAACTTATCACTCAATTTCTGACTCGCGCCCATTACTTAGCTGGAATTGGAAACGCTACGCTCGCATCTACATGCATATCAGGTAGTATTACTCGACCCCGAACTCGTAGTTACTTCGATAAATTTCATGACCTTCTTGTCCACATGGTTGATTCGGCAAGTGGACCCTCGAAAATCTCATCCAAAGCCTGTTGTGCAGTTACGTTTGGGCCCGCTATATGAAGATGCCTAGACTAATAGAATGATGTAGATTACCCCTGCCAGAGGAGGTACCCATGGCGTTTCGCATCCTTCCTGAGTACATCATTGAAGATGTTGCGGATTTCACACTCTTTTCCACTACGTAAGTTATAACGCTGACTACCTTCGGCGCTTAGCTGAGTATGGTATCTGCAGTGCAAGCTCGGACATGTGGGAAATGTCGGGAAGAACAGAGCTCTTGACTTTTGTTCTGACATTCTTGACTTCGACTTGGTACATTAAGAACCCCTTCTTGAAATCAAAGATTAATGATGTATGTATCTCCTTACATTGAGAATGTCTTACAAACTCAGCTGATGTCTGGTAGATTTTATTCTATGCCACTCAAGGCTACGGTAGAGAGCGTACTGGGCTGTTGGGGAACTTTCTCAATACTGAGCCCTTGGCTTTGCAACATCTCATACCTGCATTGACTCATTTTTACATCGGTTGGTTGAAGTTGAAGAAGTATATGGCTTTCAGACTAATCAATCACAGAGGTGGAACAAACGGGGGCAAGCTCACAATTTTATGATAAATTCAGTATGCGCATTACTTGTTTTGCGGTTGACTATGCAACTTATGTAACACAAGGCTCTCGCCGCAGTATCGCTCATGTCCTTAAGATTGTATGGCCCAACAAGAACCACCGTGATGCAGTTGATAGAGAGGCTAAGTAGGATGGTTCAGCACTTGTAAAGGAAAAATTTTGCTGATCTATACCTAGAAATGTGGACAAATTTGTCCGATTTGCCAACCTGATGATGAATGATGTTACCTATCTTCTCGATGAATCTTTAAACACCATTTCTCAGATATTTAACATTCAAAACGAGATGCATGATTCGACAGCTTGGGCTGCGCAGACGCCTCAATATAGAGAGGAACGAGCTCATACTTTGCGAGGCCTGGAAGGACAAGCTTCGATGAATGCTCGTCTGGGTTCTCAAACAGTTGAACTCTTGAAAATATTCACCGGACAAACGCAAGAGCCTTTCATGATGCCTGAGATTGTTGATAGGCTAGCAGCGATGCTGGACTACAACTTGAACGCTCTCGCAGGGCCAAGATGTCAAGAGCTGAATGTTCGTAATCCCCAGAGGTATGGATGGGAGCCTCGGTCATTATTGCGGGATATCATTGACATCTTTGTCAACTTGAGCGACCAAGAGGCTTTCACGAAAGCAGTAGCAAATGATGGACGAAGCTACAATAAAGAATTATTTGAACGGGCTGCAAGGATTGTAATCAAAAGGGGTATCAAAACAGAAACAGAAATTGCGCCTTTCTTGTCATTTATTGAGCAGGTAGAGGGGGCGAAAGCCAATATGGAAGCCGAGGAAGATTTGGGTGAGGTTCCGGAGGAATATTTAGGTCTGTCGTTGAACAAACGATTATTTATCAGAACCTGACGTACATGAAACAGATCCTCTGATGTTTACCCTCATGAGGGACCCAGTCATGTTACCGACCTCAAAAACAATTGTGGACCGCGCTACTATAAAGTCACACCTCCTCTCTGACACAAAGGACCCGTTTAATCGCTCCCCATTGAAAATTGAGGAAGTAGTTCCGGGTTAGTAGATCGCTTAGAATGTCATGGCTAAGTGAGCTAAAAATTTCACAGTGCCAGATCTGAAAGCTCGAATTGACACATTTCTGATTGAGAGACGAAATCAGAGAATTGCGAATGCGGCCATGGACACTTCTGCCTGATTCCAAATATAATGATGTATTATGTCAACAAGTATTCTTTGTAGTATAGGATAATCGGCAATGTTTCATCGTCGAATCTTCTTTTGAATGTTGGTCTCCTGGAGATCAATAGTAAGTATTGGTGTGGATACTTCGTCGAAGTGACAAATATGAGGCAGCCTCCACCTCCAGGACATCAGCTTGAAAAAGTATAAAAGACCGCTTGGGTATTTGAAGAATGATTTTCTCCACTGCCCACATGGCGAGGGTCCACACCTACACACACTGCACGGATAGTATTGGAATAGCATAAAGATATGTATGTCTCAATCTTGGTTCAATACTATACATGGGAATTTGAAACATGATTAGATGATTTTCAAATATGATTCAATGGTCTCAAATCAAATACTCCATATGAAGCAATATTACTATTTAGTAGTAGTATTGTTATGGATCTTCACGTGAGAAATTTCGATTCAGATAAAGCAGCTCTGGTGTAGCTTTTCAGATAAGCTTGGAATTTTACAGCCGGTTATCTCTTACTGTCTATGGTGATACAGCCACCCTCTCATTTTCAAGTCAAGATGTGGTTCTTAGCTTTGGCCGGTACAAGCGGTATCCTTTTTTGGTAGAGCCAACAACAAAACAACAGAACAACATCAACACATCATGTCTGAGACAGTGTTTTCCATCTCAAATCTTGTCCTCCTTCCTTAAACAGTGAACCACGTGTGATGGCTGTTTTCATAGTCTGCCCTGCGCAAAGACATCAGAATTCTTGTCCTCATGGGACATCCTTTTGGTTCAGAACAGGTTAATACGTTTGGTAGAAGCTTCTGGGATAAGAATAACCGGCAGCTACCGAATTATGCCCTCAATCGTGAATAAAACCCGGCCTGGGTCATCCGATTTCCTTGGGTTATTCCCTCTGTAAATTATCTGCGCTCCAGTTCCATAGTCAACCCATTACAGGACATGAAGGGCCCAGCAGAAATTGCGTAAGGGACTCAAATTTATGAATTCCCTCCTTCACACTGACACTGAACCGTATTCAAGACATGGACCGATGTTTATCGGAATGGTGTTCAACATCTTTCTGTTTGGGATGATGGCTATCCAGGTTTACATTTATCATACCAAGTTTCAGAGGTGAGGCTTCAGTTGCTTCGGAATGTATCCGATTCTAACGCCTTGGTTTAGAGATCGCTTAAGGATCAAGATATTCGTAAGTCTTGTTCTCTTCGAGGCGTTTGATATACCGACCTCGGACAGGTACTCCTTGTCTTCATACTGGATGCAATCAATTCTGTCTGTGATTGTGTTTACCTTTACGACAGCCTCATTGTACATTTCGGTATGTGGTGAATCGCCCTGCAACATACAGGATTGAACTGCTAGGCAGATGACGTAAATTTCCTCGCTACGGCGAATTGGGGTGAGTCTCTCTACTTTTCTCAAATGCTGAATGAACAATTGAATACATGTAGTTTTCGCAACAGGTTCGTCGCTGGCATTACGTCGGAACTTACAAAGTATTGAGATTCTGGCCTGTTCCTGTTCTAGAGCCTGCTTTCACCGTGAGTATAATATATTCTTTACTCCTCATTCACGCCTTGAATTGCTTCCCAGGGAGTGATTGCAGCTCTTGTTCAGGTGTTCTTTGCTTGGCGTGTTATCTCCTTGACGAAAAGATGGATCCTTGGATCTATTGTGACTATCGGAGCTATTGCAGGTGGAGGTATAACAAAAAGGTCTCTGTCCTTGACCTCCAGCTGATGGATACATCCTTCCAGCGTTAGGTATAGTCACTGGCTGCGAAGTTCTCAAGACGCTTTATTTTACGCAGTTTCAAGATTTTGAGGTCAGGAATATTCGCCACAATCTACCATCCCATTAATAATGTTCTAGATCGTCGTTATTTTCTGGCTTGTAATAGCGGCATTGGTTGACATTTCCATCACATTGACATTGGTTTCATATCTGTAAGTGGCTAAACTTGAACTTCTACCTATGCTGATGGTTTTCAGGGTATGCTTGATATCTTCAGTGTTATATTTCTCTTTTCTCACTGGAAGGAGCAGCGCCAGCAAAAGACGGGCTTTAAAAAGTCCGATCTCATGGTGGATCGCATAATCCGAAGTTTGTGCATCCTCTTCCAGAAAGAAAGTCTGTCTATAACTATTATGTTACAGTCACCATACAGACTGGGCTCATTACCTCTGTATTCGCCGTCGTTGATCTTATCGTCTACCTTGCGGATGTGAGTTGTGCATCTCTTTTATTTATCATCTCGAGTAAACATTTGAACAGTCAACTGGAACGTGAGTGAACGTGCCTACGAGAGTTATTGAACTCTCAGAAAAATCTACATAGCCACCTCATATTCAACTTCCTGCTCTGCAAGCTTTATAGCAACTCATTGATGAGCAACTTAAACTCTCGTAAAGGCTGGGAAGAATTCGTAGATTTAGAGTCCCCAAATGTAGAAATAAATCTAGAGGAATCCGGAAATGGACAGGAGAGCCCATCGCAATCAAGTTGGAAGCTGAAGCAAATTGGTGATGAGGAGACCCAGGATAGATCCAAGCAGTTGGATGTAAGTGCTCCGTGCTTTGCACCACAACAATCTTATCTTTGATTTGATAGAGCGATGCTGTCAAACCACAGTCCCTGCAAACACCGACACCCGGAGTTCATGTCCAGGTTGAGTCCTTCGAATCGGAAGATGTTACAGTGCAAGGAAAGCGCTCACTTCATGTCAACCATGATTCCAAGTCCGAATCACTCGCGGTTGGACAGGATCAAGCGCATGCTTCTCAAATAGACAGACATAGAAATCGACGAAACAGCTTTTCAAGAGGTGCGTACTCATCACGCCGGTCTGCAAAATGCACTGACGTCGCTTGTGTGTCTATAGCAGAGTTGCAACTTGGTGTTTAATGAGTCCACGATTCTGATGTTTATGTATAAAGATGATTTCCTAGAAGATGATCTAGTTGGAATTATGTAGATTGACTCCTTGGACTGAGATGTAAATTCAATATCAACTGAGATGACCCTTGACTTGATCAAATGATCGCCGAGCAAAAATAAAAGAACCATCAAATGTCACTTTGGGATTCTCAGTTTTTCTGAATCTAAGTCTCTGACCTTACACTACAAGGAGGTACATACCGTTCCTCCTGAACGCCACCTTACTACTCATGTGCCATTTCTCGTTTGACGCACGCTACTTCTACTTTGAAGTCGACTACGCACCTTGAGAGTAAGCCGAAAATTTGGATCACACAAGCCTCATTAGTGGGTGCGTCTTGCCCATATAAAAGTAGCTTTCATGTGGCAGCGCTAGCTGTGCAATGGCCCTTCCGAGAATTTCTCTTTTGAATCAAAATATGGGTACAACAATGTCCTCCAACTTTCCAGCCGAGCTCGTGTATGTGCTATTATATAGTGAATGGTTTGAGCTGATTTGGACCGAGAGTCTTAGCCATGGTCCAATGTTCCTCGGGACAGCCTTCAACATACTATTCTATGGCATCTCGATCACCCAGACATACCTATACCTGATTAACTATAAGACGTTAGTGTTCCAACCCCATATTGACTTCCCTTGCATTAGCTCAAAGGCCAACCAATGCACACAGCGACAGGTGGTTCATCAAGTACTTTGTAAGGAAATGGAACTGTGATTACAGCCATCCAATCTCAATGCTCGCAGGTCTACTTTCTATTTTTTGCAGACACAGCCCACACCGTCTTCATACTTGTTTACATGTACGAGTCTCTGATCCGGAATTTTGGTAGGCATTCTATCCATGACTGAAAGAAAATACGACGGGATAAATATGCACAATAGGAAATCTAGACTATCAGCAGAAAGCCGACTGGGTTTTTGCAACAGGTTTGTTTCGTTATCAACACTAACTTCCATAAACTCAGCTATCTTGTACAGAGCCTGCGTTGACAGTACGTTGATGACATTTTAGATTGTACCTTTAATTGACCGAGTTATTATTGCCTTTCTTCAAAGGGTATCATAGGAGGCGCTGTGCAAGCCTTCTACTCCTGGAGAGTCAGGGTCTTAACTCACAAGAACGTCATCTCTCTACTCATTCTCCTCTGTTCGATCATTTCATTCTGTAAGTTCGTCTGAACCCTCGGCGCGTATTCGTTCATATCAATGCCATGTTTCACTGGTACCAGTCATGGGGCTCGCGACCGCCGCCGCCATATCCTTCGTTCCCTCATTCACTCAATTCCTCAAGTTCAAAGTTGTTGTCATCTTATGTCAGTGGCCTGTTTTCAACCTCCGATGTGGGATTCGTAGTGATTCTGCTTAGGGCTTGGATCGTCCTGCATGGCGGATATCGTGATCACATCTACCATGGTGCTCTATCTGGTGCGCCTTCCATTCTATAGATTCGTTCTAGACGGTGATCATTGATCAAAAACCCAAGTAGCGAAGGCACAAGACGGGATTTTCACAGACAGATCATCAAATCGATAGAATCATCAGAGGTAAGTGAAGTGGTCATTGCTCCACCTTTGTGCGAGGTTGACATACCTTGACATGGGTTCGTCCAGTGACGATGCACACAGGTCAATTAGCTTGTAATCTAATCTTAATCGCAAGTACTAACTTTGTAGTTCAGGACTCGCGACCGCTCTTTGGGCGTAAGTGTGGCGTAGTCTTCTTTTGTGCTATTGATTTTTCTGATTGACAATGGATAAGCCTCATTGATCTCTTACTCTACCTTTCCAGCGTAAGCTTCCTCAGGCGCTTCTCATTCATACCCCTCCATGGTTGATTGATCCCCGAACTACACTGTTCTAGCCTTCTGGAAAGTAAGTCTTCAAAACTCATTCATCGCTCACGGACTGCAGATGACAGATAACTTTCCCAGTCACTTGTTCTTCAACTTTTGTCTCTCAAAGCTATACACCAACTCGCTCATGAGTAGCCTCAATTCTCGTAGCGGATGGAAATATAACGAAGATAATGACACAACTCTGTCTTTTGAGCACAAGCAAGTTGTACGCTATCTCTTCATTCATTCACAGCTAAATAGTCTTTGTGCGTGTGCGTGGGTGGGTAGGGAGTCCAGCTTGAACAATCTACAAAATCAGTCCAAACCTATTTTTGTCTCTACAAAACGACCCGAGGTGGGTGTTCGAAAAATCTCTTGCTTGTATGTGTGTCGAGACGATTGATTCCAAAAAAATGAAAAATGAACTAGGTTTTCGTTCACGTCGAGTCGCACGAGATGATCAACCCCGCACTTAAGGTAGACCAAAGGATATACAAAGACATGAACAGCGACTTTGATACCGAGTTGAAGAAAAGCAGTCACGGCCTGAAGCTCTCAATGGACCAACACCACTAGAGAGCCTCCATCATCACAAGTCACCAATAAACACGTTCTTGGTCTTTTCTCTTCTCTTGAATCATCTACCAACGTATTTTCTTGCTGCAAAGAATCGTTGATACACAAGATGTTGTTCACAGATATAAGATATAAGTCAAATAATCCAAGAAAGCTTCTTGAGACCATCTCTCCAGTTTCCCAAACTCTATTTCGCCTCGTCCTTCTTATACAAGTGATCACCGACAAATTGATCGAACCAGCGGAAGACCTCGTAATGCCACTTGAGGCTACACAAAGTAAAAAGTGAGCAAAAAAAATAACGGAAGACGCCACACGAAAACTCCCGCACCTATTTCCATGGTTCAAAACCCAGTGGTTCTCATCAGGAAAGATAACCAATCGACTAGGTACACCAAGTCTATACAATTCAAGTCCCCCCCAAAAAAAAACGAACCGAACCGAACCGAATCATCAGAATCAGATCCAAAAACAAATCAACTAAGGAAACGACACCCACTCTTGTAAAGCATGGAAAGCACCAATACCCTCCGTCTCAGGAAGCCTAAAGTCCCTACTGCTATGAATGATAAGCTGAGGCGTAGACCATTTAGGCACCATGTTCGAGGGGTTATATCTAACCATCCCCATATCATCAGCCAGCCAAAAGGAAATAAGAATAAACCAAAAAAAAAAGGGGAAAAGAATACGTGTAGGTGGGTGGGGGGACGGACGAAAATGGATATGAAACCCAGACGCACTTGTTTAAAATATCTTTACTCTTCCGATCCCATGGCCTGATTAAAAAAACACGAGTTTCAATTAACGGCTATCCCATCCATCAAGAATCGAGATTCCTTACCTGCCTCCCCATTCATGATTAAACTATTCAATAAAAAACCACAAGATATGAGCAACAACACAACGGATGAGAAATCACATCAACGCCAACGTACAAAGAAGAGTTCATCCGTCGAAAAACCATTGTAAGTCGCATCAAAGACACCGTCATGACAAACAAGAGCTTTAAATCCAAATCCAAATTCAGGATTTCCTTGAATCCAACTAAACGCCACGCGAATCAGTGATCAGTGCATAGAGTCTAGAGAGGGAGGGAGAGGGACTGACTTGATAGCATACCCTCCCCAACTCGCACCCGCAGCCACAGCTCGATCAGGATCAATCTAAAAGCCACATACATCATCAACAACAACAAGCTAATTGAAATATCTCTCCACGTACTTCTGGATATTTCTCAAGGGCATATTTCCACCCACGAATCATGTCCACAAATGGCTTGCCTCCCCAGTCTTCCTTGATAGCGTCCGTCAATTCTAAATCGGTCCCCCAATATGTTAGTGCGTGATTTGGAACTCCTCAGAGGGGTAAATACACACCTTGTCCGAAAGACGTGCTTCCAGTAGGATTGATAGCAATGACGAAATAACCTTGACCTGTAAAAACTGCACCAAAAAAAAATAGATTATAGTCCGTCCAAATGCCAGGAGAGAGAGAGAAAAAAAAGACACACACCATTAGGATTCCATCTCGTAGACCATCCATCCTCCCAAGCCCCTTGAGGTCCACCATGAATCAAAAGCACAACCGGATACTTCTTCTCCTGTCCTCCCACCCACCCCCTCGGTTTCAAAGCCCATCCCTGAATCCTCTTCTCATTCGCTCCCACAAAGTAAAACTCCTCTCCAGGACTCAATCCCTTCTCCGCCAACTTGGCCTGCGTAAACCAAGACACCTGTTGTACATCACCTTGGCGCTTTTTTCCCTTGGACGATTCGGGGTGGGTATACTCGGAGAGGAATCGGGGAAGGTGTTGGATCAGGAATACGTCGTTGGGAGACGTGAGGGATGAACGCGAGAAGAGGAGACGACCTGGGTGCAGGGGATAGACGCTGGACGCTGAGCCTGTAGACGTCAGTTGGAATGGCTCGCTGTAGAGTTTGTCGAGTTGGGGATCGGTACTGGATTGGGACGGTGTTGGCGGTATGGGGAGGTAAAAGATCTTGACCTTGGCCTGGTCACCCGCCGTAAAATAGATGAACGTTCCTTCCAAGTTGAACTGGAGACAAATCGGTGTCATCGACTAGGGCAAAGAGCAAAAAATTTCGGGAGAACGTACAGCGAGCTCGCTAGGTGAGCGGTCCCAATGTTGGGTCAAAGTGTACCTCACGTCCTTGTGCAAGTCGTAGATCACGATCTTGGCTCTATCACTCTCATAGCCATCTTGATCAAGCTCCAGCCATGCGACTTTGTCGCCTTGCTTGGAGAACACGGGGCAATGGATTGCTCCTTGTTTTCCTGGAGTCAGCTCGCGTGGTTGAGTTCGACCCATGATGTCCGTGAGGTAGACCTGGTAGTACAATATGAGCAGATGGACCAAAAGTGGATATGAGTGTAAGAAGGCATGCATTTTGCTTTGTGTGCCATGCTTGAGGGAGTTGAGGATCCTTGGTGGTATACACGATATGCGTCGCGGAGACATCAAAGTCATCCGTCCCGCCAAAAGGCTCAACAGGGGAGTGCTAAGCATCCACGTCAGCAACATATCATGCAATCACAACTTGCCCTCAACGTACATGACCCGTTCCCCTCAACGGGGCATGAAACTCACTACCCATCTTCCACACCCTATCCGGATTCAACTGCAGCAACACGCTGAACAGCTGAGGTTTCTTCGGACCAACCCAAGTATCCCAATGGCGGACATACGTCTCGTCATAGACATAAGCGGAATTGCCACGATTCTCCCAAGCCTTGTCTTGTTCCTTGACAGAAGTAATGTTCCCATCGCTGTAGACATTGTCCGAGAAGACCAGATGCCTCGAAGCCGGGTTGTATCTAAAGTTGGTTGCCGTCTTGGAGGGGATCGAGCCGATGTACAAGCCTTGAGTAGCAATTTTCAAGGGCTCGTCGGATGCGGTTGCTACACTGTATGAGCCTGTGCACTCGAGTGTAAAGATGTCAAGATCGTTGTTCTTGCCCTCGACGGCGTGAGCGAGCGTGGTGCCCGTGAGCCAGAAGACCTCGCCTCCCTTGTCGAGCTGGGTGCCGAAGATGAGTATAACGCTTATACATCGTGTGGGGACTGGGGACGTACAGGAATTTCAGCCGCGGCAAAGGTCGACTCGAGAGGGAGGACGACGAGCGTCTTGTAGTTCCTAGTGCTAGCTTGAGAGAGCTATATAATATATGGCATCTACTCTCACTTGTTGTCCTCAAAACTATACCTAGATACGGTTACAAAAGCAAGGTCGCCTGCCTGGTTGGGGACTGCACCAGACGGTCTGTCAAGCTGAACCTGTGGCCAGAGTAAGCAGCGACAAGGATCTTACTGCCTGAGCTAACGCACAAGA
>Ga0153951_1000517_pt1 | contig 14476 bp, 22 predicted proteins | sample TSNJ035MetaG_FD_102278 | JGI IMG/M metagenome (GOLD analysis project Ga0153951, IMG submission 102278) | Attine ant fungus gardens microbial communities from New Jersey, USA - TSNJ035 MetaG | ecosystem: Host-associated > Fungi > Mycelium > Unclassified | place: USA: New Jersey, Wharton State...
ACCTCCACCCCTGCAGCTGCGCCTTCCAAGGAACCTGAACCTGAACCTGAGCCTACCGGATGGGAAGAACCCACAACAGTCCAGCATCCATCATGGGAACCCGATCCTTCACCCGCCGTAGATCTTCCCTCAGAAGAGCCCAAGCTTGAGTCTCCTGTTCCAGGAGAATCCCAAGTACCATCTCGCTCTCCTACCCCTGCCCAAGAACCTGCTCCAGAACCTACCCCTGCTACAGTTGAGCCTCCTTCGCAGTCTCCCGCCCCTTCATTGTCAGATCCGGCAACAACATCAGTAACCAACATTCCTGCATCACTTAAATCCGCCCCTCGGACTGCTACCTCATCTTCTCGTGCCAGTGCCCGGAACAGGTTGATAGATCAGCCTGTTGTGATGCCGAGCTCGTTCGGTTCTGTTGAAAGGGTTGGAATGCAATTCGGTAGTCTCAGCCTAAATGGTGAGAGTCTATTCGAGTCGACGTCGACTTCGTGCGTTCTTTTTGTTCATCAGCTTTTTTTGTGTGTACTTACATTTCCTTCTCTCAGGACTGAACCGGAAACTCCTGCAGTCAGTGCTCCTGCCTCTGAGACTGCTCCTGCCACGACAGCCCCGGGCAAACCTCAACATGAAACATCTTCCTCTACTGCTCCTGCTGCAACTACCCCCGCGGCATCGGCCTCTCTTGGCTCCGTCTTCCAATCGCAACAGCAAGCTGCTCAAGTGAGCCCGGCAACGCAGCCTCAATCTCAAACACCTGCTGCTCAATCCAGTTCACAGCCAACTCTTCCCACTTCTGTCTCTCAACCCACCCAATCGACTCAAACCCCTGTTCGTACCACTACTGCGGTTGCTTCCCCGCTTCAACAATATACTCATCAACCACATACGCAAGCTCAACAGTCATCGCTTGCGGCTCTTCAACAGCAACAACAACCGCAACAATCGTCGCAGCAGCAGCAGCAACAGCAGCAGCAAAATCACCATCAGCTTCCTCAGCACCACAATCTTCCTCAACAAGTACAGCAATCACATACCCATCATCAGTACTCACAGCATTTTCCTACTCAAGTTGAAACGCAACAACAACACCTGCCTTCTGCTACACAGCATCAGCAACCTCAGACTGCTGCTGCCCAGTCGAACTACTTCCGTCAGAATGATACTTCAACTAGTGCTCCCTATTTCCATACGCCCACCTCTGCGACTGGTCAAGCTCAGGATTATAGTGCTTTTAATAATCAACTTGGTCAACAGAATCAGCAAGGATCGCATCTGAGTGGTTTTGGCTCGGTTGATTATGGTTATGATAATCAAAGGGTCAGTTCGTCATTTGTTCATGTTGGTGCAAAACTGATGTAGAGTGAAAGGGTTTCTATGATTCTTATCCGCAGCAGACTAGCTTTAATAACAACAGGAGTGTCCTCAGTGGTCACGATGAGATTAAAGACCTTGCTGGAAGCCAACAACCACCAGCGAACAATCTTCCTCCTTCTGCGACGCGGACGTCTCAGCACTCGTCGCAGAGCGCGAACCAACCTCAGTCTGTGGGTGGACAAGGCCCGCAACAGCAGTTCCATCCTCCGCCTCCTCTTCCTTATTATTACCCCTACCAGAATCAATACTACAGTGTCCCCTATACGACGGCGTACAATACCCAGCCTTACCCTGTGAAATATCCGACGATGTATCAGCATGGACCGCCTGGAGCCAATTCTGTGCCTAATTCGGGGGGAAAACAGCCTGGGCAGAACGTGAGCAGTGTTCAGCCGCAGAATAACCCGTATTCGGCGAGTGTGTATCAGCAGGGATATGACGATTATTCGCAGGCGCATCATCTTCCGCAGAATCTTGGGTTGAGTCAATCGGGGTTTGGGCATGTGAATGAGTTCGGGAAGTTTTATGGGCAAGGGTTGGTTGGACTTGGTGGTGCGCAGAGTGGAGGTGCTGGAGCAGGAGGGGGTGCTGGTGGTGCTGGTGGTGGTACTACGGGAAGTGGAGGGGTTGTGACGGGTGCGGGAGGTGCTGGTGGAGGAGGAGGACCGAGGAATGCGGGTAGTTCGCCTGAGACGCAGTACAAGTATCAGAAGGATAATGGGATTGGAGTGAGTGGTGGACGTGGTGGTGCTGGTGGTGCTGGGACTGGTGCTGGGACTGGATCGGTGCAGGGAGGTGCTGGTGGTGCTGGTGGACCTGGCCAAGGTGGTGTTCAACCGGGACAGGGACAGGGTGGTGCGCAAGGAGGACCGCAAGGTCAGGGTTATTATGGTTCTGCCAATCGATTTGGAAGTGGTGGTGCTGGAGCTGCTGCTGCTGCAACGGCGGGTATTGGTGCTACTGGAGTTGGTATTAGTGGGCCTCAGCAGCTTCATCATCCCCACCAACAGCAGGGAGGACCTCAGGGCCATCATCCTGGGTATTTGCAGAATGCAAATGATCAGATGCTTTGGTATCAAGGGCAGCAATCGTATTGGCGATAGGTTTGATGTATAACCAAGTAATGAGGGGGCAAGTTTTGTCGTAGACTTAATATCCTTTTTTTCTTTTCTTTTTGTCTGCTGACTTTTTTGCAATTCTTTTTCTTGTTAATATGGGCCTACTGGGTCTTCTCTCTCTCCTCTCTCTCTCTCTTCTCCCCTCCCCTGTGCTGATCGTTGACTCGTGCATATGTTTTTCTTTCTTTCTCTCCACTCATGGTTTTGTACATATACATCCAGTCTGGGCATCAAATGTACAAAAAGGTGTCTCTGCATGTCTATTTTGCATGACCAAATGAAGAAAACACACACACACATCTACACACACTCTAGATATAGCGAAACTTGGCAAGATGGCAAATTTTTGCCCATGGCCCATCATGTCCTTGACCCAACCCAAGCTCTCGATGTCCTCCTCAAAAGTTATGGTTCTGCTGATGGTCTTTCTGTCGCCGACCTTATGGAGTCCCGGATCCGTGGGGGATTGACGTATAATGATTTTTTGGTGTTGCCTGGAAGAATTGATTTTCCGGCTTCGGATGTGTTGATGGAGAGTCGGATTACGAAGAATGTGTCGTTGAAGACACCGTTTATGAGTAGTCCGATGGATACGGTTACGGAGACGGAGATGGCGATTGCTATGGCTGTGAGTTTATCTTGTGGATTTTCTAATTGTGTGTTGGTTGGATAATGTATGATGTATGTAGCTCTTGGGTGGGATTGGTGTCATCCATCATAATCAGTCTGTAGAATCGCAAGCGGCGATGGTTCGAGCGGTGAAACGACATGAGAATGGGTTTATTACTGACCCTGTGGTGCTTTCCCCCGATCATTGTGTGGAGGATGTATTGGATATCAAGGCGAGATTGGGGTTTTGTGGGATTCCGATTACGGGTGAGTTTTTTGTTGGTTCGAAAAGGGTTCTTGAGTCGAACGCTGATTATTTTTTTTGTCGATATAGATACTGGCAAGCTTGGTGGCAAACTCATGGGTATAGTGACGGCTCGAGATATCCAGTTCCGTGAACCATCAACGACGCTTGGGAATGTGATGACCACGACACTCGTCACTGCACCGCAAGGCGTTACGCTCGCCGAAGCCAACGATATCCTCCGTGATTCCAAAAAGGGGAAACTACCTATCGTCAATGCCCAAGGTTGCCTCGTGTCGCTTCTTGCTCGTTCGGATCTGCTGAAAAATCAGTCGTATCCGCTTGCGTCGAAGGATCCGGAGAGCAAACAGCTGTATGCTGCTGCGGCTGTTGGTACGCGGCCTTCTGATCGGGATAGGTTAGCGTTGTTGGTGGATGCTGGATTGGATATCGTCGTCCTCGATTCGTCGCAGGGGAATTCTATTTTCCAGATTGAGATGATTGAGTGGATCAAGAAGACGTATCCTCGTCTGGAAGTGGTTGCTGGGAACGTGGTGACGAGGGAACAAGCTGCGTCGCTGATTGCGGCTGGGGCGGATGGGCTTCGTGTGGGTATGGGATCTGGGTCGATTTGTATTACGCAAGAGGTGATGGCGGTGGGACGACCGCAGGCGACGGCTGTGTATGCTGTGGCTGAGTTTGCGAGTAGGTTTGGGGTGCCGGTGATTGCGGATGGAGGGATTGGGAATGTGGGGCATATTGTGAAGGCTTTGGCGCTTGGTGCTGGTGCTGTGATGATGGGTGGGTTGTTGGCTGGTACGGAGGAGGCTCCTGGAGAGTATTTTTATCATGAGGGTAAGCGTGTCAAGGCGTATCGCGGGATGGGGAGTTTGGAGGCTATGGAGCAGGGTGTCGCTGCGAAAGGATCTTCCAAGTACACGAGAAACACGACTGTGGAGAATGCTGCGACGTCTCGCTATTTTTCTGAAAGCAGTGCAGTCAAAGTGGCGCAAGGTGTTTCGGGTGATGTGCAGGATAAGGGAAGTGTGAAGCAGTTTTTGCCGTATCTTTATGCGGGGGTGCAGCATTCGTTTCAGGATATTGGAGTGAGGAATGTGGTGGAGTTGCAGAGGGGAGTGAAGGAGGGCAAGGTGAGGTTTGAGGCGAGGACGGCGAGTGCTCAGCTTGAGGGAGGTGTGCATGGATTGAATTCGTATACTAAAAGATTGTTTGCGTCGTGAAAAAGTCAGTTTGTATATATGAATGTAAAAAACAATTTTATTTTCAGCAGATGTACATGTTAATGGCTTATGGTTTTTTGGGAAAGAAAGCGGTGATGGGTTTGTTCTTTGTAGGTGAACTTGGATCCTGGGGTTTTGATTTAGAAGGAGACGATGAATGTCTAGACTTTTTTGACGGTGTGCTATCATTGACACGGTCCTCCTCCCTCAGCCTCTTTCCCTCCCGCTCTCTCTGCTTGGTAAACATAGCCTGTATCCCATCTTTTCTACTTGCGACGGGCTCGATGAACGTTGGACTTTCATTGCCGACTTTTCCGACTTGGCGGGGAACTTGGTAGCACTCGAGCTTGACGGATTTGTCGCTGTAGGGTTGAACGAGTTGGGTCAGCTGTTGCGACCAGGATGAGGAGGAAGATGTGTCGAGCCAGGAGAGGACAGCAGAGGTGGAAGAGAGGATGACGGGTTGACGGTCGTGTAGCCATGTAAAGTCGGCGTTGGTAGCGGTTGTGACGATGGTGAATGTCCAGAGTGTATAGTCTTGCGGTGAATGAGACACAACTTGTTATTATGATGATTTATTTTGCTCACCCTCGATAGTGACAGAGTCGTAGAGGCCAGCCAAGAGCATGAGACCTTGGTCTTTGCGGTGGGTGAAGTGAGGGAGTTTTTGTTTGCCTTTGGGGAGCCACTCGTAGTAGCCTTGGACGGGGATGACGCAGCGCTTGGAACCGCGGAGAGCTGCCCACATGCCGCTGCCCTCGACGAGGGTTTCGGCTCTGGCGTTGATGGTGTTGAGAGGGATGTCTTGAGATTTACTCCAGTGGGGTACAAGACCCCACTTCATGGTGTGGAGGACGAGCTGGTGGTCTGTGTGGCGCAGGACGGGCGCGTGAGAGCGGGGAGCGATGTTGTAGCGAGGCACAAAGTGGTCCTCATCGTGCCAGACGTCGACTGGGGAGAGAGAGTAGCCTGGAAGGCCTCGTATTGTGTTGTGCTGAGAGAGTGTGAATGGATTATTTTATTTCAAAAACAGCACGCACGGGGAGAGAAAGTGCAAAGCGGCCGCACATGAATAGCACATGAGCGTGGGAATAAGATAGGTTTTTTTGACTGCACATGATCGTGGGAAGAAGAGGGTTTACTTTGTGCCATGGACACGGCGGCAAGCAAACTGCTCGAGTCTGCGACAATAAAAACTCTCCACGCTCACAACTTTTCCAGGTCTTCGGCACAGCCTCTCCATGTCCTCACCGACCTCCTCGCCCGCTACTTTCTTCTCCTTTCAGAAACAAGTGCAAAATACGCCCACCAAGCCGGCAGGTCGTCCCTCACTGCCCGTGACGCCCTCGCTGCCCTCCACGAGATGGGCGTCGGGCTCGACGAGCTCGAGGAATACTGCGCTGTTGAAGCAAAGGAGCTCAACCGCTATGCCCAACACTCCGCAAGGAGGGCCGAGGATTTGAATGAATTCAAGGGTCTGTAGTTTTGTCATCCCACAAACGCCTTTAAACTGACGGTCTGCAGCCCAACTGGCTGCTGGTTTGAGCCAAGACCGCGGCAGCACAATGTTGCTCGAGTATCGGCGATATGACTCAGAGTTGCAGTCCGACAGCGACGGCGATGTTGACGAGTCGGACAAGACATTCCGCTCACCGTCATCTCTACTCCCTCCCTCGCCCATGTCCAACCCTCCCTCTCCTCGCAAACGCCCTAGGACCGCGAATTGGAAGCCTCCCTCCCATGTACCAGCTTTTCTGCCTCCTTTTCCTTCGTCTGCGGAACCTCCGCCAACCAGCATTCCTTCTTCACCCCACACTTTGCCGGAACTCCAGCCTGCTGAACTCATGCCTCCTCCTCCTCTGCCACCTCTACCCGTGCCTACTGGCATCGAAAAACCAGCTCTTGCGCCTCCTGTGACACAGGCAATGACAGCATCAGCAACAACTGACTACTTTGACCAAGTTCCATACAACCAGTCTTCCCTTTCCTCCGTCCCAGAATGGCACCTTCCTACACCCCCTTCTACTTCATCCTCCCGTCGTACCCCAAAACTTACTCCTGTTCTCCCCACACTTCAAACCGAACCTGTCTTGTTCAAGGCGTACCATCACATCCTGACCCACCGCCCCCCAGCTTCTCCACCTCCCTCCAGTCTCTCCCGTCACAAAGTCGCTATGGCCTTTCTTTCTCAGACACAAAATCTGCCTCGATGGGACTCTCCTGATACCTTGTTTTCGACTGTTGCCCCTTGTCCTCCGCGAGTAGCTGTTATCGGTCCTTCGTTTCCTGTGGCGATCCATGATCGTGATTCTGCCGTTAATGGAAAAGTGGACATGACCAAGGATAAGGAGTTTAGGTTTCCACCGACTATACCCAGACCTGTATCGGGGATGGAGAGGTTGACTCCGTTGCTTGGTCACCAAACCAATCGAATACCAGAGTTGGCTAGACATGTCCTTCCTGTGAGTCTTTTTTTTATGCGTACGGTGAATCTTGTTAATACATTGTGCAGCCTGTTGTGATGAATCGGATAACGCGTCTTGCGCACCCGCCTGTGCTTTATCGAGGTACCAAACCTCTGTATTACGGACGAGGGATTCCGGCGCCGTGGAATTCACATCCTGTGCCTTCCATGACCACGACGGATGGTGGTGTTGTTGTTCCACCGACGCCTAATTCTACGACGAGTGCTAGTTCGTTGGCGTTGGCGTTACCGTCGCCGAGAATGAAAGCAAAGGATCATCGTGAAGTGGAGAATGGAGGAGAGAATGGGAGTGTGGGAGAGGGGAGTGAACGTAAATCGTTGATACCGGATGCGCAGTTGTTTGCGACGTGGGATTTTGAGAGTAAGGATTTTAAGGTACCTGTGGCTGGTAGTGTGATGCTGGGATCGGCGAGTCGGATGCATAGAGGTAAGGTGAGTAGGGAGGTGGGTAGGGAGGTTGGTGGGGTTGGAGTTGATGGAGTGGGTGTGGGTGTTGTGACGAGTGCGAGTGCGAGTTCGATGTCGGTGGGTGCAGGTGGGAGGACGAAAGCTGGGTTGAGGTCGTGAATTGAAGTATTTTGTGTGGCTTTTTCAAGTTGATGTTTTTTGACGATAGTTTGAGATGATGTATATGACCTTTTTTTTTCTGAGTGGGTGGACATGGATGCAGATGATAAAGGTGTGTATTAAGTGGTTATGATATCGTGATGGATATGAATAGGAAGAGGTGATCGTCAATTTATTGGCGTTTGGTAAATTATAGCGATTACAAGTAGATATCATAAAGGGAGGTCTGTGGATTTAGGATTAGGAATGGTTGTGAGAATGTGTGGTTCTTGGGGCTGATCTTGTTTGTCTGGTTGTGTGTTGGTCTGTTTTTGGGATTGGGTAGTTCTGTTGTGTTGGTGAAAGAAAAGATGGACTAGTTGATTGTTAATTTTTGATTTTTTTTTGAGAGAGAGTGGATGGGGAGGTTTGGTTTTTGATTTGAGTTCTTAGCCTGTGTCAAGAGGTGGGGGTGAAGAGGTGGTGAGTGAAAGAGAGGAAAAGAACAAAATGCGTGCGTGCGTGCTTTTTGATGCATGAAGTCGTGAGTCGAACCGTTGTCCTATTTATATACATATATGTGTTGTGATAGGGGGGTCCATCCCATTTTTTCCCTTTCCACCAAAACATAGTGGAGTGGAATCGAGTCACTGAACAATCGGTATTGTGATGTAGCAGATGGGTCCCGACGACGACGACGACGAGAGCGGGTGAAACACCATTTTCTATTTTCATTTTTACAGACGTGTTGGTTATCTGTGGGAAGATGGGATCTATGAATTAAGACAGGGTGCGTGTGTGTGTGTGCCTTGATCTTGGTATGAAGTCTCAGCGAGATCACAGAAATGGTTCCTTTTTATTGTTTGGGGCTATCCATCTACAGCAGCAGTAGTGGTGGTGGTGGTATTGGTATTGTGTGGCGTTGATGTTGATCGAGAATTCTGGGTTGGCATGACGACAAGCTAGTTTCCGTTTCCGTTTTTGTTTTTAGAGGTGAAATGCTGTGTTGTTGGTGGACTATTGCTGGAAAGGTGTGGCTTTTTTGTTCTTTTTGTTCTTTTGGGATGAAGGGTAGGGTTTACTTTGAGTCCCGTGATGATGTGTGATTTTGGGTATATAAGAGGAGGCGTGGATGTTTTTTGTTTTTTTCAAACTCTTTCTCTCTCTCTCTCGTGTCTCCCCGATGTGGTTTTTTTTTGCTCTCCTTTCTGTCTCTGTCTCTGATTTGCTTTCTGATATTTTGATTGTTTCTTGGCCTGATACTGCTTTGTTCTTTCTCTCTCGTCTTCCTCCGATGTGCTTTCTTTTCTCTTCTCTCTGTCTTTCTCTAGTTTTCTGATTGTTTCTCGACCTGATACTGCTTTGTTCTCTCTATCTTCTCTCGTCTTAGCCTTCCTAAACTGCTTTACTCTTTCCTGCTCGTCCCAAACTGCCTTATTCTCTACTCGTCCCATACTGCTTTAATCTCTACTCGTCCCGAACTGCTTTCTACCGAACTCTTGTCCCGACTTGCTTTGCTCTCTTCTCTCGGTTCCGATCTGCTTTTCTCTCTTGGCGACTTCTTCCGGTTGGGTCACCTTGACAAAGTGACTTATCATGCGCCCTTGTCGTGGGTCGGGAGCTCAGTAGGCTTCATCTCTGGATGAAGCCGAAGCCAACAGCATGCCTAGTACTAGTTTGATAGTTTCTGTTGTCGTGAATGCAATATTCTTTCTATTCCTTAGGAGTGAGCTGGACTTTGAGAGTGATCAGATTGGCTTCTAGTCTATTACCAAAGTACCAAAGTCGTAGTGATTGCTATAAAGTCATTGCCCTTGGCAATTGCGAACGGGACAAAAGGATCATACAAGCAGTCTTTGTTGGTGGTACACGTTTCTGTGGCAGGATCGTAATTTACAAATGGGACTCAGCACCTCACCCATGATATCTCATACCAACTCGGCTTCTCCCCTTGCCACAAGTTGTTCGACAACTGAGAAATGAGTCAATGAAACATGACCTTTCGTCATCTCGTGCTTTGTGCCACTAAACCATCCAGAAGAAAAGTGAGTGGGTGTCGGGGAGAAATGAATAGACGCACTCGGGTAGAATTACAGGAGAACAATCCTGCAAGGCATGTGCGAACACGGGTCTCGTCATATCCGGCGTTGTCACTACATCACTTCGTCAGCTGCGCGGTAATCTGGGATATTACACGCACCCATGGAGGGCATGTAGTATGGCACCTCATCGTCCAAATGTCGTTGGGGCTCAGGGAGACTCTGCAACACTGAAAAGCTAAAGTGGCGATCGTTGAGATCAGCATGTCGACTTGCATGGTCTCGTTCGGCAGCTGTGAGTCGTGTTTGGATGGAAGGGGAGGAGATGATATGGCGCGCGTATTTTTCTATCTGTACAAAGAAGGATAAAAAAGGTCAGAATGGTGGGAAAGTTGACAGGCAAACCTTGTACAATCGTGTGCGAACGTAGGATCTGACGATGAACTTGACGCGCTCGATGTCGAGCTGTACGAGGGTGATCCGCAAATGCTCGTCTTCTGATGCTGAAGGATCCCCGCGCAGTGTCTGTACGGCCTCGGACTGTCTGACATATCATTAGCTGTTGCGTGTTCTCAAAGAAAAAAAACAAAGGGTACGTGCCTCTTCAGATGATCGAGTATTGAGGACAAGAGTGCCTCCTGTGCTGGTAAGATTTCTGGTGCATGCCTTTCATTCATCCAATGCCTGGCCAACAGGTCGACGGGTGTTTCTGACATGTCAGATCGGAGAAAAGCACGTGGCCAATTTTTGATCCACTGATGTTTAATTCTCTGGCATGTCCTCTGACGCTCAGGATGTCCTCCGCAAGTCCAGCATCGCGTCCGTCACTGCCCTCATTGCTCTCCAGCTCTTCTCTCGCTTATTCACCTTCGTCTTGAACCAGGCTCTCGTTCGTCTTACCTCTCCAGAAGTTTTTGGAGCTGCTGTGATCCAGTTTGAGCTTATCCTCAGTACAATTCTGTTTCTCAGTCGTGAGGGCATCAGAACGACTATCCTGAGGGTGAAATCTCCTGGGCCAAAAGAATTCAACTTGTCATTTGTGCCGGTCGTGGCGGGTGTTCCCCTGGCACTTACAATTGCCTGGACGTATGTTGAGTATGCAGGCGAGGAACTCAAAGCGAGAGCCTTCTTCCGTGAGGCAGTGATGGTGTTTGCATTGGCAGCTGTGCTAGAGCTCCTGACAGAGCCATTCCACAATATGCAAGCGTTGCAACTTTCTTAAATTTCGTGGGTCATGACGGATCAATATAGATCAATGGTGCAACTCAAGACAAATGTGAGAGTCAAAGCCGAAGGCACTGGAATCATGACCAAGAGCATTGTGACGTTCTTGGTTCTGTTATATGATGTTAGAAAGGTGGACGGTCAAGGGACGCTTGCCTTGCTGGCGTTTGCGCTGGGTCAGTTAGCATATAGTGTTGCATGCTGGATGGTATATCTAAGGTACTTGGGTGCGAGTCCACTGTGGCCTGACATCAAGTGTGTATCATAATATACTTTGTTGATGGAGCTATGCTGATGTTCAACAGCTATAAACTTGATTTGCAGTTGTTCAGATTGTCAGCGACAATAACTTGGCAATCACTCGTGAAACATGTGTTGACAGAAGGAGACAAGTTGATCTTATCGTGGTTCAGTCCCTTACAGGATCAAGGCGGCTACGCTCTTGCTGTAAATTATGGTACGTGCGTACTCTGCTCTGTTTAAAGACGAATGTTTATCGTCGGGTCAGGATCGCTGCTGGCGCGTATCGTTTTTCAACCCATAGAGGAAGTCATGCGACTTTACTTCTCAAAAACATTTGCCCAAGAGGCCAATGTGGATTCTGCACTCAAGGATGTTGCGACTGCATTGACATCGCTTGTATCAATACAACTGGAGCTGTCGATATTTTCCCTGGCCTTTGGCACGGCTTACTTGCCGATCCTTCTTCCAATTCTGCTACCTCCTCGATATATGGCGACGAGCGCACCTCAGATTCTGGCTGCATGGGCATGGTACATTCCTGTGTTGGCTGTGAATGGCGGATTGGAAGGTTTTGTGGCTAGCGTAGCTAACCCGAAAGAGTTGAATCGCCAAAGCAGGTGAAGATAGGTTCCATATCTATCAATCAAGTACTGATATCTGTTCAACATCTAGATGGATGGTTGTCTTCTCTCTCATATTTATTGTTGCTGCTGTTCTGTTTTACCGACTAGGGTTCGGCGATGCTTCTCTGGTTTATGCGAATATGGTCAACCTACTGGCAAGAATCGTCTTTGCAGTCTTGTTTGCTAAATCATTTTTCGCCCGTCGAAAAGCTGGAAATTTGATCTCTATCCGACGAGCTCTACCTTCGCGTTATTTAGTATTGATATCGCTTGCCATGAGGGGTGTTGTCGCATATGATGGGAGGCGGAGAAATATAGGAAAAATTGTTGGTATGCAAGGCAGAAGTTCGTTATTGCATGTCGAGGTCATACGACATGTTGGGATAGGGAGTGCGTTAGCTGTAGCATGGCTGAGTTATTGGTGGATGTCTTCGGGGCGAAGGAAATCACTGCAACCTCAATCATGACTTTTAGCAATAAGGAATCGGCCGAAGAAGTAGTCTCAATACAAATTCTTATTAGTATTGTAGAACCAAGTCAGTGGCACGATGATTGTCTTGTTGAGTTGTAATGTGACTACAAACACCCTTTCCTCGTGTGTCACCACCACCACCATGGACGGCTTCCTGACTGACCCAAAAATGTCAGGGAACAGCGAGAGCACAGTCACGTCCAACTCAAATTCAAACTCGAAATCAGCGTCACTCTTAGACTCCAAAGCCCATTATATCCCCCCTGTCTTCAATAAATTCATCCTTTATGAGAACCGCGCCAAGTTCTTTATCGTCGCTTCGAATGTGTCGGAGAGTCGACACAGGATCCTCAAGATTGATAGGACAATACAAGAAGCGCTGTCAATAGTAGAGGATGATACAGAGTATACTGGAAGATATATGAATTCGACGCTGAGAGCTCTGGATGAGGCGAACAAGCCCTTTGGAGGGTTAGGCAAGGGGAGAGTTTTTTTTGGCCTGGTTGGTGTGTCTTCTTTGGATAGTAGTTGACTTGGTGTATTGAAGTATACGAATTGCACAGGGTTTATACGGTTCACTGCTGGATGGTATATCATCATCATCGCGAAAAGGTCTGTGGTCGCGCTGCTTGGTGGACATTACTTGTTCCACTGTGAGCAAACGGAGATCATCCCTGTCTGCTCGAGTCATAAAATTGAGAAGCAGGGGGAAGAGCAGCGTCTGATGAATATCTTCAAACAAGTTGATATGTCGAAGAACTTTTACTTCAGGTATGCCCCGCTAATTCCTCTCCATGGTTCACTTTCAAGATTTTGAACTGGTTGAAAGTTATACTTATGACCTGACCTCGACACTTCAGCATAATCTGATTGGTTGTCAGCGAGTCTTGAACCATCCTTGGCCGTTCAGTGATAGGTTCGCGTGGAACCTACATATGATGTCTGATGCGTGCCAGTCCACAGGCGAAGATGGGAAACGAGCTATCAAACCCCATTGGTTTCTTCCTCTGGTGCACGGCCATGTAGACCAAGCGAGTAAGTGTCCTACCTACCTTGAGGTTCTCTCAAAAGAAAGCTGAGTTGAGTTAGAGCTTACTGTCCTTGGGCGACTCGTATTTGTGACTTTAATTGCTCGGAGATCGCGACATTATGCTGGTGCTCGCTACCTCAAGAGAGGTATCAATGAGGAGGTGGCTTGCTATTATCTATCTCTTTTATAGTACTAACTGTCTGCAGGGGAATGTCGCAAATGAGGTTGAAACGGAACAAATCGTTTCTGAAGCATTGACGACGCCCTTCTACTATCCATCCTCTGGTCCCACCAGAGATAGCCGGCACGATCGAAGACGCCCCAATCCGAACTATACGAGCTATGTCCAATACCGCGGAAGTATACCTGTCACCTGGGTTCAGGAGACAAACACCATGACCCCGAAACCACCCATCGAAAGTACGTGCTTTCACCTGACTGGTCTGGGTCCCGATCCACTGAATGAATGCTCTCTAGTCAGTGTTGTTGATCCATTCTTCACCGCTGCTTCGAAACACTTTGACAACTTGTTCCGCCGGTATGGTGCACCGATAATGATTCTCAATCTCGTTAAAAAGCGGGAGCCCGTTCCACGAGAATCAATATTGTTGGTTGAGTATACTCAATGTGTCGAATATCTTAATCAGTTCCTACCTGAGGGGAAGAAAATGGTGTATCACGCTTGGGATATTGCGCGGGCCCATAAAGAGTAAGTCGTCATTTTCTCACAAGAAATTTGAGTAGCTGAGAATCTACCTTTAGCAAAGAGCGAGATGTCATTGGCTATCTCGAGGATATTGCGGAGGAGTCCATCCAGATGACCGGATTTTTTCATACAGGTCATGAGCCTTACTCCCATTTACTTGAAAATAAATATAGGTCAGTTTCTGTTTTCTGTCATGTTGTCGAGTATTCTAATTGACAGTACAGCTCTGATGTGATGAAACCTCATTGGCGTGATAAGATCTTACTTCAGAATGGCATTTGTCGAACAAACTGTGTTGATTGTTTAGATCGTACGAATGCTGCTCAGTTTGTATTCGGCAAGCGAGCATTAGGACACCAATTATATGCACTTGGTGTTGTTGATTCTCCTAATCTAGATTTTGATTCAGATGCGGTTGACATGCTCACGGAGATGTATCATGATCACGGTGATAGTATGTGATGTTCCGAATGTTCAATTCAAGCTACTGATACACTTTGTAGCGATCGCATTACAATACACCGG